>Ga0179593_1274228_pt1 | contig 10130 bp, 9 predicted proteins | sample CZODoug2_1_08_16_FD_185931 | JGI IMG/M metagenome (GOLD analysis project Ga0179593, IMG submission 185931) | Vadose zone soil fungal communities from Angelo Coast Range Reserve, California, USA - CZODoug2_1_08_16fungal (PacBio error correction) | ecosystem: Environmental > Terrestrial > Soil >...
AAGGAAGTGCCCAGGGCGCGAAAACGGACAGAATGCCTGAAATCAAAAAGCGAAAACAAAGAATTGTACAGCGAAAAACTTCCTTTAACCACGGCGCGAAAAAACAGAAGGACCCAACGCAAGGAAACCAGCGGGAACAGGGGGGGGGCAAGGTAACTGGGACCCCAAAAAGAAAAAGGGCTCAAGCGGGGAGAGGGGGGGGTGAGTGGAACGTGAACACACACCATCCAAAAGGTTGCCCCAACATTCTTTTCCAAAATGCCCTGACAGGCGATGCACATCGTGGTCGAGAAAACCATACTCAGGCCCGAGCCAGCCAGGGTGGGAAAATCGGGGGGGGGGGATTAATTGGGGTGAAGAATATCCAAGAAAAACGAAGGCAAAAAAAAAAGAAAAAATTGCTCGAACGCCTTGAGGAGGAAAAGTCAAGGGTGCCCGAAACGGATTCAAAGAAGTATTCCCGACTCAACCAACTTAAGTCTACGACACCCTGGGGAGAGGGGTTTCCCTTGGGGCACGGCAAGCGTTCGGAAATGCTACAAGTACGGAAACCTTCCGGGAGGGTTGTGAGGGAGGAGAAAGGATATGGGGGCAAAAGGCAGTGTGGGGTTTAAAACCGGCGGCTCCATCATTCAACGGACCTTCAAGGCTGTCGGAGACGAACGTCAAGAACCTGGGGGAGCGAGGATGCATGGCGACGAGAGTAATACCGCGGCCGGAGGCGGGTGCCGACCGTCATATAAATGGGCGCCAGACGGTTGGAAAACGATTCTTTTAACACAATAAATATCATAAAAAGACGAAGGTAACGGATGCCTGCCATGAACCCTTGAGTGCTGGCGGAGAACCTCGGGAGGGACGGAAAAAAAAAAAAGGTGAAAGTCTCGCCGGGCGGCAAGGGCCGGGGAAAAATCTCCATTTTTTGACCGTCCTACATCAACCTTTTTCCATCATCGCCAATTGAGAACTCTGCCTATGCAGCTAAAGAATCCGAGACAAAAAGCGGAAGGACGGGAGAAAAAACGGCCAAAAACAAACAATAGAGAGCCGAAGAGGTGGACTTGGCAAAAAAAGCGAGATCACCCCCCCACAAAGAAGGGACTGGACGCCCCTTGGCCTTCTAGGGGGGGAAGGCGTCCTCGTGGGGGGAAAAACAAATGTGGGAAGTCCACCTAAACCCCCACCAAAAGGCAGGAAGACATCCCTTTCGTCACTTGGGAAAGGGGGTGGGAATACCGCTAACCATTACACAAAACGAGGGGCAAAGACAAGGCGGAACCAGGACAAGAAGCACTCATCCGGCCGCGCAAGGGAGAGGAGAAAAGGCCAGTGGTACACTACACGCTCCCAGAATCAGTACGGGGAAAATCAAAGCGTAACCTCTCTTTAAATACTTGATGACCGAAAGAAAATAAGTAGAAACGAAGAGAGGGGGGAATGTTCCTCGCCAGGTTCAAAGAGGGAGGAGAAGAAACACAGAACTAACTCTCGAAAAACACGAGGATGATTAAAGATATAGATTGGCAGTGTAATACCGCAGAACTCGGCGCAAACGCCTCTTACCTTTATGTATGAAGGTATAGAAACGGAAGAAGGGGGAGGGTGGGAACAAAAAAAAACGCGAAGGGGCACGCAGACTGTGAACAATCCGAGTGGGAGGAGGGAGACGGCCGGGGGCTGGCGCGCGACTGCTCCTAAAATGCAAAGCTCGTCCTTTTTAGTCAAGGGGCAAAGGTGGGCAGGTATTCAAAAAAAAAGACGGGTACCGGGGACGACACGGCCGAGGGGGCCCAGGCAGGGGGGGGTATGGTGGTTGTGTACTGACTTGAAAAAGGGAAGTTTTGCCAACAAGAAAAAGGGGATATAAATATAACCAGCCACCAGAATCTATATCTTAGGGAGACCGTACCTTAAAAAAGAAAGGGGCCGGGCTGAGACGATTCCAACAAAGGGAGGAAGCGGAAGAGGGAAAAAAAGAAAGGAAAAGAAAAAAGGGAAGAAATAAAGGGAGTTCCATGACAATGAAGGTGCGGATAAAGGCTGCTAAATTATGCCGGGGTCAAAAAAAACGATTGTTGGGCAAAGACCGACAGTACGCCAGAACATCAAGTTTAAGGAAACAAGCAACATATCTCAGTGGGGGCCATAAGAGGACCTCTATGGTTTGTTCACAAAAGGAAAAAACATTGGCAAGACACCTAAAAGAAGCGCAGCCTAAAAGGCCGACAGCAATGCAGCAAATCTCTCCAGGATGGAAGAGGGAACAGGGTCCAAAGAAACAAGAGCGCGCTCCAGTACCATCATGATGGCACCGCCGGGACCCAACCCGTCCTTTGAAAAAAAAATCGTAAACACGCAAGCCAAGGGGACCAAAACAGAAATTGACAAGTGGGGAAGAACGCTTGCAAGAAAAGAACATCATCCCCAGGCGGATAAAAAAGGGGGGAGGGGCCGTTAATACGGCGTTCGGTCCTGACCTTGGAAAAGGAGACAAGGCAAATGCTGGAAGACCAGGGGTCGGGGGGAGGGGGGTTACTTCCGGTCCGGACGCAAAATCCCGAAACCCCACACCTCAAGTTGCTAACGGGGCCAAAAAGCAAAAGCTACCAAAACGATGTGGCCGCGGGGCGGGAAAAAAACTCAGGGGAAAACAAAACGGTTTGGGGACAAGGCGGAACAGGATGGGTGTAGTTTGAAATCGTTTCCAAACCCTCACCAAGGAAAAGAATCAAAAAGAGGGGGGAGAAAGGGGGGGGGGGGGAGAAAAGGGGAATTGCCCGGGGCGAGGGGCCCTCACCAGGTCGGTTTCAAATGTCTAGCAATCAAACCTTGGCCAGAAGAGAAACGCAGGGAGGAAAGCGAGGTTGAGGAGTGATTCAAGGCCAGGATCGGTCCCGCCGGCAAAACTGAGGAGGAATCGAATCTCTCAATCATTCACGGTGCGGTAAACGGCGGATCCCGTCTATGAAGGCGGGGGAAATCAAAAAGAGCATCCAACCACAAACATCCAGGTCCGCAGCCATGACGCGGGACGGGAAACCGGCGGGAAAAAAATCACACAGAACGATACAAGACGGTCGATCACGTGGGGCGGAGCCAGAGGGGGGAAAAAGGGGGGCTTGAATGAGCGTTCTCCGAAAGGGAGAAGACGAGGTTTGTCAGTCAAAGAAAACAAACTGGATATCCAAATACCGCCTCTATGACGGCCGGGCATTCCAAAAGAGACCGCCGCCTGTCCAGGTCGGCACTGACGGCCTCGACAAATCGAGGGTTAAGGGACCCGGGAAAGAAGAAGGGCCGCGGAAGGGGAAAAAAGACCTCAACACCTCAGCCTCAATGAGCAGGGTGGGTGTAAACTGCTCACCCATACGTCTCGACAACCGGGCGGGCGCGGGGAAAGAGTCCATGAGGGCAGGAAAAACAGCCCGCCAGGGATCAAATGATTTCTTCATGCTGGGCGAGCCAGGCAAAAAAAAACCCGCTTGGGAAAGGACGGATAAGAGAAGAAGGAAGCCAGTAACGGTGGGAAACCGCCGTGGAAAGCAGGGGGCCGAGGAGGAGGAGGGGAGAGGAAGGGAAATCGCACGCCAAGGAAAAAAGTGAAAAGGTTATTTCTTGCGCTTGTAAAGTTTGCAGACACCAAAAATAAACAAACCGAAAGCTAACCAGGAGCCTCATCCCAGGTATTGGAAGAAAGGAAAATCATCAGAATAGAAGGCCTTGAGCCGAGGCCCTCACCGGCAAAAAGGAAAGTCAGAGAATACGGACACGAGGAAAAAAAACTAAAACGGTCGCGGCGGCACCCAAGCGCAGTGGGGATCTGAAAGCACGAAGCCATTCGGCACGCAACGAAAGGAAAGGGAACAAGTTTAAGGAAAGAAAAAGAATGACCTTATCCCCTCGGCCAAGTAAAGGGAACAAATCAGTCAATGGATGCATCAACAACCGGTACTACAGCCTTTTCTACGAGAACAAGGCAAGCAACGTGAGAGATAAAAAAAAGAGATCTTCGTAGGGCCTCGAGCGGAAAAAGACCTGAGAGAAACCCTCAGACATTCGGAAAAGGTCCCAACGCGAGAAATTTGTCCTATTGCGGGTTGTATGCAACCTAAAGGGGAATGCGCGAAGCGGTAGGGGTACCAACATACGCGATCAGAGAGCAACCGTATAGTTGCTAATACGGGCGTCCAAACCGGCTTCCCGGAGAAACCCGAAGAAAAGGGGCATACGTCACAACACCTTAAACGCGGAGCAGAGAAGTCATAGTGGAGATAGAGCTAAAATCCCAAAAAAGGTCGGAAACAGAAGGGGGAATACGTGTTGGTCAGAAATCAAAGAGAAACAACAAAAAAAGAGGGAAGAGAGGTGCTGGACAAGGGGAACCCGGATTGTTATGGAAACCAAAAAACCCTAGATTGGCGGCTATGAGTCCCTCGATGACTCATGAATCTGGGCTCCGGGTGGGATTTAAATGACCGGTTGACGCGGAACGGGAGAGAAAATGAATGGCAGAAAAGAGGGGAGGGGCCCGGAGGGTGCTAAGCCATTACCCATCCTGGAACGAAAAAAATATGAGAACAGTACCGTACGGCGGCCCCAAAAAGGAACACGAAGCCGGAAAAAGTTTCGCGGGAGTTTGGGGGGAACTAGTCTGGGGCAGGTGTCATGTGCCAGAAACGCGAAAAAAAACGAGCTCGAAGGGGGATCGGGGAAAATTTGCTAAGGAGTGAGCAGAGAAAGGAGATCAGATCTGGAGGCCTCCAGAGCCTGGAGTCTCCCGCCATAACTAGTTTAAATAAGCCAAGATGGAAAAGGTCGCAAAACTGGAGCATCGGACGTCCGAACGCAGAAAATGGCTGGGGGGGGCGGAAGACAACGCCAGCCTGAATGCCGCTCGCAGTCAGAATTGTTCTTATTATCTGAAAGACCTGAGGGCAGGGAAAATGAATTCTACTATAGAGATTTCGAAAGCCGGTAAGGGGAAGAAAAAACAGGAGTAACAACCCTCCCTTCTATTAGTAGTGCAAAGGTGTAACGCAAAAATGCAAAAAGCAATGCAATACCGTGAAATCTTTAAAGGTTGGGGGGGGGGGGGGGGGGGGGGTTTCATGGGAGGCTAATCTTACGAGACATAAACTCAAACCGCCAAAAATTTGCACGGCGGCCGAAAAGAATATAATCAGACGCCCCATGCCAAGGTTCGGGCAAGGATGGGGAAGGGTCTTCATGACGGCGCCAGCACCGAAGAACGCATGAGGATCATGTGAGGTCGATGACGGCACAAAACCGACACCTGGAAGTCCTTGTAAAAACAAAGAGAGAGCGGGGTGAGAGAACACAAGGCCTTCGAAGAAAAGGAACTGAGGTGAGGGTAGGGGACCACACGTGAGAAATGCTTACGTTAAAGAAGGCATTTGTTTTCACGCGATTCGAAAAGAGGCAGAAGAAAAGCGGCGAAGGCCAGGTCCGCGAATAGAAAGAACAGAGAGGAAGGGGGGGAAAGATAACCGCTGTCAGTCCAGAGGGGCAATGAAAATGTCCCTGGTGAAGAGGAAAGAATTGAACGTTCAAGACCCTCAACGCACTAGTTCAACCGATGAAATCAAAAAAAAAGGACTTGATCAGGGGGGAATCTGATAAACATAAACGCCGGGGTCAGAGAGAAGACTCAGGACTGTTGGTGATCTCACGGCGAGTGGAAAAAAGGACTGATCGAGAAGGGAGGACACGGGGGGAATCGCGACGGAAGATTCGAATTGGCTCCATTTCTTCTAAACGTCAGAGAATCAACGCATACGAGACTTAAGGAGCGAGTGGGGCGTCGGAGGGAGGAGGGGAAGCACAGCGGAAAATTCGGAATCACAGGGTGCAAGGTCCCCTGGGAAAAAACCTCAAAACCATACCCCCTCCAAGACTGGTATAGGAGGGTGAGGGGAAAAGAAACAGCAAAAAAGGCTTTCCTCAGGGGTTTAGTTGGCCTGGCCGGAACAGAAGGACATCTCTTAACAAAGAGTGGTCGGTGGCATACGCTGAACGGGACCCCGATTTGGGGGGAAGGCATCGAGTGTAAACAAAAAGGCCACGGAATGACAAGAAAAAGTTACTTAAAGCACACTGGAAGATAGGAAAGTCCCGTGAACCAAGACTTTCGCCGGATTCAAAGGACGGAAGAAAAACTTTACTGTGACACCCAGGTATGATGGGGTTCAACTGGGAAATTCAAGTCTTTACCGATAAAGGTACGGTCCAAAGAATTTTTTGGTGGGGGGGGGGGGGGGGGGGGGGGGGGGGGGGGGGGGGGGGGTGTGGTGTTTGGGGTTGGTGGGTTGGTGGGGGTTGTGGGGGGGGGGGGGGGGGGGGGGGGGAGGGGGGGGGGGGGTGGGGGTGTGTGGGGGGTTGGTTGGGGTGGGGGGTGTGGGGGTTGGGGGGGGTGGGGGGGGGGGGGGGTTGGGTTTGGGGGGGAGTTCTTGAATGCGAACGTCTTCAGTGGGGGGAAAGGAGGGTGGGGGCCGGGGGCTTGCGCAGAAAAAATCAAAGGTACCTGAGACAACGTGTACAAAGAACATCTTTAGGAGCAATGGAAGGCATTGAAAACTCGACAAGGCGGACGGGGAGGCGGGATAGCATCAGGTGGCCGACAAAGACGGGAGGAGAGTGAAACCATAGAGAAGATCATCGGAATGAAAAACTTTGAAAGGTGGCTACCCTGGAGACTTAGTGGCGACGCGGAACGGGCGGCCAACCAATTGGGTCGGAACCGGCCTCGCCGGGCGAGGGAATCGTGAAGCAAAATAAAGAAAAAAAACTGCCATCAAGGTTCATCTGAGGAGGGTGAAAGCCTCTCTATTCTATCCGCTAAAAACCCCGCGTTCCTGGGATCGGAGCCAGCCCCTTCCCCAACGGAGCGAGCCTCCGGAAAGGCGGAGGCAAGCGATCGGAGTCGCCGGGACAAGTAACAACAAGGGATCGTATTCGTCAAAAACTATTGGGTTGGGAAAAAATTGGGTATTCAGCCAGAAAAAAAAAAAAAAGCCGGAGGAGAAGTCCAGGTGGAGGAAACGTTACGACCACCGTAAACCGCTCACCATGACGCTCAAAAGTACTCACACCACTGCCAAAACGAACCGACGGAGCCGCGAAACCCGAGTTGACAGCAACGCTTTTTCAAAAAAAAACAAAATCAGAATGTACTTCGGGCGTTGCAACCAGACGCGGGAGAAGAAAGAGGCGGACCGGAACAAGACACTGGTTCGACCGACGACCGCCGGGCATCGACGAGGGCTGCGGAAAAACAACAATAAAAGAAAACCACAACGGAGAGAGGAAGAGGAAAATTGTTGCGTTTTAGGTGGGAGAACTCGGCGCACTGACCGAACACCGAAAGTCGGTCCTTGAAAAAATGTTGGATTGGGGGGGGGCAGGCTTCCCGCGAGCCGGGGGCACCAGGGCAGGGGGGACACACGTCCGACGGATGGAGAAGAAACCGTTCGCTCCGGAGGCCGCGCACGCCTTGAGCCAAAGCAAGCTCTGGAAGGGGGTTTAAGAATATACCTTGATCGTATGGTAGCGATTCCACCACAACTGGTGAGACGAACCGTAACAGGAAGGGAGAGCTGAGGCTGGGGGGTGGAGGGAGTGGACAAAATGGACAGGTGGGCAAATAGGTAGAATACTATCATCAAACCGCCGTCAGAACGATCTCGAATGCTCCCAGACCTGCGAAAAAATGGGGACGGAGAGAACGATGCAGAAAAAGGGACTGGAAGCGGGGCAGGAACGAAAGGATTTCCTTCAACGACTATAATCCTTTGAGGTCCAGAAAGAGAGATTTTGGCGAGTCGAACGCCCGGCGAGCCGGGTCGACCATAATTGTGGGGGGCGACTTGCCGCCGGAGAAAAAGGTACATGGGAAGGCAATCAAACAACGAGGTCATGGCCGAATGAATAGGGAAGACGAAGGGTTTTTCAAGTCCGAAACCGTACTGGCGACAACACGTCTGAAAAGCAATCCTCCCCAAACGGGGAGAAAAAAGACAGCCAGCGCGAAAAGCAAAGAAGAAAGGATCAAACAAGAGTAGGGAGGAAGGGCACAGGCGGAGATAACGCCGGCCCAACCAAGTCAATTGCAAAGGACGGGAGCCGACACGCCAGCCGCGCGGAACCGTACCGGGGGCAAGTGGCCTTGCCGTGGCCCGAAAAAGAGCCCCATGTGACCCGGAGACGAAAGTTGGGGGAGGCAGGAAGGGGCGAATAGGTTTCTTAAACATTACAACGGAGCGTCAGTGGAGAAAGGGTCGGGGATGGGTTTGAAACGTCCGGGACCGGGGGGAGGGACTCACATAGCGATCGCCACAAGCCGCGATCAGCAAGCTCATGGGAATGAGAAAAATGTTTAAGAGATTGGTCCTTCTCAGAAACAATGCCCACGAACGTTTGGGAAACCCAAAGGCAAGGAGAGGGTCGGGGTCAAAGCAGTCGGGGGAACCTCACAAACAATACAAAAAGCAACCGCGGAAGGGGTGGGGGTGAGGCAAGTTTAAATTCAAATAGATTACCCGCACAAAAGGGGTAAATATGAAGGGGAGCCGGAGCGCTTGGGGCAAGGACGAAGAACGTTCAAGCAAAAGAGTTTGAGGGGGAGGTTGAAGGTTCCAGGAGAGCGGTCGCCTCCAGGAACAGAAGCTGGAATCTCGTCCTCGAGGACCCTTGTAAGGCGCGAGTCGCAGTAGAATGGAGTAAAAGCGCAAGGGGGGGGGAAACTCAACAACCTACACTTCAGAACCCGCCTGGGAAAAGAAGGGGAAAATATGCGGCGGGTCGTCACTAAAGTCATGGAAGGAGTCCAAATGGCGAGGACTTGTGGGCGGAGCCAGAGTGATCAGAGGGATTCCTTGAAAGTGAAGTGCAACCAGGCATCAACGAATGGGGGGAAAGAAAAAGAGGGGACGCATCTGGAGAGGGCCGCACCGCTGCAGGCGGGGGGAATAACAGGACCCCGCCAGGAAAGGAATGAGCTGAACCGTGGCAGCTGGGGAACTAATCGCTGGAGAAACTGGACCCATGGGGAAAGAGTGCAATGTCGCCAAGAGGGGCCCTTAAAAAAGAACCAAAAACAGCGGCTTTACATGAGAATGAATTGTCCAAAAGGCTACACCATGATCTCGACCTCGAGGGGAAGGAGGAAAAGGAGGGTCCAGTGAAGCAGACGGGGACAAAGCAGAGGGCCCAGGATCAGAAAGCGTTGGATGTACGGTGCTGGCGAAGTAAAATCACTCACAATCTCAAAAAGTGAAAGGAGGACTGCTGTGCGCCTCCCAGAATCAAGCCAGTGGGAAACCGCCTGCCAACTGCGCGGGATTACTGGATCGGGGCGCAAATTAGGAAGGCGCAGTGGATTGCTGGGGAGGGAAAGTTTTGCAGACAACCATGCGGAAACAAAAAGAGAAAAACCCGGGAAATGGAAACCGTTAGGTGGTAGCCAACGGTAAAGGGGCCAGGTCGGTCAGCGAGATGACGTCGGGCCCGGAAAAACCCGGCAAAAAAAAGGTGACACCGGAAAGAATCGACAAAGAAACACTAGGAAGGCGAGAGGAAAGTCAGGCGAAACTGTGTGAGGAGCCCAAAGAAGCAGGAAAGTGCCCTACTAGGAAAACCGTTGGGGACCTATCACCCGATAATTCAGTCCCTCGCCAAGAACAGACAAAACATTCATAGAGCAGAAGAGTGAAGCGCCTTGTAGGGCGGCGAAAAGAACGAGAAACAAACAGACTATCAATGGATACACAGAGAGCAGGAGGGTCAAAGGGGAGCGAAAAGAAAGTACACTACCCTCCTAGCTGCCTTCAAACAAACTCTAGAAATGGTGGTTCCGAAAGGTTGCGGGGGTAAGTTGGGGGGGGCAGAAAAAAAAAAAAGGGCTAAAATCGGGGTATTGGCAAAGACGAAGACGGGGCGATCTCGTAACCGGAGGAGGATCAAAAAGCGGGGTCCAAAGGCTTCAAGGGGATTCAACAGGCCCGCAACAGGAAAGACGGCACACCGGTCGCCTCGATCAATAGTAGTGAAGGGGACTCTAGAGCGCAAAGAAAAGGAAACGGTGTCAGGACAAAAGGCAAGCCGGGGTCACGGCT
>Ga0179593_1328552_pt1 | contig 10130 bp, 13 predicted proteins | sample CZODoug2_1_08_16_FD_185931 | JGI IMG/M metagenome (GOLD analysis project Ga0179593, IMG submission 185931) | Vadose zone soil fungal communities from Angelo Coast Range Reserve, California, USA - CZODoug2_1_08_16fungal (PacBio error correction) | ecosystem: Environmental > Terrestrial > Soil >...
TAGCATAACAAAGAAGGAAAGAAGAAGAGAAGCGTAGAAATAAATGACTGCTGGGGAAGACAGGGGAAAGGGTTAGGAAGCGCAGGATTCGTCATCGGCGAACGTTTGCACCGCTGCTCAGCTAGCCGATGGGAAGGATAGGATGGAATAATCGCGTTGGGAACGGCGGCCCTCGGCCCCACAGCACTAGATATTCTCGAGGGAGATGGGAACCCAATGAAAAAGATCCACGGGGGAGTGGGTAAAAAAATGGCCGCGCTCAGGCGGGAGAGCAAGGCTGCCTCAGGGGGGGGAGTTAGAAGAAAAAGAAAGGGACTGTCGGATCATCAAGTGCAGCTGCAGGAGCTCATGGGTTCTAATGAAGTTGGGAAAAGGCGCTGGACATACCGACGGGCGCCTCCTGGGGGCTTAGGAAAGCTCCTAGGACGAGACCCCGGTGTATTATGAAAAGTGAAACCGCGGGGAATCCTGGTGCAGCAAAGGGAAATTCTTGAAGCCAGAGGAGGGAAATAACACGTATGCGCTTACATCGGGGAAACCGAACCTTGAAAGCGCGGACGGTCTGTAGGTGGAGAGGTCAGCTGGGGCTATCAACTGATATGGGGCTCAACAATTTTAGGCAGAACTGTTGGCAAACTTACCAACGAGCGGGAGCGGGCTGGGAACTTAACAAGCATAGGGGGAAGAGGGAATTCAGGCATAAAACGAGACCGGGTAGGTAAACCAAAAAAAATACAACGTGGTGGAAATAAGGCGGAATGTGCAGATCAGAGGCGGTTGACCGTAGGAAGGAAGATGTCTGGGGAACGTGGGGAGGAATAGAGGGAAGTGTATGGAGGTCAGTGAAAAACTTTCTTCACCCAAGAGACGCGAAAGAAAAGAGGGAACTCAAGAATCAGAAAAGTTTCCTGCATATTGGTATCAAGAAAAGAATCGGCGAAGAAGGGGGTAAAACATCGCCAAAGGGAAATACGAAACCACTGTCACAGGACTCCCCACCAAACCTTTCCGGGCCTAAGGCCAGGTTACGCATCATCGAGATCACATAAGAAGAAGAAGAGGGACAGGAAGGTCAGGTGCCACGTACCCCGCAGGAATCACAAGAGGAGGGACACCGAGGAGCTTTTGTGTGCATTGGAAAAAACAGGATGGGGGGAGGAAAGGGAGGAAGAAAGGGGGATCCATCTTCGTGACTCGGTATGTTGTGTGGGGGAACACTGTGGGGGGGCCAGGAAAGAGGGAAAAAATACTCTGTCGAGAAAAGGAAGAAAGAACAGCTTCGGATTTGGACAGGGAACGAGGACGGTGGGGGCTTATTAAAAAAGAGGCGTCGAAGGAGGCGGGGAGAAGTCCTAGAGAAGGTAAGGGCGAGATATGAACGAGAGGCCGGGAGGTCTTCTCGTTATATTTGGACTAAAACAAAGGCGCAAACAGAGAGGTTAGTTCACGAAAAAATCAATAGGAAAAAGGAAAAAGCGGGGCTGGATGGTAGGCAAGAGCTGGCATCGGTCGCAAGAGACCTGCGAGGAGCTTCGGCTTTGAGAAAAGGCAGTTTTAATGGGGTAGTAATCTCCACAAAACGAGTGGGAAAAGTCTATCTGAGGTCCAAGAGAAAGGCGTTAGAGAAGGAGGTTTCTCCCCACATTTCCTGCAAAGGGAAAGGGGAGGAGTCCTTACGGGCTGGTCAATGCAAAGTCCAATAAGGATGTAAGAAGCCTTCTTGCTTCGCGTAAGGAGAAGGCCGAAAAAACGCGACGCATGTACTCAGGCACTGTAGTTCAAGAAGAGGTGAGTAGGACTGGAGGGCGACAAGCACTCCTACAGCCCCTGGGACGGAAGGGGTACGACAGCTGAAACAACAACCGGGAAAAGAGAAAAAAAGCCGCCCTAGATCAATTGGGGAAAAGAATCTAGGGATCACAGACGAAACAAACAAAGACCAAAATCAGCTCGAAAAAAAGAATGGAGGAAAACAGGGGCCTAAAATCAAGAGGGGCTGGGGCAATGAAGCAGAAGAAGTGTCAGAGAAAGTACAGGAAGCGCCGAATTTAAAGGGAGAGGCAAAGAGGGGGGGAAAGGCAATGTCGTATCACGGCAGGAGGCCCTCTTAAGAGGATCAGGGGGGGGGTGCCACTTCAAGGGCGGTTTGGTAGACGAATGAAAGAAGAGAAAAGGGACGAGAAGGGTCACGGCAGCCTCCTGCACGAATTGGCGAACATCTACTCAAAAGTCGGAAAGGAGCCACTTTTCTACTGGATTGGGGATCATGGCAACCGAAACGTTCTCTCGAAGGCGCTTCAACTGAAAACGGCACACGCAGAAAAAAATGAGAGAGAGGGCAAGAAAGAAGATCAGAAGGAAAAGCCGAAAAGGGGGAGGTCCCTTGAACGAAGCGGCCAAGAGAGGTGAGCGGAAAATTCTGACGCGCGAATACCTGTATCGTCCGGTCGGCAGTCAACCATACAAAACGTTAGAGAAGGGGGGTTGGAGGAGGGGTGCAAGAGGGAGAGAGCTGGTGCTCACTCAAAGAAGGCATTTGGTTCAGGGTGAACCGAGGAGTCGAGGGGGGAGAGAAAAGATAGGAGATTCGAACCCATTGGGGAGACGAGGTACAGGGAAAAGGGGGGACTAAATTCAAAGAAACAAGTCGGTGGGAAGCGTCCCATTACTATCGTTCAAGAGGAAAAAAAAGGAGGCGTCAGGGACGAGAGATTATCAAGGAAACACTGATACGCGACTTCCTGCCACTTACAAAGTCACATCACAGAAAGCACGGTGACCGATTCGGGAAAGAAGTGGAGGCGCAACTTGCCGGAGCAAAAATGGGGAAAGTTTTCTTGAGCGACACGAATCTACTTCGAAAAGGGAAAGGGAATAAATGGAAAAGAAGGATGAGAGGGAAGGAAAATCTCAGGGTGGAAGATGCACTCGGTCCAGCAGGAATGGAAAATCAGCCAGATGAACGAAAAAAAAACCAAGTCTTGGTTTAGCCGGGTCTAATTAGATACCTGAAAAAACAAGAGGGGGGCTTCAGGAAACCAGAAGCTCGCCGATGGCTAATTACGGAACTTGAATGACTAGAAAAGAGGAGGGCCTAAGCGCTCCTCACCTTTGTGAAAAGGCACTATGGGGAAGGAAAGAGGCAGGACGAAACGGGAAGTGGATTGAATGATTGTATCGAGGGACCTTTCCGATTGCACCAGGGGGAGGACCGCAGTGGGGGCGGGGGGAGGGGGCGCCGAAAATAAGAATACCCGAAGGGGTACTGCAACTTAAGTCTGTCCCCCCGCACTGGGAGGGGGGTCGGAAGCGGTGACACCGAGACTTACAGATAATCCCTTGTCTGAAACGAGGGAGGAAAAGGGATAGCTCAGAGACATACTCGGGTATAGAGTCAAAAGCGTGAATGTCCCACGTTGGGGGGGAGGGAAATCACCAAAGATGCGCACTACCAATCTGGCGGTACCCACGTGTAAGGGACCGAGACAAGAGGGGAAGATGGACGGGTGACACTTCACCAGTGAGGCGGGTATTTAGGCGTACCAAAATGCAAAGACGACCTGCGGGGGACCGCAGGGGGAGATCGACACTATGGTTTGAAAGCCCAAAAAACAACGGACCTCATGAACGAACCAATTGAGTGTTTCGCATCCAATAGTCGTGAAGGAAAACTAGGGTGATGAGAGATCGGGGGGGGAATAATACTCTCGCCGAAGAAGAGAGAGGATCGCATAGTTGCAAATTACGACCCTGAGGGGAAAGCACAAAAAAAGGGAAAGGTGAGAAATTTTCTGGAAGAAGGCGGTTCCTGGAGATAGGCCAACCTTGTGAAGGACTGTTGTCAGGAATAGTAGTTGTGCGTAAAAAAGGGGAGTGTAAAAGAAAGACCCGGGAGCACCAGAATTAATGAAAAAAAAAAGGAAGGGGGAAAGGGGTAGGGTGCGAGGGGAGGAAGAACCATGTGTCGGACGAAGAGAGGGGGACGCAATCATGGTCAGGGATCTGGAGCAAGAACTTTCGGCAATGCAATTGACAAACTTTCCGTGCCAGTGGGGTCGCCGTGGGAAGCAATCGCTCTCCAAACCAACAGGAAGGGGGAAGGTAAGAGAAAAAGGAAGGAACAGAGCAGGAAGACGACCGACCTGGGGAAATTGGTCCAGTGAAGAAGGCGAGATCAGCAACGCCTTTCAACAAAATGAGGGGGGAAAAAAAAGGCAAGCCATTTGAAAAACCGAATTTGAGCGATGAGAGCCTCGAAAAGGGCGGCACGCCAACATGAAAAACGCCATAAAATGCCATGGGGGGAATTCCGGATGTTGGGCTCAAACGGGGGAGAGTGGAGAAAGGAGAAAGTCTAACAAGACCAACGACACAGCTGGACAGAGATCAGGAGCAATAGCACCTCCCTGCGGAATCCTGAAAAATGGTGGGAGCGAGATAGAAAGAAGGGGTAACCAACATGGAAGGCTCATCGCTCGACTCACGGAGGAATATATAAAATACTAAGACGTGACTTCAAGAGGGGGGGGGTCCACGAAGTCAGAGCTCTGTAAAAAAGCATAGGCGGGGGGACAGGTTAAGTGAAGTCATAAAGGGTGCGGGGGGCATCGGATAACACGATTCGAAAAAAAAAAAAGAAAAAGAGAAAACGCTGTTATGTCTTTTGGGAGTTGGAGAAGGGTCAGCGTACGCAGACTGGGGGCGAACGTCAAGGCAAAGTCGGAAAAAAAAGGGGAAGACCCGACCTTTGAACGGGACTGAAAGAGTGGGGGGGTCCTGCAGGGGGGGATGGCAGGTCCAACAACGTGGTTGTTCAGGGCAAATGTCGTCGACGTCGTGGTGTACAGGGGAATCGCTGACGAATAGAAAAAAGGAGCGAGCATCAGCTGATAAGCTCCAAGAAAAGTATTAGTGCGTGTGGGGGACCAATCAGGAATAATCAGGCTGAAAAAGGGAAAGGAAGGGCCTTGGCAGGTAAGAAGGAGGGTGCATTATTGACGAGGAAAGAAAAAAAAACGGGACCACGGAAAAAGAGTGAATATAGTCAACCAGCCCGGCCCGGAGATGACGCGGGGGGGGAAAAGTGATCATTTTTCACAAATAAGAAAAGAAGAGGGAGGAAAAGATAAAGAAGAAGGCCGTCTATCTCGAAGCGCAGATATTTGGCACAAAACCGATGGAAGAGGTAGTTCCAACAGACTCTGTGTGTGAGTCAGGAAGATCACTTCGGGGAAAAAAGGGAAGGAGGGAGAGGGACGGAGAGTGGCCTAAAAAAGAGAGATAGTGCGGGAAAGCCGGATCCTGACGAAAAAGAGAAAGTATGCCGCGGAGAGCACGGTCGGCTTTTGCCTCTGCCATCGGCAAACAGGGCTGCGAAGCAATACAGATCACATACGGAAATCCCAAGCCCTAAAGACAATGAAGGAAGGGAGGTTGTAAAACCCTGCTGAAAAGAAGGGAGAAGGAGCACGAGGACTAGAAGCGGCAGCTGGAGAGGCCGACGCCGGACGTGGAAGCTAAAAAAAGAGGTAAGGCGAGACGTACCTCGCAAGAATTGCGATGTAGAAGGGGGGGGAAAGGAAATCTCCCCATGAAAAGGGGAGCGATCGGCAGTAAACCAATTTTCCGAGGGCGGCCATAGGCGTAAAAGCAGTAAGCAACGGCGAAACCCGCGCTCGGCAAAAACTCGGGGAAGCCCCACAGGATGCCACGTTCTCTTGAAGGACGACGCACGATCAGGAAGGTCTGGGAAATCACGTGGAGGGAAAGGGGGCCCCCCCCCGTCGTCTTGAGGGAAGCGGCTGGTGAATCAAGGGAAGAGTGGACGGGGGGGGGAATTCTATTTCGCAGACGGCGCACGCGAGCGTTATCTAATGCACTTGGGGAAATGCGTCGCCGGGGGTTCGAAGAAGGCATGGAGGGTTGCAAGAGACCCACAGGAGATCGAAAAAATGAGCTTAACTTTGTTGGAGACAATGCTAAAAGGTCCAGGGAGATCACCAATGACCCGAACTGTAGGAGATGGATCCGGAAAAGGCACGCCTCAAAATAAAGAAGTGAACACCCACACTTATAGACTAAGTAACCTTTTCCCGCCCGCAGGAATAAGGAGAGGGAAAGGAGTGCTACATTGCGGAAAGGAGTGGCAGGGGGCGCATGAACTAGGGGCTGAGACGCCAAAGCCGTATGTTGCTGAGTTTTGGTGAAAGAAAACGAGGGAGCAAAGGCTTCTTGCGAAGAAAATTTGTGGGGAGGTTGTCGGGACTCAGGGGAGGGGGAAGAGGCTGTCTCTTATACATAGATGCAAGGGACTCTGGCGAGCTGGCAGATCGCGGGGGCGGGCCGGCAGACTAAATGAACACGGAGGGGAACAGGGCGTGATAGATGACAGTCGCCTCTAGGAAAGAGGGGGGGGAAAAAGAGCAAACGAGTCGATCGCACGAGAAAAAAAGGAGTGCCAGGGCTCCTTACTACGAAACTCGAGCTGAAGAACAGGGATGGGAAGGGGCGGGACAAACCCCAGAGGAAAAGAAAAAGGTCACTCCAGTGTTTGGAAAAGTCGGATAGGGGAGGGGGAAAAAGGAAACGCCCTACTGCGGAGGTGACATGCGAGAATGGGGGAAAAAGATAAGGAAATCCCTGAAACAGAAAAAGAAAGAGGAAAAAAGAAATGGGAAAGGACATGCCAAGAGCAGAAAACAAAAGAAATGAGGTGGAACTTGCAGGAAAGAGGATCGTTCCTGCGACAAGAGTATGATCGTAGGGGCAGTTTCCCTCGTGTACAGAACGACATACTTAGCGGTAAAGTACACGAGTACCAGCTCCGCGGTCCTTCGTACAAGCATCCGCTAATTAGATTGGGAACACCGAACCAACACACGGACAATCGGGCCGGAATAGAAGCGTGGGTCCGGGGAGAACCAGAGGATGAGGCGTCCCCTATTCTGGTACATAAAGAGGGGGAGAAAAATAGAAAAACAAACAGTCGTCACCACCCCGTAATTCAAACTATTGCAAGAAATGAAAGAAGGGAAATTGGGCGCGACAGTGCAAAAAAAAATCAACCTCCTGGGCCGAGGAGTGGATTCCCACTTAAGGTACGGCGACTTTTAGAAATAATCCGGGAAGCGAAAGGAGGGAGGGAAATCCGAGATAAAAACGCCGGGAGGGGGAGACAGGATGAAAGATGGGTTTTGACCAAGGTGGATCAACGTCAGAGGGGGCAACAATTCGCGATAAGCAAACAAAAGAGGAAAAAAAAAAGTTCAAACGCAGAAAACGGTTTCACGGTCCGGCAAGAGAGGGATAGGAGACCCCTTTTAAACGCGACAAAAAAAAAAATCCAAAATCAGGAAAGAAGTGGGAAGGACTCAACAGCCAGGGAAGTAAATCGAAAAGGGGGTCAAAAGGCGGGAGACCAACGATCACCGCGACGGGGTTATTGCCCGACGCGAGGACGCGAAGCCCGCCTGGAGGGGGCTCAAGGACACTTTCTTCAGGAAAAGGTCTAACATATCCACGGGGTAAAAAACTGAAAAAGAACGTCCAACTACAGACCGTATTAACTTTTGTTAAAAGTGACAAGGGGGAGTTCCGGAAGGAGGGAATCAGAGATCAGGCACACAGCTCGACCGGGATTCCTAGGGGGCGCGAACTGTACAGACAGTCGGTGGCGTGAAACTTGAGGGTCATTACAGCGTACAAGCCTTCCCTGAAAACGGGGGAAGGACCCGCACATAGAACCCGGTCCCATCCTCACATAGAAGCAGAAAGGGAGAACGTTTGACGAAAATGGGTCAAAAACCACTACATTACAGGGGAGGGGATCATAAAATGAGGAGCTACGCGAAGACGGCTCAGACGAGTAAACGCAAGGGCAGAGCCTTTGGCTTAGAAAGGCTTTGGGGCCGACCGCGCCCCCCGGCGCTCTCCCGTGGAAAGAGAAGAGGCAGCTAAATCCAGACCTGCGATCGAGCAAGGACAGGGGGGGGAGAAGGGAAAGAAAGCTGACCGTCGAGTCACCCACCAATGACAGCAGCAAATAACGAGGCAACAACACCACTTGGAGGAGTAAAAAAAGCATGCAGAAAGGGAAAAGGAGAAGGTTGTCACCTGGCACATGACGAATGGTTTCTCAGAGAAAATCGGTCACAAGGGAAAAAGAAGGGAGACGGCCGGTCGAGGGAAGCCGCGGCAGGGGAGGGAGAATAGAAAAATAAAGAATCTCTTCTAAGAGAAGTTTCAACAAGAGCACCAGAAAAAGGAGACCTGGTCGGTTAATGCAGTGTCAAAGGGACAGGAGGCGAGAGGGCCCTCATGGGGGGACTTATCAAATACCTTCAGGTCTGGAAAGATCTGTCGTCAAACATTCCGATCGTGGTCATGCTGCGGAAGGCCAGCTGCAAATAGGGACGGTTTCTTGATAGTGAGGGGGGAAGCAGGGGGGGATAGAAGCCGGAGAAGGCAGGACGGGCTCTAGTCAGGCCGAAAACGGGAGGTGCCACTCACGAGAGCGCCAAGTTACCCTCTAAGCCAGGCAAGAGGAAAGAGATGGGGATAAAAGACCTTCTGGAAGGCTGAAAGAAATCGGTCAGCAATCAAATGAGGTCAACAAACAAACCGTTTACAGCGCGGGAAGTCCGTCTGTCTAGAAGGCTGAAGATCTATCATGTGTCTGGTAACTGATCACACGGACTGGACCTAAAATGGGGGGGGGAGGGAGAAACCGCAAGAGGGATTAGGCTAAACAGAGGCTCGCATCTTGAGGGGCAGGCAAACATCGCGGATGAAGCAACGTCTTTCCTATTACCCGGGACCTCACTGAAACCGGGGGGTCAGGGAGAACTCTAAAACAGAAACTAGGAGGATGTCTTGGACCGTGGTAAGGATATAATAGGGGGGGGATGGGTAATGTGTTCGTGAAAGACGAGACGGCGGTAACGAGCCTAAACGAAAAAAAGGGGAGCCTCTTCTCTTGCACCTCCCGGGAAAGACTCGGGGGCTACGGAATGCGACATGTTAACAGAAGACGGGGTCTACTAAAAAAAATGGCCGACATTCCCCAAAACGCTTAGAACGGGCCACCCACAGTCACGGCCGTTTTTCAGACAGGCCAAGAAAAGAGGAAGAAGTACAGGAGTCGTAAAAGAGGCAACCTAAAGCAGTGCAGCAAGCCACCGGACTCAGGTACCTCTATAAAGTGGGGAACAAGTTATGAATAAGTGTCATCCCATCTCTTGACCAGGCAGGTGGGGAAGGAAAAAGGGTGGCAGGCGAGAGAGGGGGTAGAAATACAAGGAAAGACCCAGCGCGGATTGGAATGCAATTGACGCTTTGGGTCAAGGAGAGGTAGCGATTGCACCGATATAAAGGAGGCTGGTTAGGGGGGGACGGAATAACGCGAGGACAAGTATTCTGGCAAAGCGATGAAAAGGGCCGAAGGGAAACACAGGGAGAAAATCAGAGTGCCAGACTCGAACCGCGAAAAAAAAGGAGAAGTTCCAAAATGCATGGGAGGAGAAAGTGGTTGGCAACCGAGAAAAGAAGAAGGGGCTCTTTCCTACGTTCAGGGCAAAGCTTCAACGATTATATAAGAGGGAAATGGCGGGGGGCCAGGTAGATCACGGGTGCTCCTAAGATCAAAGAAGGGATGAAAGGGAATGAGTAAGGGTACAGTTCTTGGGTCCGATCACGGACACGACGGGAGGGGAGGGAAGAAATGCGTGGAAACCGGAACTGAAACCCGAAGCCAGGGACCTCAAGTAGGTGATGGGAAAATCACAAAGAGAGGGGAGACATCAACGCCAATAAGCCCCTGGGAAATAAGGGGGGGAGCTTCTTCTTTCACCCAACCAAAAGGCAAATAGGGCCAGGAAAAACAGCCCAAAGAAACGACATGTATCACATAGCAAGGGGACCAAAAAGAAAGAAAGAAATCGACCCAAAAAACTCCTAAAAAGGTCATTCCGCAAAAAGACAGACCGGATGCCGCAAAAAACCAAACTCATCGACTGGGAAGGAAGAAGTGCCAGAAACACACTAAAGACTCTGAATCTAAGGGGGGGGGCGAGGGCCAAGATGGGAAAAGGAAGGTCAATCGCCGAGCCTGACGGGGGTCTTCCTCGTCGATC
>Ga0179593_1336318_pt1 | contig 10130 bp, 12 predicted proteins | sample CZODoug2_1_08_16_FD_185931 | JGI IMG/M metagenome (GOLD analysis project Ga0179593, IMG submission 185931) | Vadose zone soil fungal communities from Angelo Coast Range Reserve, California, USA - CZODoug2_1_08_16fungal (PacBio error correction) | ecosystem: Environmental > Terrestrial > Soil >...
CCAAGGAGAAACCTTACATAAAAAAAAAAAGATTGTTAAGGGATGCGGAAAGAGAGGCAGGGAGGCAGTCAAACGGCATCAAGTCGACAGGGTTTACGCCCTAAGCAACAGTTGTATCTTCTAAGTATGTGATGCGATGAAAACGCTTACTTAGAATGAAAATGGCGAAGCGTCAGAGGGGCAAAAAGAGGATCAGGGTCAAAAAAAAAAGATGGGGGGAACATGTTCAACAATAAAGCACCCAGACATCAACTAAAAGGGCTTTGGGAACCCACCTTTTCACTGGGGATTCAAACAACAAAACACCTAAAAGAGGGGTGAGAAAGGGGAGATGGAGGTAGGGGGGAAGGGGATAGGGGGGGAACTGAAGTGTAAGTGGACGGGGTGGTGGGAGGAAATAAGGCTTAATCCCTTTATCAGACAAATATAGGAGCAACTTAAAAAACTAAATATTAACACAGAGAGGGGGGGAGCCATGGGTACACCTGGAGAAAGAAAAGATGTATGTGGGGGAAGTGAACGACGGTGGACTCATGTTAGTCCTAAGGCCCAGGAACTCTTGGTCGGCAACGAGAGAAGCAGAGGAAGTTGGGAATACCAAAGGACCAGAACGTAAAATGGGTCGAAAAAACAAAAAAAGAAATAAACGAGGAAAATCAAAGTCCCGGAAGGGCAACCCAAGGTGATTCAAGCAATAAGTTATCAAAGGTGGGCCTCACCGAAAATGTATTCACAAAACACTGAGAAAAAGGAAAATCGAGAGAAACTTGGGGTCTAAAGCAAAAGCCCAAGGAGGGTTAGAGGAAGGAGGAATGGGGATTCCATGGGAAAAACTTCTTTTAAAAACCAGGAGCGCAGGGGACTAAAGACTGATACAAATCTTAAGGGGAAATCCCAACCAAACGAACACACTGAAGTTTTGGAGGTTGAGAGGGACGAAACAAAGTTGGTCGGCAAGTTTAACTGACAATGAATCAACAAAGGACCCGTAGAAAGGGGGAACAATTCTTCAGCGACAATGAAGAAGATTGCTCCACCAAACAAAAGGAAAGAAATTCCGAGCAAAGGGGATCGGTTTGATGCCTTAAGCTGGGGGAAGGAGGAAGCGATAAGAAAGTAAAGGCAGACACGGAGAGGACGCTAAAAAAAGGGGACTAGGCTCATAGAGGAAGGAGATGGAATTAAAAAAAAAAAAGTTCGGGCATTTTTTGAACCTCTTTTGGTAAGGAGGAAGGGTTAGGGAAAAAAACAATAAGGGCTCATTGGATCACAAAGGAAAACCCAACTTCGACGCAGTTAAACGTCCACCGTAGGGAACAAGGTCATCAAGATCCACTTTAAAGGTGGGGAAAGAGGGTGAAATAGTTAGTAACATACAACCAAGGGGGAACAAGCAATGAACAAACTGGAGCTTGTTAGGGGGAGGCGCAGTGCCGGATACACCTAGCAAATAACCCTTACACAGGAAAACATCACCCAAGACAAAGAACGCTTGCCTTACCAGCCAAAATGGAATAATGAAAAAAAACAAAACATTGGTAACTAGGAATCAAAGGGGAAAGCCTCCATTGCATGCATTGAATCCACCTGAAATCTTCAGTCCTGGAGTCATAGCGAAAGTACTAACGAATTTTGATGAGGTAAATGCCAAATAGACTTGTTGTAAGCTCGATGGGACAAAAAAGGGGATCGCACTCAGTAGGAAGAAACTGAACTGATAAAAAGTTTTTATCAGGATTGGCCACGAATAGAAATATTGACCGGAACGGGACTAGTAAAAATGTTTACAAAAAATCATTGGGGGGGTTGACCAATTTCATTGGTATCGGGGGGGGCAACCAGAAAACAGGGGAACAATAGGTGAAATGTCACTGGTAAGGGATTTTAGTCGAAGAACTTTGGCTAAGAGTCTACAAGTGATCACTAGGTTACTCCCAAAAGTGGAACTGAAGACTACTCAAAAATGAGGGGAAAAGAGAGATATTAAGGGGAAACAGCTACTGAGAGAAAAGGAAGGACAGGGTTTACACCCACGGTATAAGGAAGGACACACTAAGCAAATTTCCAGAGGTCTTGGGTCCCAAGGGAAAATTGAAGGGGTCACAGAGGGCAGTCAACATTGAGGGTAAGGGGAAGAAAGAGGACATGTTCACTGGAAGAGACGTGAAAAAAAAAGGGAAAAAAAAAAAAAAGAGAGGTGGAAAAAGAGCTGGGGGAACTTAAGAACGTAGTAATCGGATTTAAAGCCGAGAGCCGAGGTGACATTTCTTTGGGGGTATAATCAAATTCAGGAGTACTACTGGACATATGATCATGACAGAAAAGAAGAGGTTTGTCGACAGGTTGGAAGAAAAGGCAAAGAGATACTCAGTCGTTACGAAACATTAGGGGGGGGGGTCAGCGCTGTCTGCTCAAGATGGTTGAAAGAAATCTCTTCTTTTGAAGTCGGAGGTTATGTAAGGGCGTTTCAGGATCACTAACGGATGAAAAAACCCCAGGGGAAAAAAGCACCAGGAAGAAAGGGGGACCAAGTTGTTTGGGTATTCATTTTCAAATGGTGAAAAGAAAGGACTTTTCAGTTGAATAGATCCCAGATTCAGATAGGGTTGGAGACGTGCAAGGAGGTAAAAGAGAAAAGGGGCGGGAAGGAAAAAGAACATGCATGTGGGTACTAACCCTCTCAAATTCAAAGAAAGGACGCCCAAGCATACCGTGGGTCATCATCTCCAGTAATCATCTTCGTCTTTAGAATCGACGTCGGGACCCGGGGGAGGGAAAAAACAGACAGAAACTAGATTCTTGATTCTCGGAAAGAGGCAAATCTCAGGGATGCATCTCTAACAACCGATGTCACCAATAGAAGGAGGTGCTCAAGGGGGGTTCAGGGTGAGGACAGCTTTTGTCCGTGGCCGAAATCGGTTTCACGAAGTTTGTTAACAGAAAAAGTTGTGGACAAAACAAAGGGTGGGCGATGGACGGATCCAAAGAAAAAATTCATAGGGAAGGTAGGTACCATTAAGAGGATGGGGTAGCTCGCGATCCTTTTCCTGGCCCACTGCAAGGTGGGTCACATCTTCGAAAAGAAGGGAAGATAACCCAAGCGACAGGAAAAAAAGTTAAAAAGGTTGGGATGGTGTTGGGTCATGCCCCGTGAAGCTCGAGATCAAAATGGTTGCGCTATCAGTGTTGGGGGGGGGAAAAAAAAACCGGTGAAGAACCAATTGGGAGAGACGGGGGACCACGGCGAGGACTTAGGCAGAAAAAAGGGGATCATTTAAAAACGTAAACTTGATTGGGGAAAAGGATGGTGAAATTGAGTGCGACCAGGTTGGGAGAAGAAGTTTATGGGGGTGGAAAAATCTGCACGAGCGTCCATGAAGCCAGACAAAAAGAGGGCAGTCAGGGACTACCTTATGGGGACGAAAAGAGGACCTGGGTAGGGGGGACCTGACCTAGAGTTTCGTGAACGGTATAGGATTAATCAGAGAACCCACAGAGAAGGAGGTAAGATGAACTGGAGGGGAGGAATGGAAGGATTAAAAGGATTATAAGCCTATTCTCCCAACCAGCAGACAAGTTAAATAAGAGATCCATTAGACTACCGAACCACACTGAAAACTTTTCTTAGGGCTGTTTTCGTCCACAAACCGTGCTGAAAGGGCACAGTGAAAAGGGGGGGGTGACGAAAAAGACCCAACAGGAACAGCGGGAAGGGGGGGGGGGGTTTTGTGTTGTAAATGAGACGTCAACTGGCCAAAATGAAAAATCCTTCCAACAGATGACCTGACAAAAGCAAGCAGGAGGGATATCAGTTCAGCGGCATCAAACCAGGCGCAGAGAACAGACAGGAAAATCTTTGGAGGTCGAAGACTGCGCGGTACCTCCAGGAATGAACCAGGGCAGAGCACGAGAACACTGGAACAATAGGATCTCTCAATATGTCGACGGGGAAATGCAGAAGTGCGGGAGGGAGGGGGTGGGAAGACTCAACACAACACAGGAGGGAAAGAGGAGATGCAGATCGCAACAAAAAGAATCACAGATGAGCCTGACATATCTGTAAGGCCGGGGAGAATGGTCGAGCAGAGGCAGCAAAGAGGGGCAGCAGAGGTAAACGGAAAGCACTCTCAAATGTTAAGCAGTGATCTTCAGCCTGGGATCGATGAATTATACTACTGACAAAGAATTTGAAAACGGCTCAAATAGGCTGGTCCGGAGAGAATGGGGGAGCAAGGAAAGTTGAAGTAAAGAATTGTAACAAGGTAAAAAAGAAAGGCAAAAGCATGCTGTGGGGGGGGGCATTTGGCAAAAAAAACTTGAATTCGAAGGTACAAGGTTTAGAAAACAGCCTAAAACCAGAAGTTTGAGAAAGTGAGATTAGGGTGACTGGAGATAGAGGAATAACGGTGAAAAGGCACGGGTGGGGGAAAAAGGTAAGACACCGTAAGTGATTACATAATTCAAGGAACCCCTAGCCGCAATATGACCACTGTGGTTATAAGGGGACCTTTGGGAGTCCGTCAAATCAGGTACTGGGGGGAAGGGGAATGACAAATGGTGGACTCATGTTGGGGAGGTCCCACAAAAAAAAGGCAAACAAAAGGGGGGGGAGAAACTCTTTTTGGACTCAGAAAGCATCTGATAGAGTCGAAACACCAGCAAAGAAAGGAGAAAATGGTCAACACACACCACCTCTCAAACGCATAAAAAAGGGTGCCAAAAAACCCCCCGTTTCCACCTGATGGATAATGTGCGCCATCATATCACCCGAAAGTGGTCGGGGCAACGGCGGAAGTCAACCACCACTGAGCAGAACCATGGAGGAAAGAGAGGAGAGGAGGGCGACTGGGGGCTGCAAACCACAAAACCTTGGGGGGAAAACCTAGAGGATCCGCATGTAAATTGCCTGACCCATGGAATTCAGGTTTTCCCCACCATAAGGAGGACCCGAAGGACATCTCTCTGAAGGGGAAGAAAAGAAAGAAGCCCACTATTTGGATTTGGGGATCAGGCCCGGAAAGAAAGCAAGTGGTTCTGTCAAGTGGAAGAAAGTGAAAATCCGATACTGAAACAAGAGGAAAGGAAACGCAGGGGAAAAGAGGTGCGCAAAAAAAAAAAGAAGAGCAAGAAGAAAGGGAGGGGAAGAGTGAGATTCAATAACCTGCATTTTGATGGAAATAGGGGACACTTGAAATCAGAAAAAATCTATCTGAGTGGGAAACACACGGTGACAAGCCAGGAAGGCTATCGAGAAGAGCAAGGGCGTAATGAAGGAGGGAAAAACCACACGGCTGACAGCGTCGGATTGACTGGTTGGGAGGACCCCATCAAGGAGTCAAACAACGGCCAAGAAAACCAGAAAAACTGGGGTTGAACTATATCGGAAGTGGGATCTCAGGTCAGATCCCCTGTTTAAGGTGGGTAGACTGTTGACCATCATAAAAACAATTTTTTGTCATCCTTGAAAACTGGACTTTTTGAGGGGTTGAGGGCCATGGGACGGATAAGACGGAGAATAACAGGAACCAGGAAAAAAAAGACGCCGAAACAAAGAACGACTCCACACCAATTTGAAGGAGCAACCGACAACTCCATAAGAATCTACCTTCCTGAGCCCCAATGAAGCTGTATCTCAAAACTAGCTGAAAAATCAGTAATGGGCAAGTGATCATGAGAGTACGCAGAAGGTGCCCAAAGAACAGAAGGGGGGGCAAGAGGAATTCAACACTTGGATCACAGGTCTTGGTTCAAAGGGCAAAAACTCTGAACTCGGAGCTGGTTTGGTTGATGTACGGGGCAAACGCGAACCAAATGGCCAATTCAAAACTTATATATCAACTTACAAAAAAAGAATGACATTCAAGTGAGGCCACAGAGTAAAACTGGGAGGGGGGGAAAAAGGTAACATAAAATCGGAAAAGCTTTATCCTGTAATGGATCTTAAAAAAAGGTTGTCCAGAAATCTCAAAAGGTCAATTACGGGGAAGACGTCGCAGTAGAGGAACTGAAGAGCGAGAAAAGGAAACAACGGAGGGAGACTATTAAGTGGGAACGAAATTACACTCTCCGTGTCAATCTTTCTGAGCCCAATTTAAGAAAAAAAGAAGAAAGAGGGGGGGAAGTGAAAGATGGAAAATTGGCACGGGAAGTGAAAAATGGGGGCAAACAAGGGAGTAATGCATGGTAAGATTGATATAAGAAGGGGGGAATGCATCACTGTCAATAGAGAACGTCGAACCTTAAAGTGAAAGAAGGGAAGTGGGGAAGGGGAAGAGTGCAGAATTCTTTGAGGAAAGGACAGAGGAAGGGGGGGACACTCTTTGGGAGCATCATCAAGGCAAAAGTGAGTACTTGCGGGGGAGCAATGAACCAGCAGTTTTCAGATGACAGTTTGATAGAGCAGGCGGCTTTCAAGGCGACGGTCAATGAGTGACAAAGCAAGGCTGGCAAATTCGCGAGATGGAACGGGGATGGGAAAAAAAAAGGGGCGGGGAAGCGGCGGGAAGTTTCGTTTTGTCAGGGATGTTCAATCACCATTGCCATACAAAAAAAGACACATGACGTAGAACGGAGTGGCAAAAAGGGGGGGGGGAGGAGGACTAAAGAGTGTCAAAAAGAGGGAAAAAGAAAAGGAAAAAAAAGGTGGAGATGAAGTATATCCCATTTTCAAGGGAGTGGGCAAAAATCGTTAACGCTGAAGAGTTGGGTCTTGGCCGGGGCGCCAAGAAGAATGAACAGGGAAATGTGGGGAAAGAACCTGAAAAATAAAATCCAAACTAAAAGCTTTGTGGGGTCCTCCATGCACCTCTGATCTCTCTAGATTCGCCTTGCAGTGGAACCAGAGCTCTAAGAGGTGTCTGGATTTAAGGACTAGAAAGATTCCTTCAAGTCCACATGTCAGTCACTACCGATACATCGGCGGGTTCTTTCTCACCGTGCGGGTTTTGGGTTGAACAACCAGGGAAAAGGACGTGTACCAGGGGGGTAAGAAAATGCGGGGTGGTCAGATAGGAAAAGGGGTGTGGTAAAACATTTTTTAAGGGCCCAACTGTTTTGAATGTTAATCCAAAGAAAAAAAACCCTCGGGGGTTGAGGGGTAGGGGGGGAAAGGGAAATGAATGGTAGTCATGGGATCCGAAGAAGTTTGACACGGGAAAAATGGTTGTCAACATGGCTGCAAGTCTCATGTAAAATCTCCTTGAGTTGCAATGGGGGGGGAGGGGTTGCAAACCCAAAGTGGCAAAGACAGGAAAAAATGAGAGGATAAATGGTGCTAATGTGTTTGAATACCGGGTGAAGAACATTTGGGTTGAGAACTTTCACTGGGCAGAAAAAGATGGAATTATTTCCACATGTGGGGGAAAAGGGGGGACGCGGGAAAAAGGAATGGAAGTTTTTCCTACCACTCTAGTTCGGGGGGGACTGTGAAGGGAAACTCTCTCAAAGAAGGGGGAAAGGGCCAGACAAAAAAGAGTGTCGGACAGGAGGGGGAACTGAGGGGCAGAGTAACAAAACGTCATCTGAAAATACCCACATATCCCTATTTTTTGAACGGGATATCAAAGGGGGAATCCATGGAGAACCCCAGTAATAGGGAAGATGGATGGGGTAATTTGAAAAGAGGGGTAAAAGAGAAGGATTATAAGCCGATACGCAAAAACCAGCGCAAACTATCACTGCCAATCAAAAGCCTCATCAGCCACTTAAAACGGGGGGGGTTGGGGGGAGGGCCGGGTTCAAAACCGGGGAGGGCTGAAAACCAGTGGAAAAGGGGGGGACAGAAAAATATGAAAGGGGTCTGGTGATTTCTTGTGGGTGAATAGTGACTTCAAGAGTGAAAAAAGAGCGGCAACACAAGACGCGACCGAAAATGAGTAAGGAGATTAGAGATTCATCCGCAGAAATACCAGGGCGAAAGAAAAAAAAAAGGGAATCGTGAGAGGCTAGGGCACAATGCAGGGCCAAGGTGCATCGCAAGCGAAAGGCCCACGAGCAATATAGGTAGGGAATTGGTCAGAGGAAAAAGGGGTGGGGGTCAGATCTAGCGCAACAAAAAACACGGGGGAGGGAAAAAAAAAAGAGAGGAGCCCACAAATGATGATAAGAGGATTACATATTTCTTGAGAGGTTACGGGGTCCGGAGATGTAAGGCGGCATCATGAAAGTGGAGTCAAAAGAAAGGGTTAAAAAGACAGAGAAGAGAAAATCAGGAAAAGGGGATCTGCGTGGAGAATTCTACTGTCATCTGATCGCGGTTGGCCGAATTCTCATTATAGTGCCAGCTGAGAGCATTTAAATAAATCACCAGCAGGCAAAAAGAAAATTGATGGGGGGGGGAGGGGAAGTAAAACCCTTTTCACTGGCTTTGCAGACATGACAAAGGGTTGGTTTTTTTTTTTTTTGGAAACAAAATTGACAGGGGAGGGAGGGGGAGGGAAAGGGGGGGACTTGGAGATTCATTAAAAGAACGTTGAAGGCTGGTTTTGGAGACTAGCTGAAAGAAGGAGTGAAGGAAGGACAAAGATGACATTACCCAGAAGAAAAAAAACAAACAACCAACAGCAAACATCGTCATCATTATCTGTGGTGCTCACCGGAGGAACAGATGAGCCTCAAAAATAGGGATCTGGGGTAAGGGGAAAGACGACAACGGGGGCTCATTTAGTCCCTAGCAAGCAAGACTCCCTCTGTTTACCAAGGCAATGAATAAGTTGCAGCTCCCAATAAACTTGGAAAAAGGGGGGAGAAACCACCAAAAGAGCAAAAAAAAGAACCAAAGTACCAGGAGGCTAAATGGGAACCCAAAGGGAAAAAGGGATGGGGATGTCCTCAGAGAAATAGACCTCCACATTTGGGTGCCAAATGATATCGTAAGAATCCAGTGAAGACCACCCAAAAAACCAAAAAAAAAAAAAAAAAAAAACACCACAAAACACAACCCCAAAAAAAAAAGAAAACACAAACCAAAAAAAAAAAAAAAAAAAAAAAAAAAAACCCCCCCCATATAGCTGGGGGGCTGCAAAACCAGCAAATCCTTGAGAAGAATTGTGATCATGGAGAATGGCATTAAAGGAAAGGAAAGATGGGGAAAAAATGAGCTCTAGGTCCAAATTAAATCATCTCTTAACTCTTCCCTACCCTCAAGCAGAGGTTTTTGATGGGATAAGCATAAAAACATTGGGAGGTAAAAAGGTGGAAAAAGAGGAGTCAAATTCCTTGTCACCTCAACTTCAAAAGACACAAGTGCTAAAACAGAAGTTTATTCATTCAGAGATGGAGCGGGGGAAGACCCAAACTGCTGTGGAATGAGGGAAGGATGAAGAAGTAGAAACAGACATCGGGGATCTCCACAAAAGAAAATCGCTCGATAGATGTTGAAGAACCACCACGGTATTCACTTGGCAGCTTATCGGTTGGGAGGAAGGGGGGGAACCACAGAAATGTATTAGATCAGGGAAGAAAAAAGAAAAAAAAAAAAATCATTACCGATGTTTGCCAAAAACCTATAGTGAAAAAAGAGGGACCTCAGACAATTGGGGGGACAGATTGGAAAGACGGGTAGTCAAAGCATACCAAAAAAAGGGGGGGTCAATAAGTCAAATACTGGAAGGTGAGTGGTTGTAAGCCATCCATATGAAACACAGAAAAACTCAGGAGACAGGACAAAGAAAGTTCCTCAGAAAGGGAGGCAAAAGAAGGCAGACGGACAAGAAAGTTGGTAGAGAAGCTGAGAACCCTGTCATGTACAGCAGCCAGTTATCGGGAAAAAAGGAGAGAAAACTATGAATGGTAGATCTCCAGAAAGGGACTATTTGATGATTGAAAAGCCCAACAGAGCGGGGTAAACTGAGAGGGGGAAAAAAGAAAGAAGGGCTCACTAATTCTTTCACCATGGAGACTTCCTGCTAACATTTTTGAGTTTGCAAATATTAAAGAGTCAAGCTAAGTCTTACCATCACTGAAAGAAGGGGGGGAAGCCGATGGGTGACAAAGGGAAGAGTGTGGGGAAAAAGGGGGGTGGCACAGATATCTCTTTCACTGTCGAAGGTCATTTATTTGTCGGCTGTGGCAAACGGGGGCGCAGAAAAGCGAAGGGAAAAATGTGGGGTTAATCCTTGCGCTAGGAACGC
>Ga0179593_1364175_pt1 | contig 10130 bp, 12 predicted proteins | sample CZODoug2_1_08_16_FD_185931 | JGI IMG/M metagenome (GOLD analysis project Ga0179593, IMG submission 185931) | Vadose zone soil fungal communities from Angelo Coast Range Reserve, California, USA - CZODoug2_1_08_16fungal (PacBio error correction) | ecosystem: Environmental > Terrestrial > Soil >...
GGTCGTGAGGCGCTCAACCGCGCAACCTCAAACTAGACTACAGCACAGACAGCGTCCGGGAGTTCTTGAAGGCAGTAGACGGGGACCCCAAAACGCTCGTATACACGATCTGCCGCACGGGTCGATCAGACAATGTCACGACAAAAGTACGGGGCACGAATAAGGAGTTGGGTCAGGCATTGCGGTCCCTAATTTTGCTTAAGGGGAAGTTCCAGTGGCCCAAGGGCATGGGGAAGATCGGGGGGGCGAGGAAATGACGAGAGATCTACGGGGACTACCACGACTGACTAAGAAGGAATCCTGGTCGGACCCCGGAAAGGAAGCGATGCGTGATGAAAATCAAAATTCTTCAGCTTGACACGCGGTGGGACAACAGAAAAAGCGGAAGATGCGTCGGTGAATCGTCCGAGTGCTCCCTGAAAAAACACATCCTCAGCCAGGCGCTGGATGAAGGAAGACACAGCCGGGGGAGCGGGTGTCGAAAGAAACCGTTAGAAAGTATTAATGAGCGGAACAAAAAAACCGAGGACAACCTTTTTTCAGGGGGAAAACCCGAGGAAAGAGATGTGGACCTACACACAAAGTAAGATAGGGTCAGCGGAACCGGGTGGCTCGACGTGCGCAGAGGAGGAGAAAGGAAAAACACCATAATAAAAAACGGAAGGCCGAAAAAGGGAGAGCGAGGAAAAGAAGGAGGCATCGGCTTTTCACGGAAAAAGGCACTCAACCAAACTGACCTAACTAAAGAAAGGCGCGCTTCTGATACTCCGCGCTTGATTAGGGGACGGGAGAGAGGTGACGGGGGGGAAGGAGATAAGACGGAGGGAGAAGTGGAAAAGATATTTCGGTTATGAAAGACCAACCTGGTTAGCGGAATGAGGAGACGAGGAAAGGAGGGAGAGTTCCCCGGAAATGGACTCATCACCATAATTAGGATTTCTAAAGGGGAAGAAGAGGGTCGTCTCGGACCCCGGCGAAATGATAAGAGAGAGGAGGGGGAAAGTCTAGATCGCGATACAGCTTTCGCAGGAGAAAACGATGTGAGGGGAGGTCCGAGGTTTATCGAAAATCGAAAACTTAAAAGTAAATATAGCGCACCATACTAGTCGCATAGGTTAAGCACAGAAAGCCAGCCGATCGGGCGCAGCACGGGATAAGGAGGCAGAAAGGGAGAAAAAATCGAATTTCGCTAAAAAAAGATGCGAGGTAAACCTTAGAAACGGCGGATAAAACATCAAAAAAGCCGGAATCAAACGAGGGTGCCAAAAAGATGAACGGGGGGGGGGAGAGGGGTGAAAATCAAAAAAAGGATTAACCGGGACGAGGGTCTGGAGAAAGCGAAGGAAAGGAAAAGGGAGGAACTTCAATCGAAAACGGTAACAAAAGTAAGGGGGGGGAACCGAGTAGTTTTCCTGGCCCTCTGCAATGTGCGAGAGAAAGGGGGGTGCTGAAAAGGGGAAAGAGAGATCGGGGAGGAAAGGGGCGTAGACTGAGGGGGGAAGGAAACGAGAGAGAAACAATAAGCGGGGGTCCTAAACAAGCATCAAAGTTGCAAAATAGAGGGAGGAAGATAGCAGGAAACGCGCCGCAGGAGAGTCTCGTGCGATTCCCAGAAAAATCGTTCAGGAAAAACGTGCAAAAAATATAGGAGAACAGGACAAATGCATCCGAGGCCAAAAACAAATCAGACGATGAAAAACTAGCTGTGTGTCATCTCAAAAGAGCCACCAGAAACCTTTAGACGTCAGAAGGAGGAGGGACGGAACATCCCTGAGATACTACCGCGGGGACGTGAGAAAGGGGAAGGGGGGGGGGGGGGGTTACAACGGGGAAGGGAATCATCCTCCGAGCCAAAACAAAAACGAGTCTTTGATGATCTGAAGACTATCGCCGCAGAAGAAATCTCGAAAAAAGGGTAGGGGGGGGGGGAGTCAAAGAAGAAGGTCGAAAAAGGAGGAAAGCGAGCCTCGTTACAGAGGGAAGTGCCGATTCGACGGGAGAAAATGGAAAACGACCTGAGAAAAGAACACCGTGAAACCACAAGGGAACGAATGTCGGTAGACGATGTTTTTTCTCTACACATTAGACCTTCTGGGAGGGCAAATTCTTGGGCCACCACTCAAAAGGAAAAGGGTAAAAAGGGGACTTAGGAGCGGGAGATCGGTGTGGACTATTTTAAAAAACGCCGTCGGGGCAAAGGACGACGAAAGCCAACTCGACATAAGAGGAGCAAAGGGGCCGATCTGGGTACCTGACACTACAACGATAGGGGCCAAAAAGGCATTCGCAAGGATCAAGGATACAACCTGCATGTTGCGATGGGGAAGAAAAAAAGACATCGATCCTGACGGAAGAGAACCCGACGACGGATGCAGAAACGTCGCGAACCGCGACCAAAGGGGACCCGCGACAGACTAGTCTCAATCAGCGGAATTGCCCAAAGGCACTATGAAAAAAAAAGGAGGTGACCCCCACGAGGACAACTTCAACTTGCTCGATAAAAAAAAAGAGAAGGTAAACAAAGAGTAGACCAAGAAGAAATACACCGGGCAAGACTTCGGCTCAGGGTCTATGGAAAGGAAAAACTGTGGAGGGCGAACGGTTTTGCCCTTCGTCATGGGGGATTCAGAAAAAGAGTCTTCTTCTGTCAGCGGGGGTGGGGGGGGGGGGGGTGGGGGGGGGGGGGGGGGGGGGGTGACTTATGACAATTAAGTAGAAAGGTCACGCGATTCTCTTCGTGACTGCTAATTCCGACGAAATCCAGTTTCAGATGGTTAGAGAAGAGGAAGACTGGGGAAGATTCTAGGAAGGGAACCAGACCGTAAGGGGAATCAACAAAACCGAGACCTGCCGCCATCTGCTGCGACGTATCTGTCTCAACGAGGAGCTACAAAGAAATCACCGAAGATTCAAAGAAGAAGGGAAACATTACTCATAAAGCAGTGCCTTGATGGAACTGCCCCCTTTAGAAGTTAACAAAAAGGGCCCAAGCGCCGAGCGCTCCAGCAAAAGAGTTTTTAGAAGCGAGCGACAAAACTAGGTCCAGCGTACGCAATCGGAAGTTCGCGGCGAGGAACTGGAAAGCCAACTGAGAGAAGCAAACGAACTCTGAAAACTTGCGCACAACTTAGAAAAAAGGGGATGCTGTCGGGTAACCGGGAAAGGAAGGGAAGAAAAGACTGAAGCGGGCTCGCATTGCATGGCAAAACAAAATTTGCTAAGTCCTGTCAGCACGTCTAAGAGGAACGTCTGCCACTCAGAAAAACAACTGGCGAAGGAGGGTGGGCGGCACAAAAAGTGAAGAGAGGAAGGGGGGGCGGCAAACAACAGGGCTCGCCGGGGGGTGGTCTTACACACATCCTCCATTCCGTCTCTGCTGGGAATGTAGAATAGGGTGGGGAAGGAATGCCCTCAAAAATATGCCCTTCTTCTGCAAGGTCAGTCAAGCATTGGACTCTTAGCACCAACTGCCTTTCTCTGGTCTGGAAAAAAGGGGAAGGGGAAGCTCGGGAAAAAAAGGAATCGAGCGGGGACTCAAATCGGTCGGACCTTTCCGGGTCAAAAACAGTTCTCCCGTTATCTTTTGGTCGAATGTCCCACTCCTCACGCTCCAGGCGTCGAGGAGGGGGGAGAAAAAAGGGGAGAGACTCGCCCCTCCCAGCAATGACACTGTTACTGGCCACGCTGAAGTCGCCAACTCCCTGTCACCAAAAAGGGGGAACGGGAGCTGAGATAAGACCTGGAGAAGGGGACGCTGATCTATACAGGGGTTCTGTGGGGAATCAATAGAACGGAAGACCTGACAGAAGGGGGGGAAGGGATCTGCTTGAGGGGGGCAATCCCCAAATGTCTTTTCATGGCGAGCGGGGAGAAAATACAAGGAAAAGAAAGAGCAAATAAAAAGGGAAGCGGGGGGGATGCGACGCGCGAACGTCTGAGTTGGTACAATTGTGCGGTTCAAGGCGGCGTCGGCAATCTAACAAGGAGAAGAGCAAAAGGCGGAGGGGAGGGTGTGGTGTGCGGAACTCACGAAGGCGTCCAGACATTTCCGCGAGGAAGACCCAAAAAGTCGGGAAAAAGAAAAAAGCGGCGGGAGGGAAAGGGGATCATTAGCAGGGGGAACACTCGTCTTTCGTAGCAAGGTCTAGGTCGGGGGTGACCGGGGAAAAAGGAACGCGGCGCGGCTTCGATCCAGAGAGAGAAAAGGAGGGGGAGGATAGCGACGCTCAAATGTAAACAAGGGACTCTTTACCCCGGGGTTTGGTGCTAACAGGAAGGACTCGACAGGTCCCTTCACAAACTTCGGGAGGAGGGAGGTGGATGAGGGTCGGAAAAGAGAGAAAGGGCAGCGCTCAGTCACGGCGGGAATGAACGCGTTCGGTGGGGGGGGGGGGGGGGGGGGGGGGGGGGGGGGGGGGGGGGGGGGGGGGGGGGGGGGGTTTGTGTTTTTGTTGGGTGTGGGGTTTGTGTGGGTTGTTTTGTTTCGGTAGTGGTAGTTTTTGGGGGGTGAATGGTTGTGGGTTTGTTTTGGTGGACGAGTGTGTGGGGGGGCTGGGTGTGGGGTTGTTCTGTTTGGGTTGGTGTGGTTGGGGTTTGGGGGGGGGTGGGGCGCGAATGGTTGTTTGGGGGGGGGGGGGGGGGGAAGGCAGATCTCAACAACTATTGTCGGAAAGAGAAGGAAAAGTCGACAACCGAAGTTCACGAGCAAAAGAAAAAACCTGACGGGGAAAAATCCGCCAGAAAAAATGGAGATCGAGCAAATAGAGTCGCTCAAGAAGAACACTGACGGCCCGAAAGTAAGTTAGGGTGAAGTACAATGGCGCCGGGCAAAAGGAACAAGGAGAAAGCCGCATTCAATCGCGGAGCGTCAGAAAGGTCGAGAGGCGACTGCGTCTTGGGGTCAGGAAAAAATGCTACTGGTCGGGAATACTAGAAGAATAAAAAGGCAAGGAAAATCGGCCAGGCGAGCTCACAGATGATCGGTAAAAACGGCCGCAAGAAGTCAGACGAGGGAAAAAGGAAAACTGAAAATAAAGATAGAAATTCACCTGGCCATGGATCTTCTAACGGGGAAGCACTCACCAAAAAAAAATCGATTCGTCAAGAGGGGGCAAGGTTCCCAAATGAACCAAACATGCGAAGTTGGCTTAACGCCGTGTCCGCAAAGGCAAGCCTGCATCAAAAGAAAAAGCGGAACGACTAGAAAAGCCGGGAGGGTCGGGGGGTGAGGAGCGGCATACGAGAGCAGCTCTCTCACCTAGGAAGCTGCCCAACCATATCTGACAACTTGCTGGTAAAAAAGGGAAGGCGGACTGTGCTTCAAAATCGGCTCAATCCGAAAAAAACTCTGATAAGGTCAAAGTCCTCAAGCAGTAGAAGCCGAAAGGGAAGACGGGTCCAAGAAGAGGGAACCTTGGGAACGGGACGTGCCAGTGGGGAAGATTGCCGCAAATGGGGAGATCCGTCCGAAGCTAGGAGATGCCGACTCCAAGAACTGGGCGGGAACGGACGGAGATCCTGGTTAAGGAAGAACCGACGCAGTCGAACGCGTAGAGAGGGGGAGAGCGTTACCAGGGCCACACGAAAGAAGGAAGAAAAGGAAGGAGGATAGTGATAACGGGGAGAAGTCCTGAGCTCACACGGGGAGGCAGTAAGGGCACGCCAAGGAAGGGAATTTACCCTCCGTAGTCGGTGCGAAACCTATCATGGTCGAAACGGATTACGTGACGTATAGAGGATGGTGACTCACCGCCACCGTGAGCAGCACCGTTGGGGGGCCGAATAGTCACCCGAAGCAGAACGAAAGGGGGGCCAAAACGACTGCGCCAGTTTCGGGAAAAAAAAACATTGAGTTCGAGGAAAAAAAAGTGTGAAGAAAGTGATTAGAAGCGCTGCCGGCAAAATGCGCAAGACTGGTCGACTGGGGCCTGGCAACCAGAGTCAGAAAGCTTGCGGGGAAGAGGGACTTCACAGGTTCAAGACAAGAAGTCTCCTGCGAAATGATCGGAGCTTCGTGAGTAACAACGAAATATGCCTTCAGCGAGCATGACGGAGGAGGGACGGGGCGCTCCAGTGCCGAAGGAGGATCCGCAGGGGGGCGGCTCGACGAGGAACAAGTAGATTTCTGCGGAAGGGAGCACACAAAAAGCCTGATCTAAAGGCCGTACTGGGAAAAGTTACTGTAAACATCAGAAGGAGGCAAAGGACTTCAAGGAAAGGAGGGGTCGGAGCGCATTCAGGCAAGGAATGAACGTTATCGAAAGATATCTCGAGGAGCAGAGGGAGGAATATCAGCGGGGGGGGAGAAGGGAGAATAATCCAAAATCTTGGACGGCGGGGTGGGAAGGGAGGTACCTGACGGATGGGGAACTGCGCAGATCCGTCGAGAAGCCTTGTCGGATATGAGGGACGTCCACGACGCCTGGTTCAGACAGGGAATATATAAAAAGAAAAAAAAAACGTCTAAAGAGACAAAGAAGGGGAAGGAGTGTCATCAAATAGGGGAGATGACACCCTCGGACCTTGGCGCAACAAATAACCTTCGAGACAACACTTGAACCCCGGAGTAAGAAAGAGAATGGTCGGAGAAAAAAATGAAATATGGAAGGAAGGTGTTTCATAGCATAAGAAGGGAAAGCGTTGTTTTCCCCTTCCTTTGAAGGTTGAAACTGCTCATCAACCATGGGCCACGAAAAGGAATTACTTCAAGAGGGTACGTCTGGGGGTAGGAGGGGCAAAAAACGAATTCCCTATATGTGAGGAAAGTAAAATGCAAGGTGCGGGCCGTGTCCGGAGAGCGACAGAGGAGGCTCCCTTCTACTAAGGGGGGCTAAAGTAAAAAAGAGCTTCTGGGGGGAAATGTACCGAGCGCAAAAAAAGGCTTGGGGGCCGGAGCCAAGTTTTTCTCGCAGAAAGCATTGTTCGAGTCGGGGAGGGAGGAGTCGTCAGGGGAAGAAAAAACAAGAAGGGGAGAGGAGGCTGATCCTACGGAGCTCGTCGAGTGCGAGTAGGAAATTTTACCTTACCGGCGTGGAGAAAAGGGTGGCCACGTAAGGATACAAACCGATTCTCAGCAGAACGAAAACGCGCGAGGATGAGCTCCTCCGGTCTTTACGGTGTGCGATTCTCAAGATCCAACAGCCAGCCTGTCCGTACGTCCGGAAGGGGGTAGCGCAAAAAGCCAATCGGACTAAGGGAAGGTCCTCGGACATTCGACGTGGGTCTGTTGGAAGGGAACAGAGGTCCTGGCGAGCAGAGGCGACAAAAGAAGAAATCGGGCGCGATTTCAGAAAAAGGGAACGCTCCAGGGCGCCTGTGGGTAGAACAGACTCACACAATTTTGAGGAGAAGAGGAGTTCTACAGGCTGGCGTCAGAAGACATACAGTAAAGAAACACCGTCAGGAAGTTATGGGGGATTGGTCTCCGTGGCTCTCGCATTACCTCCTTATGTACCATCCACCCGGGAAAAAAAAACCAAAGGAGACACTGTAGAAGCACAAAAAAAAAAAGACTCCCATTCAGAACTAGGCTGGGTGTGGCGAGACAAAACCTAGCAGCTACATCTTTGTGCGGGGGTGGCTAGTTGAGAGGCCTAAAAGTCCGCAAAGAATCGACCGGCCTCGGAGTTTTTGCACGCTGCGCATTGCTTACGAGAGAGTGAGAAAGGCTTTTAGGGGACACTGGCCCTGCTTCACACGAGCAGCACTCACGAGATTCGCTGAAGAGAGAGCCTAGAAAAGGAGGAGAATCAAATGCGAAGGGAAAGAGGACACAGAATTCCTGGCTGCCCGGGCCGCGGTGATGCGCGCTTGCGGAGCCATAACGGCATTCTGGGCGCGGGTCCCCAAGCAGCGTTCAGTAAGAGAGAAACACGAAGCGTAGGAATCATACGCAGTCAGAGCTCGGAGGGGCCCAAGAGGAATGGCCATCCCTGAATGACACTGAAACAGGAATTCGTCGAAAAGGAGGAAGAAAAAAATTGAGTCACGAAAGGGCGTGGGCAGAAGCGCGCGAGGCTTCCTTCTAAGAAAACACTCTCCGTTCCATCGAGCCCTTCTGAATCGGGAGAAAAAGTGCCATAAGGGGTAACGGAAAAGCGTGATCAACAAAGGGAAGATGTCTTGAGACGAAGATCGGAGTTGCCCAGCGGGGGATGTGGCGTGAAAACAACGTAAAAAAAAGAGTCGGACGACCACTGATGCCCAATTCGTATAACGGAGGTGAAGGAGCACGAGACAGGCTTGAGGAGGGAATACGGGAAAAGGAAAAAGAACAGAAGAGCGAAAAAAATAGGAGACGGAGATGGGAATCGCTAAGGGTGCAGAAAAGGGGACAGTCGCTTCCCAACGTAGCGGAACGCCAACGAAACAATCGAAAGGCGTCCCAACTAGAACATACTCATGAAGTCGGGGGGGAGCTAGCTCTCGCGAGGCCTCACGGAAGACCTCTCCTAAAGTACACCTGCAGAGAGAAATAGTGTCCACGCAATTTAATGAACTGCCGCAATGGACTTACCGTGTGACCGTCATTGGGGAAAATAAAGAGCGACTCGTCGATCGTCAGCGCTTGTGCCATCCCTCACTCCGCACAGCGAAAATAGGTCCCAGCGTATAAGCACACGAGGGATGAGGAGAACAGCCTGGGTCCATCCATGCTCTAAGGCAGAGATCATCGTCGCGGTCTTTCAGATCTCCGAAGAAAATGTCAGAATGAGACTTCAATTCAATGTTGAAAACTCGTGAAATCCGGCTTCTCAGAAAGCGAAGACGCAAAAGGCTTTGGGCTGGCCACATTCGACACGTTGTAGCATTCTGGCCGGGATGGAAAAAAAGCTTATAATTTCAAAAAACAAAACTGAGAAGAAAAAGAAGGGAAGACAGAAAACGGGCGCAGGCTAGGGGGGGGTCCATAAATGACGTGACGCGAGTCTGGGATCGCTCCCACAAAAGGGGCGCAGGAAAACGGTTCTCACTTCAGCTAAAAGAGAATCCGGAGAAGGCACGGTCGAAGAGCCCAGGCGTTATTCCTGAAACGGAAAAGATAGGCTGGGCCTAAAGGTCTGCACTCTGTGGGCCGTTGATCACGCCAAGTTCTGTCCTTTACACTAAAAACGAATAAGATTCGCACTTAATAGGTGGTCCACCGCCGGTTTTTGAAAAAAACAAGGACGATAATTACCGAGACGAAAACAGGATACGGACGGCGTTTCCGGGAAGCAGCGAAGACAGCCCTAAGGGGGGAACATTAGGGGGGGGAGATGCATCGACATACCCTCACTCTGCAGCAAAGAAGCCGAAGGGAGAAAACGGATAGGAAAAACCGAGGGGAGAAAGGGAAACACAGGGAACGTCCCCCTGGGATAACGGGAGTCGGTACGGGCGTCCCTTAACAAAGACTAAAGCACTCTCCAGAGGCCGGACTGCTGATGAGATCATAGTTCAGATGGGGTACGGAGGAACTGAAAAGGGCGAGCAAGTCACGGCCGGGAACTGAGCACTTGGCGCTTTAGGAAAAGCGACGCCAACGCAGTGCATACGGCGAATGGACTCGAAGGCATCTCCTGCAACAGAATCCTTAGAACATGTACATCACTACGCGCGGAAGAGGGAGAGGGACGGGGAGTAAAAGGGCTCTGCCAAAATAGAAATGTGCTTAACAGAGACGAACAATACAGGAAAAAGTATAATAATCGACGATTTGTGTGGTGACAGGTAAAAACATTCGCAGTCTCGAAGAGAAATTTGCCATGAGGGCTTTATGGGTGAAGGTAGCCGGCTTCTTTCCGAGAAACAAACGGGAGGGATATCCCAAGAAAAGCCGGCACCGCTCGGAAAGGAAATATTTTCGGCAGGGCTGCTTAGGGCGTTCGCTAGAATAGCAGGAATCCATCCGCGCGGCTCATCGATCATAACGTTTCTCGCGCGCAAAAGGAGGAAGATCGCCTCGGACGGCGGGCGCTCCAAGTTACGACTCGAGGAAAACGCGGCACTGTCAATTGGGTTGTGCCTGCGGTCTGCGGAAGGGTCCTCTGAAAGGGAAGCTGAGGCCCTATCTTCTTTCTGCTGGTTTGGAAGTTAAAAGGCAGGGAGAACGCAGCCTCGCGCCGCACGGGTCGTGAAACGTCGAGACT
>Ga0179593_1368357_pt1 | contig 10130 bp, 11 predicted proteins | sample CZODoug2_1_08_16_FD_185931 | JGI IMG/M metagenome (GOLD analysis project Ga0179593, IMG submission 185931) | Vadose zone soil fungal communities from Angelo Coast Range Reserve, California, USA - CZODoug2_1_08_16fungal (PacBio error correction) | ecosystem: Environmental > Terrestrial > Soil >...
TCGACAAAGCACTTCAGGGCCGGTGGGGCACTGCTTTCTGGAGAAAGCACTTTTTGGGGGAAACACCACGCCCATGGTCCAATATGGAAGAATTCCCTAAAAGGTCTTGACGCCTAAAAGCGGCAAGAAACAAGAAAAAGGTGGAAAGAGCGGGATTTATAAAGTGGGGGAGCGTCGGGTATCCCACCTTGAAAGGCAAGGGAGGGGAAAAAAGACGCAAAAAACCCCGTTAAAACAGGAAAAAGCCAAAGGTGCCCGGCTTAATTTTTGACAAGAGGACTCCCAGGAAAAAGACCAATCTGCAAGACCCAATCAATCGCACAAGAATGCCAGAGAGAGGCCTTTGTCGGGGAGGTACATTGAACGAGAAAAAAGCTGTTGATTTTTGGGGAAACTATAACGTGAGGGGAAGGCGTAAACCGTGCAAGCAGCAAAGGTATGCTCGGGGAAAGGCAAGTTCTCGGATACTTTTGGGACCACGAAGTCACCCTCTAAAGTGGTCCAGGGTCGAGAAGACAAAAAAAAAGAGGAAACCCGTTTTGAAACCACCGTGCACGAGGGAGTAACGACAAATTGCGCATCATGCAGGGACGGCGCGTATGACACTGGGTTGCAAGGGTAGGTTAGGGGGCGGAGTGTAAGTTTCAGGGAAAAAGGGAAAGGGCCTGGGACTGGCTCAGCGCAAAAGAGGGAGGGAGGGTGATTCCTTGGCTGTAGAAACCAAGACAGCCACAATGAACTAAAGTGCCTCATGAGGGCGAAGGGTAGGGGGAGGAAAAAAAAGAGGCAGGGGGAAGCCTCAGCGACGCCGACGATACAGCTAGGGACCGAGGGTTCAGGAAACAAAATAGATGGTGGGATTTCCTTTCAGAAAAGGACGGACACGGCTGAACAAGGAAGGTTGATAATTAAAGAAGCCGATAACGCATGAGTGCTATCAAAACTTTTGTTCGTACAAACACGACACGGGATTGGGCGAGAAGAGTTAGGGTAAAGCCTCGGACGGAGGTCAAGAAATCATCGATGAGATGGTGTCAAGAAAAAACAGCACGTTATATCTGGGTCCAACCGGCCAAACTCTTTGGCGCGGGGACTGAAAACCAAACCAAACTGAGGAAGGAATCTCATCTCCATGATGGCGAAAGAAAACATAATAGGGTAAAACTGCGAATGGGTTATAGAAGATGAGGAACGCAAATGAACCAAGGGTCGTCCCCCGTCGTAAATAACGGTGTGGAGGGTCTGAAAGGTTCACGCAGGTTCAGGGAAGATCTACTCTACACGGACATCCAAAACCGTGAAACTACGCAGGGTCTGGACAAAACCGGAAACCGGGGTGCGGTTAACTTCACGTGTAAGCTAGAAGTATACATAGGGGGGAACATGACACAACTACTAAAATAGGGCTGGCGGGTCAGAACATACAGGAAAGACACTTTTCAACGAACACGACCCAATAGAGTCAAGATCTAAGGGGCTTACACACAACACACCCCACACAACACTTGGGGGTTGTAGGTATGGGGAAATAGGCAGGAAAGGCGAGGGGGCGGAGCCGCCATTTCAGCACATCAGCACAAAATCAATAGTGACGAGAGGGGGGAAGTAGAGGCGGGAAAACCAATGGATAACGAGGAGACACGTTTCAGGGAAATCAAAACCGGCAACAAACGCTATCAGTTTGTGAACGACACCATAACGGAACAGAAGTACAGACGGATTAAAAAAACCTGAAGAAAGGGAAATAAAAAAAGGCTAATCGAACACAACAAAAACGGAGCGGAGGGACAGAGAACAGGGCTTCGGGGCTCGTTAATCTCATGCAGCGGACATCAAAATCTGGAAGGATTGGGTGAGGAATGTGGCTAAGTGACATCAAAAACGATGTGGCCGGTGGGGGAAGAACTGGTGGAAATTCTAAATCTGCCCCCGCGGAGATCAGGGGGGGGGAAAATATACGTACCCCCTACCTCTAAATTGAATTGGAAACACGGAAAGCCTACATGGCTCAGGATGACACCGGGAGAAAGAAAAGAACAAACGCTCGACTGAAGTAATCCAAACGGAGGGGGAGGGAGGGGCTTTGTCTCCTGTGACCAGGTTTCCTTACATACTTCACGAAATAGCACGTTAGTTCAAGGTGGGCGGTCAAAAGCCACGACCATGGGGTGGTCTACGGACGTTCAAACCGACAGATGGGGGACGGTTGGGTCGACGCGTATTTGCAACAACTCGAAGATTGCTGTCGCGGAGGAGAAAGGGACTCACAACTAAGTAGAGGGAAGTAAAGAAAGGAATGAAAAACAACTCCACCTCTTAAGGTTAGCGGAAATGGATTTCCGCGGCGAAGAGGAGAAAACGTGGACATCGAGGTTGGGGAAGGATGGGGTCGGTGTGTCGTGACAGACAGGAAAGACTACCGGAAGTGCATTACTCCGAAAGGAGGTCCCGTTCCAGATATAAAAGACGAAGGAGAAGGAAAGTATCCTAGGGGTAGTGTAAAGAAAAGAAGGGGAGAATTAACTGAAACTTTCATAAACTCATGCGGGGGAAGTGGCAAACGTAAGACAACAAAGGAGAAACATTTTGTCATGAAGCTGATGAAAAAGGGGGGGAGAAATCCTGGGAAAGGGGGTAGAAGACTCTTTGTAGTCATAAAGAACAGTTTAGTATGAACACAGCGTAAAGGAAACGGGAAGACCGCGGCAAGGTTACGCGGCAGAGTGAGGAGCAATGCAGAAAAGAACAAGATTTAGTTCGGTTAATGGTGTTAGGAAGACAAGGGTAAAAAAGAATCATGAATAGTAAGAGGGAAGGAAGCCAAGACATCTCGTAAGATGTCGGTAGGAAAGGTGAAAGCACATATCCTACACCTTACTTGCCATTATAACGACGACAAAGCGCCCGATTACGGGGGGGAAAAGTTTGGGGGTCCGGGAATCCGAGTGCAACGGGGGTGAGGAAAATCGGATCATAGTTGGCTGTCATGCTTCATCGAAACTGAAGCCAACAGAAGGATGAGTAACGTCTGCCCACAGTCCAGAATCAGGGAAGGAAAAGCTTTGGACAGTCTGGGACGGAATAGAACCGGTGGACTGAATCAAACTCGTACCAAAAACGGACACCCAGTGGTGACACGGGGACAGAAAAGGGAGGGTCGTCGCAGCGCAAAAAAGGGCAGGATTCACTTAGGTTGAAGGAAATTGGATGCAATCGTGGTTAATGAAGGGTAGTACTGCAGTGGGCAAAAGTAAACAAGCAGGAAGGGAGGAAGGGAGGGTGTTGGGTGTCTTACGAAGAAATACCGCCTGGAAGTAGAAAAAGAAATCTACCAATAACTAAAATAATACATACACGTTGAAGGACTTGCGCGTGGAGTCAGGCAAAGAACACTGTGGGAAGGGACGAGGGAAAGAGGGGGAAAAGTAAAAGTGTCACCAAAGGAGCTTCTCCCTCACCTAATGGGGGAATAGACAGACCACAACCACAGGAGGAGGAGAAAAAGACAAGCCCTCCTGTTGTTGTTCTCCTCTCAAAATTTGGGGACCACCCCCTTTTCCAATAGTCCAGATACCGGAAAAGGGGTGACTTGGACTACCAAAAGAACTTATTTTGATCTATTTCGTGGGGGGGGGGCTGTGTAGTCAAAAAACCTAAGGTCGGTTAAAAAAATAGCCTTACAACAACAAAAGGGAAATTACCCCAAGTTGAAGTCGGAATGGGAAAAGGCCGTACTCACCCTTTACTCAGACCCCCATCTACTTAAAAAAAAAGAGCAATAAAAGAAAATGCTTGAAGCAAGAAGGATGCGGTAGATAACTGGACCCTAAGAGGGATGTAAAAGCATTTGGGTTAAGACAATGAATCTGTGGAATAAACCGGTGCGTATAAGCAGGGCAATTCTCTTTGGACAGGATCGTGGCACTGTGGGCAAAGGGAAGAAACGAAAAGGGAAAGTGATAGTTCGGATGAAAATAAGACCAAAAAAAGAGGGAAGAACAAACCTTAGTCAAGAAATTGCGCCAGAAGCTGAGGAATTACAAGGGCAATAGTGTGCAAAGTTGAGGGGGGAAGCATAATGGCATTGAGAAAAAGGTATGGATGGTCTTGCACAGTGGCTAAGCAGCTCACTGTCATTGGGGAGTTTACCTTGGAAAAACTCGTCACAAAATGGAAACGCGACAGGATAACCTAGGTAGCGGGAAAAGGGTGGGGGGGGGACCCGTCACAGCATGCCCGAACGAAAGAAAGATGGGCGGGGACCGGGGGAGGCGCTTCATGAAAAGTGGGGGGGTCACGGGAAAAAAGGCGGGAAAACGAGGAAGAGGAGTGGCATTATTAGCAGGCGGGATGAAGGCAAACATTAGGGGAGACAAAGGGGTCACCGACGTTGCCATACCGCATAACTTTAGAAAAAAAAGGGATCACTCGGAAAAGGAGGAGAGGCTACAATATTTCCGACGGACACCGAAGGAGGTTAATTAAAACCAAACCTTTGCAGGGGGGAAGGGGTCACGAAAATCCCAGCAGACACAAAACTACTTCGGCTTAAAAAAACGAGTGGTGACCTTCAAAAACTGGCACCAAAATGTTAGGAAAGTGGAAATAGAGGGGGGGGGATGGGGGTTCACGGCGTCAATACGAGCGTATGGTGTGTGAACGGTCTCCGACTTACATAAAACAGTGAAAAGAAAGGGGGGATGACAACCGATCAACGAAGGGGTGCGGAACGGGAAAGCGAAAAACACAAGCGTCGCGTGGGGACAATGCCAAAAAGACCATAGAAATGAGGGAAGTTAGCGAACGGGTATGCCAGGACAAAAAATAAGGTCCAATTCGGGCTATCGTCAAACTTTGGGGGAAGGGGGCCAGCGACCAGGGGGGGGCGGCAAGGAGCCAGTCTGAGTGGCCCGGGGGGGTGAGGGCACAACCTTCTTTAGTTGGCCGGGGCAAGTGAGGAAATCTGTCATGCGACTTTTCACAAGTTATAAAAAATCTTAAAAAAATCGGGGGGTTTGTGGGAAAATACTGGACAAAAATGAACAGGACCAGAAGGGAGTTCAAACAGTTACTCATGAAAGTCAAACGGGAAACGTCAAACCAAAAAAACCGAGAAGGAGGAAAGAGAGAGGTTATCAGTATCTGGTAACGGGGGGGAGACATGAGAAGGGAATCGTCTTGGGTGGTGGTCAGGAACTTGCATTGGTGGCGTACAGGAAATAAAAACAAGATGTGCAAGGTTTTGGAGACATTAAGTCGCCATGCTGCACCAAGGGGAGGAACATGGGTAACGCCGGACCCGTAACCACAGAACGACCACAGGGGTTTATTGGGGAAACAACTGTACTCAAGAACAAACTGACAGCACACTTTAGCTTTCCCCTAACCCATTTGGGAGAATAGGTCAAAAAGACTATAGCGGTATCTAGCGAGTCCGGTCTTCAGTGGCATCAGCGATTCCAAAAAACTAGCATCATCGGTTTCATTTTAGGAGAAAACAACACGAACCTTGGGGTGGGGGGAAAGGGGACTGTGACCAAAAAGCGTGGATCACTTGTGGGAAATACTTAGGGGAAATAGCTTGATGTCCTTGGAGAGACAAAAACGCTAGCGGTCGAAACAGCATGAAAAGCACACCTTCTGTTTAGACAGTGGCCGAAAGCGGGAAGGTGAGGGAGCAGAAAAAGGTCAAAAGTAGAGGGGTTGGGAAAAAAAAAAGCAGTGGGGGGTTCTGCGGATCCAGGAGAAGAAAGGAAGGTTGCCGTAATAGGCTAAAGGGTTGGCCACTGGTTCAAATGGAAATAAAGAGGAGGTCGTGAGGACATACCTCAAAAGGGGGGGTGGGAGGGCAGCCTTTCTGAGAGTAAGCGAGCTAAAACAGGATAGACCCGGAGCACAATCGACCTTCATTGGAGGAGTCGGACTTGAAACTAAGGGGGGATCAAATAGACAGGAGTACTCCGTGTGTAAAAAGAGGCCCGGAAAAGAAAAATTGTCAGAGTAAAAGGTCGGCACCCAGCACGGTAACGCCAAGAAGTCACTTCATCATTCTTAAGGTGGAACGACGCTCCACAGTGCTGACTCTAAAAAGAGCAGTCGGATAAGGGGGGGTGGCGGGGGGGGGGCCTTTTAGTAAACTCATCATACCAGTGTAGCTTCACGCCCAGGAAAAGGAAACCATCATAATGTAACGGAAAACTGGCCACATAGCTACAGGGAAAAACTTAAAGTAATAAACCAGCCTCCTAGCGGGGGGCTCTTTTGAGTGGATCAGAAGCACTTTGGAAAACGTTCAGGAGAAATATTGGGGTACCGGGGTCTTCTTCATCCGAAAACTGGAAAGAACAGGTTCGGGGCCTTTGCCCAGCCACTAAGATAAGAATGAGCTTTCCTGTCTTCTACATCAGTAGTAACCCGCAAAGGGGAAAAGACAGATATAGTAAACACATGGGAAAAGGACAGCAAGCGGCGTAACCGGTAACACCCTCCCAATGACGGTAGGCATCTCATTGGGGGGTCATGACGGGTCGGTAACTTTAAGGGGGAATGGTTAGGAGCGCTGTGGCCCCAATGGACAGCCGGAAATGGACGGATTGGGGGGGGGGTACCAAGGGGGGGGTTGGTCTCGTGTGTTTTAAAATAACATTTAACTTTTTTCACTACCTCAAGAGACCCCACTAAATAAACATCCAGCTTATCTTGATCTTTTAGGAAATAAGGAGGTAGCTAGGAACGTTCGGCGGACGGAGGGGTCACACAAAAGATGAGGGAAACCACGAAAGTGAGGGGAGGCCTCGAAATAGAATAGAAAGAAGAAAAAATTCAGCGTGTTTCTCCGTCTCCACTTGGGAAAAACCACGAAAGGCGGAACAGACTAGGAAAATGAAACGCACGGGTCTTTGCAGAAACGCAGACCTGAACTGAGTATCCGGAGTGCGTGGTGGAAGCTTGGGTAGTCACAAAAACAAAGGGAAAGGGAGGTTATTTTTCCAAAAAAAAAGAGGGTACATAAAACTCGGTACAGAATAACGCACCGCGGACGAATTGGGGGACAAGTCGTACTCGCATGAGACAGCACGATATGCAAAAAAAGAACTGCAGAAGGAGCGATCCGGCGGGGGCGAAGGAAGACTGGAGGTCTCTAATTTGGTGACACAAGCAACCAGAAGAGGACGGGCAGAGGGTGAGTAATAACGGGGAGGAAAGAAGAGACTGAAAAAGGGAAGACGTATACGGGGGACAGTTCGTGTAAAGGTGCTGCAAAGGAACTCAACTTGAACCTGGCGGTCAAGGTGGTCAGGGTGAAGAAGACAGAAAAAGAAGCGCGGCCCGTTTCAACACAAGAAAATTATTCACGAAAAAAGGGAAGGACTCACCAGGCGAGGTATACCAGGTTCATCTCTCTTCCCCATTTTGGGTTTTATTCTACGATAGGCAAGTGAGCATAAGAAAAGGAGAAAAGAAAATGTAGAGGGGGGGAACGCTAATCACTGAAGACATGGCGGGATTTAAAAGGGGTATAATGGAAGTAAACACAGACAATGATCCTGATCCCCGATTAGAGAACGGGGAGATGCCTGCGAATTAAATCCATGAAGGCCGACAGAAACGTTCGGGACGCTTTCTCGTTCTCCAAGGGGGGGCCTGGATAAAATCGAATTAACCGACCGCGATGCTATCAAAAGGGGAATCCTCAGCAGTTCAAAAGGTTGAAAGGTCACTTTTTGTGCTTCTCACCGAGGTTGAGGTTTAATACGCGTTACTAGCTTCCTACGAAAATACAACTCTGGATGTCATCACGTGGAAGAATCGACGATTGTATGAGAGTTTAAACTAATCTGAAAAAAAATTCGGTGTACTTCCATTAGCCTTCCTCCGTGATGAAAGCAAACTAACACTTCTTACAATCTCCCGAGGAGGGCGGGGAACTTTATGCTCCTAGAAAAGCCGTTCGGACCATCTCACTACACGACGTGGGGGGGTAGGACAGTCTTCTAAGATAGTCACTCTTGTGGAAACTAGGAGCTAATACACCGCTCCGTGACGAAGAGGGGTGGGAGGAAAAAAAGACGGAAACGATGGAGGATGCTAACGGACTCTTGTGGCAGCGATTGTGCAACCACCAATAATGCACTTTGACGTGCCACCAGATTCCGGACCACTGGCAAAGGGGAAAGGGGGAAAAAGAATACCGTACTCCTGGAGAAGTCAAAAGCTCCCATCCCAAAATCGTTAGGGGAAGGACCCATGCTGTTGCTGAAAAGCGTCTGGAAAGGTTCCCAATAACGGCATGGTCGGAGGGGGAACGGGGTCAGGGAGGGCCATGGGATCAGGAGGGGGTGGGAGCAAGGGGGGGGGCACAAAAAAATATTCCCACAGTAACATCTTTTTGATGGAATATACAACATCCAACAGGGACCCATACTCCTACGGATGTCACACAGAAGGGATGGCAGAGAAAATTGAAAGAAAAAAGGCATCGCTAAAAAAAGAGGAGGATTAAAAGAGAAAGAGAAGGAGTAGGGCTCCCGGGTTATGGCGGACGGTCTATCCGTAGGAAGTGGGGGGAAGAAGAAAAGGGAAAGGGGTGTGGAGAGTACAAGCCACACGATGGGATTTTTATCCTGTGAAAGTCTCCATGCGACTTGAACAACTAGAACAGTAAACCACTACCTGGGGAATGCAAATGATTGAGAAACCAGGGGGGAAGGGGAAAAAAAAGGCGGAGACAAGGACACTGTCGAAGCCAAGCACTTTTGAGACGGATATCATAGAAGAGTGGGCAGAGGGGGCTTAAGAACTTTCAAGGTTCTTACTCGGGCGAAAAGAACAGAAGGAAAGAAGGGCGTTCGGGATGACAGCCCCCATTGTTGGGGGATTACCCTCCTAACCCAGAGTGTGGATCTGGGGGGTCGGTCAGACACGCGTTTACACCACTTACGTTTAGCTGGAGGAGGTCAAGAACAAGAAAAAAATACGGGTACGAAATGGAAGACTCTCACACCGTCGATTGCATTTCAACGACGCGGGACTCGCCTCACTACCGGGTCCACTCCGAGCGTTGGTAGCTTCTTGTTGTGACGGGGAGGAATCAGGGGAGAAGGACAGGACTTATAATCCTACAACAGGTTGGAAGGTGCCCGATAAATAAGAGGTCAAGTTAAGTGAAATTTCCATCATCCGAGGGTACGTAGAACGATTGAGAGGCGGCGTCTCAGAAAAAACAAGTTAATGGGACATACACCAGTATACCTAGGTTGCTCAGCGGCGCTGCACGCCGTTAGTTACACGGTTCACCAAGGGGAAAAGAAAAAAGAAAGTTGAGGGCGATGAAGCGACCAACCGGTCAAAGCCACGAGCCAGGGAAGGTCGGCGGAATCTCGGGCCGCGCAACGTGAGCAAAAAAGAGGGAGCGAAAATAGTAAGGCGTAGTGGGGGGGAATCAAGGGATAAGAAAAAAACACAATCATAAGTAGGCCGCTGCACAAGGAACACAACATCCCTCTCATATTCGTGGGACAACATAGCTACTAAACCTTGATAAAGGGAATGCGATCCGCAGGAGGCGGGGTCGAAAAAGGTGGGCTTGGAAGACGGAAACGTAAAGGGGGTTTAAACGGGAAGGAATCAAGGGGTGGTCTTGAGGAACAAACGTAAACTTAACGCCAAGGGGAAGTCACACATGGAGAATCATGAACGGCACTAAGAAGGGAAGTAACAGCAGGGAAGCATGGAAAAAAACCGTCATTAGGAAAAGATCAAAGTAAAAACGAGGAGGAGGAACGCCTCTTACCTCCAGCGAATAGTCCAGCTACAGGCAATGAATCAAGGGGCTTACACGATGAGCGGGGGGGGGGGGGCGAGAAACATCGTGGTAAGGGGCAACGGGGGGAACGAAAGGGGGCCCAATTCACAGGACGGACCTTTCCAATGAAAAAGGGGTGCTTGGGTTTTCAATGTGGAAATAACCCCGGAAGGTTTTACGGCAATAATCTAAAATAGAGACCAGACATGGGGGGCACAAGGGGGATTGGGAGAGGGTAGGCGTCAAAAAACACTGGGGAAGGTACTAGGAAATAAAAAGGGTTTCTGTTAACACAAAGGCGGGGAGAAACACCGTAAGGTATGGC
>Ga0179593_1375390_pt1 | contig 10130 bp, 11 predicted proteins | sample CZODoug2_1_08_16_FD_185931 | JGI IMG/M metagenome (GOLD analysis project Ga0179593, IMG submission 185931) | Vadose zone soil fungal communities from Angelo Coast Range Reserve, California, USA - CZODoug2_1_08_16fungal (PacBio error correction) | ecosystem: Environmental > Terrestrial > Soil >...
TTGGCATGGGGAAGAGTGTGTGGTGGCATCAGGGATAACCTTATAATTACTTACTTGGGACGTTAAAAAAAAAAGGAATTCTGTGGTTTTCGTCGAATTTAGATAGCAACTAAGCCGGGAGGAAGGAAATTATACAGGGGGAGGTTTTTTGAAGATGAATGGGGAAGTAGGGAACTGGCGATTATGAAAAAGCAAAAATCTCTGTTTTGGGGGGGCAACAAAGGCTCGGTCTTTCGAAAAAGTCAAAAAACAACGTGATGAGACTGTTGAAGTCTCGCGCAAATGTACGAAGAAGTGGGGTAAATACAATTTATGGGATTCCTCTGAACAAGGAAAGGGAGGGAAAAAACTGTCCGGTCAGGGAGAACGATCATTGTTGACAAAAGAGGAGGGGTAAAAAAAGGCAAACAGAGTTTGGGGGTGACCCTATATTTTAATAGGCGCCAGGTTTGTGAAGGCCGAGAAAGACATTAGGCACGCGGGCAAAGGACGCAGGAATGCATAATGTATGTTATCACCTTCGCGAGAAGGAAAGGAAGAAAGAGCGCAGGGTGGTTGCCAAAATTGGGGGCCAAATACGCACGGACAGTAAAATCCAGGTCTTTTGTGGGGAATAAACCCTATTGCTTGTTTGATTTTTTGGTTCCCTAAAAGAAAAGCAAGGGGAGGAGAAAAACGGACTGTGAAAGCCGAAGAAGTTGAAGGCAACTGCTTACAATTAAGGTAGAATGGTCTTGACGACGAAGGCAAAATAAAATGAGACGACTTTGGAGCGGAAGAAAGGTAATGGGAAAGGGGAAAGGAGGGTCAGTGGAGGGAAACAAAAGAAGCTTCACAAAATGTCCTTGTTGGGTTGGCGAATTTCGCAATCGAAAAAATGCAAGACAGAGGCAGGGGCCGCAGGAAAAATAATAGTAGGAACGCTTCTTCGTAGAGGGGGGGGGGGGGGGAAAGGGGCGGAATAGAAGTCGGGACTAAGGGGGGACTTGGAAGTGAAGGGGACTACACGGAAGGTCGCAAAAAGACTTGGGGACAAGACTTTTTACACAATGCCAAGCTGCAAAAAGAAACAGGGGGGATTAAAAACCGAAAAAAAAAAAAATTGAATACTCGGCAGTCGAAAACTGAAAAAGGCGGGGAGAGAGGGAGAGTTCAGAGGGAGAAAGGGGAAAAATGGAGGGGGGATCGAAAATTAGCACAATATAAAGTGGTCAATTAGGAAAAAGGTTCCCTACGGATAAAATAAACCTAAAGAAAGAACGCTACACGGGGTCTCATAATGGCCAAGAAAGTTTCTGCCGGGAGCCGAGAAAACAACCAAGCAATTAGAAAACATGGGGATCTGCAAGCGGCGGGAAGGGCATGGCGGGGGACCGCGTGCTACCCCGGGGGGCCCATCAAAAACAAAAAATCAAGCAAAAAACCTCAGGCAGAAAAGTCGAAACAAAGGCCAAAAAGAACGAAAAAAACATCATTGGGGAGCCTGCGGACGGATCAAGAGCTACAAAAAAAAAACGCGATTGGTGAGGAGAGTTAACCAGCTGTGATAGAACCGGCACAAGGCATTCAAAAAAAATTCCAGAAGGGAGGGCTACGCGGTCAGGGAATAGGGAGGAAGGGGAGGGGAATTGTCACTAAGGTTGCACCAAAAAAATGAAAAAAGCGAAGGGATACGGATACATCCATGTCGGCTCGGGCGTGGAAAAAAAGCCGGAAGTCACACTGAAAAGAAAAAAGGCTTCAATGCCGACTTCTTAAAAAAGGAAGGGGGACGAAAGGAGAGTTGGGATTAAAAGAACCTAAACAGGGCAAGGAAAGAGGGAGCAGGGGTGAATTTGTCATATGTAATGGTGGGAAAAAAGACAAAAGGGGAAAGTCATCCGGCAGGGAGGAGGCGCGTGGTTCAAGAGGACGCCATCAAGGAAAGTGAAAGGGAAAAAACCTGAAAAAGGAGGATGAAAGAGGACATCGATTTGCGCTCAAAAAATCGCAAAAGACTGAGGAGACAGGGAGGGTTCTTTTGGGGGGGAAAAAAAACACGGAGCAGTTTACTGCCCCTGGCGCGACCAGGTGCACGAACTACGCGGGGGCATTTGAACGAAGTTTAAAAATTTCGGGGAGGAGAAAATGATTTTTCGACGCATCGCACAAAAAAAAACGAACAAACAGCTCCTTTTCGGCAAGCGAGTCAAGAGACTTTCAAAAAAAAGAAGCAAACGAGGAGGGCCCACAAAAACCTATCCTCAAGTTAAGGGGGAGGCCAAACTTGCCGATACCCAAGGCTAGGAACCGCGGGCCCGATTGACAGGATTGAAGGAAACGTAAATAACAATCCAGACCTGTCAGAAGAGGGGGTTTTTCAAGATTCAACAAACGGAGAAGACATTCACATGAGACAAGAAAGGCTCAAACCGTCGAAGTAGTGGGAGGAAGGCACGAGTAAAACGGTATAATTAGTGAAAATCCCTCAGGACAGGAACCCGCCAGCGTGAGATGACGCGAAATGGACTGACCCCTTACGTCCCGCTTACTCTCCCGAGAAGAAGGGGGAGAGGGGGTGAAATGGGTAAGTGTGGTGTACACGTTGGGCTAGCAACAGATGACAATATAAGAGTGAAAAAAGTGGTCAAAAACTGATTAAAAGCAAGAACCCCCAATTCAACGGGAAAGTGAAAGGGGGGAAGGAAGGGAAGAATTCAAGTTCCCCAAAAACGACCGGAGACAAAGATGTCAATCAGATGTCGGGAAGGGGGGGTCAATGAAAACAGAAAAGACGGGCGCCTAGGGGCATGTCCATCGTGTTTTCGGGAGTTGGAAACAAGACGAGGGAGGGAAAGGAAAAGGGTCTTTCAGCTCAGCGAAAAAGGGAATCTACTCCAGAGTTAAAGCGTTTAAAAGAGCGGACGGGAAGGCGGTGGCGTTCAATTTGGCGCCCATGGAATTTGCGCAGGGGTGTGGGGACAAGCGTGCGGTAGGGAGGGGGTAAAAAATCGCGCAGAAAAACGGAGAGGGGCGGAGGTTTGGTGGGAGTGAGGGAGAAAAAAAAAATAATTTTTCTAAAAACTCAGACATTAGGAAAAGAGAAAGGAATTGCAAAAAAGCGGCTTCAAATTTGAAGCCGGAAACGGGCCGGAGATGAGTACCAAAACCCTCCGCCAAACACTTTGGGCGCTTGCAGCAAGAGAGCAAAAAAAAAAGAGGATAATTTTTTCAAAAGTCCAGGGAAAGGACCTTGTCCAGCCTCAGGACTCGACTTTAACCAAGGCAGACCTCGAATTTCAAGAAGGGGCTTCGCAGCCCTAGGTGACAAGAGTTAAGGTGACCAAAGCGATAGGACAGTAGGGCCAAATCGGATGCAGTGTCCAAAACAACCGCGCGGCAGGGGAGGGGGGGGGGGGAAAGTTGGGGAACTGGCTCAACGCAAATGGATGGAGAAGAGAAAGGAGATGTTCAGAACGGGCGTCGTGGAGGTCCCTTCCCGAACCAGCCAAAGTCAGAAAAGGCTGGAATTTGGGGGCGTCGGAGAGGGGGGGGAAGGACGGGAGCACGCCATACCTCCGTGTTGTGTCACGACAACAATTGAAGACCGAGGGGGGGAGCACAAAGGGAAACGGGAAAAAAAATGCCTTCACTTGTGGTTTTTGGGGGGAATTGTTTGAAGGTGTACTCCGGGACAGACAAGGCGTTGGTGAGGATTCAAAGGGTTTTGGCAACCAAGGGGGGGGGGGGGGGGGGGGGGCACAATCGTAAACGGCTAAGGAACAGTAAACGCTCCGAAAAACGCGGACTTGGGGGTTGGTTAGAGAGGGCGAACCGGCCAAAGTTCTCCGAAGTCCTGTGAAAAGGAATGAAGGACGGTATTCGGGTGTGACTAAACACAATTTCGAAGACGATGGAAATCAAACAAAAAGGAATTGGTCAAAAGGGGGGTGGGAGGGTTAAATATAGAAAACCTGACATTTTTGAAACTCGGGGAATTGGAACACCTTTCAAGCGCGCGCGAAGGTTTTGGTCAAGTTTGAACGACTGAAACGACCCTACGTATGAGAGGGTCCCCAAGGAGGGACCAAAGCGGGCCCGGGGAAAAACGAGTTGTTGGAGACCAATTGTGGAAAAGACTGTGTCCGCAATTCCCTTCAAATAAATACCACTTAGTTCATCGACTTGACTTCTCAATCAAGGGAAGGAAAAAGAAAGAAAAGGCGGGCAAAGTTTGCAGTAGGACTTTCTGCGGCGAAAAAACCGGGAACTGCACACGAGAGGCGGGGGAGAGGCAGAAAAAGAATCCTTTGAGCAGTCTTGTAAAACAACTGAACAAAAGAGGTTTGACAACACGGACCGGCGACCGCGTAAGTCCAGGAATACCTCCAAAAAAATGGGCACTGACGTGTGCTCAAGACGGCCGAAAGAAGAATTGGGGAAACGTGGCATAATCGAATAAATAAGGATTAAAAGAAGTGTGACAGCGAATGGCGTGCAGACGGCACACAAATTTTCAAAAACAAACAACATTCAAAGAGGGGGTAGTCCAAAGAACCTTGCTGATTGTGGGCAGGGGAAATGATCGGGGGTGAACAAACCCAGGACTTCCCGGGGAAGACCGGATGTGCCTAGTTTCTAAAAAAGACCGGGTCAGGCCAAGGAAACACTATTGCAAAGTCTTCATGGGAGAATTGGCAGAAAAGGGGAAAACTAGAAGGGCTGACGAGACACGTCCAAAAACTCGTGTGGGTTTGAAGGGTTACGCAGGTTTGGTCCACAAAAACGAGTCGCCCTGCGGGAAAAATGGCCAGGTGTTGGTGCGAGCGTTTCCATTAAACGCAGGTTACCAACTGATCGGTGGTTCCAGCCAGGCAGAAAGAAGAATCAAAGAGAACTTGATGTGTGGAAAATTTTCGGAAAACGAGCCTTGGCAACACCCAGCGAGGGTAAAAAAAACTGGTTTAAAAAAAAAAAAATGTGTCAAAACAAATTCATGGACCTAAAAAAATAACATGTGAAAACAAACAAAAAATCATAATGGGAAAGGCCTTATTGGGGAGGCTTCAAACTTCGCGCAATACTTCCCCTCCGCCTACCAATAAGTCCCGGAGAAAAAAAAAGACATAGACATGATAGAAAAAAAACATCCCTAACTAAACACAACACTTAATGCAGGAGACCCAGAGAGAGTGTGAGAAGAGGTTTGTTGATGTCTCAGGAATAGTCCAATAGGGGAAGAAGTTGGTCTGAGTGGGGGGAAACGAAGTAGAAGCGCTAAACCCCAATCCGCGTGGGGTGAAAAAGTAAGGTTTGGGTTGGTAAAGTGGTTCATGAAGTGCGGGATTAGTTGAAACGCGTGAGGGCAAGCGAGGGTTCATGCTCAGTTTTGCGCTACAGGGGGTCCCAGGACGGCGAAATGGCTCAAAGCAGACTACCAGAAAGGGGAAACGCGTTAATGGAAAATAGCTCAAAACCTGGAGATAATGGACGCCGTAAGAAGGCCGAGCGTTGGGGACAAAAGATGAGTAACCACCAAAAGAGTTGGGGGGAACCGATATAAGGTAAAAAGAACCTTGGTTGTCATCGCAAGATTCGCAGGCAGCAAGAGGGAGCCCGGAGGGGGAGGCAACGTGGAAAGGGGAATTGAGTGTGAAGAACCAATAGAAAAAGGAGCGCCGAACGGGGGGGGGGTGAATAACGATTGGGGGTTGTCAACCCGGAAACAATCAGTCAATAAGGGGCTACTCCGCTTGGAAAGGGGGGGACGAAAAAGGGGGGGTGGGGAGGGTCAGATACAATGCGTAACAGGGAGGTTGAAGACCGCAGAGAAAGACGCGAATTAAGCTTACAGTTTCAACTTTGGAATCCACGCGCAGTGAACGAGAAAAGGGAGTCGGACCTGGGGGAAACAGGAGGAAAGGGCATGGCACAGGGGGTAACTCAGGTGGTCAGTGTGCAAGAGGAAATTTGGTGGGGGAAAAAAATTTTGCGAGTACGTCGATCTTGACATTGGCCCTACAAGATGCCTCAGGAAGAGGAAAAATGAAAATAGCCTGTAGGGGAAAAAACAGTGGCACGCCTTTCGGTGGATTGGAAGAGGAGAATGGAGTGAGGGAGCAAGTAGGGAAAGTTCGTCTTTGAATTGACGCGCGGACAACAAAAAAAAGTTTACCAAAAAGGGAAAATGGAACGAACGCAGACGTTCCAATCTTCCAACGGCTCAAATTTCTAATCCCTAGGAAAAGGAAAGGGAAACAAAGCGCGAGATTGATAGGTGTTATCTGAAGAAAAAAATTGAGGTTCGAGCACATCTTGCAAATTCATTTGGGGCTGGTCTCAAGGGGAAAGAAAGCGTTGACGAAATGAGTCTCAAACAACAGAACGACCGGGGGATCACTCGTCATAAAGGGTGTCGGAAGACGGGTTCTGGCCGGGGAACCCGCGGAAAAAGGAACCCCCAAGCAAAGGAAATCTACCAAGGCAAGCGGGGCGTCCTTCAGGCATGCGGTGGAGGCGTGCTGCCCCGGTGTTAAAACATTTTAATGAGAAGCCGGGAGGAAGACTAAACCACTGAAAAAACTCAACCAAAAAATCATTGCCGACCTTGGGGACGTACGAATGGCGCCGCAGGAGAGGGCAGGGGGGGACGCGGTAAAACCAGGAAGGTGGGGCCGTGCAAAAAAAGCATTCCCTAAATTCGCAAGAGTGGGAAGTTGTCGATCTGGCTGGAACAGAAGAAGGGTCACTATTGCATCAAACCGGCAGAGGAATATACAGAAGGGCGAGCGGCGTTGGACCGCGAGGAGGAAAGGAAAAAGAAAAAAAACAAAGGGGTCGTGTTAAAAAAAGAATTTCCAAGCAGTTGGGGGAGGGACCCTCAAATCTCGGGAAGGGGTTTATAGGGGAGTTTGGGTACAACGCCCCTATTTCTCATAACATCAGCCGAAATGTGAGAGGCTTGGAAAGCGGGGGGTACCGTCCTCCAGGAAGGAGATTAGTCCGGCCATGGACATAAAAAAAAAAAATCTAAGAGTGGAGAAGCGAATGCAAAAGACGCACAAATTAGAGGGGGGAGGTGGCGGGTACGAGCGGACGGACTGAAAAAAAAAAACGACCATTTACAGAGGTAAAGGGGGGGAGAAGGGGGAGGATCGTCCAAGGGAAAAGTCGCGCAACATTGGGTCGAAGCAAAAAAAAACCGACCATAAATTTGAGGAATGAGAGATTACCAGGCAGGGCAAACCGACGACGCCAAACTCTTCCCACAAAGCCAGGAAAAAAAAGAAAGGAACTGGTCGCCAATGGCCGACACGAAGGAAAGAAGAAAGCTTGTTCCCTTTCAGGAAATTGAAAACCGTCCGTCCTCCGAGCAGGAAGAAAAGTACACTTAAGCCCTCCGGCGTGGTTCAACAACCGGGAGCGGCACACATGGACAAAAACAAATTGCGCAAGAGTCCAAGACCGACTGGTCTGTAACGGGAACCGAAAAAAACGGTCGAAAATGCTAATCTTACAAACCCTGACCGTGAACGGGCGATAAAAGCGGAAGGGAATGTCAGAGGGAAACCGAACAGTTCCAGTACAAAGAATGAGCAGAAGGGGGTATTATTGGATGTAATCGGGTGGGAACACTTAGTTAATCAGCTTCAAAAAACAACAACTGATTAGGGTAGAAAAATATAACAACTACGTTTCACAAAAGGATTAACAAACGCAAATACAAAAAGGCGAGGAGTTCAGGGAAGAGGGAGGAAGGGTACTCTGCGAGAAACGGATAACATAGAAAGGGGAGGAGGGCGCCCTATTTCACTATCTCGTTTAAGCGTTCCAAGGGACCGAAAAAGAAGGGAACCGGGACTTGGACAGGGGAAAGCGGCGTGCATGTAATGTCTCCGGGGGAATCGGACAAGCCGGAGTGAAAGAAATTCGGAGAGGAGGAAGAGGAAGGAGCAACTGAAACTATGGCAAGACGTCCGGCTTGCTGTAATCATTCGTGGCGCAAGTGGGAAAAAGGGTTAAAAAGGGTCTCTTTCTGGTGGAAAGAAAACTGGGCGGTCGAAAATTTTGAACGAGAATGGAAATCGGAGGAAAACAAGCGATGGGATTAAAGTTTTTGTGGCTCGAAATAATGTTTTGAGCACGATCCCGGGAACTCACTCGCAATTTCCTAAAGTCGCAAATGGAAACCAAGGGATAAACGGAAGAGATCGTCCCCAAGCAAAAGACATACCACGACGTGTTAGCTTCTTACTGAACGCGGGGATCGAGGGGAGGATTTGTGTTCAGCGTGTAGAGAATCCATGACCTGACGCAGGACGGGAGGGAACCGCCAAGAACAATCGCTGGCAAGACATAACTTTCATTCGAAGTAAAGCCCTCGGGACGGTCAAAAGAATAACATTCCCAGGGGAAAGCTTATTGCGAGGGTTGAGGGTACTCAGCAGCGGTCCGAAATGAGGTTTTTCCACTAAGGAGCAGGTAAGAAGAATGTGGTTTGGAAGGGTTTACGTCACCTCCGGCGGAGGCAACGAAGCGCCGACATGGAGTTATAGGAAAAGTCCGCAAGGAACGGGAGAAATCGTTAAGGGCCCTGAACAGTCCACCAACACAAACTCTAACTCTTCTGACTAACTCTGTTTTTCGGAGTGCTGGGGTCCGACGGGCAAAAAGCCTAACCGAAGTGTACATCGCAAGCCCCGGGACCGACTTGCACCTCAGAGCGGCAAGGGTGGTGGTTAGCGGTGGGGAATGGTTTGTCACGCAACGCACGGCTTTGGTGAGCTTAAACTGGGGGGGGAGGGCACCCGGGGGGGGAAAAAAAATGATGAAGGGACGAACACGGAACGGACGGCTGGGGGGTGGCTAAATCCCCGGGGGGCCAGAAAAGTCGCAGGAACCAAATGAGCCGTAAGCGGGTCGGTGGCGTTCAGGTTGGGACTCAAAGAGAACGAAAGGCTCCAAAAACAGAATTTTGAAAAGGGGCGGAGGAAAAAGGTCTTTCGATCCCCAAAGGGTCACAATAGGCAGAGGACACAGTAGAAATCTAGGGATCAAGTTGAAGTTGATTTCGACGCCTACTCAAACGCAGAGAGGAAAAAGTTGTCACGAAAGGGAAAGCTTTGAATTGGTAAACGAGTGTTTTTGGCTCTCAATTCTTGTTTGAAAAAGCAAACGATTACCTGCACTTCCAACGCACATTCGGGGTCAACGGGAGAGACGAAAAAAAATCAAAAGAAAAGTAAATAGGGGACCCGGGGGAAGAACATATAGTTGCGAAGACGGCGGGCGGGGCAGAGGGACTGCAAAAAAGGGACCACGAACGAAAGAAAGTAACAATTCATGGGAAGCTCGGGGAAGACCAAGGACCTAGTGGGGCCACGGACAGTGAGCCAGATCAACAAAGTTCGAAAGATAAGGTGGAACGGGCCGGGCGTCCATTCTAAAGGGAACTTGTTAAGTTTGAAAGAGTTCATCATCTAGATTCAAAAACACTGTTGAGTAAGAGAAGTGGAGGGACGGAAAATAAACATGTGAACAGAAAAAAAAAGATATTCAACAAAGAAGCCGGCGGGAAGGAGTTGACAGTCAGGGTGGTCCACCAACTAAGGTACCACACCCCAGGGAAGCAGCGCAGGTGCCGTCAACGTAGGGCTAGTTTCGCAGAAGGCAAAACCGACCAGGTCCCGCCAGCGAAAAAAGTGGGAGCGCGAGAAAAAAATTAAAAAACAGGGCTGCCGCTGTCAAATATCGGTCAACCCTCCTGGTGTACGAGCGTTTGTCAAAAAAAACGAAGACGGCTCCTGAAAGGAGGGGCATACCTGGCCTGTGAATAAGATTTAAAGGAAACATTTAAAAAAATCGGGTTTTCAAAAAAAAACGCCGGGAAAGTGAACGCAAAGAAATCTGTTGACATGGGTTCGCCAAGCCTGAGCAGTTGAAAAACATCGCGGAGGTTGCTCCCGGGGCCAAGAAGCCGCCAGGTTTTCGAATTACCAAAAGGATCTTCAAAGAAAGGGATAAAAGGCAAACGGCCGTTGGGGGGGGGGGGAGCAAATGACGCGCAATCTTATAACCAAAGCAGGAATACCCTTCTCAAGCAAACCTAAAGGAGAAATCACAAAAGCTCACAGAACATAATCACCATGAAG
>Ga0179593_1508015_pt1 | contig 10130 bp, 14 predicted proteins | sample CZODoug2_1_08_16_FD_185931 | JGI IMG/M metagenome (GOLD analysis project Ga0179593, IMG submission 185931) | Vadose zone soil fungal communities from Angelo Coast Range Reserve, California, USA - CZODoug2_1_08_16fungal (PacBio error correction) | ecosystem: Environmental > Terrestrial > Soil >...
AGGGGGGGCAGTTGGCAAACGGGACGGACCTTCAAGGTATAGAGTTGGTCTTTTTGGGGGGAAGAGGTGGACCGCTCGCATATCACGCTCAAACTTCCATGTGTTGTTCACGTGAGAAGAAAAGCGTGAAAGATTGGGGCAACGCAAGGAGTGTGGGATGGATAGAAGGAAACCCACCGGGGGGAAGTGGGGGGTGAACCGAACCCTTCTGCGATGAAGTTTACTAATCCCTCGGAACGCTCCACCCAGGTTTACTCTCTCACCAACCGAGGAGTGAAAGAAGAAAGAAAGGGGGGGAGACTACTCACAAAAAGAGGGGAAACGGCATCGCAGTGGACAAGCCACAGGAGGCGTTTGATATGAGAATCGCCACCACCACCGTCCGCAGGGGTAAAAGTTTGGGGGAGGAAGGGGACTCACGCTATGGAAAAAGGAAAGCTAGTCGAAAAAACACACGACCAAGAAATTCGACGATACAACAAGGATGACCAAGGGGAGAGGGAAAGGGGAAGGGTTACTAACTCCCCCTTCAGCGACAGAAAGAAAAAGCAACCATCTTGGGGGGACTTTGGGGAACGACCACGAGAAAAATTGAAAGACGAAATTTAAGTCGCGGTGGAAGACGGTTTGGCGAAATCAGGAGATGAGGACGACCTGACGATCGGGACTCGAAATTCTGTGATCTCATAAGGAGAAAAAAAATTAGGGTACTAAGATTTCGTCAGGGGGATCCGTAGGAACAGGAGAAGAAGTGAAGCTGAAAGGAACACGAGGAGGAGAGAGAGGGTTCGCATCACGCGAGTCTACTCATACAGAAAGAACGAGTAAAAGGATTACAAGCCTGGTAAGTCGAACCGAAGGTGAAAAAGATGAAACGGGAAAAGGTTTGTCGCGTGAGGGGACGCCGCACAGATTGGGGAACGCTCCGAATGAGGAGGAGAACTTATACAAATCAATGCCGGCGCATATCTCAGACACGCCGGAGGGAGAAAACGTCCCCTTAAGTGTCAGGGAAGACTAGTATTTAAACACTGTAACCCTATCACACACAAAAGCAGAAACTAAGGGGACAGGTTTTAAGGAACTAGACATAAAGAGGAAAAAATACACTTGGGAAAAAGGAGCTCACGCATCCTGAGACGGAGAAAGTGCATTAGGTTACGCCTGGAATTGGTTTAAAATCCGACGAGAAAGGTAACTAAAGGAAAAGAGGGGTCAACGAGGGACGCGGGGAATCCTGGAAAAGTCTTGATCGACTCCGTGCGAAAGGCGAACAGCAATCAAGGAAGGGGAGAATTACTCTCGGATTCACGATGTCAAAGGGGGGGGGGAAAGGCGCCGCTGACAGGTTCAAAATCAAAACCTTAAAAGTTGGGAAAAAACAACGGAGCGCTCGAAGAAATCTGATGGGGGACGAAATCAAGCACCCGCCCGGAAGAGGGGGAGGGGCGGATGACCATTGGAATGTACCTTTAAGGACCAGGCTACCCAACGAGGACAGTGGAAGGGTGGGTTGAGAGTAGTGCTTGTTGACGGAACGGTAAGACAAGGGAAACGAACCGAGAGTTGCCGGTTTAAAATGCAATTCCCTCGGTTGTAAAAAAAGAGCCGCGAGCAATATTTCCTTCCAAAGGACCTAAAAGAAAGGGGAAAAGCGGGGGGAGAACTAAGCGCGGGTCAGAAGGGAGGTGCTGTAACAAAAAAAAAAAAAGAAAGGAAAGAAAAAAAAAAGAAAAAAAAAAAAAAAGAAAAAAAAAAAAAAAAAAAGAAAAAAAAAAAAAAAAGGAGAGAGAAAGAAAAAAAATAAAAAAGAAAAAAAAAAAAAAAGAGAAAGAAAAAAAAAAAAAAAAAAAAAAAAAAAAAAGGAAGAGAAAAAAAGAAAGAAAAAAAAAAAAAAAAAAAAAAAAGAGAAAAAAAAAAAGAAAAAAAAAGGAAGAGAAAGAAGAAGGAAAAAAAAAAAAAAGCAGAAAGAGAGAAAATAAGAGAAAAGAGAAGAGAGAAAAAAGGAAAAGAGGGAAAGAGAAAGAGAAAAAGAAAAAAGAAAAAAGAAAAAAAAAAAAAAAAAAAAAAAAGAAAAAAAAGGAAAAAAAAAGAAAGAGAAAAAAAAAAAACAAAAAAAAAAAAGAAAAAAAAAGAAAGAAAAAAAACAAAAAAAGGAAAGAGGAAGAGGAGAAAAAAAAAAAGAAGAAAAAAGAAAGAGAGGATAAAAAAAAAAAAAAAAAAAAAAGAGAAAAAAATAACAAAAAGAGAAAAAAAAAAAAGAAAAGAAGAAAAAAAAAAGAAGAAGAGAAAGAGAAAAGAAGGAAGAAGAGAAAAAAAGAAAGGGACAAAAAGAGGAAAAAAGATAAAGAAAAAAAGAAAAAAGAAAAGAAGTAAGGGAAGAGTAAAAAAGAAAGAAAGAAAAAAAAAAAAGAGAAAAAGAAAAGAAAAAAAAAAAGGAAGAGAAAAAGAAAATAAAAAGAAAAAGGAAAAAAAGAAAAAAAAAAAGAAAGAAGAAAAGAGAAAAAAAAAAAAAAAAAAAAAAGAGAAATAAAACAAGGAGGAGAGATCAACAGGATGAACTAATCTATACGAGCGACTCAAGGGAAGAACAACGCCATAGACCCTTCGTTAACAAGGACCGCGGAGGAGAGTGAAAAAAATAGGTTTAGATTTTGGAAACCCTCTGAAAGAGGGGAATGAAAAATGAAAACCATCTGAAAGTTCCTCCTTTCAGCAGCTGACCCTCACTGCCATTCAAAAGGCAGTAAAAAGAGACCAACAAGGCAAAGAGACTAGTAAAAATCAATTAAGGTAACCAAGTTTTCATAAAAGACAACATTAATGCGAAAAAACATTGATCTGGAACAAAACTGGGGACTGATGTCGGCAGCGTCCGTTTTAAACCACCCAGAAAAGGGTGTTTAATAAAGAAGGAAGTTACCAGGTGCATGGCCGATCCGAAAGTGAATTCTAAAACGGTTTTGAACGGAAAAGATCATGGCGGCTCCAGCCGACAGGAGGGAGGCCGAGGCCAGGAACACAACGTTTTACCACGAGTCGGCGAGTTACCGTAACAAATCGAGGGGGAAAAGCCAGAAAAGCGATCACTGGAAGCAGGAGAAACGATTGGCATCAGAAGTTTCGGATTATGAAAAAAAATAGGGGCTTACCCCTTTGTCAACCCTTCAAGTCCAAGGACTGCTGGTGAGGGTCTGCACATGACGGCGCGGCCATGGGGCCAAAATTCATAAGAAAGGCAGAGACGGCCGGGTTACACGCGGGAAAGATAATGAGACCTGACCTTCTCGGGAGAGTAGCAAAGGTGGACAAAAAAAAGTAATCGTCGCAGTGCTCCAATCTGAGGGCGAAGCAACGACGAAAAAAAGAACCACATAAAACTGATACCATGCATAAATGAGGGAGGAGACAGCAAAAAAAGCGGGCTTATTCTAGGAAAATAAACTGAGACGGATGCCCCTGCGAAAAAAGCGGCCGAGGAACCGAATAATAGCCAGAGTCAGGGAAGGAGGACAAAAAGAAACGAACCTGGCCGGAAGAACGCCGGAAAAAGAGAAGAAAAAGGGCTTTTAACTCGGGATTGGGAGTGGGGGGGCTTTAGGATAAACCATCAAGATGGAAAAGGAGAGAGGTGGCAGGCCCTCAAGCAAGGAGGGAGGGAGAAACAACCAAAAACAAGATGAGAAACTCAGAAGGAAGCTCAAAGAGAGGGAAGAAAGGCACGACTCCACTAAAATGGCGTGGTGCGGACCGCGACAGCCCGTAGAAACGGGGAAAGAAGATAATACGGTGTATAATTTACAGAAGCTGCAAACGAAACGTCACAATGGGTAGACGTGGTTTTTCGACTTGTGCCTAGGCAGAAAACAGGTGGCACAAAGAAGAAGGTGGTTTCTAAGGAGAATAGACAAACAAAAGAAAAAAAGGAAGGCATGGCTCGAGGATGAAACCGAACCCTGAGGGGGTCCCGGTTTACCCTAACTTCTTGAGCAAGGGAGTAGCGAAACCGGTTATCAGCAAACAAAACGAGGAGGAAAAGATTCGACCTGTGGCGATACTCATAAAAAAGAATAGCGCTCATAGATTGGGAAATCATCAAGCAGAAAGGCTTTATGGGGGGGTTGTAAAAGGCAAACAACAGGAAAAAAAAGGGGAATGTTTTAAGCTCGTCACGAGGGGAAACGGGAGCAGGAGAAAAACACTCTAACCATGAAGTTAGGCGCTGCTAGGAGCAAAAACGCAAAGATTAAAAAAAAGAACCGAGAGTAGGAAGGACCGGGAAAGGAACGTCACGGAAACGCAATACAAAGAACGACAAGAGTTTTTTTGAACGGAGGGGGGAGACAGGTAAGAGACCTTGAAGCCGGAAGAAATCAGTATAGGGGAAAAAAAAATTCCCAAGAAACCGGCAGGAGACTCCGCGTTGGTCGCAGCCTTGAGGGAGAAGGAAAAAGACGGATGCAGAGAAAGAGGGTGTAGTAGAAAACCTGCAAAAAGGGAAAGACAGAAAAAATAAGACCTTAACAGAGTTCAAAGGAGGGAGTCGGGGGGGCAAAATAACACCCAAAGGCGAAAAACGATGGGGAAGAGCGTCAGAGACGCTATGGGGCACAGAAGGAAGGGGCCGCGATATAAGCCGGAATAGGATCAGAAAAAGGGGACGAGCTACGACGAATTGTTATCGAATAAATAACAAAGAAAAGGGGGTTAAGCGTGCTCAAACCGAGCGACAGATTGAAGAACGGACCGAGGAGAGAGCGTGATACTACGGTGAGGATAGAGAGGAAAGCGCGTCTAAGGCGTCGCGGGTAAAAGAAGCATAGAGAAGGATGGGGGGGGAACTAGTAAACCTAGCCCCCCAGTCATCCCATTAAGAACACTCACCAAGCTCAGCGCCGAGGGATGAAAATGGTGTACAAACATATATAAGGAAACTGAAGAATGAAATACGAAGGGGAAAGCGAACTGATCATTACTTGGGACTCCGGGAAAAAGGGGACTTCCAATTTCCGATACTCTTGTAAAACGTGGGTCAAAAAAAGGGGCAGGGACACTGAAGGAGGAAACACGGAATGAGAACCATGACTTGCGAATTCAGTCAAAAGAAACGGGGCGCGAGGAAAAGTCACGTTCCCTTGCGCAGATCGTTCTCCTAAAAAGACCTTACCGAGTTTTTAAAGAAGTTGCCAACCGCGGACTCAAGCGTTGAGAGGGTGGTTCGCATGGGCTTCAACCTCCTGCATAAATGGAGGGTAACAAGGATGTCAAATAAAGGGGGTAAAGAGCTACTGGGAAGGTGGGTGGGTGTGGAGTTTTTGAAGAAGTTCCTTCGATGAGGGGGAAAAAGAGTGAGAAGTAAGGGGGGGGCCGTGGTTGAAATTCACCCAAGAGAGAACGAGGAGAGGGAATCGTGAAGGCACCGCCGCTCTTAGCGCTGGTCTCTGAAAGCCGGTCAAAAATGTGTCCAGAAATTGATGGATAGGTTTCGAGAGGAAAGAAAATTCAAAAGCAAAAAAGAAGGAAAAAAGCGAGTCCGTAGCCAAGGAAACCTCAGTCCTCTAGGGCTAACCCGGCTCCAGAGAAAGGCAAAGTAAAACTACGTTATGCAAAAAAAAAAGAGGGGAACTAGTTGTAAGGCAACGCGGTATGAGGCAACCAGGCACAAAACAAAGAAGATTTAAGGAGCGAAACCCTAAAAAAAACAGCAAACTACTGAATCAAAAAAACCAAAAAAAATGGATACGAGACAACAAAAAAAGCTCGAGGGAGAAGGACAACTGTATGGCCATTCCAGAAAAAAGAGAAGGCGGGGGGATGTAGTAGACATCGACCCGAAGTCTTCAGCGATTAGAACCTTGATTTCAGGCACAAGAAAAAGAAAACCGCGATCAGATGTGGGGGAAGACATGGAAAAGGCACCAAAAACGCTTGGACCCGAGAACACGAGGGGACGTTATGCAAGGAGGGACAAGCGTCGCAGGAAAAGACAGTCAAGGGATTCAACGCCCAGGACAAAGTTTAAAAAAAAGATTTAAACGGTGGGGAAAAGAGGAGGGAGTTTTCCAAACATCCAACGCACGTGCACAGCGGGAGCAATGGAGGCAAAAAAATTAAGGGGAAAGTATGTTGAAAGAGAAATACCGGGATCGGCCTTTGAACCATGAAATCCATCGCTGCAAAAAGCTTCTTGAAATAAAACGAATGACAAAGAACTATAGGAAGGATTGGGGAGCAATATTCCGCCAATCAGAAGGAAGATCGAGGGCTGTGACACAAAAGCGAGGGGGAAATAAGATGCCGAATCTCAAAACGGGGAGAGAAAAGGACAGAACAAAATCAAGTTAACGCTGCGCATTCTACAGAGAAGGAGGGAACGAAAAAACGCAAACCAAGAAGTCACAGTGGGTAGGAGAAATTAAGTCAGAGGACCCTCTAGCCCAGCCGATGAAATACGATCTGAGGGAAGACATTGTAATAAAAATGAGAACAGAGATCCTCCATCGTGAGAGCCGCACAAAGATAAAGTGCATCCCCTGGGAGACAAAAGAAAAAGCCGAATCTAAAAAGGTACTTTAAACTTTTCGTGAAAAAGGAGGGAAGGGACACAAAAGGGGGGAGAGAGCGCATCGAGTCAGGCGGAGAGCCAAAGGGGGGGGAGGGCGACAAAAGACCAGAAGCAATCCCGCGGAGACATCAAGGAGCGCATACAGGAGCGCTAAATAAAAAATGAAAAAACACAATTACAAAGAAACAAGGGGTAAGTCAGGTTGGATGCATTTTGCAGGGCATAATAGAACAAAAAGAAACCCAAAAGAGAGAAGAAAAGGCATAGTACGGCCTAAGGGAATCGAATACCAAAAAATGGGATGGAGGGGAAGATGCATTTGCAGCGTAGCAGAATCAAACGATCAATAAAAAAAAAGGAGCAATTTATAATTTCTCCGCACCCGGGAGGATAACAGGAGGGCAGCAGCAAAACAGGGACACATGAAAAAGCGGTTGGTCAAGGGAATTCAAATAACTCAGCAGGCGGTGAGGGGGGGGGGGGGGGAACGTAACCCCTCAAATGAAGGTTGAGTCGGGAGAGTGCTACTTCTCGCAGCGTAAAACAAAACCAGTTTATCTCACCAGGGGAGGAAAAAGAGAAGATAGACATGGGGTGGAGAGGAGCGATAAAAAAAAAGGGAATTTTAGAGGGACAGCGTAGTGTGGTCTACAAAGACAGCAACAACAAGAGCCCTGAATGGGTGAAAAATGTGGGGTTCTGAATGCGGCAGATAGCAAACTCAATAAAAACAAAAGATCCCAAAAGGGGGAGACGTATACAAGAAGAAAAATATGAGAACCAAAGAAAACTGAAGGAAGAGTTGATTCCAGGTACAATGCCCAAATACGAACGCAGAAAAGACCTTAAGGTCGGGGGAAAAAACATCCATTTACTCAATTGGAAAAAAAGGGGGAGGGAAATCGTGTACTTCAAAAGGGAGGCTAAGTTTGGGCGACATCAAAGGGGCCCCCTTAAGGGAAAGGAAAAGACTTTGGAGTGTTCAATAAAAACGTAAGGGCAAGACACAGAAAAAGAGTTAAAGACGGAACGTCTTGTCGGCGCTGGAGTAGGAACAAAAGGCGACCTTTGTCCGAAGAAAAAGTGGGAGGTAGCGCTCGGGGTAACATCGGCAGAGAACAAAGAGTTCCCTGGCACACAGAGTGGGTTAATAGGAAATCAGGACCACAAAGAGAGAGGTAAAAATGTCTAATCATGACCTTCAGTGAAGGGGGGGCGTTGGAGGAGATCGACAAGAAAGAGGGGGACTGCAAGAAGTTATCTAAGGAAGCGGGGAACCTTTGATGAAAAGCACGGGCACATGAACGGCGCGGATCAGACCCAAGGAGACAACGCCGCGGAGATAAAAAGGGAAGGACTTTCTGAAAAACAAGAGGGGACGAACGCTGAATAGACAAACCATCGGAACGCGCGAGGGGAAAGGAGGGGGGGGCGCCGAGAGGTCATATACCGTTGGACAGCAGAGAAAATATAGAAGGCTAGCAGACTTAAAAAGGAAGGGAAGCCGGAGTGGGGGAAAAAGTCACGTCTTCACTAAAAATCGAACGGGGTTCCTGGCCCATAAATAAAGATACGGCCCGTTACTTCAGAAAAAGGGCGTAACGGGAATCAAACGGTGGTATCACGCTGCGCAAAGGAAATCAGTCGGGAAAGGAAAAGGTGAACGAAAAAAAAAACAAATCCTTCGAGGGTGAAAAAAGTTGGAAAAACAGAAGGACGCGAAAGCAGTTCAGGGGGGGCGCAAGAAAGAGGGAACCGCATAATCGCGGAACCGAAAAGGGCCATTCTTAAAGTCTAAAAGAAAAGAAAAAAAAAAAAGCTTTCATGTTGGGGGGGGGGGGTTTTGGGATGAAATTTGTTGGGGGGGGCCTAGGTGACGGAACAGAGGGATGAAGAGGGGGGGGGGTTGACTTCACCTTTCAAGCGGGTGCAACAAAATAAGTCGTTGCAAGTAACGAGCCGCGCTGGGGGGGGGCGCAAAGTAAAGGCTAAAGTTTCAAGGGTCAGGACCTTGAGGAAAAAAGAAAGATTCACCAGGAAAGCGCGCTAAAAAAAAAAAGCGGAAAGAGAAGGTCGGGACTAGCTATCAATAAGAAAAAAACCTTACGACAAGAAAAAAAAAACGTCCATCGGCAGACTTTGCCGAAAATGAGAAAGTATTGTGGGGGGGAAAAAACTAAGGGGAAGTCAAGGCAAAGAATCGCGGAAAACGGGCAAATCGCTACCCTCAACTCACAGCAAAAGAAAACAAACTACAACCAAAACATGAAACAGAGAAGATAGGAGATGAGGTAGAAGAAACCGAGGGCCTCCAATTTGAATAATCAAAAAATTAGTCCGGCGGGAAAGTCTGGGCGAAGAGAGCGATCGGGTCGTCCGTTGGAAACTTTAAAACCTACAAGATGGGGGGGGTGTAGAGACCGTCCTCCCTGCATGTGCAAACCGGGGGAGGAAGCAAACCTTGATGATAAACAGAAAGGGGGGGGGGGGGGGGGGAACGTACGCTTCAAAGAGTCTTCTTCATTGGGAAAAGAAAAAAAGCACATACCGTTTGAAAAAGGCACAGGGAAGGGAAAGTGCGAGAGGGGGTAACTCCCGAATATAAGACTTTCAAGCTGTCGACGAGCCCGTCACGATATGGGCAGGAGGGGGAAGGGCCAAGGGGTTATTTTCCAAAGGGCTTCGACTTGCAAACAAAGGCAGAAAAGATAAGCGAGAGAAGGGGGAGTGTACTTCAAGTGGCTTCCTACTAGGAGGGCATATGGTGAAAAACCAGCATATCACAAAAGAGGACGAAGGGGAAAAAGACTACACTCTCTGTAGAAAAAAAAATAAGGCAAAGGAGAGCGCGCATGGGCAAAGTGTGCTATCCCGGAAAGGGAAAAAAAAAAACCAGGGAGGACAAAGATGGGGATATCTCGCTAAACCACCTAAGAAGGACGAATCAAAGGAGAACGAGAGAGGAAAAAGAGAAAGCGGGGGAAAGGTTCCGACGTCAAAATTCGGACGGCCTGCAAGGGAGGTCATAGAATGCAGGAACCGAAAAAAAGAACGGAAAGCGGAAAAGCCTGACGCATTCTCGAAGAAGGGGAGATAACAGCCAGAAGAAGATATAAGGCAGAACCTCGTTTCAGTTTTCGTTGACGGGGAGGGGAGTGAGCTGAAACCAGAAGTAAAGTAGGAGGAAAAAGCTCAAAAAGAACAATTTATTACGAAAAAAGAGATATGAAAGAAGACAAAATCTAAAAAGCAGAGAAGGCCGACCAGTCGAAAACAGGGGGGAAGGGGGAAAAATGGTCCCTTCAATACGGCCGGTTGGACTTCATCTCTGCCCGGGACGGAGATGCGTGAGTTGCAACGGAGAAAATCGTCAAACGTCCGGTCTCTTTTTGGGGAGATGGGGGGAAGGGGGGAAAAGACGAACAGCATCAAAAATGTCACCATTCCTCGGCCGCAAGTGTTGTGGGGACCGAGGACTAAGAAGGAAAAAAAAAGAAAAGCTCCCGAAGGGAGTACGATGAAGAAAGAAAAGCTGGGAAAAGCGACTTGAAGCGCCACCACAGTT
>Ga0179593_1550815_pt1 | contig 10130 bp, 13 predicted proteins | sample CZODoug2_1_08_16_FD_185931 | JGI IMG/M metagenome (GOLD analysis project Ga0179593, IMG submission 185931) | Vadose zone soil fungal communities from Angelo Coast Range Reserve, California, USA - CZODoug2_1_08_16fungal (PacBio error correction) | ecosystem: Environmental > Terrestrial > Soil >...
GACCGAGAGATCGATGGGACAACGAAGGGAACCAGGAAAAGAAAATAAATGACAGGAAAAAGACGGGGACCTGTGGTGTCTTATGGGGGCGCCAGAAGGTGTCGGGAACGTGTCTAGCATGCCCGCCCGAGGGGGATTTGAGGGGGGTGGGGGGACCTGGGGACATATGTAGGACTGTGGGGGATGTATAAAAGATTAGGGGTGGGAAGAAACAGGGCTCAAATAACCTGCGGAGCTGACAGTAGTCTGGGGCGAAGGGGGAAAAGAGGGGGTCTTGAGAAGGCGTCGTTATAAGGGCAATGGGTGTGGGGGGGTCAGAGGAAATGCGTTTACGTCCATCTAAGAATTAATGGGGGGAGAGGCGGGTTGCCTCCAAAAATACGCCACAGGAATCGAAAAGAAAATGAAAAAAAATAGGTGGAGAAAACTAAAAATCAGTCCACAGTCACCAAGAAACTTGGAAGCGGGGCCTTATTTATAATGAAAGGAAAACGACCTAAGGGCCGCAGGGGAACTTAAAGGGGGGCTAAACCCTTGTGAAAATCTACCTGCCGGATGGGGGGAATATAGGCCGAAACCCTGTCAGACGAAGGTGAGGCAGAGGTTAACGGTTCGGGCCTCCTACCGGAATAAGCACATTTCATACAACCTTTGGACTCGTCCAAGGTATCAACGGGAGAGGAAAAGAACTCCACGTGCCTAATAGGACCTAAACCAAAGGGGACCCCTCCAGATTAGGGGCTAGAACATCCACTCTCCAGAAGGTATGGTCAACTGTTCCCCCAGGTCCTTACCACGCTCCAGAAAGCCAGGGATGGTCAAAAAGGAAAAGACTAAAGAATAATGCAGAATCGATATTCATTTCAAAGTAAGTGGGAAATCAAAATACGTCTCATTCGTGCCCATCTCATCGGAGAGGAGGGTCAAAAATGGGAATGCGGGGGTTTTTGGTGAAAGCCAACCCCGCCTATAACTCTCTTGAGGGAAAGAGGCTGAGAGGTAAGGGAGGGTCTCTCAGGAGAGAGCACAAAATTAAATACTCGTTCCGTCCTGGGAGGCAATTGAGCTAAAAAAGGTGGAAAAAATGTAAAACAAAAAGCGATCAACATGATCCATACTATCATGTCAAGCAAGACTCAGTAACGTTTAGCTCCCAACCGAACTCCTTATCCAACAAACCGTAATGAACGGCAGATAAGCGCGGAAGTCTAGGTTAATGGCAGAAAAAAAATTCCGTCAGGGCGGCCTGTGACAGGGGAGGATAAGTGAGGGGGGGGAAACGTTTCAGTTCTTTAGGGGGACATCTGGTGAACCTTGGCCGAATAAAAAGTTGGGGGACTCTGATAAGGGGGAGAGACCAAGGGGAATCTGTCGGTGGGCCGGTGTAGATGTCTGAGGATGGGTGGGATTGCCCGGGCGGGGAGGGGGAGGAAAAAGTGTTCAAGGAGGGAAAAGCTCCCCAACTCAAGCGGCCGGGGCGTAACCTGTCAATGGTCCTTCACTCGAAATGCAGGATATAAGGAAAGGAAGGTTTAAAAGGCTGCTTCCACCACCTGAAAAAAGTAGGCTGGCCCTAAATCAAAAGCATAATAAAAGAAAGGTTGAGCAAAAATAAGGGTAGGCTGTGCGAAGCAGTCAAAAGGGGAAGGAAGAAGAGTAAGAAACATCTTCCGGAGGCCCTCTAAAGGAGTACCCCTAAAAAAGGAGGAGGAGTCCCTACCAAGAATCTCACTATTAGGGGAACGTCGAAAGTGGGGGGGGCGCGAAAGTGGCTTCAGGTCAGCATTATCTAGGGTCTTGGGGGGGAACAGGGGGGACTAATCAAACCAGGTGATGGTAGGCGGAGCAGTGTGCTCGTCAGGCTGTGGAGGTTATTGAGGAAGGCTGGAGAAGGAGTGAACGAAGGACGGGAACCTACCACATCATGGGAGGATAGGAGGCGTGATGCGACAAATCAGTTAATAGTTACCCATTTCAATAGTGATAACGGGAAAAAGGGATGGAAAAAAACGGGCGACAATCTCTGTGCTGGTTGTTATCTGGTTGGACTGGCGTCCATTCTGTCGGGTGCTGGGAGAAAAAAAATCAAAAACCAGGGGGAGCCTTAATTTAGCAGGTAAGTTTGGGAAAAAAAAGACGAGGTACAGATAGTAAAGAGACCGGCGGAAACTCAGGGAGGATGAAAGCCTTGAGCCACAAAAACTTACGGAACCCGCTCCTTAGGCTAAGGGAAAAGAAGAGAGAAAGAAAGGGGTGGAGGAGATCGTCGCAGCCATAAAACTGGTGAGCTTTAAGAGGGGGTATTCGCCGAAAGAAGAAAATGAAGAGGGGCCATAGTATGCGACTGCTGTACAGATGGAAACGAAAACCATGCTGGAGAAAACTTTTTCCCGGTCTCGAGAAGATTGGAGAATAGTTGTTGGATAGTTTCACCTGCGGAGGTCCCCCTAAGCAAGGGGATTCAGAAAAGGCCTGGGGAGGATTAAAGATAGAGAAAATCCGGCAGGATATACAAGAAGGGGACTGCTAAAAAAAAAGTAAGGATGAAAACCTGGGGAGCCGGAACGTTTCTATGAAGAGGCGTGTGATCGAGCAGGAAAAGCGCCAGGGATCTGCGGTAATAGAACAGAATTTGAAAAAAGAGGAAGGGGTGGAGAAAGGACTCCTATCACATCTCACAAGTTTTAAAATGGGCAAAAAGGAGGGACGGGACGGATTAGTGCTTCGTTAGTTCATTAGGAGAAGAAGACCGACGACGTGTCAAAAGAAGGGGGCGGGAGTAGAAAGGGTGAGATTCCACTAGTCAGAAGAAGAAGGGGAACACGTACAGTCTGTCTACTGTCCTCGAGGACAGGAGAAGAAAAAGATAAGGAGAGAAATTTGGTGCGCAGGGCTGGGGGAAAAAGGGGAGACTAACAAATTTACCGAAACATTAAGAAAAAAGATACAAGGTGAACAATGCGGTGTGTAAAACCTTTCTAACTGTTTGGAATTCCGGAGACAGAGACCGCAGCGATTAACCTTACACGATGAAAGGGGGGAGAGGGGTGGTTCCTCAGGCTAAACAAAACTGACAAAAACGAGGGGCGTTCCACCTTTGGTATCTTCATGCCAAGATACGGGGAGTCAACAATTTCAACTCACAGCCCGAAACTGTGAAGCTAAGGGGACTTACTAGCATTCTCGCACCTAGATAAAGACCAAAACAAGAAGACATGAAAACCCGCGAATAGCCTCCTTGAAAAAAAACTGAAGAAAAATGTTGTGTCTTGGTGCAGCATCGAGTGGGGGGGTTCCGGAGGGGAGCCGGGGGAAAGGAAGGGGCAGTGTGGCATACTGGGCCAAGAACCGAAAAGGGGGCTAAGCAGCCGCCTAGGAAACTACCAAAAAAGAGAGCGATGCTGGGGAGGTAAAGGGGGCGCCGATAAAGAGCCGACGGCACTGCCGACCGCTAAATCACACACACGAAAGGGGTCAGGGGAAATCGCACACTGGGATATCGTAGTTCACACCGGGGTTGGAGGGGCAGGGGCCTAAAAAGTTCCTTCAAACACCAGGGGAAAGGCCTTAAAACACCACCTGCGTCCGTACTCGCCGATCAAGAGGAAAAAAGGAAAAAAGCGTTGGTGACGAAGTTGAAAAGAGATAACCAAAAGCTCATCCAAGTCAAAGGGAACAGGTGGTCGACAAATTCCAAATCATAAACGGACTCATTCCAAACGAGAGGAAATCTTAGTACAAGCCACGAAAAAAAATACGTCCTAGGTTTGGAAGGAGACAAAACCGAGAAGTTACTCCTCGGCCTTGGCCTTACTTTTATGATAATGAGGGCGTGATGAAACAAAAGTGACGGGTATGGGGGGTTTTGGAAAGTTTATTGTACTCCTAAAGGGTGAAGTATCTGAGGGAGGGGGACTGATTCAGGGGGCTGTCCTCAAGGAAACGGGGGGATTTCTTCTTGTCCGTTGTTTGGACTACGGTAAAAAAAAAAGGGACCAGTGTTGGGAGGCCAGAGGGAATCCAGAGGGGGGGTCTTGTCCTGTAACAAATACCGCGGCAGGTTGCAGGGCGGGGAAGAGGGCAAGACTCAATGATACGATTTCTTTTTGCAATATGTGTTTCAATGACCATACGCTTCTGCCAGAGGGGGGGGGGCTCCGCTGAACGGAATAAATAAAGGCTTGGAGAAAGCGTTCGCCGTGCAATTACCATAGCGGTTTAGGTGCGAAAGAGGGAAGCTGGAGGGGGGGGGAAAAGAAGGGAGGGTTAAACCGAGTCCTTTTCACGTAGACTTGGAACTCTTAGGGGGGGGTACGGGAACGTGAGTTTCAACGCGAAAGGTTTGAATGACATGAGGAGGAGAGAGAGAACCGAGAAGGGAGTTCGTGGCCCGGTGGTATCCCAGAGAGTGTCCTCAAAAAGGGTCACAAAAAAAAAGTCTATCTTGACAAGCAGAACACGTGAAAGTAGGGGTGTGGCGCCCTTGGGGCGAGCTGGGGGCGGTAAAAACCCTTCGAAGACCAGCGAAAAGAAGAATTAGTCGATGAAGTGGGGGATTCAGTGCGCAATTACGTGAGCAAGCACGGTAGATAGAGTCCGGTAAAGTCGCATTTTTGGGCAACAGTTAAAAGAAAAAGGAGATGGGGGAAACAACTATTATTGAGGACCGCAGCAACAAAATTGACAAGCCAAAACCTACTAAATGAAAGGGTCATCTAAATCTATCCTGGGGGTAAGGGAAAAGGTCATACATTGAGAGAGGAAAGGCCGAAAAACCCGTAACATTTCATAACAGTCTGCGGGTCAAGTGTAAAAGAAAAAAAGGATGGTAGAGGAAATGAGCCGACCTGCCGCACTAATGTCGGGTATTCACAAACATGAAGTCTGTGGAGTGGAACGGAGGGGAAGGGGGTTGTGTAATAGATTCGTTCAAAGAGGGGGCGACAGCATCGAAAAAAAAAAAGAAACGAGAATACTGCAAGGTACGAGAGCACAAGAAAGCAACAGAAGTGACCAAAAATAACTGGGGAAAATACCTGGGGGTAGAGGGATGGGGGGAGAACTTTTCCAGAAAATAATTTTATGTTTCGGGGAAGAAAAACCAAAGGGGGAGGAAAGTACTTAGCTGTTACGGAGGGGCTCAAAACTCGAAAAACCAAATGGAAAAAGGATATCGGGAAAAGATTTCGATAAGGCTCACAAGGTCAAAGGGGGATTGAGAAGGTCGGTAGGAGTCGGGTTACCGCAAGAATCGTGTCAACATCGAGTAAATCCCGAAATGGGTGATTAATGGCGTTGCAGGGTAAAAGTCCGGGAAAGACTTACTTTATGAACGAACTGCACTTGACAACCCCAGGTCAAAAGGTGCCATAGAAAAAGATATCATAGGGAAACGACCCCAGGCGACCGCAACTAAGCTGGTGCCGCACTGCGTCGCTGGGGGACGAAGTTGGGGGAGCGAATGAACCTGTTTGTGAATGGGTAGGCACATATATGGGAAACCAGGGGCTCGAGAGGGGACAAAAAGTCTATCGCACCTGTCAAATGAAAGGGAAAACCTTGGAGGGATACAAATTGAACAGCAGAGAGACACTGAGAGCACCCGCGGGGGCCTGACTCGGCCTATGATGAAAAGAAAGAAACATAAGGAAAAAAACCGTATTAATGAAGAAGTATCCACCTTCTATTTCCTCACAACCGCGCAAAGAAAAGGAAAGGATCAATGGTACGAAAAACCCAATCTGGGCAAAAGGTAAGGGTCATTGTCAAGTTAAAAAAGAGGCCCGAGCGACGCCTCTCATCGCAAGATGCGATGGAAGGAAATTTGGTGTTCCCGGAGAACCAAAGAAATAGGGGGAAGGAAAAAAAGTGGGACTGCTGATGAATCGCTAAAACGGGAAAAAAAGAAAAGACTCCCGCTGACGAGGACTCAATAAAAAGAAGGACAAAGGGATAAAAACGGAGAAAGTGGTAGCTACATCCACGCGGCAGAGGAAACAGAACAACCCCGCACCTGCCTATCAACAACGTAATAAGGAGGAAACGTGGGGGGAGGGGTATGTCAAGGAGCGCCTGGTGTCCTCGACAAGGGGAATCGGTCGGGTCGTTTCCTTTTGACATCGTTTTACCCTTTGAATTTCAATGTTGTTAGCGGGGAGAATAAAACAAAGCTGCGTTTGCACCTGGGGGAAGGGGTGGGTTCCAGGGCAAAGAATGTCATGTAACCACGGTTGAGGAGGGGTCGGAATCAAGGGAGCGGTTACCGGGCGAGGGGGAACATTGAATCCAGTCCGCATAATGTGGACTTGGAAGGGGCTCAGTTGTCCGTAGGATCCCTCATTGAATCGGAGGAGAACTCAGAGGGAATCGCCGGCGGGTAGTTAAATTATTAACTGCCTGCGGAGGGACGTGAGTGAGGAAAAATCTTCCTGCGGCCATGCATAAAAAGGGGCTAGAGACTCGGGCATACCTGGGGGAACGTGTGAACAATAGACTATTCGCGGCTGGACGAGCGGAGTGTGGGATAGGGAATAGACAAAAAAAGCAATTTATACAGTTGGGGTGCTCCGGGTTCGAAGGAGGATTTGAAGGAAATTGAAGGGAAGTGTCATTACGCATCTAAAGGTGGGGTCGAACAGAAAGGGGTTTTAAAGGGGAAAGGGAATTTGACGGAAAGAATCATATTAGAGGGAAAACGAGTGAGGGAATGGATTAACCATCCGCCAGAGAAATAGCTTTGCGGATTGCAGTTGCCCGGGAGATGTTAAAAGCATGGTAGAAAGAGCCGCCGAAGTCCACGATCGCCACCCAATGGTGGTAGTCAGGGTTAAGGGGGGGGTGGCATCGATTAGGATCAGACGAATCGTCTAAAGCTGTTCAGATTAGAAGGGATGAAAGAAAGACGCAGTGAAGAAGGAGAGCCACCCTGACGGAAAACTAGCCATAATAGGGGGCTCTAAGGGACTCAAGATTGGGGATGAGAGCGGCGATCCCATAAAACTGGTGAGAGGTGACTATGAAGAAAACGGGAGAAAAAAGAGTTCGAGGAAGTTCGGGCTTTTGCCATGAGCCAAAAAAGGAACAAGAGACTTTCCGGTCTCGCGACGGAAGGGAAGAGATTGGACCCTATGGGAGGGACCAGTTTACCTCCTCCTTTAGAAGGAGACCCCCACAACTGGAAAAAGGAGAGGGGGAAGAAGATACGGGCTTAGAAAATCTGCAGGAGTTGAGTCATAGAAGAGGCGCGCAGCCGGAACTGTATCCTTCATGCGTGGTCCTTTGCATAAAGGGCCTAGAAGGTATCCCTCCTATGTAGGGAGAGTTTGAGAGTGCCGTCATAGCTACAGTGGGGGGGGAGACGAGTCATCCAAATAGGGACTTGCATTCGAGTAGGATCCTTACAAAAACGACTAAGGGGGAGTGTGGGAAAATCCGGACGACTCCGTATTGGGAGTCCCTCACGGAGTCAAAAGTTATCTAGTCTATGACTATCTGTACCTCTATAAAAAACTGAATCCACGATAAGAAAAGGAACAAGGCAGCTGGTGCTTGGGCGGTGAGCCCGCGATCCAAATAATGAGAACATCACAAAAAGGGAAAAGATGACAAGTGCAGCAAGATATTTGATCAAAATGTCTATTGTTCCTTCCATCGGAAAAAGGCGGGACAAAAAAAGGAACGAGCGGGAACGCAGGGGGAACTTACCGCTTCTCAGATTGCTGCAAAAGGCGTGGGAGTTCACAACCTTGAGAAGACGGAGCGAATCCATTAGTAAGGGGGAAACATGCAAAAGAAAAAACAGCCTTACCGGGAAAGGAGATTAGACTATTGCCTTACTAAGAGATACAAAAAAAAAAGAAGAAAAAAAAAGAACGAGGCTCGCCCGCCGCGAATAGCGTTGTCATGACCTTTTGGAAAACAGGAGAGGAATCATTCATGGTTCTTGCCGCGAGTTTTCCGGATGGCCGAGGAATTGGGGTTTCCGACTTCCTCTGCCGAGAAATTGTAGGCCGAACAGGAAGACCGGGTAAACACCTAACCGCGTATGCAAATTGGAGGGGAAAGTTGATCAGGGGAGAAAGACGGGGGCCCCTTAAAAACCGAATCTAGGAATGAAGGGGGCGGATGACCACATATGATTGGGTGGCGAAGAATCTACTTCACCTAAGAGAAACCGCAAAAAAAGGGCGAAGAAATCAAAAAAAGGCAACTCCCCTAGGTTGGGGAGGGGAGAAATAGCCCTTCTCGAAAAAAGTCTTTCCTTGGGTGTCAAGAAATACCCAGAAAAGACAGCAAAGAACAAAGAGCTGGACATTTTCCCAAGCCACGCAAAGGAAATCTTCTTGAGAACACAAAATCAGACGCGCTCTATTCGTTCATGAGTTAAGTTTTATACTTAGGGGGGGCAAGGTTGGGGTGCAGTTACTAAAAGTTTTAAAACGCTTGGTCTGGAATAATGTGAACTTGATTTGGGAAGAGTCAGTGGGGCAGACGTGGAGCGTTTGAATGTAAAGTGGAATGAAGGGGACATGTCTCTAAGGAGCGATTTGCAGCTAAATGAAGGGGTAGTCCGCCGCAGGGTGCTCTGCTGTCCATTGGGGGACAAAACTCCGGGAAAGGGGTCAACAGAGGGAATCACTCATTAAACGTATCAGGGGAACAGTGAAGGAAGAATATCCGCTTTCTGCCTTGGTATGGATCAAGAGGAGCTGATGACGCGAAAGAGATAGAGGTCATGGCAAATGGACAATCGGGGCAATCAGGGGAAGCGTTTCAAGGACGTATTGGTACCTTACGGTCAGTCGCTTTTGTTTGGAAGGGGGATAGATGGTTGTTCTGTCAGGGAAGGGAGTGGACACGGGAATCGAGATTGGTGAACAAGTGTGAGAAAGGCGACGCGAACGCCGAATCTTCGCCGAAGTTACACCGGAGAAGATTTCACAAAAGGCATGCTTAGCGTAGCCAAAAAAAGGTAATGTTGAGAAAACAGGGGTCCATTGGTCGCTGGGGGTAGGCCTTCTTAGACTAAATAAGAAGATCAGTATGGGAGATTGGGGTGATATTTCATTGCCGGAGTTACAAAATACGCCGACAAGGGTATGCGGACCGAAGTGATTTGGGAAACCGCCTATTGCCAGACAATTTACTGTGAGTGGGTTCAGTAAGAGGAGGAAAGGAGGTGCGTACACAAGAAAACACTTCTCAATACTAGATGGACCTTGAGTGCCAGTTCCCACGCGGTAACAAAGGAGCTGGGGGAAAACAGGCAGAACAAAAGCTAAGGGAATGAAGAAGGGAGAAGAGCATCCCGCAATGATGCAAGGGTTCCTTGACACGTTAGACATGACCACTACTGGGAAAGATAGTTAAAAAGGATAGCAAATCCAAAATAGTTGAGTCAGGGATGGTTTGGTAGAAGTCGTTAGTGTCCACCAAGAGTATCTTCCCCGGCGCATCTCTCGAAAAAAGATGGAGACAGGACGGTGTGAACCAAATTACCCTCCAAAAAGGGGAAGGAAGGAACTGTTTTGCTGTAGGTAACTATTCCAGAGTAGTGGGGAAATAAAAAGTCAAAGAAAATTTCTGGTAGTGACCTGCCCAGTGTGAAGGGGGAAAATCTACTGGGGACGGGAAGGTTGCAAAACTAAGCAGCTCAAATTCAACTGCAGAGCGATTGACTTGCACTCAAGGGTCAGGGTTAGTCGGGAAGGGACGTTATCTAATGTTGTTAGGGTGGGGGGGAGGGGGTACTCAGCGATAGTCACGCATCGAGGGACGAAAATGTTATTAATAAGGTCTGGGAAAAAAACGCGAAAGGAATCGAGGTACCTTTTCTCCGGCGGAGGGGAATTTTCACGAACTGAAAGTCAAAAAGGAAAATAACCTGCGATAGTGAACGACCCCGCGCGTCACTAAGAATGGGAAAAGAACGGGGAGAAAAGCAAGGGGTCATAGTGTTTGTCTAATGCCGTTCCGTCAGGGGGGTGGAATCAAAAAAATTGGGGGGGGGAATGGGGGAAAACCAGCAGGTACCAGAGTAGCAATATTTCAGGGAAAGGTCTAAGAAAAAATGGACACCAGGCGTCCCTTGACAACTACGAGACAGAAACCTCCTCCAACCCTAGATGACA
>Ga0179593_1681413_pt1 | contig 10130 bp, 20 predicted proteins | sample CZODoug2_1_08_16_FD_185931 | JGI IMG/M metagenome (GOLD analysis project Ga0179593, IMG submission 185931) | Vadose zone soil fungal communities from Angelo Coast Range Reserve, California, USA - CZODoug2_1_08_16fungal (PacBio error correction) | ecosystem: Environmental > Terrestrial > Soil >...
AAAAAAGAGGGAGGGTCAAGAGACAGGGAAAGGGGGTCTTTAAAAAAAAAGTCTTCGCTCTACAGCTTATTACCCATGAGGAGGGGCGATAAGGGCAAAAAAAAAAGGGAAGGTGTGTTCTTAACCGGCATGCTACTCGACCGAGGCGCTAGCACCGACAGAAGAAAAAAAAAAAAAAAAAAAGAGAAAAATCAGGGTCCGTGGGGGAAAGGAGACGATCCCATTTTTCAAACTCAGGAAGAAAAAAAAAAGAAACGTTCGCCCATCTTTCCGACGTTCCAGAAGGAAAAAACGGAAAAAGAGGAAAAGAGAGGAATCGCAGACAAAAAGAGGTCATTTTGTTATTTCCTGTCGAATGAAGGGGAGAAAAAAAAGGGGGGGAGGAACAATTGTTACTTGAACCTTACCGGGGAAAAGGAGAAAAGGGGGGAACAGGTTACAAAAAGAACGTATGGGCTACCTAGAAGGAAAGAGAAGAAAGAGGAAACGCTTTTTCAGTTCGGTTCCAAGCTCCAAAAAGCCGGAAAGGAAAAAGAGAAAAGAAAGGGGTCGACCTGGGGGGGTCTTAATACATCCGGAAAGAGGGAGGAGAAAAAAAGAAGGGAAAGCAAACCTTGGCGTTTCGTTTGGGGGGGCGAAAAAATAAGAGTCCAAAAAAGCGTTGGCGCCTTATATATGCAAAAAGGGAAGAGGAAAAAAAAGAAAGGAGTTTCCTGATGTCGATGGACAAAAGAGGGAAGGGAGAGGTTAAAGGTTTTCGAGATGCCCTGATATGTTAAAAGAGGGAGAAAAAGAAGTTTACGTTGTCACCAACGGGGGGAAAAAAAGGAGACAGGAGTAAAGAAAAGGTCAAATCTGGACTAGGCCATTCGCTCCAGAGAAGAAGAGAAAAAGGGGGAAGAGGGGGGGGGGGGAAGTAACTTTAAGAATAATCTTAATGCACAGGAGAGGGAAGGGGGAAGTTGCAGATCGAGAAAGAGAGGGAGGTTTGGAAGGGTTCAGGGAAGCGGGGGGAAAAGAGGGGGGAAAGGAAAATTTATTTAAAGTCGATGATAATGTGGGGGGGGGGAAAAAAAAAAGGATGAGGCAAGCGAAATAGGTAGAAGGGAAAGTACGATTTCCATCTTTGCTGCGCCAATCGAGGGGGAGAAAGAAAAAAGGAGTTCTCAAGTTTTTGATCGGTGGGAAAAAAAAGGAAGGAGAGAGTATTAAAGGGAAGGGGGGGAGTGGAACTTTCAAGCGTGAAAAGGGAGAAAGAAAAAGAAAGGAGGAGGGAGGAGGGGTGTACCACATGCGAAATACGATTATAGGGGGAAAAGAAAACCAGGAAAGCGCATGAAACCATCCGGATTCCCAAGCGCAGGGAGAAAAAAAAAGAATCCTTTATCAATTAGGGGAGAAGAGAAGGGGGGGGGTGCTCTGGCAATTCTGGAGAGGGGGGGAAAAAAAGAAGAAAAGGGTTATCGTTCAGTGTAAAAAGGGGGGGGGAGGGGGGGGAGGGAGGACGTAGTCAGGGCGAAAGGAGAAGAAGAGAGCCGTTTTTCCTAAGCCAATTAGTGGCGGCGAGGGAAGGGAGGAAAGGAAAAAAAAGAGAGTTCCTCCTTCGCTCGAAAGAAGGGAAGAAAAGGAAGGGGAGAGGAGACAAAGCAGAGAGGGCTTGCCCACCTACCCACTGAATAGGGGAGGGGAGAGGGAAGAAAGAATTCCGTTTTCTTCAGGTACGGGGAGAAAAAGGAGAAAAGATCCGAGCGTGTCAATCCCTATCGGAGAAGGAAAGGGGGGGGGGGGGAGGGTTAAGATTTGACATAATCTGTGCCCCAAGGGGGAAAAAAGAAAGAAGGGGGTAGAAAAGACTATAAGAGACGTTGATATGTAAATTAAAATTTCGAGTCAGAGGGGGGAAGGGGGGAGAGAAAGGGACTTCTTTTCTATATTTTAGAGAAGAGAAAAAGAAGAAATGCAAAAGGAGATTGCCAATGTTGATTCAACAAAAAGGAAAAAAACAAGCAGTCCATCCTACTCTGAGAAGGGCCGGGAGGGGCTTATTTTCTTATTTATGGGGAAGGGGGAGGGGGGGGAAAAAGAAAAAGAAAAATTTGGAAAATTTCTAAACATACGAAAAAATCGGGTTGAAAAAAAAACAGTTCCGGAAAAGGAGGAGGGGGAGGTTATAAATCCTTATCTGGCAGAGAGAAGGAGAGAAAAGGGGAGGGCCTTGAAAGATTGAGAAAGGCCACCTTTATTAAGCAGATATAGAGAAAAAAAGGGTGAGTGAACATAGATAGTTCGGGGGAGAAGAAGAGGGGAAGGGGTCTGTGGAAAGGAAAGGGAAAAAGATTGATTCCTCTATCTGAAACGAAAGGGGGAAGGGAGGGGGAGAAAAAAATCTTGCTGTCATAGCGTCCCAATGAGGAAAAAAGAGAGGGAAGGAAGGGTACGACTTTAAAAAGGAAGTCCACGGAAACCTAAATCAAGAAGAAGAAAAGGAAGAAGGGGAAGTACTCAGCGTCTGGGATCCGAGGAAAAAAAGGAAAAGAAAAGACGTTAAAATAGTGCGTGGGGGAAAGAGAAGAATCTTATCTCTAACCTCTCATAAAGAAAAAAGAAGAGATCAAGTAAAGAAACAGGGAAAAAGGGGCGACACGCGGTTCGTCTCGATTTATAAAGGGAAAGGGGGTGCCAGATTCTTTCAGTGGGAAAGGGGAAAAATAAGAAACCGGGGGAAAAGGAAAAGAAGCGGGTGGGGATGAAAAGGGGGGGGGGGGAAAAACATGTACCCTTCAAAAGAAAGGGGAAAGGAGAAAGAGAGATCAAGGGCTAAGGGGAAAGGGGTGACTGTACATCTTATATCCGCATTGGGGGGGGGAAAAGAAAAAAAGGGGGGGGGGGGGGGGGGATTCTTTCTTCATTCGAGTAAAAGGGGGGGGAGTCTGCATTAATGTTGGAAAAAAAAGGGCTTATGCCAACTTCTAATTGTCAAAGGAAAAGGGGAAGAGAAGGAAACGAGAGACCTAAGGGGAAAAAAAGAAATGTGAAACATCACACGATAACCACAGGATAGGGAGGAAAGAAAGAGACCATAATCCACCAAACCTTTCCCCGTTAGTTGGGGAAAAAGGGGGAGGAAAGAGAATGAGTAATGTTTGGGGTCTCTAAAGAAAAAAGGGAAAAGCTGGGTCCTATTTGGGAGAGGGGGGGAAGAGAAGGGTTTGCTTATGTTTCGAAGAGAAAAAAAAAAAATAGCATCAGGAGGAAAGGGACCACCTGTTCTGCTTCGACTTGTCAAAAGGAAGAGGGGGGAAAAAAAAAAGGGACTTTTCTTCTCCGTATGTCGTGAAAAGGGAGAAAAAAGAGGGAGGGAGGCGAGCTTAGAAAGGACCTTATGGCTCGGCAAATGGGAAAAGAGGAAGGAGAGAGGAAAGAAAAGAAAAAGGAGGAATAATATCCTCTACTCAGCTTGTAGGGAAAAGGAAAGAAGCGATGGAAACAAAAGTGGAAAAAACGATCTAAAGGAAGGGACCCTCCAAACGAAGAAAAAGGGGGGAAAGGACAAAAAAAGGGGGGGTTCTATTTCATTCGTAAAGGGGAAGACGTATCTTCTTAAGGGAAAGGGAAAAAGGGGAACTCACACTGAAAATGTGCCTCGGAAAAGAGAAAGGGGGAGCGCGGTCCCTTTATTCATCGGTAGAAGGGGAAAGAAGGAGAAAGTAGACCAAATCGGAAGGGGAGTTCTTTAATGTTCGTCATAATGGGGAAAAGAAAGAAAAAATTTTCAGTTTGGGGGGAAGAGGGAATTGTCGGGAGCGGGAAAAGAAAAAAAAAGGGGGGGGCGACGTCCATCGACATCAGGAAAGAAGGGAGAAAAGGTGCCCATCGTCTTTTTGGGAAAAAGGGAAATTCCTCACTTGACCTTGGGTGGGAGAAAGGGGAGGGAGGAAGGAACATTCTCCCAACCTAAGGAAAGGGGGGAACGGCAAGGCGTCAAAGTTGGAAGAAAAAAACCAACCCCTACCTTCCGGAAAAGAAAAAAGGAAAAAAGGGGAAAAAAAACTCCCCGCGCTCTTTCATTTGGAGGAAAGGAAAAAAACACCCGAAGGAAAAGCGAAGAGAAGAAGTCATTAGGTCGTCACCGTGATTGAAAAGGAGAGGGAGGAAAATTAGCAATCATTGAGTTCCCGGGGGGGGAGGAAAGGGGAATGGAAGGGGAAACAAATAAAGATAGAAAAAGAGCCAAGTGTTTCTTTCCTCTATGTGTGGCAGGGGAGAAGGAGGAGGACGGCTGTACACACGTCGGAATATTGGAGGAAAGGAAAGGGGAAGGAAGAGAAGTTGAAAAGGGGGAAAAGGAAAGACTTGCTTCGTCTGGTGGACGGACGTTGCGAGGAGGAGGAAAGAGAAGAAAGAAGGAACACAACCCTATATAGAGGAACCTGAAGAAAGGGGAAGGGAAAGACGCAAAAAGAGAAGCTGGGGGAAAAAAAGCCAATCTGGGTCTGAAACCACTTTAACGGCTAATCTCGCGAAAAAAAAAGGGACGAGAGATATGAGCCTTTAAAGTGGTTGAAAAAAGAAAAGGGGGGGGGGAGGGGGACTCCGGCACAACACACAAGAAAAGAAAAGGGGTGAACCACTGTTTCTTCCGTGAGAGGAGGGGGAAGAAAAATTCGCGATTGCTCTAGCACCGACAGAAAAGAAAAAGAAAAAAAAAAGGGACGTGGGTCAGAAAAGGAGGCAAACTCGATTAAGTCACCACGCGTAACCGACAGTGAAAAGGAAAAAAGGGAAAGGGGGAAGGGGGGAAGAGTGGGAAACGGAGTCACAAGGAAAAAAAAGGAGGATGAGGCCGAACGCTGTCATTTTGGTAGTGAAGGAAGGAGTGGGGGGAAAGAAATAGAGAGTTTCTTAATCAAATGGTACTGGGAAAAAGGGTCAAAGTATGCTATGGAAAGAAGAAAGCGCTGCAAAGGCACGGTGACGCAAAGAGGGGAAGGAAAAGGGAAAAAGGAAAGAGGAATCGACGGCGCTTTTTCAGTTAGGTTCCAGGAGGAAAAAAGGACAAAGAAGGGGGAAGAGCGACTGGGAAAAAAGGGAAAGGGGGGGGACGTTTTATTTTTGTTCTGAAGAAAAAAGAAAAAAGGGGCTACCTTGGCCGTTGACGAAAAAAAGGGTGGGAAAATGGGAGGGACCACGTCAAGTTGAGAGGAAGGGGGAAAGGAGGACAAAAATATCATATTAACGGGAAGGAAAGGGGGAGGATGAAGGAGACGTTGTAAAAGTGGGAACATTCCAACTATTACAAAACTTAAAAGTGTTGGGAGAAGAAGGGAGGGGAAGATTCTGACTAACATTAAATACACGAAAAAAAAAGGGGGAAAAAAAACGAAAGGACCGATGAATTAAAGGAAAAGAAGGAAAAGGTTTCAAATCTTTACGAGCCATTGCTCAAAAGATGAGTTCAAGGGGTAATAGGGGAAAAGAAGGGCACATTTGTCCACGTATAACGAATGAAAAGAAGAAAAAAAAAGGAAGGGGGGGAGATTTTGATTTGGAAGGGGGGGGGGGGGGAGGCGTTTGGGGGTCAAAAAAGGGGAGTCATTTAACGTGTCAATTTATGAAAGGCCGAAAGGGGGAGGAGGGAAAGGAAAAAAGGAAAAACGTCTTATCGCGGAGGGAAAGAGGGGGAAAAAATGTGATGTCGGGGAGGGAAAAAATCGAGTATTCTCTTCTGCGGTCGAAAACAAGAGGATGAGGGGGGGAAGGAAAAAAAACCACTAGCAAGAACTTTGAACGGGGGAAAAAGAAAGGGGAAAAAGGGAAAAATACATCGAAAGGAAGAAAAAAAAAGGTTACAATCCGTCAGCCAGGAAGGAAAGGAGGAGGTACCAGAAAAGGATAGGGTGCCAGAAAGGACCTGGGAAAAAAAAAAAGTTCGTCAGTCCGCAGCCCAAAAGAAAAAAAAAGAAAAGGACCCCCCAGAAAAAAAAAAGGAGGAATCGCTTCGGAAAAAAGGGGGGTGTCTTCTTCAATTATTGAGGGGAGGAGAAAGGGGGGGAGAAGAGGGGGGGACTGTTACTATCCGTATCACAAAAAGGAGGGGAAGGTTAAAATGTGGGGTGAAAAAAAAGGGATATTCCACCTCTCATATGATCCTAACCATGCCGAAAAAGGAAAGGAAGAAAAAAGAGGAATGTGCTTCTCTCTCCCTTTAAAACACTGGGGGAAAAAAAGGGAAAAGGAAAAAAGGATCCTTGAAGGGGAGAAAGACCATCTCCCAATTCCTTTATGCGTGAATTCAGGAAAGGAAGAAGCCAATTCCTTTCTTCCCACCTAAAAGGAAGAGCTTTTTGTCAGGAGGATGAAAAAAAAAGGTTTGCAGGTACATGGGGAGAAAAGAAAAAGGAAGGAAAATCCTATCACCGCAACCCGCGAAAGAAAAGGGGAAAGGAAGTATTTTTCGTTGAAGATTGCTAAAGAAAAGAAACTCGGAGCCAAAGAAAAAAGGGAGTGGCGCGATAGTAGTGTCTGGGGGAGGGGGGAAGGGGAAATTGCATTTTAATGAGAGGGGGGGAAAAAGGCGGGTCGGGGGGTGAGAAAAAAAAGAATAACCCTACTTTGCTTGCAGGAAAACGGGAAGAGAAACGAGGTCCACCCTAAGCAAGCAAGGGGAAAAGAAGGAAGGAAGGGGGGTATGCCAAAGGGGGGGGGGAAGTTACTTAAAACCCTCCAACGCTGATGAAGAAGAAAAGGGGGGGAGAAAGAGGACGCTCCCCCTCTATTGGGAAAGGGGAAGCTATTGAAGAAATGGGGTCTGAAAGAGAGGAGGTCTGCACATTCTCTGGCCATTGGGGGAAAAAAGAAAAGAAAGGGAAAGGGATGGCCACCTTTTCTTAAGCCGAGAAAAAGAAAAACAAACAACGGAGGGTAGGGAAATAGAGAAGGGAAAAAAAAGAACAACTGATGTTTCTTTGTTTGGGGGAGGGGAAGAGAGAGAAGGGGGGAAGACGTCTTGATCGCCTCTATAGAAAGAAAAGGGGCTAAAAAGGGCTTATTCATACAAAAGAAGGGGGAGGGGAAAATGCTTCCTTATAGGAAAAAAGAAGGGGGGCGCCCGAAAGATTATTCATACGTTGGCGGGGGGGGAAAAAAAAGAAGAAGAAACCAATCATTTCTTGGCAAATACAACGGAAGGAAAAGGGATCGGGTGGCCGAACGGAAAGAAATAAAGTTTAAGGTCATGTCGGTTGATCTTATCGATAAAAAAAAAAGGAGAGAGGGGAAAAGGGGGATCTCTCATTAACCATGCAATAAGAGAAGGAAAACTAAGATCGCGCCAGTGGTCTTCTAGGAAAAAGGATTTCGTCCATCTTCACTAAACATAAGAAAAAAAAGGGGGAGAAGAAAAAAGAAGCGGTCGATTTATTTCAGGAGGTGGTAAAAAACAGAAAGGGAAAAGAAAAAGGGGAAAATCAGTCACACGGACTAAAGGAAAAAGAGGGGACTGGAACAGAGGATAGCCGCATTGAATGAAAAAGAAAAGGAGGGAAGGAGAGGAAAGGAGGGAGACGAGGAACTTCTTGTTACTTCTGCATCGGAAGGGGGAAAAAAAGGGGGAGGAGACAACGGGCGATGGTCAGGAGGAAAAAGACGAATCCAACTTGTTTGGATCTTCCCCAAAAAAAAAAGAAAAGAGAAAAGGACTGATTCTTACCTTCCTCCAACTCTCCAAAAGAGGAAGGAAACGGAGTTGTGAACAATAAGTGAGGGGGGAGATCACTTTGTTGTCCTTGCTATTGTGGTAATAAAGAAAAGGGGGAAAGGGACGAAAGAAAAGGGTGCGTAGGGTGTCGTCCCTTCCTTTCTGAAAAGAGGGGGGAAAGGAAAGCAATGAAACAAGCGAGTTAAAAAAGAAAAAGGGATGACCACTCCCCATTCTTGCGCTGGAACGGGGAGGGGAAGAAGGAGGGAAGGGGGAAAAGGAGGGGATTCGTGGTCGTAGCGTAAACGCTTAAAAAAAAAAAAAAAAAGGGAAACGAAAGATAATCGATGGAGGAAAGAAGAGATGAGGGAAAGGAAGCCGCGTACTCAGCCTTGTCTTTGGAGGAAGGAAAAGGGAAAAAGAGTGGGGGGAACACTTGATAAGGGGAAAAAAGTGACCCTCCAACTACGCCAAAAACCACCGGTGAAAGGAGAAAAGGGAAGAAGGATGAAGAAGGGCGATTTCATTCTTATACTTGGAAAAGGAGGGAAGGAAGGAACCAATATACCCGAAAGGAAAGGAAAAAAAAGATTTTTACAACATTTTTATGCGCGGGTCTGGGGAAAAGGGGAGAAAAGGAAAGGGAAATCGTTTGGTGACAACTAACTGTAGTCGAGGAAAAAGAAAAAAAAGAATAGGGAGCTAACGAAACTTTTCAAAAAAGGGGGAAACGCGGAACCCTCTCCATAGACATCCGAAATGAACAAAGGAAGAAAAAAAAAGAGAAAGAAAGGGGAAGATGCCCTTTTTGGCATATAAGTCGCCACGCTAAGAAGAGGGGGGGGGAGACTAAAAAAGGGGTACGAGGTCAGGGGAGGGGATGTCAACGGCCAAGTCGAAGGGGGGGGAAAGGAAAAAAGTGAAAAAAAGATTCCAAACTACACAGGTCTAACTGAAGAAGAAAAAGGGTTGGAATAAAAAGGCTGGGGAAAAAAGTCGATTAAAACCTTCCGTTGAGGGAGAGAAGGGGGGCTTTCAGAGCCGTAGCGCTAATCGCAAAAGGGGAAAGGGGAGTTTACCAGGGGTTGAGTTTAAAAGAAAAAAAAAAAAGGAAGGAGAATAACAAATTACAAGCTGTTCGTCCGAAGAAGAGGGGGAGGGAAAGGGCTTACGCTGCAATTCTGCTTTGGAAAAGGGGAGGAAAGGGAGAAAAAGAAGGGATTGTCGGTGAAAGGGAAAGGACCGGCATCGTTTCCGTTCCGTGATGACACGAATGGAGGGAAGAAGGGAAAGAAGAGGAATGTAGGGGGATCGCGTCCTCGGCTAAGATGACGGTAAAAAAAAAAAGGGGGAAAAAAAAAAGGGAGCGTCCATCGCCCAAATGGGTAAGGGAAAAAAAAAAAACGCAAGCTTGTCTTAAACCCTTAACGGCGGAGAAAGAAAAAGGATGAGGTATTAAAAGTAGAGAGATGATCCAGGGGGGGGGGGGGGAGGGGGGGGGGGTTGGCGGGTTCGGCCGAAAAGAAGGAAAAGATCAGATTAGACCATTATTTCTTCAATGGACGCGCAAAGGGGGGGAAAAGAAGTTACCTAGATCTCGGTGGTTTGGAAAGAAAAAAAAGGATACCCTCATCGTCCCAACGTCCGTGAAAAGAAGAGAAAAAACGATTCCCGGTACTTCCCATTGGAAAAAGAAAAAGTAGGCAACCAGCGAAAAGACGAAAAGGGGAACCGTAAACTCAGAATGGCCGGGGGAGAAAAAAAGATCAACAATATCATTTACCGCCCACATGGAAGGGAGGGGGGGTTATCTAAGTCAGGGGAGAGGGAAAAAAAGATGGTACTTAAACTTAACTGTTAAACTCGTTAAATACAAGGGGGAGGAAGGAAGAAGGGATCTGCAATTCACTGTTACGACCTATGGGGAGGGGAAAGAGAATCGGGACGGCTCGTGGAGAAAAAAGAATTCGCACAATTTAAATTTTCCGGGAAAAAAGGGGGAAAAGAGGGAGGGGGGGGGGGGGAAAAGTTTATTTGGGCTTGAATACATCCGTCAACGAAAAAAAAAACACAAAAAAAAAAAAAAAAAAAAAAAAGAAAAAATTTCCTACTTTGCCGTGAGAAGAAGGGAAGGGGTGATGGACTTCACCTCTAAAACGTAAGAAAATGGAATTAAAAGGAAGAAACAGTTTTTGCAAGATTCAATTATTATTTCCTTATGTAGATGGAAGAAAAGAGGGAGGGGAGGCGTTTTTCCGCCGTCTAACAGAAAAAAGGGGTTTCGAGATGCCCTGTATTTGAGGAAAAAAGAAAACGAATACACATTTTATTTTTTCACAAAAAGAGGGGGGGCTAAACTGAGGGGGAAAGAAAGGGGAACTTAGGGGACCATTCTCCCATTGATGCAAAGGGGGAGGAGAGGGGGGGGGGGGGG
>Ga0179593_1259715_pt1 | contig 10129 bp, 8 predicted proteins | sample CZODoug2_1_08_16_FD_185931 | JGI IMG/M metagenome (GOLD analysis project Ga0179593, IMG submission 185931) | Vadose zone soil fungal communities from Angelo Coast Range Reserve, California, USA - CZODoug2_1_08_16fungal (PacBio error correction) | ecosystem: Environmental > Terrestrial > Soil >...
CGAAAGGCAGATCAAAATGAGGAAAAAAAGGACCGCGACACCAAATTGAGAAATAGCGAGAGCGGCGGACAGGGGGGCTAGAACATCGTCGTAATCTGTCAACCAGATGGAAGAGGTGAAGATGAAACCTCAACAAGAGGGAAGCCGGTTCGAAAACAACAGCGGATATTATCATAGTTGGGCGGCAGGAAAAAAGAGAAATTGAAATAGGGCATTTCTTCAGTAAAAATGTAGGAAGGATAGACACAAACGGAGATGCGGAGAAGCAGGCAAGCGGACGGGCGAAATGACCAGAAATTTTCCGAACAAGGAAAATCCATAGACGAAAGCAACTTTGAAAAGATTACACAATGTCAAGGAAGGGCGGAGATAAGTGGCTCACAAGGACAGACTAGCGTGCAGCGGCCGTAGAAATCCATTCTAAACATTGCGGAAGGTAGAGGAGAACCTCGCTTTATGATTGGGGGGGAAAGAACAATGGGGGGGTCCGGGGGGTCCGTTGGCTTGACTCCGCCAAATCAAAAATGCTTGCCGATCTGAGAGAAAAAGGGGGTGGAAAAGCTCCAAAAGAAAGTATTAGGGAAGATCTACAATAGTTTTTGGACCGGCCAAGCAAACACCAGGTATAGGGGGTTTTACTGAAGGGAAAGGAAGTAAAACGGGTAAAGTTGGGAATAGGTGGGGGAAAACAGTCGGGGGGAAATTTCAGACATTTTCCTAACTTTAAGGAAGAAATTTTGCACAGAGAAGAGGCGCATTAGGGCACTGTACAAACACAGTCAATTCAGACAAATGAAGGAAGAAATGTCCGGGGGTACCAGGGGAAATGATGATCTTCCTTCGAAGCTTTAGACGGAGTAGGACCAGAGACGGACAAAGGCGGACTGGACGGTAGGCTCGGAAAGGATTTTGCACCTGTCTTTTGAAAGTTCTCGAAGGGGGAGCCGGGAGAGAAAAAAGGGTAGGAATAGGGTCAAGTTCTGGCGTGGTACTCGCGACACGGGGGGAATTAACCGAATTCCGACACCATAGGCACAAAACTGCACGGGGCGGAAAAAGTCGGTGTTCGGGATCCAACCGGGGGTTAGCCAAGGTGAAACGTTCTAACAGAAGTGAAATGGGGACCGAATTAGGGTCAAACAAAAAAAAGCAGGGCTGAAAATGAGAGAAGACACAATCGACAGGGGGTTCCTGTGGAAGAAAAAAGTCAGGGCAGAGTGCAGCTTTCCAACTGGCGCGGCACGAATGAAGTGCAAGATCGAGGGCGGTGGGGGATAAAAGAAGAATAACCCGATTCCCCTTTTGGGACAAGTTCTTTACGCGGGGTATCGAAAAAGGGGAGGGGAGAGGAAACTAGGGCGGGCAAGAGAGCAGGATCAAAAACAAATCGTAGGATGGAGTCAAGAGGGAAAGGAGAAGGAGAGGGGGAGATGCTAAGAGGGCAAGCGAATTAGAGAGAAAGTTGGGACAAAGTTCGGGGAGTTGATTACGCCGATCAAATGCAGACTGGGGGAGTTCGAAGGAACGGGTAATGGGGGGGAGAAACTTGGCGGTGGGATTCGGGAAGGAAGCGGAGGGGGGGTTCTAAGAGCCATGGGGGGGGGGGATTTGCGGAAAAAAGACAAACTGGCGACCTTTTGGGGTTGCCGCCACGCAAACGGCACCAGTTCCCTGGTTGGCGCTTAAACACGGAGAGGAAGGAAGGGGGGGAGGCCTGGGGAACTAGTGGGTACTGCAGTGGAGCCGGGAAAGGACCTTGACGAACACTCGTGCTGATTCCGAAGAACGGCCGGGAGGTGCACCAACCGTTGCGTGGGATTTTTGGGGGGTGAAAAGGAACAAGCCGAGGGAGCGAGGAGGAAAAGTGCTGCGGGAAAGAGGGCCCTGGCCTGGGGGGGTTGAGAGAAAGGACAGTGGCGGGGGGGGCGGGGGCGCAGCAAAGTACGGGAAGGGGGAGAAGAGTCCGGCTGGAAAGTGTAGGGGAGGGGGCGCATCAGGCAAGGTGAAACCGGAGCGGGAGATTGGGTGCAGATTCAATAACATGGGGAGCTTCCTAAGTTGGATGAAAGGAGGGGAGGGACTTGTAGGACAGGAGACAATGTATCTAAAAGAAAGCAGGAATTTAAACTATTGGGGGGGGACAAAGGCCAGTTGACTTGGGGTCGCATTAGTTTTCTGGTTGCTGATCTTTTGATTACTAGGCAGTCGCAGGGGGGGAAACGCACTCAGGAACGCGAAGTGAAATGCAAAAGTGGGGTCAGTTGGGCACTGGTAGCATGAGAACAAAAAGGCGAGGCAGAAGAACTGGATGGTAGTTAGGAGAAGGGGGTCCTTCAAAGGTACGGAGGATCGAACTAAGAGTCACCTTAGAATTCAAACTCACGAAGAGAGAAAAAGGAAGAAAGAACAAGGGAATTGTCATTTGTCTAAAAAGTGCAAACCACAACAATGGAGGATGAAGAGGGGAGAGCCTGGGAGGGGCCAGTCAATGGGGGGAGACCGGCTATAGCGAGTCGATAGGAATCATTTGCTTAGTTCGGGGGAAAGTCCTTAACTTTGCAGTAAACCTCAGAAATTGAAAGATGGGGAAGAAGTTCTAAGGGGGAGAGCCCCTGAGAGCACCATCGAATCACCCATGACAAAGCCACTGTCGGCAATTCAAAAGGGTGGATTCGGGCTGGAGAAAGTTCAAGATCCAACGGCTGGCCTCACTACAATAAAAAAACAACTCCCAAAATGACTGGCGAAAAGGAAGAAAAGCACAGGGGACTGCGACACCAACACACAAAAAAATCAGCCGGGGGCAAACAAAGGGAAGCAAAATAACGCGTTAAAGGAACCGCCGTAAGGCGGAAGCCTTTCTCACAAAGCAGGCGACTGCCCAAAAACTCTCCGCACCATAAAAGACTTTGCTCGCTAAAAAAGACGACCCAGATAAGGATCCCCTCGCCAACGGACACCGGACCAAAAAGACAGTTCAGGAAAGGGGAAAAGACCAAAACGGCATCCGCAGACGAAAGACCAATAACCTACCCAGACAAAGCGCCGGGGGAAAACAATCTTTCAATCCAAAAAGAAAAGCGACAAGACTCTCTAGTGCCTGGGGCGAGAATCCAACCAAAAGTGGAAGAGCAAGGGAAAGGGATTGGCAGAACATAAAAGAGACGCTTTTCAAACCCCTCCAGTCGGGACCCCATTTAAGGTAAACTAAGCGGCACTCCCATGGAAGAATAGAACTGTCCTCAAAAGGACGTGGAAATCTCAAAACCACAATTTCCCGAGAAGGAGAGAAGAATCAGATCCTACTCGGGATGCCCCCCAACCATAAACGAGCTAGGAACCTTCGCCCACAATGGGAAAATCACAAAGTAGGCCAGAAGAAACTATAAAAAGAGTAGAGAAAGCCACTTGCACAATCTTCTTCCTTAACAATAAAGACCGGAAAGATCGAAGTTGAAACGGTAATACGATTTACCGTCCTCCTCCAAGCGAAAACGAAAGGAACTAAGCAGAAGGATGGAAATGACCTGAGTGACGGAAGAAAAATCGAGATAGCCAATATTGAAAGAAGACAATGGAGGATAAAGGGGGAGCACCGTGGGAACACCTGTGTTAGGGGTATGAAAGTTGACCAATAGGAGTCATAATGGGCACCACGGATTGGGATTTAAGCCCTCGAAAAGCTGACGCGAAAGAGTGAAAAGGACGTGGGGAATTGGGGATCCCTTTTTGGCGAACTCTGGGACTGCTTGAAGAGGAACATTCAAGTAGTGGTTGGCGAGAAACGGCGGGGGGAAGGGTCCACAGCAACACGATAGGAGGCAGGGGGAGGCAATGGGGGGGGGCAAGAAGGGTTTGGGGCACGTTAATTGACAAACCTGGGCGAGACATTTGGAAAAATTATCGGGAATCCAGCAACGCCCACCATGCCCAGCCCAAACCCACACACCCACCCTAACGGCATGAGAAGTCAGAGGCTGAAAAGCCCCACAAGGTTAGCTGGGAAGGGAAAGGATGAGAAGACATATCCAAGAGGTTCTCCTTCACTGAGAAAAAGTGGGGGTAGGAGAAAAAGTCCTGGGGAGAGGGAGGGTGGCGCAGTACGCAGAACTAAAAATACGTCGCGATCAAAAGGGACTTTTTCAATTATGGGAACGGTCAAGGACAGCGTGGGTACAAGTGGAAAAAGACGACAAGGGTTGACTCCCGTAGAAAGCTGAGGTGCAGAGAACCGAGAGGCAGCAGCGGGTCGTATTTTTTAAAACATTGGAACGGTCTTTTTCCAAAACATGTCAAAAAAGCAAATTTGGGAAAAGGGGGAGAACAAGAGTGGGCAGCCATCGTGACAGCGCCGGGACAGCAAGGGGTGACGTGAAGAGACCGGGATCACATTCCCGGCAAAGAAAAGAAAGGGCTTCGGCAGAGAGGAACCGTATGAATCGGGGTTCAGGGGTTCGACTAGTATGACCGTCCGTTAATTTGCTTGCAAAGAAAGTTTGCAGAGTTCTGATAGACGTGGAGGCCATGTAGGGTCAAATCGTGGGCGACTGCAGAGAAGAGGTGCTAGAAACCCCAGGCCGGGACGAATGGCCTCTTGCAAGTGGGGAAGCAGAAAGCGGGAGAGAAGCGCTTGCGCTGCGACTCTCTGCAGGCCACCTTGCAGGGCAAAGCACACCCGAACGTCCTGACTAATTGGTGCTGGGGGAGACGGGGTAAAACATTTCTATGCAGGGGGGTTCTAACGAGCGGGCCGAGGGGATCAAAGTAGGAGTGGGCAGGTGTCCCGCGGACTCGACGGAATTTTATTTGAGATCAGCGGAGGCGGGTACTCTATCGCAACCAACAACTTTAGGATATATCTCTAGGGGAAGAACTGGCGATCAAAGGGAAAAATGGGCGGCAGGCCGGGAAAAAAAAAAAGTGGCCCAGGCGCATCAAACGGCGACATCAAGGGTCATACTGTGGCGGCAACTTCAAATTGCAAAGGAGGTGGTTAAACGAAAGGCACGTAGCGAACCTCCTCCTTCAGGGGGGTACTGAGTCGTGGAACGGGCGGCCCAAAAATAAGCAATGCACTGTACTTCAGAGCGAGGACTCGTCCGGATCGTGACGTCAGCTCGGCGAGAGTCCCCGACGGAACGAAAAATGGGGAGACATAAGCGAGAACGCGAACTGTTGATCCAGAAACTGAACGTGAAGTCCATCAAGCGAAATAAAACATAAAAAACGCACTCATGGAGCCTGCAGCCAAGCGGTAACAGGGGAGGAATTGCTTGATAAAAACCCGATCGGACACTAAAAAAGGGGACGGTGCCAAGAGGCTGGGAAGAAAAAATCAATCAAACCGATCAGAATGGGGTCCAAAAGCTATCTGCAAAGGCGACAAGGGCCGCGCAAGACGGAACAAATCAAAACAATAATCGGTGACGACCTGCGGAACATCTATTTTAACGCGAGAGAGAACTTAGTGAACGGGAGGGGACAAACTAAGTGTTCCCCAATGGAAAAAAGGAAAAAAAGGAATTGCAGAGGACCGGAAGACATTTCTCGCTAGGTCGAAACATCCTTCCTGCAGAAGAACTTAACCAGGAAAGGACTAAGGCAAGGAATGACCAGGTCGAGGGGGTGGAACTATGGGAAGGGTGAACCTAGGGGTTCAAGATGGCTCAACTCATCATCAAAGTGAAAAATCACATTCTTTGTCTGTCGGGAGCAAGATGGCTGCCGAAATAGCTCTCCAATTTAGAGGGAAAAACTACTAAGGAGGAACGACTAATGATAACCTAGAAACTGCGTAACGATTTCGGAACTCTAACTTGTTGTACAGTGGTAAAACGGACGTCAGTGTGAAGTACGAAAAACAGGTTTTACAAAGACTTGTAGTCAAGAAGAGGAAAGAGTGCAGTTAAAACACTACCAAGCCGGCCTGCAAGTCCAGGGGCATCCTTCAATAGGGAAAGGGTCCAGCTGGGGAGGAGAACTTACCAGGATTAGGATGGTTTTCTAAAAGAGAGAGGAAGCCAGAGTGTTGCGGAGAGAAACAGCTTGTTTAAGCAAGATGGTACAAGGGGGGTAAGTCTAAAATGCTTGATATCACCTTTGGAGCGGAAGCTGTGAGAAAAGAGGAGGAAAAAAAAGTGGGTATTAGAGAAAGTTCTTTATAGGAGATGTAAAAATGAATTAAGAGATCGGGGATAAAAACGGACCAATAATAGAACTAGAACAGGCTGAGGGGTACTCCATAAACGGCTCGGCTTTATACTGAGGGGGTATATTAATTTAGTGGAAAGAATGTGGGGTCTGGGGAGGAATTAGAGGGATAGTCGGGTCGACTTATGATGGGGATGTTGGTGAAGGGGGTCGGGGTCCGATTGTGGGCGGGAGATAGGTATTCTCCAGTTGCGATCAGAAATATTTTCGGGGAAGAGTCTGCCGAATTTGGCGTTGAGGTGTCAAGGGTGCAGGGCCGACAAGGAGGTCGGGAAAGCATAATTTACCTCCTTTATTCCAAAAAAAACTGGATCCAACGGGGTGTTAGCTGCAGGGCGGACTTCAGGGGGGCCAGGGGGGGCACACAAACGGATACCGCGGGAAAGAAAGAGGTTGAGGGAAAAGACTGGGCGTTTTGCGGTCTTCCTTACTCACGGTGTAGGATGCATGGAAGCGAAAAAAAGGGTCAAAAAGGTAGGTGTAGGGAAACGGTAGAAATGCGGTTATCGCAGGTGATGAACCGGATCTGTTATGGTGGACATGTTATCATTTCACTTCCCATGATGCGAAGATGTGGGGAGAAAGGACTTGCTTGCTGGCGATGAATAACAATTTAGAGGAAAAAAAGCAAAGGATGAAAGGACAAAGGGTTTGTAGGGACTTGCCGCCGGTTTGAGGGAGATGGGCCTCTTAATATGGACATTCACTGGTGACGTATGGGAGGTTGTTCTATTACGCAAAAGGGGGGGGGGGGACAAGCGACTGACAAGCAAGTTAAAGAAAAGAATTTATTTTCAGGGTGGGGTCGAGTTGGAGAAAAGCAGGGCGCGAAAGAAGAAAGGAGGACCGTATTCGGAGGGTTGACTGAGAAAAAAATTTCGTCTGGATTTTCAATAACTATAGAAAAGAATTAACGCACCTTAGATGAAGAACGAAAAAGAATTCGGGAAAAGTAAAAACAACTGGAAGAGTCATTGGGGATAAAGCTCTAGAAAACACAAACTGAGGAGGGAGAGCTTTCAAAAATTGACATTCAAATTTTTCTTTCTTCCTGGGGCTAGCAATTATGGGGCGAGTAGTGCTCCTGGGGGCTGAGGTGGAGTGAAAGAAAAGAAGGCCGGGGGGGAAGGAAGAAACAGATACCGAATACGTTGGGGGGGGGAAAACTCCGTCACACGCCCAATAGGAAAATATCCTAAAACATCAAACGTACACCCAATCACAGGCAACACTGCGCGGAGAGTGCGGGTCCCAACGGAGGAAGCGTAAGACAAGAAAAGCACCACAACAATAGGATGCTGGGGTCGAAAAAGAAGGGGGAGCTTGAAAAGGGAGATCCACCGATCGAATAACGAGAAGAAAAAACCATGGAGACATACATAAGAGAGAAAAGGGGACGATAAAGGGTAAAGCTCCCACCCGCAGCGAGGTGAACGGGAAGAGGAAAAAAAGATGAATAGCCGAAAAATCGAAAAGCTCTTCGCTAAAATGAAGAAACTAGCTAAGTAAAAGAGACAGACACTACACCGTCAACAGAATGTGGAAACCTCTCCTAAAAACGGCAGAACGCAAGGATCTACAAGAAAAGAGCAAATGACATGAGAAAAAAGAACAAAAGTCCATCGCCTTGGTGTCCAGGGGGAGGACCAAGAAGGAAAGATGACCAAAGAAGCACGAAGAGGCAGTTTTTCCAGGGCACAACGACAAAACAAGCTTGGATAAATCCAGGTCATTTCGCAGGACACCCCAAATTAAAAACTGCCCCGTCGAGGCATGGTAACCACTCAGGGGCTCTACACAAAAAAAAACAAAAAAAAATCTCGAAAAGCAGAAAAAAAAGAAAGTTCCAGAGAAGAAATACTAAACAAAAGAACTTCTGCTGAAAAAAACCAAACAAACCATCAACGACTTCTAAACTAGTCGAGTACGCTAAGCACAGAGGATGTCAAGTAATCTACTATCACAGGCTGACTACTAAAGAAAAGCGGACGGAAGGGTGAGAGGAGTGTAGACACAGAACAGCCTAAAAAGATGGGGAAATCCCTATGGGGACATGCCCGACATAGCCAATCTAAACAGACCAGCAAGGACTAATGCCAACGAACTAGTTCAGAGCGTTCCTTCAAGCTGAGAGAGAATTGTGGCATCCAAAGAAGTATGGGGACGTGGAAGATAAATTTAGAAAGGGGGGGGGTCCCAGTGAGCACTTGGAGGGTAGTCTGAGACCAATCTAAAATCCTCAAGGTCCAAAAAAGAGAGGGAGATGGGGGGAGGTCCAAAAGGGAAAAAACTAAAATGAATCTTTCCAATAGGTTTGAATGGTGGGAGGATGTTGGGAAGAATCTTTTGGGGAGAGACCGGGACTTAACAATGGAAGTTGGACTAACATTCCCGGAGGCAGGAAAGTTCACGGGGTGTACCGGCCCCAACGAAACTATGAGTCGGAGTTTACGCAGTTGGGCGGCAAGAAGGCTAAGGCAGCGGGCAATTCAAACGGGGGGAACAGATCCATGTTAATGAGAAATATCTTCATAAAATGTCGAATAAAAAAAAAAAAGGGGAAACAGGGTGGCTGGGGAGGAGGGAAGGGCTCCCCGGATTGCCTCCGGAAAGGGACAAATATCGCGGAAAGAGGAGGTCAAAGGAATATTCAGAATTGGTTAACTCATGGCACAGATTCAATGAGGGGGGGGTTGAAAGGAATTGGCCTCCTTCGTTAGGGAACACTTTTTGAAACCTTTAGAATGTTGTGTGAGAGGGCAAGTACCTAGTGGTCCCATCAAAAAATCGGGGTACAGAAAGAGGTCGAAGACAGACGAAGTGAAAAAGCAGTAGCAAGACAGAGGCAGGAAAAATTCGGAGCAGACGGGGACTCATCCCAGCGTAGTTTTGTCCACCATGGGGGTTCTAGAAAAAAATTGTAGGGGGCATCGTAAGCGAGCCCAGCAAAAATTTTGCAGGGCGGACATAATAAGCCAACTGAGGTGTCAATCGAGCCTTCGGCAGAGGCCGGTTGATGGCAGGCTATAAAGAGGATTGTGGAGGTGTATTTGTTTCGCGGGTTAACACGGGAAAAATAGGTCCGCGTCCAGAAACAATGGGATTGGAAGATGGAGCAAAAAAGGGTAAATCTCGGATACAGGCATCTAAGATGCAATGAGTAGAAAAACGTCTTGGGTAGATCTGTCTCTGGGGTCACTAGCACCGGACTAAAAGAAGGAGGCGGGGGACGAAATGACAAATCTTGCACTTGTTGGGCCGCCTCTGAACCTACAAAAGGTCTAGGAACGAAAGAGAAAAAAGGGGAAGAAGGGCTGCTAGTAGATTGTCTCTGCTTCCGTGCTGTGAAGAACCCAAATTCGTACAATTGGGGGGCTGCCTCTGTCGAACAGGAAATCACTTGAGCAGATGAGTCGTGCGTAAAGATTAGATGTTTCCGCGAGCCGGAAGAGGGTGCTGTGAAGAGAGTGTAGAGAAGATCACAAAACAAAACGTAGATTATGAAAGGAAGATCTGAAAAAGGAAAGGAAAGAAGGCTGGAAGAGGAGAGAAACCAACTGTTTGACGGCATCAGCTGACATCAATGGCGAGAACTTGTGAGCAATTCATCACAAGGGGAAAAAAGGGTGCTAAAAAAAAAAATAAAAGGTGTGGAGATCCAAAATGTCCAACAAAAGCCGCATTAAAAGAACGTCGGGATAATGAATGCAGTGGGAGACAGAACCTATGAAACAGATGCGGCCCTACGAATTCGAGCCCTTTTGAGACCAAAACCCAAACAGAAGAGAAAAGAACAAAAAAAAGTAAATGCGATCACCGACCCTTGAGGACCATGGCATGCTCCGTAACTATAAAACAATAAATGTCACACCCGCAGCTGCCGTCCAAACACCAGGCCACGAAGAAAATCCCACTGGGC
>Ga0179593_1319631_pt1 | contig 10129 bp, 15 predicted proteins | sample CZODoug2_1_08_16_FD_185931 | JGI IMG/M metagenome (GOLD analysis project Ga0179593, IMG submission 185931) | Vadose zone soil fungal communities from Angelo Coast Range Reserve, California, USA - CZODoug2_1_08_16fungal (PacBio error correction) | ecosystem: Environmental > Terrestrial > Soil >...
AAGACAGTTGGCACCGTCAATAGTTGGGTTGACATGAGGGTAACGGAAGCTGACGTTCCAGGATCGAGAAGTCAGGGCGGGCAAACAACGGGAGAGAGGCGATGGCAGGAATTATCCAAAAATAGGGACTTCGGATGTAGGAATGAGAAGGTCGGGAAAAAGCCGGCAGGGGGGGAAAATTGGGAAAATGACAAACATTAATAATCTGGACAAAAGGACTTTTTTTGGGGAAGAGTCGTTCATTGCCGAGCCAACCAGTCAAGGGGACGCTGAAATAGAAAAAAAACGCAGGGGCTTCAAAAAACAAGCATGGGGAGATAAGTAAAATATATGATGAACGCAGGGGGTTGGGACTGATTGGTAACCTGAAATGCGCGCTGAAAGGAAAGCAACAGTCACCAAAGACTGGCCTTGGACAGGGGAGTGGCAAGAGAGGGCCAGTTTTTTTGTGTGGCAGTGCACCCATCACAGGAAACTTAAACCTTGGAACCGCGAAGGGAAAAGTGGGGACCAGGGACACATGCACTAAACATAGGGAAAAACGCGGGGGAACTTGCTCATGGCCAAAAATGGAAAGCTCCGCTTTAAAAAGGAGACGAGGTGGGGGGACCGCTTGGGGACAAAGCGAACAAAAACAAACCATAATAACGGGGGGGGGGCCAGTTGCAGGGGGGGGAGGGAAAGGAAAGGGCCCTGGAACGTTCCTATGGAAAAAGACCGACGGCCCAGGGGGGAAAACCAGGTAAGGTGTAGCCAGTCAAGGGAAAAAAACGACGACGGAAGAGGGGAGCAAAACATACTCATCCATGGGGGGTGAAACAACCCAGGGACAAAATGAAATGAAATAACTCACTAAGCGCCAGCGAAGCTCGGCGAGTGGCAGCTGCATGCCCGATGGGGCGAAAACAAGATCACGCAGGGGGAGAAGTCGAAAAACTTGGGACAAACGATAACGAGAGAAGGAAAAGAAATACCATGACATGATGGAGGACTCTACAAAAAAATCTACCGAGATAAAGGGGAAAGAACAAGGAAAAAAAACAACAACCTTTCCGCCCAAGGGACGAATAAAAGATACAAAGTCAAAATGTCCTATTTCCCAGGGGACAAACTCTAAAATGACACCCGCTTCCTATAAAACACGAGCAAAGTCGCTTCAAGGGGAAAAAGGGGAAAAAAACGGCAAAAGCCGTAACCATGCCTTTTCATGGGGGGGGGGGAAGGAACCGAAAAACGTTATTTAGAAGCCCAAGGAGGGAGGTAATTCATATATAGAGTGAAGGCAAAGGGGGGGGGGTGTGTGTTTTCTCTATAAAAAAAAAAACCGGACGGCGGTTGGAGACGGCGAGGGGGAAACTCTGGTTCCAGGGGGACGGGAGTGGTGAACTATTTTGATAAAAAAGAAAGATTGTTAACGCTACTGCTCAAGCACAGTGGGTTGCGACGCAGAGGGTTGGAGAGGACCTTTGACACACGCGGGGTGAAGTCACCCTTGGAGTGGAACCAGGTTCCGGAAACTTACGGGCAAAAAAAAAAAAAACAAGGTGAAAAAATCATGGGTCAAATACCGTCAAGTGAAAAGGCAGGGGGCAGAAGGAGTCAAAAACGGGGGGGGGGGTTGTGTGTACCTTTTTGCAAAGGAGAGGTGGGGTGTTTGCACGGAGTCTGGGAAAGGGCCTGACGGGTAATTCACCAATTGGACGGTTTGAAAGGAATTGGGCAGGGGAATCAGCTTTGGTGCCGCGTGTGACAATAGTCAGGAGGGGGGTACACGAAAGGGAAAGGGCTTGGTTTGTCTGCTTTTTGAACACGTTCGCTAGGTTGGGAGAGGGCATGCAGGGAACGGCAACAAGGGTTTGCGGTGGGCGCCCAGACACTACCATGGGCTGTGTGGGAGAGAATGGCGACAGAACAAGGGGGGGGGCGGGGGAGGGGAACGCGAGCGGTCAGAATGGGATCTTAAACAGAGAGATGAGCTCATCAGGAGGAGGACACAGGACGGAAGATGGTAGAGGGTATCAAATAAGGCTGTGCAAAAACGCGGGGCTGTGTGCAAAACCAGGAGGAATAAAAGAAGAGAGTTGGGGGGGTCGCTATCAAATAAAATAGTATGATAAAAAAAACACATAGTCGCTCTTAAGAAGAGCGGCGTAGGATATTGTTCGTAACACAACATATAAGGCGTGACATTGCCTTGAGCATTATATCATATGCGGCATGATAACACGGAGCAGAAAAAAGCAGCAGGGAAAAGTAGCAGAACAAAAAAAAGTGACCAAAAAAGACACAACATTCACTCACCAATAAAACCCAAATTTTTCCAACAAAGAAAAACAGAATAAAAAAATACAGCCTTAAGGTAGAGATACTAAACAGAAAATAATGGGGGTAATGAGACGAGCGCGATTATAGGGAATAGGAAAAAAAAAAGAAAAAAGTACAAACAGTAACAGAAAAAAAAAAAAAAAACAAACACACTTTCTAAGCCAAGGGTGGGGTGTGTCAACTCGGGATGGAGGAAAGAAATTGGGGAATCCAGGAAAAATAAAACTCTGGGACAAAGAATGTCCTCCTCTTGGCAACTCCAAAAGAAGTACAGCGGTAAGCCTGGCAATTCAAAATTAGGAACCAAGAACTAAGTGGAGATTTACGGCAGTGCCGGAGATGTATGGGGGAGTCCACAAAATGGTCAAACCAAAAAAAGCAAGATGGGGAAAGAAGCGAATTATTTCCTTGGGGTCAATACCGCCCGTATTAAAAAGTGTGCTTGTCTAATCCGAGCCCGTTTGTCTGAAGGGGGAAGGGGGGGGGGGTCAATGACGAAGAGATTGCGGGAAACTGTTTCTTCTGCAGGGGTAGTTAATGCCAAATGGCGGATAGGAGGGTAAGCCCCGCAATTGTGGACAAGGTACGGAACAAGAAAAAAACAAAACATAACACACGGGGACTAGCGCCTGAGGGCTGTTCAGGTGGTTCAGCAAGGGGGCAGGGGGGGACTATGGTGTCTTCCAACGAATCTGTTGTGGGGCAGTTGTGGTGGGAAGGGAGCAAAATACAATAAGCGACCTGAGAAAAGGAAAGACTGTTCTAAAAAATCTTTGACGTTGCCAACAAGAATGGGGTGAAACAAAAACAGCGGGGTTCTCCAAATGGGGCCCGGGGCTCGAAAAGCGGAATGGGTAAACCCATCCTTTGTTGGAAGATCGATCAAAAAGTAAAGAGGTCTCTGGAAATGAGGAAATTTAACGTTCCCGCACGAACAAAAACCATTTTTGGGGTGGGGGGGGGTGGGGGAACTGCCAAGGGGGATCACCGCCCCACTACAAATCAAAGGGGGGCGCATGGGGGGGAAAACCAAGGGAACAGAAATGGACGACAAGACCTCAGGAGCTTTCATAAAATCACAGGGGAAAATCTGAAACGAACCTGACGGCACTCCATGCACATGGAAGGTGGCGAAGGAAAGAGAGTGGCAAAGAGGCAACTGTGTTAAAGGAACTCATACATGGTCGCACGGGGGTATACGAGGTGGGGGGTACCAAGTTGCATCCCTGCTTCAGCTTGGAAGTTTCGTCAGCAACCCCAAAGCCGGGGCCTTCTCATAGAATAAAGGGTTCTAAAATGGACCAGACCAACAACAAGGTCGAAGAAAGGGGGGGGACAAAATATGTCAGTGAGTCATGATACATGTTGAGTAGTGAGTTAGGAAGTAGGGACTGGACGACAACGAGAACAGAAGTCATAGGGGGTAAGGTCAAATAAGGCGTTAGATGGAAAGGGGGTTGTTGGGCGTGGCTCCGCAGCAAAATCATCAAAATCCACCAAAACTGCAAGACTTGGGAAATGAAACGTCCATTAAAAACAAAAAAGACCAGGGGGGGGAGGTGCCATCACGTCACGATCAACAAAAAAAAAGAAAGCGGGCACTGAAAAAAATCTTGTGGGTTCATCGTCTTGGGGAGAGCAAGGGGGTTTGATGAAAGAAACGTAAGAAAGCATTATCCCCACCCCTGACGTGTGGAACGGAGCAGGTCTGGAAAGGGGCGAAAGACCAGGTAAAAGGCCAGTGATAAACCTAAAACTACAAAAACTGGAAGGAGGGCGCGTGGGGGGAAAGGGACACAGGGTGTGTTTGGGTGGGACACGCGAACCAGAGATTGGTTCGAAAAAAAGGAAAAGGCCTGTAATAATGAAAGCCTGAGCAGAAGTGGGGTGGGGAACAAATGGTGGAAGTGAGATGGCTATGTGGGCCAAGGGCGATTGAAAAAAATATGGGGGGCCCAGGTTTGCGGAGACGAGGGGGGGGGGGCCAGTTGGGGATAGGGAAATAGGTAATGAATGGTATGAGAGGAGGGAAGCGGAAAAAAAGGCATGCATTCGGGGGGGGGGAAAAAACGAATTCCAAACAATAAAATGGAATTTGGGGAAAAGGGCTGGGAAACCCAAAACCCGTAATAAAAATGAAAGGAAAAACGTGGGGTTTGGTGCACAACCGCGGCGATCACGCTTTTGGCAAAAAAAAAGGGCCCAGATCCAAGGAGAGTGGTGCAGACAGGCCATTGGTGTCGTTCAGACCAAGGGGAAACAAAATAATCAAGGGCCAGACCCACTAATTCATGGGACAACCATGCACCGGACCATCTAAGGGAAGGGTAGGGGAAGAAGGGAAAAGGGGTCTTCCTCCAAAATAAAAAAAACTTTGGGGGGGCAAAAAAAAAAAATGGTACACCTCGAGACGCCTTTGTATCCAAATACTCGGAGAAACGGCAAAAAAAACAGGAATCTCGGAGCAGCGGGCAACGTTTTGCAAAAAAAAGACGAACAGAAAACCGAAAAAAAACTAAAAAAACAATAGGTGTGTAATCGCAGGTAATAAATTAACAGAATTTTTTCAATAGCCGGGAAACGGGGAAGAAACGGGCCAGTTGAAAAATAGCTGGGGCGGGAACGTATTGAAAAACGAGGTCAAAAAAGCAGCAAGACAAGCCCGCGAAAAGGACACTAAAATCAAACCGGTAAAAAAGTTGGATTCAACTTCGGGGTCACAGGAAGATGGGAAAAAAAAAAATCGAGGGAACAAGAAAAAAAGAAAAGTCTGGCACTTAATTGTGGGGGTGGGGATCAAAAGTCGGGAAGGGAGGCAGCCATTGAACAATCCATGCCAAAGGAGAAACTTTCGGGGGAGGGGTATGGAGGTACAACAAGACGCGGTGAGGACATGGCCGAAAAGCTAAAGGGAATCAAAAAACGCTGGGGGTATAGCACAGTGGAGGTGAAAAGGGGGGGCAAAGTGGGACTCCTTCGTGCTCATAAACCATGAATTGGAAAAAGCGGGCGGGGCAAAAAAAATCCAGGACAGGGGGGGCCGGGGGTGGGGTTCGCGGAAAACCTGCCCCTGAAAAAAGGGAGGACTCCTCTCACTTCTAAAGGGAAGTAAAGTAAAACAAAAAACAGGAAAGGGAGGAACAAGGGGTCTCCCCACGGGGGGGGGGGAAAAAAAACATTGGAAACACTCCCGCGGCAAGAAAACTGGGGGCATCGAGTTAGTGCGAGGAAAGTCTTGGGGGACCAAATAGCCGAACACTTTTGGAAACCCTGACGGATGAAACACCTGAGTGAAACAAACAAAAAACTAAGGGTGATTTGAGAAAAAAGGAAAAGGAGAGGAAAATGGGGATTTAGCACACCGCTGGTTATGTTAGGGTGGGTTAAGCCGGGCTCTAGCTTCACAAACGGGAAAAAAAAAGAGACAGACGCGTATGGGAACATCTGTTTGGGGGTGTTTGACATTGGGATAGTGATAAAAAGGGGGTTCCAAGTTGGAAAGGTTGACAGCTTGGCCAAAAGAAAAGGTGGTGGTGGGGGGGAAATGAAAAAAAAATTGTGAAACAGCAAGGGGAGAAGAGGGCTAAATCAATTGGAAGTAAGCCAAAAAAACGAAATCACCTTCCCGGCACAAAGGGTACGACCAGGGGCCGAGGGGATGGAGGAAACATTAATGTGAAAAAGGGTGTTTCAACCCTTTGTCACACTGGGAAATACAAGCACGTGGATGGAGGAGCTCTTCACGCAGAGGGTGGGGACAGAGATTTAGTCACTACGAGCAGTTGTGAAGCAATGAGATTTTCACCTCTGAGAACAGACAGAAAGCTCTAAAAATTGGGGTGAGGCACAATTGCAAAAACGTTGGAACCAGTGTGAAAGTCAGAGAAGATAAAAGATGAACCTCAGGGAAGAGAAGGGAATAAAACGCTCCGTTGGGGGATTCTCACTAGACATGCTTAGGAAAGACGACGGATGGTGTCATCAATCCATGACGGGGATAAAGGCCGCCAAAAAAAAAGGAGATCAACAAAAGAGTGGGGACAAAGACATTTTACGGCCTCCTATTCCAGGTCTTGGGGAGGTAGTGCAAACGCTGACGAGCCGCTCGGAATCGCGGGAAGAAAGTAGAATAGCGGCAGGGGTTCGCAGGGGGTGAAAAAAGTTTGCAAAAGTGGTGTTTTCGAAACGGTGGGGAAGACTGAATGAAAAAAGGAAGAAAAAAACATTGGAAGGTTAAAGGGTTTTTTTCGGGGGAGGCGAGTTTTGGGGGCCGTCACGTACCCTAAAAAGGGAAGGGGCTGAAACAAGGTGGCTGCAAAAAGTGGATCTAAATCAAAAAAACTGTCACACTTGAACGGACAAGGGGAAACGAAAGGGCAAAATTAAAGTTGGCAGATCAGGAAAAAGAAGTCGGCAAAAAATGAAAAGCATGTCCTTCCATAGCTCAAAAAAATGCATTACCGAGGACAAGGGTCTAGCACACACTCAGAAAAAATTAAAAAACCAAATCTCGAATAGGAATAACAAAGTCAATCTGGGAAAAGGAGCAACCGGAACGAAATTCGTTGCGGAAGGGGCGGCGTCTTAAAACTCCGGTTTCTAGGGCAAACCAACAAAATGCGCCATGGAAACAGCCCAAGAAAAGGGGTGGTGACGGGGGGGTATAAACGCCCATTTCAAAAAAGGGGGGGGAGGAGGAAAAGGGGCAGACCAAAAAAAACTTGCCCCAACACGAAGGGGGGATAAAGGAAAAAAATGGAAAAAGAATTCGTGAAAAAGGAACCCGGGTATAAACAAGATAAACGGAAGATCCGCGAGTAGACACGTCGCGTTGCCCTAAACCGGAAGGAGTACCCATGAAAAACCGCACGGGTGCCAGGGGGGGGGGGGTTGGGGGGCAAAGAAGAACCGGTTATGGGGTGGGGGCCAGGTGGAATCAAACGACCAAGGACCAAAAAGTAAATCTTCATGAAAAATGGTTGAAAGGGGGGTCCGTCATAAGATATTTAATCAGGGGAAAAAAAAAAAATCAAAACTGGCGGGAGTCAGGGGTTTGTAGACACATTGTCGTAATGGGTTAGGGACTCAGTCCCCACTATCAAAGTAAGACAAGAGATAAAGGGTCTACCTGGTAAAAAGTTTCCCCGGCGAGGCAGGTTGGCGAGGGGGGTTGATTGAGGGAAGGGTGCCAGTTTGATTGGCCGCAACAAAGCTGAGTGTTGCCAAAAGAAATAAAGGGAAGAAGATTTAGCTGTTCTGGCGGGGAGCCAGTTCGGGGAAAAAAAAGGGGCTGGCATAATACGTCAAGAGGGACCAAGCATAAGGGGGTGGGGGGGAGATGCGAGTTTAACCCATGGAGGGGCAGAAAAATCAGGGGTCACGAACCTGCCGGAAGAGAAAAAAACAGCGGGGGTAGGAAATCTTCAAAGGCAAGAGCTCATCGAGACTGGTGAGCAACTTCGCGGTCTGTGCGGCCTTCCCCAGGCCAAAAGCCGCCAAACAAACAAAGTTCCTTCGTTTGTGTACTCGCCCAACAAGGCATATCCCTTACCTAGGATGATTCAAAGAGGGGGGGAACTAGTGCGTAAGGGCAAAGTCACCGGAATGACTAAAGGGCTGTCTGCACAACCAATCCCAAGGAGGAACTAGCTGGTTCAAAACAAGGCGTCCGAACAAGGGGGGTGCAGGGGGACGGAGGACGCAACACTACTGCCAACCCTCGTAGGGGGTGGACGGGGGCACTATGGGACAACCTTCCTGTCGAGCAAAATCGGGATGGAAATGGGGGTAAGGGTTTTAAAGTGGTTCAGCCAAGAACGAAAAGGGACAGGCTGTACGAACCAACAGGAGTCACGAAAAGACAGAACGTTTGAGTTGCCCAAGGGACTAAGGTTGGGGGGAAGGCAGCTACACCATCTGGTGTGGGAGACCCTCTGCCTGGGGACGAACGGAGGGGGAACGAGCAGGAACAGGACAAAATGACTATGTTCATGACGGTGTTCGGAATGGAGCAAAAACGAGTCAAAACAATAAGGTCAAAGCGAAGGGTGTCCAAAACATGGCAAAAAGGGAAAAGAGTGCGAGAGGAAGAGCCAGCACCTCTGGGGCGGGAGAAGAAACAATCAACAATTTTGTTGGGAAAAACCAGGAGGGCCATCAAAATCTATAAACAGGGAAAGGCAGGGGTGGAGAAAAAAAATTAACAAACGGAGAAGAAGTTTCCCCACGCGGAACCCAAAAAAATATCAAGGACGGTCAAAGGAGGGGAAAAAGAACCAAAACGCCCTGTGCAAAAGGAGTACAAGGGAAGAGGTCACAACCACAGAGAAATGAAAAGAACATTTCAAAAGGTCAAAGTGAAAGCAAGTGTTGGAAGAAACAAGAAAGGGAAGGGCAGAAGTAAACCCTTCAAATGCAAAAAAAAGTAAAGCGGGGGACGGCGAGGGACCAGGAGGAAAAAAGCAATGTCAAGGGGGGGTGGGTGAGCCTTGTCCACGTTTTGGTCAAATGGGGGTTCTTACCCGAACGAAAAATGGGGGGGACCATAAGACTTGGGTCCCACGGACGGGGGGGGGACACAGGCCAACACAGCATCCAATTCAAGGAAAGTCTCCCAAGCAAGGGCGCAACGGAGGAAAGAAATTTTCGACCAAACTCGTAACCTTGGAAGAAAGAAATGGAAAGAGGTTCCCTCAAGAGTTGGATCCAAAGGGACAAGGAGGAAAAACAAAAAAAAAATTTGGAAAAAAAAAAACAAAATGCGAAATTCAAAATAAATACTCTGGTAGCGAGAGGGGAGAATAACATACTAAAAAGTTGGGACAAAAAAGGAAAACATAATTAAGGAAGCGGGGGGAAGGGGGGATTGTGACGGGAAGAATAAAAAGCAGAATTGGAGGGGGACGGTTGAGGAAAGGGATTTTCAAGGGGATCGAGAGGCCGTTAAAAAGAGGGGAGGGGCGCGAACATGACGTCGCGTTTGGCGTGGGGACTTGGCGTCTGGTAAAGAAAGGGAGAAAATTGGTAGTATCGATCCATGGACAATGGAGGGGGTGGTGTGGAAAAAAGCGGAGGGGGCGGTGAAAGGAAAAGGGGCAATATGATCAAAAAACAGGCAATCTGGGGATGGGAAACCTAAAGCTGAAAAAGGCCAGCAGAAAGCGGACGGACCGTAATGCACTTGTTGCCATCGCAAGGGAGAGAAAAAACACTGTTGGGGAGAACCATCGGGGCCACGGGGAGGCAGATTCAAGCGAAAAAAGAACTGTGTTGTACTCAAAAGGGTTGGAAGTTGTGGGAAAAAAGAAAGAAGCGCAATTCATAAGAAGTCGCTCAGATAAAGACGGTCAAAAGAGAATCAAAAAAACGAAAGGGAGGAGTCAAGGCAGATTTGGTCAAGTAAAACAAGCGGAAAAAAGAAAGAGCAGCACTACTAGGGGGCCAAACACTCACCGGGAATCAGGAACGAACTCGCCGGCCGAGGGGAAGGTTGAGAAGGTGTTAGACAGAGGCTGACGAGGGATGTGAGAGGGGTATGGGAAGGGTGTGGGAGAAGGGGGAGGGAAGGGAAGGGCCGAAGGGGGGAATGGGAACGGGGCCGATGGTGGACATTCTACCTGTGCGCCAAAAAGGTCCCTTTCAGCGGGGAAACAAGGGAAAGACGTGACAAAAAAGGCAAAAACAGTGAAAGAATAGGGATACTAAGGCCAGACGTGACCGCGGTGGGGGTGCGAAGACGGTCAATTCAACTCTTCGCATCAGTGGGGTCCAATCTCTCCAAAATCGAAAAAAAGGAGGTTGAACG
>Ga0179593_1328881_pt1 | contig 10129 bp, 11 predicted proteins | sample CZODoug2_1_08_16_FD_185931 | JGI IMG/M metagenome (GOLD analysis project Ga0179593, IMG submission 185931) | Vadose zone soil fungal communities from Angelo Coast Range Reserve, California, USA - CZODoug2_1_08_16fungal (PacBio error correction) | ecosystem: Environmental > Terrestrial > Soil >...
CGAGGCCCGTCGTGGGGGGTGATTGAACCGCACGACTGAAAAGCACAGAGTCCCGGGTGTACAGCACGAGATAACGGGGGGACGAGCCGCGGGAGTGAACAAAACTATTTGGCAAAGGGACTCCAGGAAAGTAACGCCACCTGGGCAGAAAGGGTCCGAAGGTGGGGAAGCCCCTCCTCCCAGGGGAAACGTGACATCCCCATCGCCAGGACGTGCGGGGAGGGAGGGGTTACATAGGAAGAGGGGCTGTTCCTGGCGAGACACCGGCCAAGACCTGACCAGTTTGGAAGGGGGGGGAAAAAAACTAAACAACGACCTGCCGGAGAAGTAGCCAAAAAAAGGCGGGGAAAAGAATCGCCGGGGAGACGCAAAAAACCATGTTCTCAGCAAAGGTAAAAGGGGGTCATCAAAAATCCAAAAGCTTCGGGGGCTGAGACAGAAGAAAGGTCGGAGGGCAAAAAAAAAACTCGGGGGAGACGGAGAAAAAAAAGAGACAACTTTGATAACAGTAAAACAAAAAACAAAAAACCAAGTGGCACAAGAAGATCCAAAGTTGGCAAACGCCCCCAAAGAAAAGGTTCACCTGAGAAGAAACCTGAAAAAAAACAAAGAACGGAACGAGCTTTGGAGGAAGACACCGCAAAAAAAAAAGAATTTTAAGATAGGGAGGAAGCTGGGAAAAAGCACGAGACCAGCTGTGACTAAGGTGCGATTCAAAATGAAAAAGAAAGGCCAAACCGCACATAAAAAGACGAAAAGGGTTCCATACAAAAAAGCCGAGATGCATACCGGTGGATTTTTCATGACAAAGGTGAAAAGAAAATGCAGATGCTGGGGGGAAAACCGGTACAGCCAAGGGAAGAGTTGTAGAGGAGGGGGAAGTCGTAACGCGAAAAGAAGCCCCATTGTTGTCCTGGGGAAAGAAAGGAAACGGCAAAGTTATTTCACTAAAGTCTGAGGTGTAATCTTAAGAGTGGTGGTAAAATTGACCCGAAGGAGGTCAGAAAAAAAGTTTGACGGTTGGAAAAATCATATCCAGGGCAGCGTATAACATCGAAAAAGGGACGGGTAGATAGATGGGAAAGAGGGGTTGGTGGATGAAAAGATTAGAAACCCATGGGAACTACAAAAAAAAAAATTCACCAAGTACAAGGAGGGGGCAAACACTGCCGGGGGCTTGCAAAATTCAGTATGCGTAGTAAAGTGTAAACTGGGAATTAGGGGGAACATTGGTCCCTGTCTAGTCATCATAAAAAACGTAAAAAATTGGAAGAAGAATGACACCAATATGCATGAACGAAGGCCCGTCATTCTCACAGGTGAAGAAACCAAGCAATACGAGTTGTACGAAAGAAAGATCGGGGAAAAAAAAGATGTGACAAGACCTGCCCCAGGAGGGGACTTGGAAAAAAAGGTTACGGAGATTGAACGGGGAAAAAACCCATTACCAGAGATGGGACTTCACCGGAAGGAGAACTGAAGAAAAAGGTTTGGTGGGGGGGAGGGGCGGGGGCGGGAAAGGTTCCTGGTATTCCTGGCATGGTACTAAAATTGGGGGAAAGATTGGGGGGGGGTGGTTGGGTTGAAGAAAAAACCGCAAAAAAAATTTATTCAAGGGGACCTTTTGAAAACGGGGGACATCAAAACCCCGAGTTTGAAAGAATGAGGCGTCTTCTGGGGCCACCTAAAAACACCAGTCTTCCCATGATGAATGAATTGCGGAAAGAAACTTATACCAGTCCCGGTCGAAAAATGGACTGTGGTGACCGCAAAAAAAGACGAAAGTTATTTTTTTTCCGAATAAATGGGGGACACTAAGCGGGACCACGAAATTGAAAAAAAAGCCTTGCCCGCAGCGCAAAAAAAAGAGCAGACTGTTGGCCGAAAAGAAAATTTTTAATCTGCGACAAAAGGGGGGGAGGTCCTACCTCCCGGAAAAAAACTAGTTGAATCGAACTGGGGTGACCGCAAGAGATTGGAAGCGAAAAAATCGTGGAGGTGAGGCAGTCAAAGGGGGGGGTTCAGCGACCCTCGGGGAGGAGGGAGACTGTTCCAGAAAAAAAAAATAAAATAGGGAACAAAGGAGATTTAGAGTAGTGAATGAGACCAAAACCCGAGCCTCGATAAAAAAAATAAACCACCACAAAACGGCTTCTTACGCCAAGAGAAGGTTTAAGGTGAAGGGGTGGGGAAAAAAAAGGTTAAAGAAACTTCCGAAGAATCACGACTCGGTGGCTGCTCCGAAGGGTCGCTGGAAAGGAATGAAAGAAGACAAATTTCTTGGGTTCGGCCATGGGAAGTTCGGGGAGGGGGTCGCAAAAGGTGTAACCAGTTGCCTCCGCGACCGGGGAAGGCAGAGTACCCACAGGAGAACTGGGGGGCGCGTGTCGAAGAACGGAACGAAGAGCAAGGGAGAGAATACAAAAACTTCTCCAACCTTGGTTTTCGAGGGGGGGAGGGGGGTCGAAAGCCTCATCGAGTCGAGACTACAAGCCACTGCAGGCACCCTCTTGGGAACAGCATGAGGGGGGTAAAAATGGTTGGAAAATTACGGGATTGTACAAAAAGAAATTAGAAAGACGGAAAAAATCGAAAAAACACACAAGAGGAAGGGGGAAAAAATTTCGAGAGGGAAAGGAACCCTCCCTGGGAAAAAAAGAAGGCACCTGTCAAACACGGCCAGAAATATGGGGCCAGGAAATATGCGATGAAAAAAAAGGGAGGGTCCAGAAGAAAATGGTGGGAAGAAATGGGGAAACACCCTCGATAAGGACGTGGCTCCCCGGAGTAGGATCACAAGGAGGGACGAGCTACTAAACCTTCTTCCTTCTGCCCACAAGAACCGGAAGTAAAGTTTCAAACAGGAAGCAAAAAAAATCCAGAAACGAAAACCAGAAAAGAAAAGAGTAGCAGTTAACCCAACCAATCAAAGACATAAAAGAGGAAGGAGATGACGGAAATTTGCAGGGGAAAAAAGGGTTTAACTGTCGAGGGGGAAGTGTGGCCGCTAAGACTGATTGTGGACAGGAATGCGTCGGGCACGGGGAATCGTAAGGTAAAAGTAAATCCAGCCTGGTTGTCAGATCAAAAGAAGGGGGCGGGAGCAAATCGGTAAAGGAACACCTTCGGGGAGGGGGAGCCATCACCTTTGCCTGGCCGAAAGAACAGAAAAATGAGCGGCAGTGGAGCTGGGAATTCGGGAGAAGGTTGGCAACAAGAAGTACGCGATCGGGGTCAAAGGGGAGTCGCGGGAAGCAAGGACGAAAGGGAGGGTTCAAAGCAACTGTGTTTCCCATTACTGGAAAGTCTTAGAAAAGGCAACCAAAAGGAGGGAAGGCAAGGGCGGCCATTAAAGAAGAAATAAAAAAATCTGGAGCGGTGAATTCTCAAGTTCATCCTGAAAATCGGAAAAGAGAAGGCCCCGGTGAGGGGGAAAACCCTAAGGGGGCCGGAGGGGATCAAAATGTGGGGGGAAAGCCCGGCGCGGGGAAGGTCTACCGGTTTTTTTAAAAGCATCTTACACTTTCAGGAACGCATCCACCCCGCAGGGAAACGGTATCACAACGCAACGGGAGGCCGGGGCCGGGAAACAACCCCAAAGGACCAGAACACTACACCGGGAACGAAGGGTGACCTCGTACCCCAACCTTTGGTGTTTCAAGACAAAAAGGACGAACAGAAAACGCTGTTCTGGTTTTTATGAATGAAAAGGAAAGCCAAGCAAAAAAGCTCTAGATCGGGCCCAAGTACGACTGGAAAAAGGAAACGTCGGGAGGCACGCTCGGCGAAAGAAAAAAAAATGAGGAAGGCCCGATGGAACAACTGGGAAAAAAAAAAATGGGACCTAAGTCCCGCAGAGGAAACGAAGAGGGAAGGGAAGAACAATATTTTAGCTGGGGTTGGATAAGCGGAGAAAAGCGCGGCAAATCCCTTTAACTAAAAAGTACAAGGGTTCGGACCGTACAGGGAAACCGGTCTGGTGAAAGGACACAAAGGGGGGAGGGACACTAGTCAGACTTTTGAATCTTTGACACCCGCATGGGTAAAAGAAAAGTTCGCACAAGTCCTATAAAAAAGGGAGGGCTGGTTTGGACGCGCTGAGGGGAAAGAGGGGGGGGCCACGCTTAAGGATCAAAGGGGTTTGACATAAACGGGGGCCGCGGAAACAAAGAAATAGGAATTCCTGGGGGGAAAAGCGGGGGGAAAAAAAAAAAAAATGCCCAAACCAAAAAAAATGTCATAATAAAAAAAAAAAACGAAAAAAATGTCTCAACGACACCAGGGACTAGTGGTTTGTAAAGTATACAGCCAGCTCCTACAACGGCTGAAAAACGGGCTGCTCAAAAAGAACCTCCAGGTTAAAAAAAAATAGGAACAGTCCATTGGGGGGCAATCAGTACATAGGTAAAAAAGAAGGGGCCATCATCTGCGACCGGGCCGTTTGCTGCTGGACCTCGGGGAAAAATAAAGTTGGAGACGTGGGGAAAAGTCGGCAACTCTCAGAAAAGCCTCGGCAACAGACCTACAGACGAGAAGGATGACCCGGAGGAAAAGTGAAAACGGTCGGATGGAAATCCAGCGTGATCCGAAGGTGGGGGATTGGGCAAGGGTGCTGTAACCAGGAAACGGGGCAAAACGGGATCCAGGGGATGGGCCGGTGTAAATCCTGGTGAAAGGAAAGACAAAAAGGATCACGAATCTAAAAAGGGCGGGGCGAATAAAAACTAAGAAAAGATAGTTGGCACAGGGTTACCCCTAAAAATGAAAACAATCTGGCACTTAAGGGGACTGGAGAGGGCAGGTGGGATCATCAACCCGTGGGCGGCAGAGGACTAAAAGACGGTGGTAATAAGGGGGGGGGACATCGTCGCCCCACAAAAATGTAAAAAAAGAGTCGTTTGGGTAGGGGGGGGGAAAGAAAGGGACAGTGAACCAAATAATCTAACAATTAAGGTGCAATGGGACACAAACGCAGCAAGCTGGTGGTCTATGGAAAAACTGTGGGAAAAAACATCTACCGAGAAAAAGGCCAACAGCCCCGTTTTGAATCCTGCTTCCTGTGGGTCAGGGCCGCCGACCTAAATCTGGCGGGAAAGCAAAACAGCAAACCCGTCGCAGAATGTCGACTGCCGGTTAAGAGGAAGGCGGCACCTGACATACATGGGGAAGTCAGGGCCAATTTACCAGAGAATTTCAAAAAAACGACTAAAACAAGACGGAAGCCACGAGAGGAGGAAGAGAGAGATCGGCGCAAAAGGTCGTTGAAATCGGAGACAAAAAAAAGCCCAGCATGTCCAGGTTGCCAAGCACTCGATACGGGGAAGGAAAAAACGGATGGTGGGCTCCGAGGCATCGCCGCGCGAAGGCGGGCAAAATAGGCCCGGGTTCAAGTGGCGGAATGGGGAACAGCCCAATCGAAAAAACTTGCAAACTGCGTTTGAATAAAGGGGGAAACCTTACAACAGAGGCGAGGGTTCAGGGAAGGAACCACCAACAGCTCCAAACGGTGGGACGACACTGAAACTCCATACACAAAGGCCCCCATGGTACTACAAAGGAGGGAGAAAAAATACTCGCAGACCTCAAAAAAAGGGACTGCAGGCAGAGACATTTGCGAAGGGGCAAAAAACCTCAACGGAGGCATAGGGTCTTCGACCACAAGTTAAAACCACTCGAAAGAAAAGAGTGCAAGAACCAGGATTCAAAAAGGGGGAAGAAACAGTGAACCTAATCCAGGGGGGTTTCGCCACAAGGGTGCGTGAATCCACCTTGCCCACACCGGGGGGCGGGGGATAAGATGTCCTCAGCGCGAACCCAAGGAATATTCGTCGACTGAAACGGCTAGGCACAGAGGGGGAGAGGGGGGGGCAGCTCATCAACTCAAAAACAAGCGAGGTCCAGAAGCAACGAGAATTATTGTAGTCAAGACCTTTGTAGTAAAACAGCCCTATTGGATCCGGGGGGGGAAAAGGAAGCCCGTTGCTAAAGAAAAAAAAGGAACGGTCTAAATGAACTAGGGAAAAAAAATGTGGTGCCGCCATGATGATCATTGTCGGGGGTAAATGAAACTTCTTTGTTACCCCTAGTATTGATTTCTCAGCAAAGGGTGGGAGGGGACCCCACTCCTGGTCAAGAGGGAAACGAAAGCCGACCTCACCGGACATCAAGATGATTCGGAGGTTGATGAACTTGAAGTTCATGGACGGACCGACGCCGAAGTCAAAGAATCTGGGGGGGGGACCCCTGTTGAGGAAAAAAAAAGGTGTGCGGGGGAGAGGGACAGGGGAATTCCCAGGTGAGATATCGGCCATCTCCAAAACGTCACGTCTTAAAATCGCCCGGGATACGGCTGCGGGACAAGAAGGTGGGACAGGGAGTAACCAAAGGGGAATCGAACCCATCGAGTTTCGAAAGATACCGGTGGCTGGGAACATAATTGCCCGCCTGTGGGAAATAAGGACCCGGATATAGCATGGGGGCTGTGGTCTTGCAAGAAAAAAAAAACACCAAACCGCCGGAGGGAGAGGGTCGGCGACCCGACAAAGTGGGTGTGTCATCTATGCCCTGGCCACCTTAAAAAAAAAGGTGACGGGTGTCATGGGTGGTATGGGGAAAGCCAGGCCCCGGGGGGATTATAACAGTGGAAAACCAAAAAACGAAGGAGTGTTAAAAATCAGGGTAAAGGATCTGGAGGGGAAAAGTTGGGAACCGGGGGAACCAAAATCGGCAAAGCGCTTGAAGAGAAGTGTCTACCACCAAGGCAGGCCCAAAAGGCATCGGCGGGGTTGGCATAATCAAAGCAACGACGACCGCTGGTTTTTCAAAAAAAAAAGGATCCGAACTCCGAGAAAATAGAAAAACGCCCAACCGGGGGAAAGGGAAGAGCCCCAGTAAACAACAAGATCTGTGAGTGCCAGGGTAATGCCGTTGAGTCTTGAAGAAAGGTTAAAAAAATCGCCGGACAAAGAAAAAGGGCATGGTTTTGTACGAGGGGATTGCCGCCCAATGGACAAAATGCGGTAGGCTTGTTGAGGGAATGTAAGGAAATGGAATTTCAGAGAAACCTCGGGTGGGCAGGAAAATAAGCCCAAGAATGTCTCAAAAAGAAGTAATTGACGTTCCTGACGTACAGGTGGAAAAAACAGCAAGGTCCCCTCAGCTTAAAAAGAAGGGGAAAAAACGCAAAAAAACAACAGCTCCAAACTTAAGTGCAAACACAAGGACTTCCAGCGATGACCAACGAATGCCGCGTTGGGACTTGTGCAAAGACTGTGAAGGGGACGGGCCCCCTGGCTAAAAGGAAAAAGGGGAAGTTGGGGTGAGGAAAACATGGCATTCGGATTGGCGCCGGGAACTTTGACAGAAGGGTGGGCCCGCCCGAAGGATAAGAAGACCACACTGGGACTGGAGGGCGAAACCTCCCAGAAGAGCATCGAGTCTAGGGGGAAAAGGGAAAAAGGAAACCGACCGACTGGGTGTCGACGACCCCTGACGCCACATTAGGAAACAAAGTCTTTGCCAAGAAATCGGGGAGTCCATGTCAGTTCTTGAGCTGGGGGGGGGAAAAGGAAAAGGGGGAACGACAGATCTCTCCGAGAAAAAGAGGAGAAGAGAGATCGGGAGAAACTGCCTCCACCGCGCGACCAAACCATTTGAATCCATCGAAAGCTGAAATTTGAATGGGGCCATTTATCAGCTAAAAAAACCGGAAGGGGAAGGGGAAAGACCGAATAAAGAAGCCGGTTGGGAGGTCAAACAAATCTAGGAAGTAAGGACCGGAGTCGAAACACAGGGAGACTATTTCGGTCATGGAAGGGCCTGCACACGCGTTTCGCGGGGGGGGGAACAGGGCCACTGGATATGAAGGACTAATAAAACAGGTCAACCGAGTTAAGAGTTCACGGCGCAGCTAACCAAATAGAAAAACGAAAAAAAAAAATTGCTTGATATTTGAGAAGGGGTTGCTTTACCGTTGGGGGAAAGGAAGAGGAGAAATACTACGGTGAAACGCGTTTCCTTTGACCTGCATGTTGCGGTGAAAGGACACGTTAGGGGGAAACATGTCATAAATGAAATAAAATGAGGGGGGGCCGAAAATTTCGCCGGGCTGGAAAAAGGACACAGAAAGAGTTCCGATTGAAAAAGTTTGGACACTTAACTGGAAACACGAAAAAAAAAAACCAGATTCAAGCCGGGCACAATACTATGGAGGGAAAGAGATCGCCGGTAAAAAAACAAGTCCAAGAGGTCGATGGGGGACGGCTGCTCGTAGGGACAATCAACTTTCTAGATTAGGTTCAACTATGCGCGGGATTTGTAACGAACCTTGCAAGATACATATCGTGTGAGCGGGGTTTCGACCTCAGACTGCATAAATATATGAAAAACACCACAGGGAGGCGGACGGTCCTTACACAAAAAAAGAACCAGCCGGGTTACGACTTTGGGGGAAGGCCTGCATGATGAAGCGCGCAATGTTCCAATGGGGGTCTAATGAACAAAATACTAGATCATAAAAGGGAAACGCAAGCATAACCGGCGAACTGGAACCCGCAGAACATAAAAGAACGGGGGGCCCGGGGCGTCACCGGGAAAAACACTCAGCAACAGGGGAAACTGAGTACGTGAAACCCAAAAAAATGTGTGGGGGGGCTCAACCCGGCCGACAGGCCGCGGGTTCTGGGGGGGGCTGTGGAGTGCATAGACAAGAGAAAAAGAGACACCATGAAAGAGAGCAGGACCAAGGTAACAGGGGGACGGTCAAAGGCAATGGGCGCCAACCGATTCGCCGAAAAATCTAAAGGGAGAAGAAAAAAAACTGTTGGAAAAGACTAAGACCTGGACAAAAAAAAGGTCAACGGCGGGAACAAAACTGACGTTGGGGTGGGTGTAAAACCGACGAGCGTCAAAACGAGAACCTCTGACTGGCCAACGAATCAATCTTCAGGGGGGGGCACTGCCAGTGTCTTTCTGGGGTAAATTTCCCCTAAAGGGAAGGTCGTTCGTCCGGTGCCTAAAGGAGAACAAGAGTGGATGCCATCCAACTAAAGAACAAAAACCCAGGTCGGTTGGAATGGGGGTTCATCATACGGGGGAAAAACAGAAAAAAACTAACCAAAGTCACCCAGGGCCCGCAAGGAGCCAACTCGGAAATATGTTTCCGTTTAAACAACAACAACGAGGAGACATCAAAAGGACACCAAGGGGGCAACGGAAAAAAAAGGGGGCCACTTTTGTTTTGGGTGCAAGGTCTACAACCAAATAAGAACAAAAGAAAGCTTCCGTCGGGAGAAAGGTTGGGGAAGAACGGCGGTCCAGAGCAGTCTAAGGACACTACACCAATGGGAGCAGAATGGCTCTGGACCGAGTTCGGAATCGGGGCGTTTTGTAGACTTGGGGTAGAGCGAAGGACGAAAAAAACAGCGGCAAACCGGAGGAACGCGAATACGGGGGTCTCAGGGTCTTTGAAGGGGATGGATTGAAAAAAAAAAAGAGAGCAGAAACCCTGGAAATTGGTGGGGGTGGGTTTCTTCTGGGGGGAGACGCAACGTTGGGGAGAACCCGAATTGGACTCGTGAAGGAAAGGGGGTTTCAAAGAGGAAGAAAATATCTCAGGGTATTCCCGGGATGCTTGGGTCGAATCCCAAAAAAGATGAAATTTTGGAAGGGCAAAGGCTTGCGTCCTGCGAAGGGGGCCGGGAAGGAGTTATTTGGGGTGTATCTCAAAAGAGTGGCGCCGCTGATAGGGAAACAAGAAAGTGGGGATTTGGAAGAAGAAGGGGAGAACCCACCGTATTCCGTTGGGGCGAGGGGGCTCTCAAACAAACCCCAAGTCAGGCCTATCAAGTAATTGTTTCACAAGGATTACAACATAAAAACGCAGGGGTGGGGACAAGAGGTGCTGGTCACCAGCGGGGGACCCGGAATTCGGAAACACGTTATCAGTCACGGAAAAAAAAAAAGAATTACTGAAAAACCAAGATCGGCGGGGAGGAAACACACCATCAAAAAAAAGAGAACCAGAATCAGCGGAAGTGAAAATATTCGGGGGGGAGAGAAGGGAATGGCTTTGGGGGCTAAAACAAAAAAAAGGGTGGACATCTAATTTTCACAAGGGGACCTTGCTCGT
>Ga0179593_1368132_pt1 | contig 10129 bp, 7 predicted proteins | sample CZODoug2_1_08_16_FD_185931 | JGI IMG/M metagenome (GOLD analysis project Ga0179593, IMG submission 185931) | Vadose zone soil fungal communities from Angelo Coast Range Reserve, California, USA - CZODoug2_1_08_16fungal (PacBio error correction) | ecosystem: Environmental > Terrestrial > Soil >...
GAAGCGAAAACAAAGGACAGACGCTCAATGTAAACCTCAAGTGCCCCCCTTGTTCAGCTGGAAGCGACACAGAAGGGGAAGGAGGAAGCGGGGGGGACAAAGGGCGCCGCCCGAAAGCCCCTACGGTTAAGCACTAGAGACCGGCAGTTGGAAGACGGCATCCATTCGACTGCAGAAACTGCTGCTAACTGGAAAGCAGGAAATGACTGAGCCGAACCTTTTGGGTGGGAAACACAAGCCCTTCTTCCAACTGCCAAAAAGGTGCAGGGCCAAGAATGCTTAAGGAAGAAGGAATGCTGGGAAGAGTCAAAACGTACAGAGGAATGGGCAAGAAGTTAACGCCTAGTACCAACAGACCACCAGCAACCGCCGTCAGCCGTGGCAATGTGGGGTAGGAAGGGTACTAGTGGGGGCAATCAGGAAACCAATGAAAGGTTCAAAAAAAAGTTGACTAAACCGAGCCGGCGAGGCGAAGGAGGGCCTTAAAAACAGGAGACGAAAGAAGCAAAAAGTGGCACACGGCCCTTCGTTCGTTTTATAAGGTCAAAATAAAGGCCTTTTACCGTCAACGGAACACACTAACATTAAGCAAACCCATCCAAACCCACCCTTTCAACGGGGGGAGGGGGGGTCGTCGTCGAAGGGGGACACCAAAGGTTGCCGTCCTGCCAATGGCCCAACAGTCATGGCGAAAAAAGGGGAATGAAATCAAGCGCGGAAAAGGGGGTGTGTTACCCGACCGGAGAAATCCGGAAGCAGTACCCAAAAGGCCCAACTGAAGGGGGAGCGGTGGAGCCAACTTGCTCCATCACGGGTCTAGTATGTGGGGGAGTTGGGATCCGTGTGTAAAACGATGTGAGAAAACCCGGTTCAAGTTTATTCTCCGTCCTGGGGCATACGGGACGGGGGGAAAAGGGGGGGAAGCGTCATACTGTACGGCAAAGAAACCCAAAGCACGCGAGTAATTGAACCAAGTACTGGTAAGCCTAATGCTCGAGGCAAAACCCGAAGGAAATGTAAAAAGGTGTAGGCAGACTAAACCGGAAGGAAAAAAGCATAGCCCGGTGGAGGGGGCATCTCGGGGTGCAACAACATGCAAGATCTGGACCTCATGGGTCCCAAGTCGGAAACGCGGGCCACGCGTGAGAAAACTTACCAAATCAACAGTGAGGTACAGACAGAAAACCAAAACGTCAGGGATGTAGCTGGTGCAGAGTGTAATATGCCGGCCTTTAAGTTCCGCATGATAGGATCTTTGGGTCGGTCAGAATCGCCGCGCCGAAAAAAAAACAACCCACCTTAAAGACAAAAAAACCAGGGGTCTGGGGCGCCCATCAGGCGTTCGTCCAATTCCACCAAGGGTAGGAAAGGGTGGGTTTTGGAGGGGGATGTAGTCGGCAAAATGTGCACCCCACACAAAGAGTCAAGTTCCGGGAAAAAGGGCAACCATCGAACCTTTTGTTAGAAATATAAATGGCATAACCCGTTTAAACTAAAACGCTTCTGGGCTATCGAACCAGATACCCAGGGGGACCACGAGACACACTGAGAAACTCCCCATAAAAGCAAGGGAAAACGGGTTTCAAGGCACGCTGCGCGAAGGATGACAAACGGCCTTTGACACCGGTTCATGGAAATGACGGCGTAGGGGGCAAGAAGGAAACAAGGGGCCAACTGAAAACCGGACTTAGGGCGGGGGGGGGGAGAGCGACCCTCCCCGTGACCAACGCCCCACATGATAACGTCCGACTTCTTGCGGCCAACAGGTGTTCCGGGGGGGGATGGTTTTATAAGAATATTGGACCGACAAAACCGATCTCCGAAAACCATGAATTGGCGACAGAGCGAAAAATTTCTCTCCGAGAAAAAGTTTTTTAGATCATGACGGAAAAAAGCCCCACAAAAAGTGTTTCGTGTGTGGGCTTAACCAGGTCTGGGGGGGCAACCTCAGTAAAAAAAACGTGGAAAGTGTAGACCCTGGATTACCTCCTTTATTCACACATGGGGAGCGGGCAGGGAAATAATCATTGGATCGTATGGCAGGAAGGGGACCACACAAAGTTTAACATAAAAGGCCAGAGTAACGGCCTGGGAGGGGGGTTACTATCGTCAACCCAACCAATAAAAAACGAACTAGACTAGGGGGGGAAACGCAATCTTCGTTGGAGGCAGTGTGAATGAAAACGAGTGGTGGGAATGGGCCGGCATCAGAGGCTCCAAAAAAAGCAACAACGATTAGGGAAAGAAGAGAGATAGCCCGCGCGCAGGGTGCCAGGAAAGAAAGGGGGCAAATAGAAAAAGAAAAGGGGCAACAAAGAAGAGCGGCGCGAAGAAGGGACGGTTGGTTTTTGATGAAAGCAGGTCCGCCGTTGACGTGACCGCCCACTGGGGAAAGACCTTCCGACAGTCCACAGCCCCTCACTCCCAAAGATCCGGACGTGAAAGGAAAAAAAAAAAAATTTGGTCAAAAAAAAACTGAAGAGCAAGCAACAAAGTTCACAAACCCCGCAGGAAAAAAAAACGTATAAAAACGAGCTCAAAATCAATAGAGGGAGCATATCCCACACCACCCCGCGGTCAGTTGGCAGAAACATGTCCGTCCAAAAGGAAGGGCTTGGGTTCCCAAATCGGCGGGGGGAAAAACAGGGGGGGGGGCATTACCGCCTTACAGGAAGCTATGTCCAGCAGATGCGCGGAACGCACTGTTTTGGAGGTTGTTTGGTCCAAAAAAAAGAGGAACGGGCTGGAGAGCTGCTCAGGTTCGCCGGGGAAGAGGAGTGACAAGTTGGACCCGTCATGACGAAAAATGAACTCTCATTCAACAATACGAAAGCGTCAAGATGAAAAATTCATCATGGGAGCCCGGACGTGTTCACGGGTGACTTTGCTTAGTAGGGGTCAGGCTGCATCCGGCGTTCGTCACTCGGTTTTTCAGAGCCGAGAGAGCTAAAAGGTCGTCGCCAAGGGCGTGACAAATGTTGTCACACGAAGTCTCAAAGAAGTTGTACTCAAAGAGCAGCTGGGTCCCCGCGTACAAGGAGTAGAAACCTGTTACAAAAAGGCCCCACAACTCCCCAAAAAAACCGGGGGGCACCGAATTCTTGGGTACGGCGATTTTTGTAACAGGAAAAACCAACACGTCGGGCACTTAGGAATTTCACGTCTATCTAGAAAAACCATCATGTAGCATCCATCAGGATCTCCACCCGCTGAAATATACTGACCACGAGCAGTATTGCAAAGTTAAGGCCCAGAGAGGCCCACGCAAAGGCTTCAAACAAGAGGATGGCAGGAAGCCGAAAGGGACAAAGAGAATCAAAAGAGCTCGGCCACGCTCACAGGGAAGGGCCCATCGGTAAGACAAAAATCATAACGTCGACGATTCGGACTACAAAAAAAGGGAGACGGGGGTCAACACCGCGCGGAGGCGGCCAGCAAATTAAAACAGCTCTAAGAACCAGCTGACCACTCTCGATTGAAGCTGCTCCACGGAAAAGCAAAACAGTCAACCGCAAACAGCGGGGTAGAAACCGACCCCAAGGAAACGCCAGAATCCGAGAACCGAACAGCGCACCAGAGTGTGCGCAAAACGCTAATGGGGGCACTGCGTCCTAGTCGACAGCAGCACACAACAAACCGCGCGACGCATCACCCCAGGCCAGGGGGATCTAGGCAAGAATGCATGACGTCAACGGGGGTCACCAGGAGGTGCGAAAAGAACAAGGGAGGGAAGAAGAGGGACGCAAAACAGGGGCACACAGAAGCGCAAACTAGCCAGCATAAGAAGGAGAAGCCGAAGGGAGGGATCAACGGGGACTTACAAAACACCACGAAGGGTAGTGTCCTTACATAAACAGAATGTTAATGCGGGCGTTGGTTTCAAATAGGGACACAAAAGAAGTCCTTGTACCCTAAGGTCGTCCAAGAACGCAAGGGGCCGGGTGCCGACTTAGCCCAACGGCCGGCTCCAGAGACAGGGGAAGGGGCAACAAAAAGGGGGAAATGGTGTCAGGTCGGTTCGCACACAGACTGAGAACACAAAAACCCACAGTGACCAAACACCACGGGGAGCCATGAGGGGGGATCGAGTGACTGTGTGGACAGTAGACCCATAAAAGCAGTGACGCACCGATCAGGCCCCCTCAACACGATTCTACACGGAAATCAAGAATGCCAGGGTGACAAAGAAAGGAGAACAGGTCAGGGAGGAAAGCTTTGCCATGAGTACCTAGGCACACGTCGCAAAGGAGTGACGGGGGGAAAAAGGGCCGTGGGAGAGTGGAGGGTACTAAAAAGAGAGACTGTAAGAACGGGGAAGTGCGCTCAGGTGTCCAACCACCCTCCCGCGGTATCCGCGGGAGACGAAAGGAAAAAAAAACCGCCGGGAAAGAAAGGGGCATGTGACCGTCAGGAAAAAAAGGGAGAAGCTCCCGCACCAAAAACAAAACAGGGTGAAAAGGGGGGAGAAGTGAAAAGAGTAGATATACGCACACTAAAAAGGAATGTCAACCAAAAACCAACCTGTGAGAGGAGGGGGTGTTGATCTGCCTGCGCCGCGGAAAAAAGGGATGGACAACATCTCGCCACCAACCCCCGCTAAAACCGCGGGGAGTACACAGATAGGGGGGAATTCATGGAAGAACCCTGAAAAGACGCCACGGGGGATCGTCAAATAAAAAGAAAGAGGCGAGCCGGGGTTTTGTAAACTTCATACTTGAAACACGGGACGGGGGGGAGCAATGAGACATCGTGGGGAGGCCACGTCCCTTAGTAAAGCAACAAGGATGGGGACAGGGAAAAGACAATAATCAAAGGAGACCCGTGTGCAGAGGTGTCAATTTGGTAGTCGGGAACGGAGGAGACCACACACCGCGGTCCATGTTGCTCCAGACCTGAGAGGTACGACAAAGAGGGCTTAGGGGGGCTCTCACCGGACCACTCGGGTAGTCAGGTGGGGAACGAAGACTAGGTAACGGGAAAGCGAAAATTCCGGAACACATTTCCCCAAAAAAACAGTCGAGGTTGGGACGGACACAAAAAAAAACCACAAACCCCTTCACGGGGGTTGTGTACGGTATAAAGTGTCGAGGGTGAAACGTTGACGTCCTGCCCCATGGACTCGAGGAATTGAACATGACTGAGGGATGAAGAGCGCGGGCGGTTGTAACGTGCGCAATGGCCGCAGCCATGGAGGAGGGGTGGCCACTGGAATCCAATCGGTCGAGGAGTGGGATGAGAGGCTTGGTCGGGAGGTTATGTAAGGAGAGTTGAGAAGATCGCCAGTGTTCAAAAGAGACTAGGAATTAAGAAGGGAGGGGGGAGGTGTGAAATGCAAGGAATTGGCCTTGCGGAAAAGGGAGCCGACCCGAGTCGGGGCATGAAAAAGGCGAAGCAGACTGTAACGTAGGCTCCGATCATCCAACAAGAGGCAACATCGACTGGATGCCCGGGGAAACTGGGGCCGGCACATCACATTTCTACGTGGGCGAAGGCGGGGGAGCAAAAAACTCCAGCACAAATCCTAGAAAAGGACAGGGCGATAAAACGAGCGTCGGAAAAAAGACACCGATGCTCTCGCATACCTGTCTCGCGTCTGGGGGTTGAATCGCTGATGCAAAATGAGTAGTGCTGGGTTCCGTCAACAGCCGGCACCAGGCCTGCCGCCGTACGAGCCTGGGTACTAAAGCGGGACGTAAACCAGTCGTGCCGGGGTGAGGAGGGGGGGGAGGGGATCAGGCAAAAGGGAATTGAGAGCGGACCCAAGAGAAACGCCAAAGAGGGCCAAAAAACTGACGAAAGAAATAGTTAAAAGGAAATGAATGAACGTGACACACGTGTTGTAGTACGGGACAAGGAGGGCGCAACCTAATGAGAAGCATGAACGAGCGCCTCTGAGACAACTTGACCAAAGAAAGGAAAAAGAAACCAACCAAGAGCCGAAAAACGCTGCGCGTAGGAATCTTTCAAAGGTAAAGGTCCTGGTGAATCTTGTCAGGAACGGCATTCGAGACACTGGGTGTGAAGGTAATTTGACGCGTTTAAAGAAAAGAGCGCCTCAGGCCGTGACCTTTACACCAACGATCAAACCAACGGATGTAAGGAATACTATTGGAGCGCCCAATGCCGGTTATGACCGGACACGTCGAGGGGTCCAAGGGGAACAGTGATGAGGTCCAACCTTCCTGGGGAGGGGAAAACACAAGCAGAAAGAAATACGAGGTTGAGAGCTCGAAGCAGGGCCCAGGATTGCAAAAGGCCCATTAAGCTTCGTTTCACCAAGGGTGAATTGGAGAAAATCTGGGACACCCGGCCGTAGGCAAAGCAAAGGGACTTTGGGAGAGCACGGCGAAGAGTGACCGAAAATGGCCGGGGACAGCAGACGTGGTTCCGACGAAAAAGGGGTGCCAACTGTTAGTAAGGGACTTGCGTAAAATGCTAGGTCGGGAAAGAAGTAAAAAAGCTAACCCCGTTGGTAGAACAAGAGGGACGTGATGTGCCTAAACGGAGCGTGAACGGAGTTCCTCACAAAAACACACAAAAAAAACAGGGGACGAGGGGGGCCTAACCACTAGCGTAGGGAGGATGAGAAAGTATGATATAATCAAGCTCCTTCATACTCGTCGTCAGTCAAAGGCCAAATTATCTTCTCCGAAGAAACTAGAAGAGTCTCAGGGGGGAAAAGTGTCGTTATTTTTTTTAGACCCATTGGCCCCTGACCTGATAACCGGTTCATAGCTGTCAGCGTAAGACCTTGTGTGTAGAAAGAACCGCCAACTAAATAGGGACTATATATTGGGCTTCCGTCAAAGCCGAGTGCTGAAAGGACAAGGGGGGGTCACAAGATTGTCTACCACCGAGTTTCCAATATGCACTAAAAACCGGTCAAGAAGCAGGGCAAAATCATAAAAAGAGTGGTTCAGAAGGGAGAGATGTGAGGGGGGCAAATAATGCGGGGTGCAAAATTACAGCAGCAGGGCACGCAATGGTGAAGGTAGGTAAGGAACAATACGCGGCAGCAGAAGAAGTCGAGGGGAGTACAAGTGGGGGGTGTAGGGGGACGTGGGGGGTAAACGACGGGCAACGAGGGTAGAATATAAACTCCATAGGTCAAAAAAACAGTGTGGCAGTAAGAAAGATAAAACTGGCCAAAAGATAAAAGGACCTAAAGGCTCACGCCCAAGCAAAAAAAAGTTCTCTCCTCAGGGGCAATATACGGGGACCTTTATGGAAGTTTAGGAAGGGGAGAGCAGGCGAATGTTCTCACTTGCGGGGGTGACAGAAGCCATATAATGCGGAAAGTCTTTCGTGTCAAGGCAAATTGTGCTCTGGCTAAGGATCAGAAAAAAAATGGGGAATGGAAGAAGACGAGCTGATCCAGAAAAGGGGCAGATCGTCAGGGCATCACCTCCGAAACCCGCGTGACGGGGGGGTCAAAAAAACAAGGGCAAAACTTAGAGGGGAGGGCATGGGGGACGTGCCGGAAGTAACCTGACGAAAGCCAGAAGTTAATCAGTTAATGACCCAACGGCAACGCTTGGACAAAGAGAAGGAACGAGACAGAGCGGATGTGCGAAAAAAAACGCTTTCGCCTACTTTCACCGCTCAGAGGGAGGACGATCCAAGGGGCAACAGCCCAGAGAGGGACCCAGGAAACTTGAGGGAGTCCAAACGGACATCAATCCGAGTCTAAACGGAGGCCTACGAGACCGGGTGCAAGGAGAGGGGTTAAGCCCGAAAATAACTCACAGGGATGGAGTAAAAGAAGTGACGTAATACTCAACAACATAAATGAAAGGCGATACCCTAAAAAAAAGGAAAAGGCGAAAGAAGGTACCACAAAGAGCGTACGACAAAACCTACATCACCGCCAAATAAACCCCAGGGAGTGGGTCGGAACAAAACAAGCTAAACAGGTTGTTCTGACGTCAAAACGGCGTCAGTTAAACAAATCGATGTCATACAATGCACATGAAGAGAAACTGAGAAAAACAAATTTTCATGACGGCACAAAAAGGGTCCAACACGAAAACCGCTCAGACCACCGGTTACACACCACCAAAGTGGAAGTGTCAGCAGAAACCGGAATTGGGGGGTGAAGGCTGTTTTCGAAGGCAGGTCACGGGAATTGAAAACCGCGGGGAACGGTGCGGTCAAAAAAAAGACACTGAAGAAAAGGCCGGTGAGGAAGCACGGAAAGGTAAGACTCACGGGGGAAAAACAACAACCGCCCGGAGGAGTAAAAAAGAAGAAATGACGAAGGGGTTCAGGCCGTAAGACCCGCACGTAACTCTGCAAAAAAAAAGAGTTGTAAACCCTCGGCAGCAACGGGGGGCTGAAAAGGAGGTAGAAACAAGCGTGCCGTAAGAAAGGCTGGGAAAAGGCAGCCCGATTCCAATCCCCTCAAAAAGACTTGCTCGAATACGGCAAAAAGAAAGAAAAGGGTGGAACCAACAAGAAACCAGGGGGCCTGAACTGGATCAAGGGGACCGAGAACTACTGGGAAGGTACGTGGGACGGGAAAAAGACGGGCAAAGAAATCTGGGTGTACTTAGAGGCAGGAGAAGGGACGGGCGGCTCCATTTTTCCACACCCGCCGCCGCCGGATCCAGCAGTAAGGGAACGGACGAACAACAGCAACGACAAAGGTTGACATGGGCCGTCTTGCCAGGGGACGGGAATAACAAAGGGGAAAAAAACAGAGGTGAGGAAGGAAAAGAGAAAAGAGAATGGCTACGAAAAAATGGGGGCAAGGAAAAACCGGGAAAAGAACGGCTCAGGGGGTCAAACCTTTTCCCATGAAAATTAGAGGGCGCGAACCTGGTACGGAAAGGCCCCTTGCGGGAGGGGGGGTGGGAACCACACAACAATGCGCGCTCCCGCAAGCCTAAGGGCTAAAGGGAAAAAGCAGAATAGACACTACAAATAATGCAATGTGAGGCCACAGGCAGCAGACGGGGAGAACACGTGTTCTCCAAATAGAGAAGAGAAACCTTGTGGGAAAAGGGCTCCGAAAAGGGGTCCAGTAGGGGTGGGAAAAGCACCAAGGCGGATTATCGGAGTGAGAACGAAAAATATTGGTTAAGGTCAAGGCAGGGAAAAAAGCATGAAAACGATTGTCGACGGGAAAAACCGAAATACCGATCCCTACGCGGCCAGGAAAAGACACCGGTGGCTTGTCAAAGCTGGCAAAATGGCTAAGTTAGGTTGTGGGAGACAAATCCACCAAGGGACATTTTTTCTTCTAAAAAAAAGAAACGTCACTGGAATTGGAACTACAGCGGGGGTCCGGGCAGGGGAAAGCCATCAAACCGGAAAACAGCAAACATTTGCCCTGTAGTATGGAAAAGGGTCCGAAGGAAGGGGAAAAGGCCGACAATAATTAAGAAAAAGACCATACCTAAATATGGGGGAAACGGAAAAAGGAAGGTTTATGGGGTGGGCGTGGACGGTCCGTCGAGGTGACACGGTTGGCCCGGAAAGGAACTGGGAACTCACCCACTGATATTGTCAAGTAAGGAGAGGCGCAGCGGGGGGGTGGTAAAGGCGCGCCGATAAAGCAAAACTGGCGTAGGTTTGCAGCAACGCCCAGAAAAAATAGTAAGGAGGGGTGGAGGGGCTTTTTGTATGCGTGGAGACTAAAACGCCATGTTTCCTGGAGGAGCGACTGAAAAAGTGGGAGTGGGTTATCAACGGGACAAACAGGAATTACCTTTTCCTGCAGAAAACTCCGCCGCGGAAGGGAAAAAGAGGGACAGCTGTGTAAGGCTCGATCTTCGGAGTCCAATCGAAGTAAGGACAACTTCAGTTTCACCGCCCTGAGAGACAAAGGGGTTTGACTTTCTGAGGATGACGTGCACAGAATCATGGACGCACCCGGTAACTAAATGAGAATGCAGAAAAAACGTCTGCTGGAGGAAACAAGCCAACATCGCCAGATGGCAGTCGAAGGTGGGCAGAAGGGGTGAGATCAACCTGCTGATGAACGAGCTGATATTGAGGGGCAGAGAGTCGGACAGCTCGGCCGGCTCATGCGCAAACTGTTTATTGGGAGGGGACAGACGAAGCCTCAAAAAGAAGCAAAGAGGACTTTCGTGCCTTATCTCTTTGGTGGTGAGGAGGTGGGATGCGT
>Ga0179593_1630821_pt1 | contig 10129 bp, 6 predicted proteins | sample CZODoug2_1_08_16_FD_185931 | JGI IMG/M metagenome (GOLD analysis project Ga0179593, IMG submission 185931) | Vadose zone soil fungal communities from Angelo Coast Range Reserve, California, USA - CZODoug2_1_08_16fungal (PacBio error correction) | ecosystem: Environmental > Terrestrial > Soil >...
CGCTGGCCTCGGCGCCGGCGAAGTGGATGTTGACCCATACAAGGGACCAAAGGCTAGCTGCTGACAGGCACCAGACTGACCACCTTGTCACCACAGTCAAACTGCCCCATAGAGGAAGAAACTGTGTCCACAACCTGGTCGGGGTGCTTTCACTATAGGGACGGGAGAACCACCTCGGAGGGAGAAATTGCATCGAGAGCATGCTAGTTGAAGGTCGAAAAATGGGCGACCGTGAACTCTCGCTCACGAAGGTAGACCAGGAGGGACTTTAAGAATTAAGGGCAGAAATGGAGGCGGCGTAGAGAAAATAGGGAAAAACGGTAAGGACCTCAAGGGCTTGGATCCCGGGGGAACCAAAAAACTCGTTCAGAGCAGGTGGGGAGTGGGAGGTAAAGAAAACATCGACGCCGTCTTTAAACACATCAAGAGCACAAGCGCGGCGGGTGGGAGATGGCCAGTGCGTTTGAGACCAGGAATCGAACTAAACATAGCCGCGGCTGAATCCATCCTAATTCCTGAATCTGAAAACCAAGAAAACACGGCAGCAAACAAAAAACATCGTCAGGCCGGAATCATGAGGGGGTCAGATTCCGACCCTTTGCTTTCGAACCTCCGAAACATAGGAATTCTTCTAGAACCTTCTGCGACAAGCGCGAAGGGCTGTAGGGCCGGACTATTGCGGAGGGAAAAAATAACTCCGAGACAAGACCATTAAAGAAGGTGGAGTTCGGCTCGGGTCATATCAACGGGGCGGACGGGCTTCTTGGTGAAGGAAAAAGTTGCCGGCAGGTATGAGGAGGGTAAAAAGTGAGGCAAAGGAACTAAGGAGGTCTGAAGGGAATCCCCAGCAGCGGGACCTTCGGGAGGGCGAAAAATATCGAAAAAAACGAGAAGAGAGTGAAGCGCGTCTGGGGCAACAAGGGCACACGTAGCAAGCATATGGGTGAGAATTTAAGCCCCCCTAGAAAGAGGCCAGGAGAACGGGTCGGAGAAGGATTCGAGAAAAGGAGACGTGCACTCTAGGGAATGGGAAACTGTCCGTTTCGCGGCCAGGAGGGGGAGCGAAGCGGCGCCGTGGGTCAAAGGGAGCGGAAAAAATGGTCCAATAAGGAATGGATAAAGGATGTCTCTGAGAGCTCTACCTTCGACCTGGAGTCTCGCAGAGGGGATTTGTCCTAACCGGGCCTAAGCGTGCGGGGGCATGGGCAGACCATCTGTTTAGGCAAGTCGTAATCTCCTCTATTGGTTTTTCACTGGGGGGGCAAGGGGAGGTTTCGCTTGCATGGGAGGCGAATTTTAATCAAAGGTCCGGAAAAGCTGAAAGCCTTGATCCCGATAGAAAGGGGCTAGAATCAACGAAAAACTAAGTAGAAAATGCGAGTGGCCGCTCATAAGAACTTTATACGGAGCTCAAAAAAAAAAGGGGAGCAGCAACGATGATCATCTTTGGAAATAGTACCAAGTCAAGGGGGACTTTAATCGACATCTGAAAGGCACGCTTGCTATCCTCTGGGAGAAAAGCAAAAAGCAGTCGTGGGAAACGGAAAACGTTTCAACCCCGCGCGGACATCAGAAATAGGTGGCAAGAAAAAGATCTCGAGCACTTGGGCGGGGGAGGAAAATCGACAATATAAAAAAGCCTCCTTGCCGCTGTGCAAGGGACCTGGGCCACAACGTCCTAGAAATGGGGCGCGGCTTGGGAGCCGTAAGAGCAACCATCCGGACGCGGGAAATGAAGGATCAGATAAAATTGCCTCGTGGGAGGTTCGCGGAAATTCAACGAAAAGAAATTCCAGAGAGGGGACCTGAATCAGGGGTAATTTGTAAAATATCACGGGTTACGGAGAAGTCTCAGCTCGGAAAATGGGATCCCGCAAAGGAATGCCGTGATGTGTCGAAGCACAAAGCCTGGCCGATCTCCTCTTGAAACCGGAAATCTTTTTGGAAGAGAGAGTCATGAGGAAAAAAGGGGCATCTTAAGTGGAGCGCTTTCGCCGGGGGGACTCGGAACAGGGGGGTCGTCAAAAGCAAATTGGAGAAAGAGAAGAAGGCCTGGTCAGCCAGCAAAATAGATGTGTACTAGATGGGGGGGAGAATGAATCAGTCTGAAAGCTAAGTCTCTGAGGAAAAACGACTACTTCGGAAAGGGGGAGGCGTGGCTTCGCAGAAAATCATTAATGAAAGGGAGGGAGACACGGCACCAGAAATTTCATGATTACTCTCATTAAAACACGATCTTGGAAAACCCTATCCATAGGCGATGCAAGTCAGGGGTCCTCCGGTAAAAGTCGTGAATTTTGAGCAAAGTTGGTCGAACAAGTCGGCCGCATAAAGAAACATAAAATTCCAGAAGAAAGTCCGATAGTTTCTGTAACATGTCACGCAAAAGAGGGATGGAAGCAGGGGTGTGAGCTGTCAAGAGCCTTGCTTCACTCGGAACGTCTTAAAACACTGGGAATCGGCAGCCACACAAGAAAAAGCGGAAAAACAATCAGGTTATCCGACAAGACGAAAAAACAAACAACAGCGGGGAGAGGATAGCCCTGACATGGGGGGTGTTCCTGTATGGGGCGTGCACGGTAAAGGGACTTTCCAAAGAGCAAAATGGAGGACTGAGAGAACCCCACGATAACGAGGGGATCTCGAAGGGGTGACCGGAACACACGGGGGTAAGGAGCTCATTGGGGCCTGTAGGGGACCATTCTGCAGGCTTCACCCGGGATCGCTGAATATCTTTAGAGGACAGGTCAGATTTCGGCTTGACGGATGATGATAAGATGGGGGAACATAACCGTGCAACCGGCAGTCGTCCTCATTGAAACGGCCGGGCGTCGCAGTAGCCAGGCAGTCTTACAGAGGGAGCGCTGGCCGGACAAGAAGGCCTAAGCAGCGTCGAATGTGCGCCTTAACAAGGGCTCGAGCACGCATCGAAAGGGCGTTAAAGGTTTAGTGACACACTCTATGAGGGTGATCTCTGATCAATTTGTGGGAGAAAGGGGAGTGGGTACGAGCTCCGTTCGTCGAAAACTTGGGCAAGTTTCGAGGGGTATGCGAAGTTCCTATTGACAGGCTCGGGAATCGGGCAATTAGTTTCCGAGAAAGCAGACTAACCGGGTGTGAGAGGGATCGCTCAAGACTCATAAGAAATGACAGGAAATCTCGCGTAAATAAACACTCTTAGAAAGAAAAGGGAAAAAACAGTCGCGCGGCCATCGAGCTTAAGGTCGACGATCCTGAAAGCCATTACAAAAATCTTAACTGAGACGGATACATCGGAAATGGTGGGGCGACCGGAAATACCAAGGCCGGCCCTGGCTCAGGGGAGTGAATACTATGACTAGTCACGACAAAAAAGAAAAAACGGATCGCAGAACGAATCGGGAAAGATCTTGCTAGATCGAGATACGAAAAAAAGAGGAAAAAATGAAGCATGGAACTTTTTACATGTGTGGCATAAAAGGCCAAGTACTTTGTCTATAAGAAAGGAGGTTGCTCAGCACATACCCGAAATGCTTGACTACATGCACCAGCCTTTCGACCGCGGCAGTGGGGTCCCGCCGGAGAGAAAAAGGCGTATCATCGTTGAGGACACCAGTTCCGAAAGGCGAGTACCATTTCCTGGCGAAAAAGGAGTTAGAGGCTTAACCTGCTGATCTACGAGGGGCGAGAAGCCGTGCTTTATCATGCAGACTTGATGCTCGCGGTGGAAAGACTAGAACATGACCCAACACGAAGAACATAACCTGCTAGAAGGGGCGGAGCCGGGCTTGATCAGACCAAGTGGGTTTTTCTGAAGGTCCCCACCTGAGTGTTCAACCAAGGATCGACGGCAGATTGTTCTCAAGGAGGGAGCCGGGGAGGGTACCCCTCAGGATATGAAGAAACTGGGAAGGGGGATAATTAAGTAGGGGCGTTCACTCTACATGCCTGCATATGACAAACGGCTCCGTGGAGGGGAGAGGAAATGGCCGCTTAAGGCAGTTTGAAAAGAGGCAAAAGAGTCGGTCTGGCTCACCGGCAAAAAGAAGCGGGGACCCCGATCTTGCACTCTGGCCTCTTCCATAAAAAATCGACAGGACCTCCTCCAAGGCGACAATGTGGAACGGTGGCGGCGAGGTACATCAGGAGAGGGGCAATGGGGCGCGCTGGTCAAAGCAAAAACAATCACCTAGATGATCGGAGAACGTCTTCTACTAACTTGTACACAGGGGGAACGATCACCCGTTACTGTCACCGGGAGAAAAACATCCTTACGTCTCGATTGACCTATTATTCACAAACTCTTAGGGCTGACTGAAACTGGGGTCGTTTTCGGTACTTTCGCGGCACGTCTTCGGCAATGACTCGTTCTAGAGGAGGGCGCAGCGGGGTGCCTAGCGAATCTATGTTAGCGTGGTCGAAAAAGACGCAAAACCGGAAAACTTCTGTTAGAAAGGGTAAAGAGCGCCACGGACTCAGTCTAATAGCAATGAATTGAAAACAAAGATAGGCGTCTGGTGCCGCAGCGCCTGCGGGACTCGAGGAAAAGAAACTCACACTGGATTCACTAAAACGCAGGGCTTTACGAGTCTTGTGTGCAAGCACTTCGATTGGAGACAACTCAACAACGAAAAACTGTGAGAAACTGAATCTTGGTTGGCAAGGGAGAACATTTTCCGATACAGGAAAGTAAACTGGCGAGAGACGCGCCGAAAGTGTGGGGTCAGTCCGACCTTTAAAGCCGGGAGGGACAACGGAATTCATGGGAAAGAAACAGCCGGAAAGTCTGGCAATCTCAAATTTGTCAGGGGCAAGCTAATCTGATTGCGCGAAGAGCGTCGCACCTCGAGAAACGGGAAGTGGCCTATCTTTAGCCAAGACAGTCTGGGGAATTTTGGGATCGTTCCCACACGTTCCGGCAAAGATCTGTACCAGGTGTTGTAAAGAGGGGAGGGGGCCCGCCTGGCGCAAATGGCCGAGGGTTTTCCGGGCGATCAGGGGAGGCAGCTGCCGAGAGCTAAATACACATCGATCTCAAACCAAACAAGATGAGGAAAAAATATATGGGGAGGGGGGCGCAGAGCTCGGGCTCAAAACAGTGAGGCGCTGGTAAAGATTAAACAAAAAGCATTCACGACATAAAGGCATACGTAAAAAATACACCGGTACAAAACCGCATAACTGGGCAATGAACTGGGAAAAATCGTGATTCCTGGAACTTCGGTCCCCAGGATCTATCGCCTTCTTCAAAGGGCCGTGAAACCTAGTACACGACTCGCTGTAGCTCACCAGCTCGCGCAATGACTATTACTTAGGAAAAAAATTGCAGGAAGGGGAAGCGAAGAAGAAATCAGACCTGGGCCCTCGGAAAATGGAAACAATTACCGAGGAAGAAGGGATACCGAAAAAGAAGCTTGACATAGCGGTCAGTCACCAGATGTAGGACTGTGAATGAACGCAAAAACTAGTTCACAGCTCCTGGGCGTTTAGTGGGGACAATCGTACGCCGCGGCCAAAAGGAAAATGCCGCTCTTCGGTTGGGCTTGTCCCAGTTATGTTGGACCCGCACTGGGAGAGTAACGCACGGCGCGAGTCGCTGGAGAAGGGGGGGTAACATATCGAAATTCAATGAACAACTCTTAATGCGCAAGGGACCTTGACGGAACACAGACGGTGAGCAAAGACATTTCTGTTTCGGAAGCTGCGGTTCAAAAACGAAACGTCGGGCCCCACATCGAGGAATAGTACGAAGAACCCTGGCATCGGCGAAGCTGGCAAAAAGGGGGGCCGAGGACCGAACAGCAACCTACCGGTCCCAGAAACTAGATCGGGCAGGCAAGCCGGCAATAAAGCTAAAGGGCGTCAGGTCTTGTGCAGGTATCTCAAAGGGGCGTCTATCCTTAAGGAGTCAAGTTTCGAGCAGTTAACCAGCGGCGTTAGCCAATCCCAAGCAGCGGGAAGGATGTTTGGCACGACCACCAACGCGCCGAGGAAGCAGAGCGCTTGGTACAACCCGTCAAACTGCCGATGTTTGATAATGAGGATGTCGGGTCGAGAAACCAAGGGGGCGGGATTATCGCAAAGTCGCCGAGCCTCTTCGGAAGGGGCTAATCGCCCGGGCTCATGCCAGAAGTTAACGCGCCGGTTGGGGCCAGGTCGAGCCGCCAAAAAGCGAATGGGGGGTGGATAATTGAGAAAAAACTAACCACAAGAGTATGTCCGGGGACTAATTTAAGGGAAAGAAGCGGGCCAAGTTCCTTGCCGGACGAAACACAGGGAAGGGGCCGCAATGGCGAGTTTCTGGGTGCTAGAACGCTGGGAAACAGTCATTTACGCAGCGGCTATTAAACAGGGGGGTGTAGTATTGTACCGGTAGGGAAATATGTCCTCTTTACAAACGAAAAATCGGTAGCAGACAAACATCTTATCAAGGAGGGAATCTGTATCCAGTCACCAATCCGTATTCAAGGTTAAGCCACAAGAGGGGCCGCAAAGGGGTATCATCCTGGGGTAATACACACAGGGGCCCAAATACAAGCGAATGACAAGAACAGCTTTGAAGGAAAAAGAAGGGTAGGCAGCACGGAAGATTTCAACTTTCATGTAAGTCAGCATCGGGCATACGAGGTGGGGGTTTACGAAAACGGATTAGCGCCAAATACTTGAAACGGAAAGTCAGTGGGGAAAATGAAACGTGGTCAGCGCAAAAGAAGTGGGTGCCGGTCGAACGGTCCAAAAAGAAGGGGCTATTGGCATTCCGAAAAGGGGCACCGCAAGAATGGGCTGCCCAAACAACCCGCCAATCAACTCATCGGCCTGACCCAGGGGATCGTTTTCCGTCGCCGGAAGATCCCATCTTGAATTGAAATATCATATTCAGCTTGGGGCATCGGGCGTAGCACTCGAAAGGAAAGTAACCGGCGTCCGCTGAAAGGGGGGAAACTGCGGCAGAACGTTGGAAGGGAGATCAAAACGGTCTGATACATAACATACTCTGCGAAGGCGAGTCACAAGTGATGGGGTAAGACTCGAGCACGATAAACAGAAACCGCCTATACAGTTGAAAAGCCACCCTCAGCACGCGGCGAGGAGGGGGGTCATCGGCAGGCCGATTGCCAAGGCCGGGGCCGCGTGCGACTAAAGCGCGAACCAGACCAACCGCCTTGCGCACCTAACTCGGAAGGGAGCCAAAAGGAGACTCGAAAAGGTACGAGTGCCTGCACAGGCATGTCCGGGGGGACAGGAACTTTCATGCGCGCTTTGAACCAGCAAAAAACGTTCCGCTTCGAGTCCCAATAACTGTGACCTGCCAATGAAAAGGGGACGCTCGGAGAATCAACTGGGTCCGAGTACGCATGTTAAAGGTCGAGTTATGGGGACCTTGATCCAGCAAAAGCACAAAGACGCCTCCTCCCGACCTCCTCGGATTTTTAGGGAAGACACTTTGCCTTCAAAAGGAGACACAGTCCACCCCAAGCTAGGAAACCCTGGTCTGGGAAGACTCATCACCAAAACTGGTCGAAGACCCTGTTATCGTAATGTGAACCTGCAGGGCAATAGAACAGCAGACGGTACTCACACCAGCATTAATACGTTGGAATCATCAAGACCACCAAGGGAGGAGGTAAATATACAGGGGTTTTCCTTCGGTGGGGACGGGGGCCCCTTAGAATCATGGCATCTTTACATAAGGGGGGTTGGGGGGGCCGGTCTGGACCGTCATATAAAACCGGGGCATATCCGGTTTCCTGATTCCTGCAACTCAGCTTCACATTTCAAGGCCGTAGTCCAGGAACCAACTGATCGCCAATAAAGGAAGACTTGGTAGAGGCAGTATGTCGAAGGTGGGCGTGGGAAGAAGACGGGAAAGAAAACGCTCTGCACGAGCTTCCCGACCTGTGCAACGGCGTATCCTGGTAACGGGAGGGGCCGAGGGGGCACACATAGGGTTGCGGAGAAGAAGCGAACGGCCCATCGCGTGACTGTCACACCGTGCCGCAAACCTCAGAGGATGTGGGACTGCAAGGCACCTTCAAAATCGCGGGAGGGCGGCAAAAATCGGGGACATCTTGATCGAGGGGGGGAGCAAGGTAGTGGGGTGGACTCTGGAGGAATTCCAACGTCGGTCCGGGAGTCCCCAGCTTCCACTACTGGACAAGAAGGACATCGGATCAACGAGAACCTCAGTTTGCGTTTGCCGAAGAGTAAGTCAAATTGGCTTGTGAGTAGGAAATGAAGAATCAGGCGGGAAATGAAGATTCGCAAGGGCGCGTAGCTTGTACCCTCAACTGGTTGAAGAAATCAAAAGTAGGACGGGGAGGCCATCGGCAAGGGTTGAGGAACGACGGAGGGGACGGAAAGGGGACCCAGCAACCAGGGTCTGATATTAGCATCAGGCAAAGGAGATGGTGCGATGACGAAAGGGGAACAACCTATCGCCGGTGTGCTCATGGAATTTGGTCGTTAAACTAGAGAAAGGTGGGACTCCACCAGGGTCGGGAAGAGGGTAACTGGAAGCATCACACAGTATCTATCGTTCTAGATCGCACAAGCTAAGCTTGGCGCTGAAAGTCACAACAAGGGGAAACGTTTTTCGACAACAAAGTCGTTTCGACCCAAACACATGGCAGTCTATGCACCCGTATAGAACAGGAAAAAGTAAGGTCAAAAAAGTGAACTTCACCATGGCTATCATCGGTGAGATTCGAGGGTCGTGAGACGGGGCGAGAAAAAACGAGAGAGACCGGTGCGTTAAGATTCGGATTGGGGAGTGAATGACACGTGCCGTGCATCGGAGGAACGCGGCGGAAATGTGCCGAGAATTAATAGGCAAAACATAGTCACCTCAAAAATTAAAAAACTGCTCATCGCGAAGGTCGGCCGGCTTGTCTACCCTTTTTGGTAAAACGGGGGGGCTACGACCACACCGATATCGCCAGGAAAGCCACGGCAGCCTGAATGCAAACGCAAGAGAAATTCCCTCATGTAAGGAAATAAATATCCAATTAATTAGGGAAGTGGGGCGCTACTTCGCCGATGCCCACAACGGCCGCCGTCTTCGGCGAAAGGGGGAAGGGAGAAAAAACGGCCTGGACCAAGGGACGCGGGCGATCTCTGCCTGCCACGAATCACTTGCGGAGGAAGACTTTGCACGACATTGGAGACAGCTCATTACCGGCGACGATAAAAAGGGGCTACTCCGGTTCTGACAGGTACTGCAGCGGTGACTCGAAGACCGGGGTGTTCGTAGAAGGTCGCAATCACACCGAAGTACTGTCTGGGTAGGGTAAACCCGGGCGCGTTCACAACGAGGGCGAACGTAAGCGAGAATAAGAACGCCGGCACGGGCTAAAACGGCCAGAAGGGAACGGAGTGTGCTCGAAGATGCCAAGCCAGGGCGTCACTCGGGAGGGACTGCAGTGCGGTTTGCAAATTTAGTTGGAAACCCGTCGGGCCTCGGAACGGCAAGAAAGTTCGCTATGCTCCGGGCGGCAAGCTTGATCGTACTCCTGTGCCTCAGGGGGGTTAGGGTCATAAAAACGGGGACACAAGGCAACGAACCCCTGCTTGGCGCCTGACCTTGGGAGAAGCGGCGCTATGCGCAAGAAATAGAAGTCTAAAAAAAACGCGACATGTCCCAACCGTGAGAAGGGGTGGCAACTATGAACGTCAACACCAAAATGGGATCACACACCCGACGCTGAGTTTGGGAACATATCAGGCTGAATGTGGGGGGAACGAAAAACGACATCCAAGTCTTAACGCGTGGGGGCGGGCAGTGACCGTAGACCCCAGAGGTGGGCCGGAAAGGGGTCTTAGGATCGCGCCGCTAGGAGGGGGGCCGACCTTTCAACGGAATTGACAACCGCTGAATGCCCATGCGTACTGACGGAGACGAACGAGCGGCCATTAAAATTGGTGAAAAAATGGAAAATCGCATTGCGCGAGAATGGACACTCGGGATTGTCGAGAAGGAAGGAAGCCTATCGGGAAGAAAGGACGATACGGCCTTGGAAGACTCTAAAGGACTGGCAGGTCGAGCGGTGTGGGGAAGGTTGCCATCGGCGCCAAAGAACAGCTGGTCAAAATGGGGGTTTTGAAGAAGGACGCCGGGGACTGCAAAGAGGCTGACACCCTCGACGAGCAATCC
>Ga0179593_1305055_pt1 | contig 10128 bp, 9 predicted proteins | sample CZODoug2_1_08_16_FD_185931 | JGI IMG/M metagenome (GOLD analysis project Ga0179593, IMG submission 185931) | Vadose zone soil fungal communities from Angelo Coast Range Reserve, California, USA - CZODoug2_1_08_16fungal (PacBio error correction) | ecosystem: Environmental > Terrestrial > Soil >...
TTAGTTTTCAAGGGAAATCAACAGGCTAAAAGATCTTTCTCTCATCGGGACAAATACACGGCAATTTCATTCAGGGGGAAAAGGAGGGTCCCGGAAAGTTCGGGGGTCATGTCGGAGTGGGGAAAGGCGCGTTATTCGTCTGGGGTCAGGAGGGGTGGTGCCTACTCCGGGGGAATACTAAGGGCAAACCATAAATAATACTCTGAGATCGGGAATTAGAAAATACGGTCTCCTCGTCCACCAGTTACGTCATCAAAGGGGGGAAAAAAGATTGGGATAAACTTCAATTTGGCACTGGGTGGGTATTTTTTTGAAGTTGTCTGACCCTGGAGTTGGAGGGATATCAAGAAACTGGTGATGGAATGAGGACGGGCTTTTTGTGTCATGTTGCTGAAGGAAACTAAAGAGCCTGGATCGGCTCCCTGTCCCTAGGACATCTCGCGCATCACTTTATAAAGGAACACTTGATGAAAAGAGAATTCTTTTATGAGGAGTTGGATGAGGTGTCGGGTAGTAATCCGAATGAAATGGAGGGCGGGAAACGTATCTTAGATTGGGCTATTCGTTCATAAAAATCTGTACGAGAAAATTAGGCAGGGGGCCCGTAAAAGAGAAAGCGGCTCATGGGGCAGAGGTACCTGAATTTCGCAGATGCGAAGTTGAGGGAGGGTGGTCCCCAGGTGTTGGAAAAGCAAAAGGCAGTGCGTGGTAAGTCCTTATGACAAAAAAACGGACGTCAGAAAGGATGAACGGGGAGGAAGGATACTAAGGCGCTTCTGGGTAGGGGAAGAAGGGGGGGAGAATAGCTGTCTCAATTTGGTTGGGGGGTGTTTCCACTAGTCAACGGTTGTTTCCGCCAGATCTTAAGTCTAAGAAAAACACTGGCGGAGCAGAGATTTTAACGTCCAGGAAGACCCAGAAGGAATAAACCTTCCGAAATGACTTTGAATGGTAGAGGACAAGACGGCACGCAATGGGAGCTCTCTTGTAGTCAGCGTCTCGGGCGAGGACGTTGGGGAACACCCCTCTGATTTTGGGGGGGGCCTTTTACGAACTAAACGTTCAATCATTGAAAGAAAAAGTTCCGCAGCAGTCCCCGGAAAAAAATGTTTTAACTATTGGAAAAAGGACCGTGAAATACTTCAGGATATCACTCAAAAAAAGCAAAAAGACCAAGTACAGCAGAGCGAAGTGCGAGGGGGGCACACATTGAAAAACAATCTGGAAGGGGGGAATCATAAATAGGGGGGGGGGAAAAGAGTAGTCCTGGAACTAACATTGGAAGCTACGCACGTCAAAGAGATCAGAAGGATGACGAAAACCAGGCTAATAGAGAAAAGAGATTTGGACCAACGAGGGGAATTCAACAGTTGGGACGTCCTCTGCCGGTTTCCAGGGGTGGGCAGGTTGCAGAAAACCCATGGGGTGGTTTGAAAAAAAACGAGTGGACGACACTACTTTCAAAGAAAAAAAAGGGCTTTAACCGATCCTCGAAAAAAAAGTAGGGGGAGGGATAGAGGAAACTGGAATCACTAAAGGGGGGAGGGTCCAATTTGGCGTGGAAAGGTTTTTCACAAAAACCTGTTAGGACGAAAAAAAGACGAACACTCAGAGGAACGGCACATGATGTCCAGGGGGGTGTTCCGAAACAGAAAGGAGGGGAGTATCGGCTAAGTGAATAAAAGGGGTTTTGTGGGGGTCGTCAATAAACCGGTGATTATTAGACTTAAGGAGGATTTGGTTCAAATGTAATTTCCATACAGAAAGATCCCATCGCGGGGGGGATTCCCCCTGGGGGACGGCCTTCTAGAAATGGGGGGGGCCATAAAAAATGGGTAAAAAACTCTGTAAAGCTCTGGAAGGGGGGTGATCAGAAAGTATCGGGGGGTAACATCGGATCGGAGAAAAATTTCATGACAGAGTCGGGGGGAAGTATCTGAGAAATGGTGCGAAGAGGAAACAAACAATCGAGGCATGTGTAACGTGCGCCAAGCACAAAACTTTGGGGGATCAACCCAAGGGGTTGGTGGTGAGGGATTGTAAGATAATGATCATTAAAGGAGTGACCTGCTTAGGGAGATGGCTAAAGTAGCCAATGGGAAAAAAGCGTTTCAAAGAAGGGTCTTTGTACCTTACAGAAGGATCTGAAAAAATGGGTAAGCGATGAAAAACAACAAGATGCCGTATAGCGACCTACCCTGGAAGCTCATCAGTGAAGCGATACTCGCCGAAATGGGTGTGGGAAGGCCTAATGAGTCATCAGTTGATTTGAAACAATGACCTTTCCCATTACGGAAAGAAAACCTACTCAAATGAGAGACGTCTCATGAAAAAAATCACTCCGACTTTAAGACAATTATTGTGGTCGAGATTTCAGCTGGTTTAGAAAAGATAACCAGTAAAAGTATAGAGATACTAAGTAATTACGAAAAAAGATGAAAAAGAGTCACGCATATCGGGGTGCAGTAGGCCAAAAAAAAACTGGATACGTTTACCCGCAGGGAGGGTCTCATTAGAAAAATATCCATGGGTAAAGGGGCCCTCCGCTTGGGGAGCAGGGCCATTAAAAGTGCAGCACACAGGCAGAAATTCAAATTCAGAAACGGAGGGGAGTGATAACTAAAAAGAGAAAAAGCCAACGCAAAACCTCGACAAAGAGATGAGACAAAAATTCCTTCGTGTAAGCATTTAACGACTAGAGGGAGAAATGTCAGTGAGGTTAAATGCCAGAGAAGAAAAGTTCGGTGGTATTGGTGGTGCAGTTGAGAAAGGAAACAAAGACTTCACAAAAGCACTCCCAATGAAAATAACGCGCGAACATATCCACAAAAAATAACTGGACTATGTCAAAGAAGGTCGGGGGAAAGATAAAATGAACTGGGGGGGTCCGGGGAAGATTCGATAGCGGGAGCCGACTCACGTCAAACAATGTTCCTAGAGGACCGAGGGGCGAAACAAACCACTTATTATTAGGAATAAGAGATCTGTGGGTAAATGTAATCAAAAAGGAACAGATTGCTGAGAGACGGGATACGAGAATATAACACGGAGAAAAAACTTTTAAATGGAGACTGAGGCCATCATCTAGGAAATTGGCCGGGGGAGGAATTTTAGGGCAGTTTTCTTGGCTGGAGAGTGAGCTCCTCGGTCACAGGGCTGAAAACCCCCCAAATGGAACACAACTATCACCTACCGGCCGAAAAAGGATTCTCAATTCCAGGGCCATCAGACCGGTCAATGAAGAGCATGAGGGAAGGAGGTTGTTTCTAGATTGGTCCTTAGGGGAGGGTTTTGCGGGTTTCTGCAAGGGAGGGGGGCGTGAGAAACTGAATGTAGAAGACGGTTGGTTGGCATGACTGGTCGGCGCCATCGTCCGGAGCGCCCTGGGACTTTACTGCCGATCTAGGAAAAAATTTAGGGTACGAACAGCTCTGTGTCCTATAAGAGGCGGCGTTGAATGTTGAAAGATCTTTGGGATCCCTTTTCTCTTGGATTAGAAAGCTGAGATTGGACCAGTAATTCCGTTAGGAAAATTATTCCATCTAGAATCTCAAAAAAGATCGCGGCGGAAAAGTACGTCTAGGAAAGGGGGATACCATAGAAGTAAGGATTAGGGTTGGGGCTAGGCTGTGAAAAAGCACATCTGCCTTAATGAAAAAAACCTTCTAAAGAAAAAGCAGGGGGGCTGAAGGCTTCTGAAGATCGTTAAAGGAGGGAAACGAGAGACGTCGGTATTTTTGGGGGAGCGTCTTCCATTGGTTTCTCATTGACGGAAGGGAAGGCGAGTGCTGAACATAAAGGGGGAAGGTCTCAACCGGAGGATTCCTGCTCCTTCTCTGGAGGAACTAGGCACCAAAAGTTGGGATGAACTGGTGGTGAGCAGCAACGTTTGATCGGCAAGGGGGGGTAAACCGCCCGACGATTGTTATGAGTAATCCTAAAGGCACGTCGGTATAAAGAGCATCATCCTCAGTTAGGAAAGGGGGCACGTTCAAGTCACCGGCTTCATCACACGAAACTTCGTACTCCCTTAAGAAGACGGCAAGCAGAAGCCAGCGAACAGTCAAAGGCGCGATCACAAGGGGATCAGGCATCACCCTCTGGAAAAGGTTTGTTGCAAAACGATGGGCAAGAGGGGAGGCACCTAGTAACTTTGCCTCAAACTGAAAGCCAAAGACGGATACGAAAAAAAATGCTTCAGAGAAAGAGAAAGAAAAAGAAGATTTTTACCCTCTTAAGATGCATTTTCGGGGTAAGAAGGTTGTTAGACTGGGAGAAGCCAAGTTGGTTTGAAAAAAAAGCTTCAAGCGCACGAGGGACCAGACCCGGTCCGTTAACACGCTATGAGCAGAGGAGAAAAAACAACTGAGGTAGGATGAAGGAAAAGGAAGAGGGGGGGTTAAAAATACCGTGGCTTTAAAACAATGTGTAGAAAAAAGCGGGGACAGGGGCTCAAAAGATGACAAAAGGAGGAAAACAGAAGAAAGTTCCCATGAAGTCCTCTGGAAGGTCACAAAACTGGGTTCCTGCTAGGACAGGGTGTTGGGTGGAAAGACGGTGAGATTAAGACGGACGCAAGAAATGAGTAATGTAGTACCAGACTCCCGGAACCATCGCGGGGGGGGAAAGAAAGAAAAAGGCCCTGTTACGGAGGGGGGCTTGGGGGCCTTCTAAGGTGTCAGCGCATTGAATGACATGGCGGAGGAGTCCGCGGGGTTGTGAGTGTCAAACTGTTGGAAAGTCAGGTCATTAAAACTGGCGAACCATCATTAGGAGAGAATCTACGTGAGGGGTGCAGGGAAAAAGGCTCAATAAGCTCAAAAAAGCGCGGGTTTGAAAAAAGAGGACGGGCCAGCGCCAAAAGTTGCTTGCGAACACAGATATGGGCCAACTTGTTGGGGCGGGGACTGAATAATCATGACTTGATTTCAGCCTAAAGGCTGAATTCAGAGGGAGAAGGTCAGCAATTCGCAGGCCGGAAGAAGTAAATAGTAAACAAAGGCAGCGCCTTGAAAATCCGCTTCAGCAGGATACAGGGGTCATGGATAATCAAAGGAAAATCGGCGCATAGAAAGGAAGGCTTTGTTTTGTGTGAAAGGAGGGTCCCAGTAATGAAAGGGGTGGATGTGGGAAAAAAGCACGGGCCAAAAACAAGAAATCCGCCTTCCAATGTCACAATAACTACGCAGAGCCGCAAATCAACTTGGGCCATACTGGTCGGAAAGGGAAGGCAAGAGTTTTGCATAAGACCATTGGACTAAAATATAAGGCATGCGTCGATTCAATAGTGATAAAAAAAGAGAGAAAAGCTTCAAACAGTCTTGCATTCCCGCCAGGGGAAAAGTTCAAGGGGGGCCGCGGACGGCATGGAGTCCACTAGCCCATCCCGGGGCCCGAAAGCAGGAGAGGCAAGCATTCAAGGCCAAAAACAGCAGATTCAAATAGTTCTGATGGAAAAAAAGACCGTACCTAACCAGAAACCTGACGCATCCAGTAAGATGATAGACAAAGCTCCACTCAGATAGTTACCGGGGAAGCGACGAACCATGGAAAGTGAAAGGCAAGGAACAGTAGGAAAGTGAGGGGTGTAGGAAAATCATGACACATCATCGGACACGCCTCCAGCAAGTAAATAACGACATTAAAATAAAAAGCAATGAACCGCGATGCTGGGGGTCGCCAGGGAAAAAGGACTGTTGTTTTCAAAGGGGGAAAGATGACTCTTTCCGAATTCTCTACCTGTAACGGGACGATGAGAAGAAGTAAACCAGAAGAAAAAGTCCGAAACAAAAAACATTAGAGTAAAAAGAGAGATCAGGGTTGTAAGAACAGATTTCGGGGGGGGGTCGCGCCAGCGTAAAAGAGAAGCAACGAAACAAATCATTTTAACGTGCAGGGGGACCAAAGACGAATGAAAGGGGGGTACCGCGGCTATTGACTGCGAACTATGAGGGGAGGGGGGGTTTGAAAGACTGATAGAGGTTTGAGGGCAATTCACACACCTACAGGAAAGAGGGAAACATCTAAGCAAGTAAAGCCGCAGAGAATCATTTATGAGTCCGAGAGGGAGAGAGGTGGACTTCATTGGGTATTTAAGGTGAGGGCGGCCCGGAGGTTCTTATCATACAAAAGGCCTGAGGTGTAGGAGGGGGGGGGGGGGAGTGGGACCTTTCTTCTCTCACTTGATGAGGCGAAAAGGGGGGGTCTCCTTTTGATCCTGGAGCAGGATCTTCAAAACTTTTCTCAGTGGAGAGGCCGGGTACAGAAGGGGAGGGAATCTTGGGTTTTTCGAAAAGAAAATTGTACTAGGGATCCTAGAGAGGGAAACGTGTTCTAACTTTCTATTATGATAAAAATAGACTATGCGGGAGCAAATCGACGTGCTCTACTCGGGTGAGCGATTTTACCGAACGGGAGGGGAAGGAGAGGGGTAGTTGTCGTTGTTCCCTCCGATGTTGCAAATCATTCATTTAATGGGTAGACTTCTAACAAAAAACACGGACGCATCATTGGAGATTATCTGGCTTTATGCGTTAAAGGAGGACAGGGATCAGAAAGAGGGGGGGTATTGGGGGAACGAGGAGGGGTTTCCTAATTGACGGGAGGAAAAAAACTTGCTTAGCATCGAGATGGAAGGGATCAGAAAGAACGAAGGAGCGAATCCTGCTCTCGGTCACGCAGGGGAGAAGCAAAACCAAACCGTTTATAATCTGTGGGTGATCATCTGAGAACGCGGTGGTTAACCCCCTTAGGGGGGGGGAGGGGAGGGTAAGACTACCTTAAATGATACTTGGGGAGCCCCGTCCTGGTTGAAAATTTAAATTACGGGTTAAAATACTATCATTAATCAGAAAGCGACCCGAGAAGAAGAAAGGGAAGGCGGCGATGCAAATGGCTTAGAACAACCCGCCTGGGGAGAAAAGGTTTGTAATCTCAACAATCGATGGGCAATAGGTAGTAGGGGGGGGACAGGGGGGCCTCGAACAAATCCAAAAGGACGCTAAATCACCGTGAACCATGTCTTAAGAGGAGAAAGAAAAAAAGAAATCGTTTTTTAAAGAAAAAATCTTAGACAGGTGGGACGGTCAAACCTCGGAGAAAGGTGTCATATGGGACTGACATCAAGGGGGGGAAAAAAAAAAAGGAGGGGTCAAATTGCCAGGAAAAACTTGTCGGTTCACACCTCTGATCCTCAGTGAAAACACAAAAATGAGAAACGAGAGATCCTTTATCGTAAAAAGTGGCCTGGAAAGATTTTTGTCGAGGAACAACGCTGGGGGCAAACCCCCTTTGGAGGACAGAAATATTAAACCACAAAAACACGGGGAAAAAAAGAAATGAAGAAAAGGTAGGACTCAAAAAGTTGCTGAAAGTGGTTAGGAAAGCAATGGGGGGTTTGAGTCATAAGGTTTATTATTAATCAGGAGCTTCATGGTATCGGGAAGACAATGTGAAGAAAAAAAAAAAACTACAATATCCAATCGCGTGGGGGGGGGGGAGGCCAATGGTACATAGGGGTGCTGGGCAATTACAGAGAGAAGTTGGGAAAAATTGCTTTCAGCGAGGCCCTCTTCTGTGTTGTGACCATGGATTTTGGGGGATGTGGAAGCTTTCATTGGCCACGGAGAAAAACAGGGTTTCAGTGGAGTTCTCAGTTAATCAAAAGAGTGAACGGGAGGCTCTTCCAATCAAATCGAGGGAAGTTAAACCTCGCAGAGACCGAGCCAATTTCTCTACAAGAGATCTGGGTGTGGGACATATTGTCAGCTGAAGCGAGCCGGAGTGGGGATTACGCAGCGAAGGGGAGGAAGGGATCCCGTTTAAAATGAAAAAAAGGGCTTCATCAAGTCTCATGTTTAAGACGACGTCAATAAAGAACGGACACAAAATCAAATCGTTGAGCCTCCGTATAAATCGGGAACAGCCAGGGGGAAGAAAACAGCAGTTGACAGAGAATCGGGGAAAGAAAAATAGGACTTCGTTGGGGTGTGTGTTTACCCAGGTGCAAGCATTGTTGATGGGGGTGGGGGTAACACAAAAAACGGCCCATTACCAACTCGACAGAACCGTCAGTGAAAAGAAGCTCGAGCAGCAAGGAGAATGTTGCCGACCAGAGACGGGTAGAGATGAAAGAGTTGGAGGGATATAGCCACATTAAATATAAGCGGTCAAAAGGCGGGAAATTATTCGAAAAAGGAAAAAAACTTAAAAAGAAAAGAGCGTCATTCATTTCACAGCCTAACTGGACAAGGAACTGCGCGCAGCACGGGATTATCCACTGAGCAAAGTCCCTACCACGCCAGCAGGAGACAAAGGAAAAACCAAAAAACCAGGCGGGAACACACAACCGAAAAATCAAAAATAAGATTAACAACTCCAAAGGGAATCAACTAAAAACCTAATAACTCCCCAATAATCTGATAAAATAGAACGAGAGGTCAATTGGGAGGATGCTCGGAGGCGCCATTGCGAGAAGGAGGGACACTAAGGAAGGGTAGTGTTATGCAACAAGGACCGAGAGGAGGCACCCCGACGGAGAAGAAAGAAAACATTAAAATTCCCTCAAAGGAGACCTAATTCGAGCTTAAACTATAGACAGGGAAGGGAACTTTTTTCCTTTTATCTGGACTAGTGGAATCCTCTAAGGAAAAAAAGGTCCGAGGATTCGAGCCATGAAAATCTGACAACAACCAGGAAGGGGGAGGGAAAAAGAAAAGACAGAAGCCCTCGAACAGATTGTCTTCGAAGCGGTCAACTATTTAAAAAAGCTCCAAAAGAAAGGAATGGAGATCTGGGTCCAGCGAAGTGGGAGGGGGGGGGAACTGTCTGATGGGACATTCTCTTCGTCTGAGGCGGGGGGTTAGCGATAGTGGTAAAAATGGTGACATTCAAACACCAAGATAAATAATCATAGGGAGGAGACAGGCCTTGTCCCGACGGTACATTAGAAAATGAGAAACTATGGAAGCTTTGGGGAGGGAGCACACATGTGAATGGGGAGATTGTTCTTTGGTGAGGGAACAGGGGTGTGGGGGGGGGGGGGGTGGGGGGTGTTATTTTTCGTATTCAGCAATCAAAGGTCTGGAAATGCGGCGGTTGGTCAGGGGAGGATGGCAGCCTCATCTTCAGGTATTTTCGGCTCACCGGGGACCGGGGGAATTCCATCAAACTGTCAAAGGTCCAGTTAAAAGCGGGATAGGAATGAAGAGCTTAAATGTTCTTTTGTCTGAAGAGAAAGATTGGGAGGCGACACGCTTGACCGCATATTCTTGGAACTCGCAGAAGAATCTCGAAAAGGGATCTTCAAAGTAGAAGTGGTTTCTCTAATTTATGGAAATTACTGGGTTACATTCATGGAGGGGGGACTTGGTGGGTCCCGAACTTTTTATCAACAAAAGGCGTGATGGTAATGCTGAAGCCAACAAGGAACGCATAATTATGGAAGGGGGGGGAAGCTGAAGTCGTTCCTGGATGACGGGCGGAATATATCAGGGACGGAAGCAATATTGGGGGGGGTGGGTGGTTGACAAGACTTATGGGGTGTGGTTAAGACAGACGAGAAAGGTGCTGAAAGATTCATGGGGAATTCTCAGAATATGAAATAAAGCATTGACGCTAACTCATAATGCTTGACGCTTAGAGGACAAAGGGGACAAACAAACCTGTGGTCTCGCTTGGTAAGTCTGGCGCTAGCAGTTGGAAAAGTAGATTGTCTGGGGAGTAACGCCCTACCTTGATATGACGAAGGAAACGCGACCAATCTTCGTGTTTCAGCGAGTTAAATGAAGCTAAACTATCATTTTCACGAAGCGAGAGGTCCGCGCCAGAATTCACAAGGAGGACATGTGCTAAGCAGGCAAAAAGACCAAGGGCTTCAACCGGGGGGGAAATCTATACAAATGGAAGCGTAGTCTTGGAATTTTGCAAGAGAAAAAAAAGCAGCTTAAGAGAAATCACCATGACGAAAAAACAGGGCTAAGAAGAACACACAGAAGTTAGCAAGGTTGGGCTGAGGACTTCAGGCAGTCCTCTTCGGGGATAAGGGGGGCATATTTCAAAAAAAAAACACAGACCATTGGGGGTTGGGGAAACCGGCTGGTCAAAACAATACGGAAAACAAGGGCGTGA
>Ga0179593_1327437_pt1 | contig 10128 bp, 11 predicted proteins | sample CZODoug2_1_08_16_FD_185931 | JGI IMG/M metagenome (GOLD analysis project Ga0179593, IMG submission 185931) | Vadose zone soil fungal communities from Angelo Coast Range Reserve, California, USA - CZODoug2_1_08_16fungal (PacBio error correction) | ecosystem: Environmental > Terrestrial > Soil >...
CTAACACCCAACTTAGAGAATTAAGGAAAAGAGGAGCGGCGTAAAGACAAATTCCATAAAAGAAAAACCAGGATCAGACAGCTTCCACATTGTCAAAAAGCGCATATTATGGAGGAACTAGGTGAAGTGTAGAACCCCAATGAAAAAAAAAAGAGACAAGCCAAAGCTGCGGGGATGCGGGGCTTTACCGCCAGTGCGAGGACAAGAGTCGTTGTGAACGTCAAAACTACAGTTTGCAGAATTGTCAAGAGACGATGCGGGCCCTGGACTGCAAAAATGAACTTCTGCATGTGCAAAACAAATTCGACACTCACGCATCGAGATAAAAATAGGAGTCAACGAAAGGGCGTTTTCGTGGACTATGCGATAGGGTTGGACGTCGGAGTTGTGTCTATGGCAGTGTCCGGCAGAACGTACAAAAATGCCGCGTAGAAACCGGGGGGATTCGCCTTGCCAACACGACCGGGGGGGGGGGGGGGATCTGGGCGGGGGACACACGCGTGGCTCGGTGGCGACGATACAGTCGGCATGGCGACCCAAGCCGGTTAGGGTCGCTGAGATAGGAGGAACAGCATGCTTTGTTAGAAGACAGTGGATTGCTCCCATACAAAATGTCCCAGGGGGTCCGTATACCGAACCGCCTGAGTTCACCTACTCCCTCAAAGTCCTCGGATTTTCGGTTATGCTAGGAAAAAAACAAAACAACAGTCAACCCACCATGGTCATGTAGAAAAGGAAACGAGTTGCTCTAGATACTGGGGGATGCAGCCTCGTTCCTAAGCTGGTGGCCCAGGAAGTTTGCTCACAACGCTCCCACTTTTAGTAGGAAGGCAAAAAACGTGGGCGTTAAGAGCGTGGGTGTTCAAAACAATAGTGTCGTACAAGACTTCTGCCAGTCTGCAACACGAGGGAGACGAGTCGGCGAAAACGAGTCATGCTACAAGAAACAAACGGGAACCTGGGGTGGTGAGCTGAGATGAAAAAAAAATCGCAACGCCCATCCTCTCTTTTGTCAAAGTTCCGAGGGGCACATGATTTGTTAGCTTTCAGATGGTTGGGGAAAAATCACGCAAATAACGCCTGTGCATCACTCACAAGAGAGAAAACTCGGCGAAACGGGAGAAGCACATTTGCTTGTCTGGTTTTGAGAGCAGTACGCGCGATTTATGGCGCCTCTGGAAACCCATATTCATGAGAAGCCACCGACGACATACTAGCGTGGAAAATGTCGGTTGCTAAATGTAGTCCGATAGAAACGATGGAGAATAGATGAAAGAACAGCCTTCCGATTGGGCACTTTTCGGTTTAACTTACTGGGGGGGGTTTTTATATTAGGAGAAAAAAAAGATGGGAAACTCCCAAACAGCAGAACGATAAAACGTCGAAATGAACCTTAAAAAAAATAAGTAGAACAGAAGGACTGGGGACGAAAAAGGTGGAGGAAAACAAGGCATTAAAGGGCGACAATGGGAGATTAATTGTTCAAGAAAACAAAAGCCGGCGGACCGTATTCAATGATTTAAAGTCCTCCCTCGTAAAGGGGGGGGTGACAAAAGCACAGCCGGGAGGTGTGGGTTCCTCAAATCTACTTAAAACGAAAAAACTGAGTACTGACGCGCAAGCCGTTGGACGCAACAGTCAAGGGGAGGAAGGGAAAATGGGGGTGTTGGGAATATCTCAGAAAAAAACACCGGAGGAAGGGGAGAAAGATGAAACCAACCAACTTAGGGGGGGCAAACCGTCATAAGAGTTCTGCGTCCCACTCACGGAAAGACGGCGGAAGACTTGGACCCTATGGATGGGGAACCGACAGCCACGGGGGGAGGGGTCCCCCCACCCTAAGGGAAAAAAAAGCATGAGAATAGGTCATTGTGGGAAACGCAAACTGCGGATTGAAAAATCTGAGAAAAAAACCAATCTAGGGAGTCAATGACTTGTTTCCAAAAATCGAACCACATGAATCGAGAGAGTTATGGGGCGCTGGAATTCTCAATAAAATTGGGCGGTGTTTTGGAATTTCGAAGGAGAAGGTAACTCTCAGAAGTCACAGCCTTATTTTGGAAAGAAACCAATTTCCGCGCCCTCCTAAGGCTTAAAAAATCCACTGATTCAATTTAGAAACGGGGAAGAGCCGTCTAATTCAAAGAAGCGTAGGGTTCTCTCCTCGGGGGGGAGGGTGATGTGTGGGGCAAGTGACCTCCCGCAAAGAAATAACGAATCCCAAAAGCAATACTGCTAGAAAGTAGCGAGTTGGGTTAGGGGGGGGATGATTGTTACGAGGACGAATGCCCAAGGAGCTAACATACGTGACCTAAGATAAAGGGGAGACCGAGAAAAGGCGTTTTCCGGAAGCAAGCTAAAACCGGTCGTACCAGGAATCTAGATAGTGGGTTTAGGGAAGGCAAGCCGATCCATCTTGACCTAAGGTGCCGGGGGAAAGGGAAAAGAAGGAGGCAAGACCTGTGGAAACAAGCGAGACCAAAAGACACAACGCCAAAAGAGAAAAAGGGCGATCCGTTGGGGGGGCACCCGGAGGGGGGAAAAGGGTGCAAAAAGTCGGCCCTCAAGTGCGCTATGGAAAGTCTATACAGCTTTCAGCGACAGACGCAAAATTTTGGACAAAGGGTTTGTGGTGGGACGGGGAGATCAAACGGAAAATACCAAGGATAAGACTGTGCGGAGTCGAGGGTGCGGTGGGGGGCCGGACACAAATGTTGTTTTCGATGAAGGCAATCAAGTATCGAGCCAACTGCCTGCCGCTGTCCCGTCGAATTCAAGGGAGAGCACCGAAATTGTGCTATTCAGGATCCCGAATCGGGAGAGGCTGCCATACTGCAGTTAATTCTCGTACGTCCACGGGGAAAAAAAAAGGTCGGGGTGCGACATTGGGGGAAACAAAAAGGAAAGGCGGAGTGCAGACAGCGGGGAGGGGACGCGGCAATGCCCATTCAGATCAGGAGATCGGTAAAATCGCGCAACGAGGCCTCAGACGAAAAGAAAACAATAAGGAAAAGCGGGTACTCAAATTAGGCCGACACAAAAGCGAGGAAGTTTGCACGGGGCTCAGTGCGCCGAACAGAAGGGCAAGTTCAGTGTAGGCCAGCACCCGCACTTTCGAAACGGGTTTTGATAAAGCACGGGGGTACGTTCAACACGGGATGGGAGGACTCCGAGTCAGTGCCACGCAACTAGAAATCAAGGATAGTTTCGCGGGGACAGGCTGGGGTGTGGGGGCCGAACGACCATGTCGTAAATTGGCACAAAAAATACCTTGTAAGGAAAATCCAGGAGAGGAGGAAGGTGGGGGGGTGAGGTTAGAGGCGGTTGCCTTGGCAGGGGCTGGAGAAAATTCTTAAACACAACCACTGGTCAGAAAAGAGAGAGTCGGGGGAGAAAAGACAAGAGAACAGCATCAAATAAAGGCGTAAAAAAAAAACCGGACCGCTTCCACATTTTAGCTGCTTTACATGTAGGGGAGCTTTAAATGGGGGAGCCACATGCCAAAACCAAAAACAAGAAACTGTGCCTGGAGGGGCGTGATTCACGAACACTTGCACAAAGGGAACGGCCACGAAAGAGTTTTCTAACAAAGGGAACGTGAGGTGGGGCAACTGGCACCCCTTCTCACTTCTGCTGGGCGGCGGAATCTGTCAACAAAGGAGCGGGAAAGAAATAAAGTCTCCTAACTTACTGCACGTTGCGTGGAGGCTGCGGGATTAGGTTGCTACACTGAGGTTGACGATCTCGTAACTAATGGACGAGTCTCTTGAGGCAAACACGCTGGTCTCTTGGAAAGGAGAACCGGGGGGAAACTGGAGCACAACAAATTCTCAGCTCTGGGGGTTCGCATAAAAGTAGGGAAAGGGGACAGTAGGGGGGGGCAGCGCGAACGATTCAGGGGCTGATTCCAAGGACCGGGGTCCCTTCGATGGCGTCGACGGACATCCGGTCAGGCAGGTTGGCTACCGAGGGTTTAGGCACACGACGAAAAATAAAACGTTGGGTGTACGATGCGAAGTCAAAAGAGGAGCTGAAAGTGTCTGTCGTTGCTCAGGGGCCAAGCAACCCAAAAAAAAACTTGCAACAAATATTGGTCGGGAAAAAGGAAAAGCGGTAAAGCTCGCCGGGCAGAGACCCGAAAGGGTTATCATAGGCAGAAATGTAAAACCCCAAGCTCCCCCCATGTACAAAACGTTGGATTCCACACACTTTTCAGGTGTGCTCTTGAAGGTGGATGGGCGATCGGCAAAAAAACAGGGGCGTAGCACCATCTCGTGCCGTAAAAATAAAGCGATCACGGAGGGCGAGCAAGTAAAAAAAAGGACACGCTCTATTACTAACAGTGGTGGATTTCCGGCAAAGCAAACTCGCAAAAGACAGTTTCGGAGCGAGGGAACAACAGGATGTTGAAGCATCGTTCAGAGGGAAAACAAACTCACATGAAAGGAACAATCACATGACGAGGGGCCGGAAGGGCAGAACTAGCCACGGGACTGGTGGGACATGAGGGTTCCTGCAGGGTGTGCCTGTGCGCTTCTAAACCACGAAAGAACGAAAAATATGAAAGTTGGGGGGAGGGGCAGGAGGGACGCATGGGGGCCAGTAACCATTAATGTAAGCGATGGCGAGAGATGTTCGACACACGAAAGGAGCGAGACGGCATTGTGGTAAACAAACCTCTTCCTTTGTACGGGAAAAAGGACGATAGGAAAGAAACGGAAGGCCAAAACAAAAAAAGAACAAATCGAGAATTCAAGTCAAGCCACGTCTGCAGGGGAAGGATAAGCGGGCGCACCAAGGGCCTTGGCTAGCTCAAAAGTGGGGGGAAATTTCAGAAGTTGGGAAGAAAGAGGACCTTATTCGACAACAGGGAGTTCATCTGTACCCAGTAAGGGGGTGGGTACAAGAATAAAACGCCGTGGGGGGGGGGTATGGACTCCGCATACGGGCGGGGACTGGAAGTAAGAAAAATTGGGGACTCAGAACGTATGTGTTAGACGGAAAACGAAGTTTTTAGAAGCGCTCGAAAAAAACAAATCTTAAAAGTTTCAAAAAATGAGGGGGCCGTCAGACCCTGAACGTTCGGGAGAAAACCTTTCTACGGAAGCAGAGTGGGCTGATATTTACCCTACAATAACCGTGTGATGAAAGGGAAAAGGGGGGTTCCTGAAAGCATTATAATGGGGAAGGAGGTCAGGGTCAAAAAGGGACAGATGAATCTTCCAATTTTGAGTATCCACGTGAAAAAGGGGGTCCAAAAATGTCTGGATCTGGAGGGGTGAAGGACTGACTACTGGAAGTCTCTGAAGGGAACTGGGGGGGGATGGAAGACTAAGCTATAGGAGCGGCAATAGCAATTAGATGGTGTGGAGAAAAGGCACATTCCGCAGAAAACTGAGAAAAAGACATCGCAGACTAATATTCAATTTAGACACGGGGGGGGGGAAAGACCGAGGCGCAAAAGGGAGTGACGGTTCTCCTGCACATGGTTGTACGTTTCAAGAGGCGGAACGATAGCAGGCACCGGGAATAAAGAAAATCCAAGGGGCTAGCCTACGAGACCGGGAATGTTGTCTTGGGATTCAGGGGAAGTTGTGAGTTTGCCTGTCCAAGAGATGCATCTCAAACCAACGAAAGAAACCATAGCGAACTCTGTAGAAAGGAGGGGACGGTGCATTATCAAGCTCAACCAACCGGAGTAAAACCTTGGGAAGTGTCTGAATATTTATGTTTTAGGGAAAGGTGAAAAAAAAAAAAAGAGGATACCTTACTAAAGAGCGACAGGGGGGTTGCCCTGAATTAACTAAAAAAAAAGGGGGAGGACTGAAAAAGAAAACCGGGGCGAGGATAGTGGGGTTACCCATTGACGGACAAAAAACGTTCGCACTTAACGAAGTTGCTGCCATCCAAAACGTAAAGAGGGGGGCGTTACCAAAACGATCATTTATGAAAGGAAAAAATCGGAGGGGGTGGTGTTTGTTCTTCAACTATCAAACGAAAGCAAAAAAATGGGGAGGAATTCGTTTAGAAATAGAGAGGGGGAGGCACCAAAAGTCAGGGTGGCGAAGGAAGAAAGTGCGGGGACCAAAAGGAGACAAGGGCAAGTCGAAGCCTATTCGAGGGGACACCTCTTCAGGCGAGAACCGAATTCCGGCGGCAATCTTTCATAAGTCAGACGGGGGGAAGGCAGTCAAAACCACGCGGGATAGACGGGGAAAGTGATTGCAAACCCGGTTCTCGGAACGGCCAAAAAGAAGGGGACGCCTGAACGAAAGAAAAAGCAGAGCTCAAGGAAAAAAACCTGGGGGGGGGGAAAAAAACGTAGCAAGCGCCAGACAAAAACGGGCGGGTAAAAAAAAAAGGATTCTCTAAAGACGTTACGGGTGCCTGGAGGAATGTTGAAAAGGGAAGAACACCTAGGAAGGAAAAAAAGGGGAAAGAAGGGTCAGGACATGGCACCCGCCCAAAAATGGGCGGACGTCAGTTGGTAAAGGAAAAAAAAGAGCGGGGGGCGGAAAATAGGATGACCGTGGCCACGCACCAAGCACAGCAGAGGGGATAAGGAAGCGATGGTCGGGGGTGGGCATTGTTCTCAATCACACATGAAAACGGGCGCCCCTCTAATTGAAAATGTGGGGAGCCGGCCGGGATTAAGCGAGGGGTGATTTTCTGGAAGGGGCTGGATCGCTGGTTAATGAGAGATCAAAAAACAACAACGGAGGGAAAGGGGAAAAGACGGCGTAAATACAAAGAGACCAAAAGAGAACATACAAAACTTAACAAAAAGGAAAGCTTCAGTCTACATGAGGGGGGGCCGAAAGAAGGTGCAATTTGGATAAGGCCAAACAAAGCCTCGCATCCGAGGGTCTTGCGTGACTTTCCCGAACAGGGCGAGCATAAGAATTGACGAACTGAAACTGCAAAGAAGGGGCATAGACAAGGGGAAAGTGTGCGGGTAACTTTCCAAGAAATGAAACATGTTTTCACGGCAGGCAATTCGCCCAGCCACGTCAAAAAAAGCGAATAGGTCGGACGGCAAAGGGGAAGGTCCGGGGCAGGGGGCATCCTAGTGTTTTGGGCCAAGGCTCATTTTACAGAAGCTAGATCATGAGGGAGACTGACCGAGAGGACAAGCACGCTGGATATTCCTGGCCTATAACCTTGCGCCAACTGGGCAACCCGAAAAAAAGTGAGCGAGATGGGTGGTACAGGGGGGACCAACCGGACTTCATTTTGCAGGAGGGGCAAAAAGATACAAAGGTAGGGATAAACCCCCCGGTGAGAGGTGGCCTTCAGAGGAAGGAAGGGAAAAATCGGACAGGGGGAACTAACAGGGGATGGGAGAAGCGACAAGGAAACAGTTGGGTGGCTCGTATAACAACCTCTTCTATTTAACCACGGGAAAAAAGAAAAGGAGATCCGCTATTCCTGGTGATCGTGGAAAAAAAAACCAACACACTTGAAAGGAGGTGGGAAGGAGAAATAGAGGTAAATGAGAACGGGCAATAGAGCACGCTGGATTTGAAACGTTGTCAAACACGGGGGGTCACCACTGATAACTCAAGGTGTATGCAAGAAAAAATGGGCGTGGTGCTCTTCGGTCTTTCATAGGTCAACAAAAGGGAAGAAGGGCGACGCGAGGGAACGAAGGTCGGAGGATAGGGCCGTACTAAAAGCTCGGCACGACGTGAAAAGACCGGTGTTTTTTCTGAGTCAAGCGCACGGGGAAAGCAGTCAAACCGTTGGCAAGTATCAGGGGGTACACGTCAGTTTGGGAAAACACTTGAATTCAGCGAAGGGGAGCAACTAAGCATCCCAAACACCTAAAACGAGAATCCTCGAGCGGGAAACGGGCGGAGGGGGGGGGAGGAGACAAGGAAGGATAATATATCAGGGGTTAACTGGCGGCGGGCCACTGCAGGGTAAAACCTTCACAAATCGTGCCCGGCAACTAAAAGAATAGGTGCCGAGCGTCAGAGGCCGAAAAACTGAAAAGTACAAGGCGATGGAATATTCTCGTTCAAAGGCACGGTCGTCGGGGAGGAGGGGTCCAAATGCCTCTTAATGTTGCTCGGCGATTACTCTATTGGGGAGGGCTCACAACATCGAACACGTCGTCGGAATTAAAGTGGGGAGGAAAAAACCGGGATACTCTAAGAAAGAGCGTTAAAAGGAAGGGGGGAACAGAAGCTCAGAAATGGTAAGTTGCAGTCAAGACAAGAAAGCAAAATTGAATGTGTCTTTCCTCTGAGAACCAAATGGGTTATAATCAATCAATGATTTTAGGACGCAATCAAAAAGGGTAAAAACGAATGAGTCGACGTCTAAAAAAAAGGGAAATTGGGACGTTAAGTATTACTTAACTAGACAGAATGTGGGGGGGGAATGGCAGCTCAAAACTTAGAGGAGGAGAAAGGGAGGGGGTAAAAAAATTCGGTTGAGGGTTCATAACCTGGAAAGTGGGGAAGTGAAATCATGCTGGATTCGAGGGAGGAAAAAGAAAATCCAACAATGTGAGGTCCCCCATTATAGGGTGGACAGCGAGGGGCATAGAATAAGGTCCGCCGGAGTACTGGGTTGAACCCTCTTAACATGTCAGGGTGGAGCTGAGCCAAAAGACGGGTTTCAAAAAGAAAGTCAATCACATTTCTCTTTCAAAAAAAGTCCACGGAAGTTTCTCGACGAAGAATAGAGTGGTGTTTGGGAGGGGAGGCAAGGGTAGTTAGGGCGAAATAGTCCACATTAAGGTTAAAGAAAACAGGAGGCACCGACGAAGGCCGGATACAACTAATTAACAGATATTATAAGGGGAAACGCAACAGCCGCAGAGGCGCAAAACGCAGAGTTGAGTTTCCCTTTGGATCGGAGGGTTGAAGTGCAGAAGCAATATCTTGAAGGAACTAGAAGGAGAAGAAACCAGCCCATGGTGAAAACTAGACGAAATAGGGTTTGGGAAGGCAGTCGGAATGTTGGTAGAAATGACATCAATAAGAGGGAGTAAAAAAAAAAGAAACTGTACCCGACTAACGGGGAGGTCAGATTTTTCAGGTGCTAGGGGAAGCGCACTCAAAACACAACAAAGGGGGACGAAAAAGGGTACGGCGAAAACTTTGTGGACGGGAGAGGTCCATCCGGTGAACCCTTTCCAAGGGAAGAAAGGTATGAGACACCTGGTTTGGGAAAAAGGCTAAAGATCAACACGCCCAATGTGCAAGAAACGACGTTGGACCACGGAAAAAAAGAGGGGAAAAAACCAGTTACGCTCACGATCTTCCATCCGGTGTCATTTCCCGAGAGTCTAAACCGCTTGAAGTCGACATGAAAAAAATGTCTGTTTGTGTTGGATGGGGGACACAAGAACGGCAATACAAAGATGGATTATAAAAGGAGGCCGAGGTGAAATCTCTTCGGTTGGTACAGGAAACCCCAAGGTTCAAATTTTCATTGGCAATCAATGTGGACGAGCTCAACGATAACCCTTCAGGGCTTGACCACAGTAGGGAAAATAAAACATTGGCGCCTTCCCTAGCACCGGTGGCTTTTGTCCCTCTGCACTCCCGGGAGTTACTTAGAAAATCAAAAAAACCCAAGGAACTTCCCTTGTCGCTGGATGTACGGTTTCCTTGAGAAAACAAAAGATCTGAAGCGGGGGGGTAGTGACTAAGGGTCAACGGTTATCGGAGGACGCTAAAGCGCTTGAACGTGGACATCCTTCCCGAATGCGCCCGATATAAAAATCCTGGCATATGGGGTACTCAAAAAGAAACAGCCCCCCCCCACTGTTCCATGCGGGACGACGAAAGTAGTTTCTTCTACGCGGATGAAATGCCTTGGGAGGTCGAGAAATAAAAATACGAAAGGCAGGAAACGGCAACCCACAGGGGGTAGTAAATGAGGGAACTCATCTTGAAGGTAAAGGAAAGAGATGGCTGAGAAAAGGTTCGGACCCACGCAAGAAGGGGGGAAAAGAGAGAGAGGTGTCCGTGAAAATGGTCTTGCAGGGTCGGGGGGAACATCCAAAAAGTGCACCCTTTCTCCAGAAAGGGACGGCGCTGTGAAAATGGGCGAGATACGGGAAGTTTTATTTGCTCGTGGGACTGGGTAGTGGAGTCGCTGGTCTGTGAACCG
>Ga0179593_1334696_pt1 | contig 10128 bp, 15 predicted proteins | sample CZODoug2_1_08_16_FD_185931 | JGI IMG/M metagenome (GOLD analysis project Ga0179593, IMG submission 185931) | Vadose zone soil fungal communities from Angelo Coast Range Reserve, California, USA - CZODoug2_1_08_16fungal (PacBio error correction) | ecosystem: Environmental > Terrestrial > Soil >...
CAGGAAACTCCAAAAAGATATTCTGGATGCCCAAACGTGCCGGGGAAATCAAACGAAAGGAAATGTGCGGTTACACCTTGTTGGTTATTTCACTTTACGAAAAACGGCACGGGGGCTTAAAAATGTGGCGGTCAAGGAATATCAAAAAAAAGAAAAAACAACGGATTGGGTCGGTAGGCCTCCCTCAAAACAATTTGTGTGAACGAGAAAGACGAGGGGGGAAAAAAAAAAGGATGGGCGGGGGTCCAGGGGCATAGTGTGAAAGGGAAGACTATCCCAATCATAGAAGAGGGTGGGGAAAAAACTCAAGCCCAAAAAAGAAAACAGGGGAGAGGCGACAATGAGGGAAAAAAAAATGTCGAAACAACATTCCCCGGGAAAAGGGAAAGAAAGACGTGTAAAGATACACATTGGGGAAGAGGGTGGGGGGTAAAGGCTTGCTAGGGGAGATCGAATTGGGGGGACGGTTGAGCCGTTTCCGGAAAATGACTGTCCCAATCATAACAACAACTCTGGGGAGGGCAAACAGGGGCAATTATCATAACGAAATATGGACAAGAAACTGGGAAATGGAGCTCGCCTCAGAGACTTAAAGTCGAAATCGTATCCATCGCGGGAGTGGAGGGGGAATCTACCAAACATGTGTTACAAAAAAAGGGAGACAATCCATCGAGGTGAAAGAAAGGGGCCCGCATACATGCTGGGGGCGAATTTCCAAAAGTGCGGGGGGGGGGGGAGGAGTTCGAAACTGAAAAGGAAAGCCAAGAGAAAGGGCAATAGGGGAATGGTCAGCGGGGTAGCCCTGTGAAGTCAGGTGGGCGGTGAAAAAACCACCTCTTACAAGACCAGGCATTAAAGGGGGATTCAGAATCTCTAAATGAGGGAAAACAAAAGTATGAGGAAACCCGGACTACTTGGGGGGAAGGACGGGGGGCCAAATTAAGAAATTGGGATCACAAAGGACGAAGGGGAACAACAAACTAAACCCTTCAAGAAGGTGAAAAAACGCCCAGTGTGGGTGGCAATCAAACAAAGCACAAAAAAAAGGTGGAGAACAAAGGGAAGAAGTAAAGAGAAAGAAAAGGACCGGCCGGCGGGGGAACGATTTTTTTTTATCAGCTTTGTGAGGAAACAAGTTTTGGGGGGAAAAAGTGTCAAGGAAGTTTGTGGAGTGCGAGGAAAGAACATGCTTTATGGGGGCAGAAAAAGTTGGTAGGAATCAGAATGTGGGACCAGGGAAAACCGTCACTTGTCACAACCCAGAATGGAAAGGTCAAAGGGGCACAAAAGCGAAGAACTCTAGATGAAAGTACGAAGGGATAGTGGCCCGACATTACCTACTCAGGGGAAGGGGGGGGACCTTCTAAAGAAAAGGTTGGAAAACTAACCCACAAAGAAGGTTGGAAATCAAAAGATGTGAACCTATCCTCGAGAAAAGGGGGGGGGAACAAGTCGGAGCCTTCAAGCCCGGGAGCCCGAGACCAAACTAAAAGTAAAATCAATAACCAAAAACGGAAAACTTCGCAGGGGTAAAAAAACGCAAAGGGTCCGTTACCATCAATGGGAAAGACAAAAACGAACGAATCTAGCAAAGGTGAAAAAAAAAGTTTCTTGAGAGATAAAGCAATCCTACAAATGGGGGGGGGGGGGAGGCGAAACCAAAGAGGGGGGGAAAAGCTGACAACCGTAACAACGGACCTGGGTGGGGGACTGTTGAAAAAAAGAAAATATAATCTGTGTCATTGGAAGACTTGGGGGGGGGATAGAGAAGGCGGGACCGAAAAACTTGTGGGTGTGACTGGGAAAAACGGGGGACAAAAAAGAGATGGGTTCAGGGGAAAGTTCGCAAAACAGGAAAATGAAAAATTGTGAAACCTTAAGCAAGCAGAAGAGGAAAAAACACAATGTCTATAAAGGGGGTGAAAAAAAAAGGAGCCAACAAAGGAAAGAAAACCTTGCAGAGGAGAAGGTTAAAATTGCGGGGGGAAAATGAATTGAAGGTCCGCCATTTAAAAGACAAAAGAAGGGACTGGCCGACAGGAACGGTTTTCCAGGAGAAGGAACGGGGTTGTCTAAGGAGTGGCGTGGGAAAAAGCGCAAGTTTCAAGGAAACGAGCCATCAAAGGGGGTTGCTGAAAAAACCAATAAGAGTGAAGGTGGTCACATCTTCAGACCTAGATCAAAAAGGGAAAAAGGGTTGAAGTTGATCTTCAAACATACAAAAACACTGAACGCCCGAAGAAAAGGGACGCTGCTCTTTTGGACGGGGGGGGAAATAAAACACGTGTGGGGGAGGGGCACGTCAAGGAATAGCCGAAATTCTCTGAAGGGACAAAACACTACAAGATTGCGAGTGTATCTCAATGGGGACAGTGGACACAAAATAGAAACAACAGAAAAAAGACGCGATATGGGGGGGGAAATATTTGCCCGAGGCCTGAAAAAAAAATTGAAAAACCCAACTCGAGACAAAAAGACTCAAACACCTGGACCATCGGGGGCAAAAGGGAGTATGTAGAAAAGAGGGATGGCCGAAGTAGTGGTGGCAAATGGTCCAGGGAAAAGAGTGGTGAAGAACTGTTTCAAAAACAAGCCGGAAACCGGAGAAAGAGAATCACTGGGGGGGAAAACTGGAAAAACACAAACGGGAAGGAGGTTGGGGAGACGCGAGTGATTGGAAGTTAGGGAAGGCCCCCAGGTCGGGCAGGGCACATCGGGTTGATTACAATGGGCCAAGAGGAAAAAACTGGTGTGATCAACAGAGACAAAACTGGGGGCGACAAAAAAAAGTAAAAACTCGGTGGAGGACAAAAAACTATCTTTGAGGACCACGCTCGTCATTCTCTGGCCCAGAGGGAGGGGGGGAGAAAAACAGTCTTCGGAAAACTGCAAGAGGACTCTATAGTAGATACAAAAACGAACAACGAGTAGGATAGAAGGCAAGAGCGGCAGGACACTACTCCACAGGGAGCAAAAAACAAAAAGGCAGACACCCCCCGAAATTTGTACAAAACAAAAATAGACCAAAGGTTGACAAAGTGACCACTGCGGGGGGAAAAAATGAAGGAAAAGGTGTCAGAGGGATAAAAAAGGGGGAGACCACTTGCCCTTGTCAGGCAAAACAAAACAAAGGCCCGGTCACTCCCAACATTTCCAAACGCCATCATTGTTGAACTAAACAGGAAAACCACGCAGGAAATCACCACAGCCGGACACAAGAAAAACAAAGACTGGTGGGGCCAACATTGCAAATTTCTTTCAATCCCGGGGACCGGGATGTCTTCAAAAAGAGAAGAGGCCCTATCCATGCAAAAACCAGAAATCAAAGCGAGGGGGGGAAAGAGAAAACGTCACATCAGAAAAGGCCGGAAAACAGTGTGTGTGAGCTAAATATAAGACCCGAGGTTTAAAACGGGGTCCCTCTCTAAAAAGACCCGTGTGGGAAAAGAAATGGAAACACCTCAGCGATAAAAAGAAAACACTGGGGGGTCATGATTCACGTTTGGATCTTGGTTTCGGTTGCAACGGAAAAGACGAAGACATAGGAAAAGAAGATGGGGGGGGGTTTCCAAAGAAGATCCTGGCGGCTCGCACCGCCTTAAAAAAGCAATCAAAAGTGCAAAAAAAATCAGATGGCCGCGAAAAAAAACAAAAAGCATCGAAAAACCGACCACCTCAGAGTTTTTCGGGGAGGAATACCGGGTGATGGCAAGAAGACAACGAAGAAAACAAGCCCGAGATAGAAAGAGTGCGGGGAACGGAAAACGGGGGTGGACCCTCAAACCACTAAGGGGCCTCGGGGGCGCGAGGAAAAAAAAGAAGACATCCGTATAGACAAAAATCGCAAAAAAGAAAAATACTCAAGCAATAAAACAAGGGGAAGTCGGCAGAACTGCTGCTCCAAGGAAAGAATCAATCCCCAAATGCAGAACAAGCCATAACCAAAAGACCAGCAAGACAAGGAGGGACCCAGGAGAAAAAAAGATCAACCATCCGTTGGGGGGGCGAAGGGGGGAAAAGACCGGGGGGAAGGCAAAAGGGAGAAACCACGAAGCCTTTGAGGGATTCAGAAAAAAACCTCCCTAACCAGGGCGGTACGACTTATCAAGAACTAAGAAACACATCGATAGAAGAAGGGGAACCCCTCTGCTGGCACAAAAAAACACCGAAAAGTAGGGGACAACAGCAAGGAACGGATCAATGGGGGGGCAACCAAAAGAAGCACCACCCAGTCCGTTTTCGGGGAAAATATTGAACGACTCAAAAAATGGGTGGACCTACTAAAAAGCGTAGAAGTTTGGGGGTGGGGCATTGGAGGCACTCATGCAACTGTAGGTGAAAGAGAGACGTGGGCAGAAATGCAAACAGGAGTTTTAAAAGGGAAGGCAACAAAAAAAAAACCATATTCCTTTCGGAAACCGAAAAAAGGTGAGGGGCGCCCGAACGGGCTTCTCCATTCAAGTGGGGGAGGCCTGCACAATTTAAGGTAACAGGGGGAAGACAGGGAAAAAGGCAAAAAAAGGACATGGGGCTCTGACCACAAAGTACAACACTAGGGATAGGATTGCAGGCAAATGTTTTTTTCCAGCAAAGAGTCTGGGGGAAAGACCTGGGAAAAAAATAGGAGAGAAGAGCAAAAAAGAGTCAGGAAGACGTTGACGAGGCAACGAGAAAATAAAGAGTCATTTCGACGAAATCAAACAGTAGGTTCGTGGGTTAGACAATGAAACGCCATTGAAGGTGACGACAGTGCCACTGGGCGGGGGGGACAGCCATTCTAAAGGCACTGTAAATTCTTCTGAGAAAAAATCAGAAAAGAGAGGGAAAAAAAATGAGTACCAACCATTGGGCCTGACCCCCAAGCCATAAAAAACCAAAGGGGGACATCCAATCTGAAGGGGACCGGTTAGGATTGCATCAGGGGGTTAATACACAGAAAGGATCATCAAGAGGGTGAAAAGGGACTGCAGGCCAAAAACAAGGGGGGGTGAAAAAACAAGGATGGGGTGGTTTGTATTTTGAACAAAGTAGAAAACTGGAATAAACAGCTTGAAATGAAATAGGTCCACTTCCGGCGACCCACAGTGAGCAACCTACATCCCAGTCTAAAGAAGAACTATCCAGAAACGCTAAAGAATAAGGTGAGTCGTGAATTTCCGTGGACGAATACGCACCAACGAAAAGGGAACAAAGGAAGAAAAATCCCAGTCCATGGAAGAAGGACCGTGTGATGGTCAAAACCAGGTAAACGTTTTCAAGACCCTCAACGGCACTGCGAAAAACATTTCGGCCAAGAGACGGAAAGAGGCCCAAATCCGAACGACTTTTTTCCTGGAGGAATACTGAAGGCAAAGTTGTTGCAACGCTGGGAAAAAAAAATTGCAATCCCACCAGAAGAGCGAAATCTGCTTAAGGTAGAGGAGAACTCACGGGATAACCGAAGGTCAAGCAGCTTGTACCTGGGTAGACAAACGGGGAACCGAAGTGGGGGGGAAAAAGGGGGGCCCTACCAAAAAATAAAACCTGAGGCAAAAAGAAAAATAAACGAAACTCACCGCCAATTTTAAATCAAACCTTAAAAAAACGTACGGAAAGCGGGTCGGGGAGAGGCGAAACATTGAAGGTTTATGGTTTCCCCAGTACTGACTTGATTTTTTATCTGTAGAAAGCAGGAAACCTCTTCCGGTGTTGTGTCGGCGAAAGAAATACCTATACATAGATAAATGATTAAGTAAAGGGGATGAACTCCCAAATAGGGCCGACACACAAAAACCCAGTACGGATAAAAAAATAAAACATAGAAGTGTTGTTTTTTTTTTTTTGTTTTTTGTGTGTGTGTTTTTTTTGGTTGTTTCACATATATTTCAACCCCTGGGGTCAAGGGGGACCCTTGAAGGAACACGGCCCATCAGCGACCTATGAAAACTGCAGTGACCACACAGGCACGAACCTCCCTTTTGTCACAAGACCCAATCAACCCGGTGGCTCCAAACAGCCCAGTGTCCTAAGGCAGATTTTTTTAAAGTGAAGGTGAGTACAATAAATCAAAGCAAGGGACTTTTTTAGTGAGCTCAAAACTACGGAGCCACAACGGAAAGGAGTAATGAAAAGTAATCATCACCACCCAAAATTGAGTCTGGAAAGAAGAAAGGAAAAGCCAAAGCGGAAGACGAGCAACGGGTGTGCAAAAAAAGGTGGTATTGGCGTAGAAAAAGGGAGACTAGGAAAACGAACTAGTCCTGGCGAAGGGGGGGAAAACATGTCAAAAAGACAAGTGTGAACAGGGTGAGCCTCTAAGAATATAGCTTTATTATGACTTTTGGGCAGAACATAGTGTTCTGGGGGGAAAGACAAGGAGAACTCAAGAATATATGTATGCCACGCAAAACAAAAAGTAATAATGAGCAGGACTGTGCGAACCCAGGGACCAATACACGGGTAAAAAATTGTGGCAGGAGTTGGGGGGGTAAAATGCGAGGCTATCGCGTGTTCGGCCGTGTGCATCGGCCGGCCGAAAATAAACAACAGAACACTAGGGGAGACAATGGAGACATACATCTGAATTGACCGGCGGGACGAAACCAATAAAACTAACACACCGAATAGTTATCCACTTCTGGAGGAGGTCGTGGAAAAAGGGGGCAAACCCAGGAAATTGTAAAAGAATTAAGGAAAAGGCAAAACTTCCGATGGCATGCTACGCAATCAAGCAGTGGCGGAAAGGGGTGTCAAAATTTCTGAGAGGGGCGGGAAATGGAGCCCTCACTCCATGAAAAAGGGAGGCACGGTGTAAAGTGTAAACACTTCGTGTAAAGTAGTCAAAAGACCAAATTCAAGATCCAGGCAGTTACCGGAAGAGGCGAGAATAGGGAGAAAGGGCTTTTCGGAAAGAAAAAACAGGGGGTGGGAGACGGGGGGAAAGAAGGGGAGTGCAAACTGGAAACAGAGAGGGGAAAAAACCGAAACGACTCCCAGCCTGTTAGAAAAAGGGTGGGGTGCATCAAAACGCAGACAGAAACCATCGTGGATGAGCAATGGGGGACCGAAGGAAACCGAGAAAGGATACCGGAAACAGAGGCGTGGGAAATTTGGGTGTGAAGAGGAAGGGTTTGGGGGAAGATACACTTTGGGCATTAAAAAATTCGGGGGAGGGGTCACGATGAAAAGGCATGGAAAGGTGCAAAGCCTGGGGGAACTAAGTGGAAAGGAAGGGAACAGACTGAAGAAATGGAAAACCGTCACTGCGGACCAAGACACTTTCTGTAATGGGCAGAAATGAGGGAAGGACCTGGAAAGAAGGTTACTAAAAAGGTAGTGGGACAAAAAAAATTACGACAACCTAGGGGAAATACCTGTCTTAAAAGGTTGACAAGCGACCAGAAGGGGGCGTAGGGGTACACACAGGGAAACTAAGGGAAGCCGACTGAACCGATGGGGGGGTCAAAAAGAAGCAAAAAGTCATCCAGTCGAAAAACTACAGCCGGACGTAAAAAGAAAAACCACAATGAAATCACCGAAAACCGAGGGACAGTAACGAAGGGGTAGGGGCAGAAAAGAGTACAAGAAAACGTAAAACTACCGGAAAAGTACGAGAAAGAAGAACCTATGCTGAAGATGAAGATCAGCCTCTACCTCGGGCGGAAAAGGAAAATTAAAAGTCATCGCCGTCAACCGGCCCCCGTGTGCCTGGGGAAAAAAAAAAAAGTCCGGGTCTGTCCAAGTTGGGCTGAAGATTGAGAAGAGTCAGCAAGGCCAACGGGATCGGATGAAAACCTCTGGGAGGGAGCTCTAAAGCAAGACAAACCAGACGATTTTTAAAGAATGAGGCAGAAAGACGTCGTGAAGTTTGCCCGGGTCAAGGAGTTCCAAAAAAGGCAGGCCCAATGAGTCGATACGGGGGTGTAAAATGGGGCCACTTTGAGAAGTTGGCGCGCAAGGCAGGGAAGTGGGAGTGTCTCAAAAGCGGTAGGGGAGGACTGAAGGAGAAGAAAAAAAAAGTGGGGGCGAAACTTTTTTATGAAAGAGTGGTTTTGCGCGGGGAGTTAAAATCTCAACGGCGCATGTGATGGGGAGAAACAAAAAAACTCCTAGGGGTGATGACCAAAGAGGGCCATAACCGCATCCACCAAAAAAAAAAAGAGGGGTGCGAGGGCAGAAAACGGGTTTTTGTACGGGCGCAGCAGAAAAAGAGAAGGCAGAAAAAACCGAGATGGCAGAAAGAGGCAGCGCTGGGGGCGGGGGGGGGGAAAAAGAACAGGAAGACGGCACTGGGGAGCGGAAAAAGGGCGGCAAAAAAAGGGGGGAGCAAGCAGGCTCGAGGGGGGAACAACCCGAGGGGCGAATCTTCAAACGGCGACAGGGACCAGAAGAAAAAAAAAGAAGCGCCCTAAAAGCGAAAAGACAGGGGGGGAGTGTTTAAAAACCAAACGTGAAACAACTGTCCCCGAGTAAAACCCCAAAATCAACGGCGCAACAAACAGTGCAGGAGAACATATGAGAAGGGGTAAAACAAAGAGAGGGTGAAAAGGGCACTGCCGGGCCCTCGTTAAACGAAAGGGGGGCCAGAAAAAAAAAACGGCAAAACAAAGGAGCATACGGAGTCCAAAATGCCGTGGCCCCGAACGACGGACTGGGGGGGGGAAGAAAGACGCGTGGCCAGGGGAGTCACTGGATTACTTGCTGACGCCAACGTCCCCGCAGGAATTGCCCGCGAAGAAAAGTGTTTTATCCTTCCCTCGAACCGTCAACTTGAGATTCCCGGACAAAAGACGTGGGGAAAAGAAGGCAAACACGATCTTGAGAAAATGGTCAGAAATTAGAAAAAACCGCTGGCTCAATGAGAAAACTCCGCTGAGGCTTGCCCGGCTAAGTCGGCCTATACGCAAAAAAAAAAAACTGATGGGTCGGCATGCCCCCGGTCCTTTCCAGACGGAGCCGACAGACCCTTAACAAAAAGAGCATCTCCCAGGAAACACAGAAATGGTGGTCCACGAAAAAGAATCGGGCAAGGAAAAAAGGCCGGTGTTTGGGGAAGGGGAACGGGGCGTCAATTGAGGTCGAGAAGAAAAGTGCGGGACTCTTCCCCATTTGGGTCGCAAGAGAAAATACCGGCCAGACCGACTACCACGACACCCATGACCCCCACAGAAATCTTCCGACAACCATGAAGTGAAATTCCGCCGGTGGCAAGAAAAAAGAGACGGGAGAAAGTTGAAAGTGCGTGTAGGAAACAGCTTCACGGCCGGAAATGATTTGCCACACGAGGGGGGAAGAGGTAAAAGGATCAATAGAAAGAAGTTGGGGGTGAGCTTGCAAAAAAAAAACGGCCTCGAGCTCGAAAAAAGGAAGGAGACCGTGGTTCAAAAGGCGAACAGAATCAAGAGAGAACGCGCGGGTGGTAGGAAGCGCCCAATGGGGCTTCTGGTGGAGGTTGGGGAAGGTGCTTCGAGGGAACTGGTAGGGGGGGAAATGGCCCCAAGCACGAAAAAAGACTCGGGGGGCAATCAAAGGGGGTGTGGGGCACTCGACAAACCCCTCGAAGCCATTGGAAAACAACTCACTAAGAAAAACGGGGCATGACTCAACACCGCAAAAAACTAAAGAGCCCTGGGGGGGGGGTGATTGCTAAGAAATAGCGAAAGAGCTAAGTAGTAGGGGGGAGGAGGGAAAGGGAGGGGGGGAGGCTATGGGGATCAGGTATAGGGACTTGCGTAAACAACGGTCGAAAGAGATAAGCAAAAAAAAAACCTAACACCATGCCCGGGGACGAGAAAGAAGATCGTGTGAACGGGGGTAACGGCACTGGTCAGCACAAACAAAGGACAATCTTTAGGGCTCGAAAGCCCAAAACAAAAAGGAAGCGAGAGCACAGGGTCTGCGCCAAGAAGCAGTCTCCAGCAAGAACCAGGGGGGGGGGTGTAAACAGAAAGTAACAGAACCTCAAACCTGCAAAAAACCAGTTGGGTAAAGACCCGGAGGAGAAGCAAGAAAGCTTTTGGAAAACCGAGAAAGGCCGGTGGGCATGGCCCTTAAACCGGTCGAGGAAAGCCTTGGGTGGGGGGGTCGAAATGTGGTTTTTGAAACCTACCGGGAACGCAAATTCCAACGAAGGAGGACTTGAAAAAAAAC
>Ga0179593_1335548_pt1 | contig 10128 bp, 8 predicted proteins | sample CZODoug2_1_08_16_FD_185931 | JGI IMG/M metagenome (GOLD analysis project Ga0179593, IMG submission 185931) | Vadose zone soil fungal communities from Angelo Coast Range Reserve, California, USA - CZODoug2_1_08_16fungal (PacBio error correction) | ecosystem: Environmental > Terrestrial > Soil >...
GGCCCAGGGACAAGGCTGGCGAGGATCGGTGAGATGGCGACGGACCCGTGAATTACTATCATGCCTTATCGGGGCGGACAGGCCCAACCGAGTCAAGAACCGCGGAAGGGGTTCGGAGGAGCCAGAGATGGACTAGAAGGCCCCAATGCTCAAGAAACTTGGAAGGTGCGTCGCGTCACTACGACCACCGGTCGAGGACAGGATACCTTCCTGGGGGGAGAATTGGGGCCTAAGTACGAAAAAAAAAGAGGGACGGGGGGGAGACCTCCGGCAGCCCAAGGCCCATCTCAGGAGAATCAACGCTTTACCGCCTCGCTGTTAAGTCATGAACCCTTATTCTTGAAGGGGGCGTGACATATGACCATCGGAAGGGGTCAACCAGCTTGATTGACTCAATAACTGAAAAAGATACATTCGTCGCAAAAGGATCTATCAGTCATGAGTTGTTCCGTTCAAACTGCAAGGGTTCCCAGTAGCCATATAGGAACCCTAGTGCCGGGGGGTATGGGCATTAGGCAAACGTCAGCCAGAAGTAAGATAAAGAGCGAGGGGCCACTCCGCCCTGGGGCTCTTCAAAAAGAGGGTGCAGGATACTACTGGGGGTTTAGAGAGCACTGGGTGAATAAAAAGCCGGGAGACCTCAGCGAGGAGGGCTCCTTGGACTTGTGCCTAAAAACGCGCACTTAGGCCGACTTAACCAAAAAAGATGTCTCAAACACGAGAGGCAAGGAAGACAGCATTAAGGGGATATAGTCCCTGCTCCGTCTAACTCTCCTTGTTTACTCTTGGGGGGGGAATCTGATAGGAAGAGGGAGTGGCTCTGCTTAGGTCACCTACCTCGGCCAGAGCTGGAAAAACGAGAGATACCACGGCCCTGTACATGCCTCTACGGGGGACCTAAAAAAAACACTACGCGGCCCCACCTGGAATCGACGAGGAAAGAAAGTTGTTGGGAAGAAAGGGGTAGATAAAAATACATCAGAGGAAAAGGGAAGAAAAAGAGTTATGTTGCTGAGGCCGCCACCTCGGCACACTGTCTGGACATGCTAAGATGGAGCTAGGGAAGGTCCCTGGCCGTTTTAGGACCTTCCCGGACAGCCGCTTGGGAAGAAGTACGAAAAAGCCGGGCGTTGGAAAGCAGGGGGATCAACGTCGAGAAAACCTAAAGCACTGCAAGGTAAACGATTACAAAAAAAAAGACGGCATCGAAAAGTCATTGTAGACCATAGAGGGACAAAAAGGAAGCCCCCGGGCAAAAGTCGAGCAGGTGAGTAAGTGAGATAGGGCAAGCTCAGGGGTCACTTTTCGGAGAGGAAAGGAGCGGGGGCACAATCTAGGTACTTTAAAAGGATGATGGAAACGGTTCTACGCCGGCGAAAAAAAAGAAGAGAAGTATTTGAGGCAAAAAGTTGGAATCGTCAGGATCAGGGCTCCTACCGAAGTAGACCCACACCAGGAACGGAAAAAACGGCTCACTTTTGAAAGGGTAAGGCCCTCAGCGGTCACCTAATGAAGGGTGGGGGAACTGCTCTGACATCCAATGTAGGATAACGGGCTGATGAAAGGAAGAAACGAGATCCACCAAAAAGAGAGGAGGGGAAAAAAGGAGAGCTGACCGTCATCCTCCCGGTAGGCTAAACGGATGAATAAGTCAACAGGAACTTAGGGGCAAATTGGGAGGTGCAGAGTCAGTAAACAGGGACAACGTGGCAAACTATACTCGGGGGTAGAAGGAAAAAATTTAGTTGAAAGATCGTCTAGTAGCAACTTCAGAAACTACATGTTCGAGGGGCATCATCTACTTCATAAAAAAAAACATGCGAAAATTTAGCCATCAAGAAACCATCAATATTTTATCATCGAGCTAGAGGGAGAACAACTTGAAAAAGTAGGCTCTGGGATGATCATCGACGATCCTCTAGGTTGGGCTCCCGGGGGAGAAGGGGAGCGAAGATATCAATTACTGGAAAATATTAGCTTTCAGCTGATTGAGGGAAAAAGGTCAAAATTAATTCGCCGCTCCAGGTGGCATCACCGACGTTAGGGGGGGGGGCAAGCTGACAGCGGATGCCGGAGGGATAAAAAAGGCACAGTGCCAAGACCCCTCCACTCACCCAAGGGGCGCCAGCATACCGTGGGTGGTTTTGGGGAAAAAATAGAAAATGAACATTCCGGAAAGACGGTCGAGCAGGAGGAAGGTAAGGAGACATTTCAAACCAGAAGGCGCTTAGTAATCCGGAAGGGGGTTAATGCACACGAATGAGGACTTCGTTATAGGCTTCAGGAAATTGGGGGGGGTCATAACCCCGTAGTCGCCGACGAGAGGGGGGGAAGAGGCCGAGGGCGCCTATCAGCTAAAAACCGACGCTCTGGAGAACAGAGAAGAAACCTAGGGGCGGGCCACCGGGAGATTCAACGCTAAGGGAGAAAAATGAGAGGAGGTCGGGGAAACCCTTGGTGACCGGCCTATCGGCTGGAACAAAGGGGAAACTCGAATGCCTTCCAGAACATAAACGGGAGCCTCAAGGGGAAAAGGTCTGCGAAACTAACTTCCGGTCTCTCGAGGAAACATTTGCCGGCTAATGATCTGGAAAAAAATCTACTAACAATTGTTGTGCGGTTCAAATCTTTGACGCTGGTGAGTTGGGGAGTATCTTCCTTGGCGAAGGAAATACACTCATGAATTTGTACAATCTACTAATGGGGGGGAGTACATAAGGGGTACCTATGGGACGTTCAGCAACCAATCATATGCAAAAAGGGAGGGGTCTAAGAAGGGTGGGTGCTTGTTGTCGTCCAGGGGAACACACCGATATAGTTCGCACTAAAAGGACGGGTCAAGGAAAGGGAACCTGACTGATTCAAAAAAAACTCGGAATGTTCCCAGAGGTCAGGCTCGCGGAGATTTACTTTTTGAGTCGCAGGTAACCCGCTTTTCGTCCTACTGGTCAAGTGAAGTCCAAAACGAGATTTCAGTACATACACCTAATGTCATATGGAAGGGTTGTCCGAGGGGAAACGCTTAGAGGGAAAAACGGCGGCCGGGAGTTTTAGAAAGAAGATGGACTGTATGGGAATGTAGGAGAGCTCAACGAAGCCGAAGGGGAATGGAGTCGGAACTTCGGCTGAAGGGGGAGGGGGGAGGAAAGACGTAGCGTCCAAAAGGGGGGTCCCGGAAGCCAAAGCAGAAGCCTTTCTTCACCTGTCCAAATCGGTGCAAAGGTCACAAGGGCGTCGCAAAAAGAGCGTTAGAAGGGGATTATGAAGTCTCTGTGCCGTGGGAATAAATACCTTCTGCTGACGATTAAGGTACTTTAGCGGATCGAAAGTGAAAACGAGCCAGAAACCGGATCGATGGCTCAAATAACAAAAGTCAGAAAAAGGGGAGTCATCCATCAAGGTTGAAGACGACTTTCCAAATCAGAAAAAAAGGACTATGAGGTCCCAATAGGCGGTCCGGAAAACACGGGTAATTTTTCTATACCAGCTGCCTCGAAAAGAAAGACTGGAAGGGGGCCGGGGTAAAAAAAAAGGCGTAGGTAAGGAGAACGTAGGGCCTCAAGAGGGATTTTATACTTAAAGCAACCAGCCAAGCGAAGAGAGACCAAAAGTCATCAGGTACAGGAAAAGAAGGAAGCTGGTCAACCACGGAAGGTCTAATCTTTCAGGCATGGAAGAGTGGTAACGAAAAAGCTCTAGGGGGACGGGGACCCGGGATCACGCCACCAGATTCCCACAAGGAAGAACCAGTTAAGAAAAAGCGCTGGGTGTTATGCACAAGCATCTTCAGCACATCGCAATGAACTCAAACGTCGAAAAGAGGTGAAAAACCAATTTGAAGCTGCAGTCTTTCTCACAAGCACCTAAGACAATAAAGATGACATCTCTGTCGGGACTCAAGAAAAAAAGGGGGCGCTGAAAGCTCGCTTCAAAATGAAAAAAATTGCATAATACCCTCGTTCCGCGCCTGGACTGTCAAAAATGGCGGACCCGCAGCATAAAAAAAATGGATAGTCTGGCAAGCCAGGAATGTAATTGTCACCGTGCCCTTGTCGTAACTGGGGGAATCGCGGCCTGGGGGAAGACGACGGAAAGCCTTTTTTGAAGCTAAATTGAAATCACCGTTTATCACTAGAACTTAAGTCTTGGTTCTCTTTTAAAACTTTGCCCTACTGGCAAGGAGGGCCTGCCTTGCAGAAAAAGAACGGAAACTCGAAAAGCTCAACTACTAAAAGATCTTAAAAGAACTCCTCTCCCTCAAAAAAAAAGTCAGGGTTAACTTTGTAAACCGGCAGAGAGAAAGGAGAAGGAATGAAATATGGGCTGTGAGCAGGGTGGCACCGCCACTGAAGGGTCTGGCGAAAAGGCCGGAGAGCAGGAAGGGTCCCCGGGCCATTAACAACGACGGCCAGCCGCGGGGACAGGTAAGAAGAGGGAGATGGGGGGATGATCGGGCGAAAGTGAGACTCAAGAGAAAGCCTCATCCGGACCGAGGTCCAAGCGAAAACTCCCTGTTATCTCGAACCCGCTAGCCCTGAACGAAACCGGGGCCCTCGGGGTCAGGATCATGTCTATCGCAGGCGTCCCGTGGGGAACCGTGTAGATCAAAAAGCAGCGGACATCGGAACAAGATGATTTAAATCAAGATAAAGGAAAAACTACGGGACTTAGAGAACCGAAAAAAGGAATTTTGAGGGAAAGGGGGTACTTCAGAAAGGTGAGAGTTTCTACTAAAAGATAGCAACGGTCGGAAAGCGCAGAGCACCCGGGGGTAATTCCAGACTGCTGGTAAAAGAAGGAGACGATCTGCATGTTACCGCGACAATAGGGGCGCCCCCCACCACCGGGAAAAAGGGGTCGGGGGAAGTCGACTCTTCACAACAAAGAGATCGAAAACAGTACATCCCAAAATTGTCGACGAAGTCAACGGAGAGAGTCGCCATGGAGGGAAAGATCAAGGGGCATACCAGGGACGAGATGCAAAAGTGGAACCGGCTGTTTGTCAAAGCTTCCGGTCAGTCGAAAACGATCAAGGCGGATCAAAAAAAAAAAAAACGTTGAGAACATGTTCTGGGAGGGCATCCGCATCGCAGGACAAAAGAAAAGCTATGTGATCCACAGGCCGGATGGACAAACGGGCTGTACGAGCAGAAAACAAAAGGGAAAGGGGGAGCACTCGCTGACTAGCCCAAAAACTGAACCCGTTGAAAAGGGTGGGGAGAGGGGGGGGGTAAGGAAATCCAGGAGTGTCACCCTATGTGATGAATCTTCCATGGGGGGCGCAGGGCAGGCGGAAGGATGCTGAGGGGGGTCTAAGGAGGGGGGTAAAAACGGATCAAAGCCGAAGTGAGTAAACAAGCTTAAAATGAGGTCCTCTTCAAAAACGGAAAACCGTCCCATGGTCCAGGTACCAAACAGCGGGTGAAGATCCTCTCCAAAAAGGGTATATTTTGTAGTCTCAAAACCATTCACCAGTGTCATAATGCAGATGACCTTTAAAAATGAGTGGGGGGGGGATTCACCCCGATCCTGCAGGAAGTTCTAGGCAGTTCGGAAGCGGTTCGTCAGGCTTGAATGTCAAAAAGCATGGTTCAAAAGGAAGCTAAGGGGAGCGAACTTGACAAAAAAAGGGCCATGGGGCCAAAAGGAAACCGATCGACCCCCTGCCCGCGTAAGCAATCGGATAGGCCCCAGGGACGGAAAAATCAATGTCACCACGTATAATGCGAGATCGTCGAGGATTCCGCTGAGACGAACGCCCAAGGTACCAGCAAAAGTGAAACTGCCACCATGGGATCAAAACGGGGATGGACAAGCCATGAAGGAGGCAGAAGAGACACCTTGGGGAGGCCATTTCTCTTAGCAACAAGGGGAAAACAAGCGGGAAAGAGCGGGCCGGAAAAAAGGGCAGGGGATTTTCCACTCCCGCGGTAAAATTGTCGTGGGCGGCGGGGTACGGTGCGCCCGAAAAAAAACCAGGACAAAAGAGGTGGAAGAAAAGAATGGGAGTACTCTAGCAACTTTCGGGGAACCCAAAAAACCAAAGATTCTAGGAAGGGGGGCAGAATACTTGTGGGAAGCTGGTTTGAAAGGGGGATCCAACGCCCAACCAAGCAACCTCTGGTATCAAAAAGAAGTGGCAAGGGGAAAATCCGCTACACCTGTTCCTTCAAGGAAAAAGGGTAATATTGCCGACCCGAGTACTGGAGCAAGGGGAGACTGAAAAAAGGCGGCAGTCATGAAATCCCCCGTCGGGTCAAGATTTCCAGGGAAGGTCCGCCAACCGGCAGAGGGTCTAACACCCCGTCAGCTGCAGGGGTTCAGTTGGGAAGCAGCGGAAGAATCAAGTAGCTCAAAGGGGTTCGACCTGCTATTACGAGCTGACTGGCCATTTTCTGCGCCGCACTAACGAGCTTGAAGGAAGATGCTACTCAAGGGGGCGTCCGTTACATAGAGTCAAGGAAAAAAAAAAGGCAAGGGACCAGACGGTGACGAAAGACTACATGCAGTCACCGGCCAGCCGCACTGTCGTAAAAAAACTGTAACCACAGCTGGGGTCTCAAAAAAAAAAAAAGGGAATGGGAGGAAAAAGAAGAGATGCCAAAGCGGGCCAAGTGGACTCCCGCGGAGGGGGACCCGGTGATGAAATGGCAAAAATCGGGGGGAGACGTAGCCGGGAACTGGAACGAGCGCCGGCGCTGCCAGGCCAACACCCGCGTCACCGGGCCTCAAAGTTGTGAAAACAAGGAGCAGACCCTGGCAACTAAGGATCTTTCCTCGATAGGCCAAACAAAGCCGCCGGACGTGGTGCTAGTCGACAGGCCCTCGAAAAAAAGGAAACTTACAAACGTTTTCAACGCCGTGGAAAAAAGGGGAGCCAAAGCGGACAGGCGGAGGAAAAAAACCCAGCCTGGGGAAAGCCGACCTCGTGACTTCCGAGACTGGTCAGAGTTAAAGAATTTAAAAACGGGCGGGAAGTAAGGGAAAAGTTCATTTAGCACCGCTGCGATTAGGTAAAAAGGAGCGGCCACCAGAAAATATCCCAACGCAGTCACGAACCGGGTATCAGAAAAAGGGGTTGGAGGTTTCACCAGCCTCGGCACAGGCGAGGGACGCCAAGGTCTAAAATAGAAAAAAAGTGCCGCGGGAAAGGGAGCAATCATCAAGAAAGCTTCAAGACCTGAGGTGGGCCAAGCCTCATGGGAGATGGGTAAAGGAAAGGAAAATAAGGGAGCCCACTCCCTTTGCTCTTCCCGTGCGAGCCGGGAGGGTATCCTCCTTGTAGACAGCAGCGTCAAAAGCGGGTGGCCATACAAAAAGGGTTTCGTGCGCACTCCTCCAAGAAGAGAGGGATCAGTGGACTGGGCTCGCGTGTTCTGAAGCTGCGCTGGGTATAAGTGAGGGTGTAAGGTGACGGGTCGCCACTTCCAGGACGGCTTCTCGATGAGGGCCAAATGTCTGGGGGGCCTCCGCATGCGATCGAGGGCCAGGGGTGACGGGGCGAAGGTACTCCTGCTTGCCTGGAGGTGGGGAGAGATAACCTGGACACTCGGACCTCGTGATCTCCATTCGCTGGGAAAGGGAAAGCAGGAGTTAGACAGTCTGAACGCTTTCCATGCCAGGAAGCTTGGATCTCGAGCTTAAAAAGAGGCCGCGAGGGCTCTGGAAAACAGCGGCCTCTCCGCGCGAAGCGGGCCCGACGGAAAAGAACAAGGACACTTCCAGGCGCCGAAGCCAAAAAAAAAAAATCTGGTACTCAATAAATCGCAAGCCCTGGAAGCGCCTCGGGTTAACTTACCTCATCAAAGCGGAACGGAAAGGGCATGAAAACCTTTCTTTGCTCAGGTAATCCTAAACCGTCTAAACCTTTCTTGGAAATCCTTCGCAGCTGGAGCGCGCCCTTTGGAAAGTACATGACGTAGCCGGCCGGCCCACCGACTTTTAATCCTGGGGTCACTCAACCTTCGGGTTATTAGCCAGGGAGCGGAAAAGCTCCGCGATCGGCCTAAGCCTTCCGCGACATGGAACCGAGGCATCCCCGAAGGGAAAATCCACGCCATTGATCGCCGACCCAGAGAACCTAGAACCAAAAAAATGCCAAGAGGGGCGGGAGAAGGTAGATGATCCGACGAAGATCAACTGTTCCCCGTTCTAGATCGGCAACAGCACGTAACTGGCCGATGAGGTACGCAAAAATCAGGTCAGTCTAAAAAAAAAAGGGGGGGGGGGAGAAAACATTTAGTGCCAATTCACGTGTAATCGAGCCTTGATCGGGGGTCGAAACCAGGACCACAGCGTCAACTCACTTGTCAAAAAGTAACAGAACTTAAACAATAAATGGGGGAGACGATGAGGCGTTTGGAACCTGCGAGACCGTTCGCACGAACGGCGGAAGCAAACTCTCATCAACAAAAAACCACCAGAGGAAAGGGGGATGAAGAAATTACCGGCAATTACCGTTCGAGCCATGAATAAGGAAACGGGCCAATCGTCGCCATGGCGGACCCACTCGCGGAGTCATCACGGTAGAAGTACAGGGGACGGGGCTACAAAGGTACCCTATCAAAAAGGGAAAAATCAGGGGCCAAGACCTACATGTAACTTAGGGGGACTCTCAAAACGCAGACCTCGCTGAAACATAACTCAACAGTCAAGAGATGGACAGAACCTGGAAAGCTCACAGGACTTGAAATAAAAGGGAGATCAAACACAAGTGAGGGCCCCTGGGTACGAAATCGAGCGGGTCGAGAGAAAGGCTTTCACTTCAGGAGGAAAAAGCGCCATTTCTCAAAGACTTATTAAAACTTCTGCGGCGGACTATCAGCCGGCCGAAGGTGGGGTAAGGAGGAAAGCTTCTTTCCAGGCGGCTACCGAAGGGGGAGAAGCAGGAGGGGGGCTCACAAAGGTATCCTGGCTCACATAAAATGTAAATGAAGGTTTTCGCCGAGAGGAAACCGAAACTCGGGGTTTAATCCGATTCCTGGGAATGAAGGACTTGGATGGAGGCTGGAAAATTTCACACCCGCTGGGATTTCTAAAAAAATGGTTCGGGGTGGGAACGGACTGGAGCGATGGGCTGAACTGGCTTACGAGGAGGGCCGGGGGCTGAGACAAGGATCATCCTAAAAATGTTAGTGCGAAGGCAAACATAAAAGAGGCTCATCTGAAATCCGAAACGGAAGGTCGAAAGGGATCAATCCCAGATTGGGTCCTACAGACAGGATAGGTTCAAAACCGGAGATCTATATAAAAGTAAACTCTTGGGGTATTCATGGGGCAACGATGACACAAGTGCCTTGTAGTCTTCCCCACACAGTTTACCTCGTCCAATTCCACCTGATTCCACAAATTGTCCAAAAAAACGGAATATTATTCTTCAGGCGACCGCTTCCTTGAGTAAAACCTTGGTCTCTTAGCAACCACAAATTCAAAAGAGCTAGACGGCTAGGAACAGTGTCGGGGCGTGGACCGTCCGTCGAGGTTCCTCCTTCGTGTGTCTCTTCACCTTTCCTGGCGCCTCCTCCTCAACACAAAAATAGGGGGAAAGAAAGCTATTTATATGGGGGGGGAAGGGGAAGCTACGGTGCCGGGGAGAGTTGGGGGCAACATCAGAAGAAACAGAAATCATAGAGTCTAGGATAACTGGGGGCATAAGAACGGGTTATCTGGGCCGTGATAAAGGCCACAAAAAAACCTGTACAGTGGGAAAAAAGCCGGGATTTTAAGGGGAAAATGAAAACACGGACGGCGACCTGCCGGGAGAGGAAAAAGCTTATAGGTCCGGTCCCGAGGGCGTATGACTCGGAGGGAAAAAAGGTGCTGCATCAGGCTAACCAAAGCGGCGACTAAATGGTCAGGGCATTCCTCAAGGCAGGTTATGGGCTAGCACAGGCGTTTCATCCAGTTTGGTCGAGGGAAGATAACACCGAGTCTCTCCTAGGTGGGCGCCACGAAGGCATCGAATCGGAAGGGTAGGGTGGTCTCTAAAAACTAGCTGGCGTACGGCGGCTGACGAGGCGGCTAAGGTCCGTCTAATACGGCTGAGGAGTAAGGGGATACCCTACTTCTTGGGGCCAAACCCTTACTGTACTAACGAGCGAAATTTTGCGTCAACTTGTCACTCTAAGC
>Ga0179593_1348527_pt1 | contig 10128 bp, 13 predicted proteins | sample CZODoug2_1_08_16_FD_185931 | JGI IMG/M metagenome (GOLD analysis project Ga0179593, IMG submission 185931) | Vadose zone soil fungal communities from Angelo Coast Range Reserve, California, USA - CZODoug2_1_08_16fungal (PacBio error correction) | ecosystem: Environmental > Terrestrial > Soil >...
CACATCAGGAAGGACCTTAAGAAAAAACCCAAAGAAAGTTACTGACTGCACGAAGGGAGGGGAGACTGGCGTGCCGCTCATGAGGGGTTCAATACGTCAAGAAGACAAAATGAGCTATAAACGAGAAACCAGATGAACAAACGAGCGCTCTCGGGGAACGCGCCAGTATTCAAAAGAGGGGAGAAAGATGTCATGGGGGGAAAACACCTCAGAAGAGTGCGATGAACCCAAAGGGAGTCGCCAAGAACCCAAAGGGGGGGGGAAGCTTCCGGGACTTGTCTCAAGATCAGGTCCAGCCCAAAAGGCCAGACAAACACCCCGATGGTCTGCGCCTGGTAGGGGATAGGACAAAAAGTGCTACAGACGGCGAACCAGCGACCAGTTCACTTGAAGAGGGGGGGGGGGAGAAAAAGAATACATAACATGTCACACAAAAAGATGGTATAATGGGGAAGACAAAAGGAAAGATGTGTGCGGTGGGGGCATGCGCAAAGGGGGTGGGAGGGTGATTCATGTGCTGTGAGATCAATATGCCTGTCGGAGAGGTGCAGTGAAAGCCATGGAGAAAGAAAGAGACTCCGTGCAAACAGCAGGGATGAAACGCTGCTGCGAGGAACGGCGAAAAGGGGGGGGGCTTGGGGTGGGGGGACGGTCTTCAAGAGAACGGCAAAACAGTCATATGCTTCGGTGGGTAATGGGGGATGGCGCAAGTACGCCTGCACACAACAGTCAGGGGGAATAAGAGTGTTCACCACGCGCAACGGAGACCCCCCACGCGTGCTACCACCAATCGGGTATAGGAAAAAGGGAGGGGAAGAAAATCCGTGGGAATCAATCGGCTTTTGGGAGAAAACCATCAAAAACAGGCTCTTCCATAATTCTCGACGTTCCGAAATATGAGGAGGGGGTAGAAAGCGGAGGGAGCTTTCGACGAGAATAGGCAGCAGGGGTGAACAAAGGAGACTAAAAAAGTGCCATATTTTAGGCATCCGACCTCGGGCAGTCTCTATGATCTGGGACGGAAAAAAAGAGGCGGAAGTGAGCCCGCCATCCGTGCATCAAAAGGGGTAGAAGGGAGAAGGAGGGGTTGGATAAGAAAGGCGACTGAGGGGATGGACTCAAGAAGAGGGAAGAGAACAGATATCCCGGGAACATGGAGGGGTTGGAAGCGTTGAGTGGATCCGGCAGCAAAGAACAAGGAAACTCCTTCTAGCCTTGACCTGAGTTGTGGTAATGTTCTTATGCAAGTGCAGACGAGGAACGGAATGCCAAGTCGGGACCAATGGAAAAGAAGGGGTCCTGGCGCAGGGAGAGGGTGTTGGCGAGAGAAATGTTGAACCCAGAGCAAGAAAGAAAACAAGAAGAGTGTATTGGTCTGATCCTCGTCTGAAACCGCGCCGCAGGGATGAGCACAAGGATCTGTATCAAGAATCAGAGAAGGAGCCGTATAAGGTCCAGGCTGAAAATGCAATGAATGCGACGGCAAAACGGGCTCGTAGAATGTATCGTCTACCTCCAGCTGTGAGAACTTGAAAAAGTCGGTTGAGGGAACTTGAGTAGGAAAGACTTTGAACGTAGCATATACGCGTTCGAGTGAAGGTACACTATGGGATCACCACATAGAGAACTTGGAAAGGAACATCCCCCCAATGCGATGAGCAGTTACAGGGAAGGGGCCCGCGATAGGGAAGAAAGGGGAAAAAAAAAGTCTCGGGCGAACGGTGACCTGGCGCGGAAGGGTGACTTAGGGAAAGGCGTTTGCTTCAACCTTGTCAGAAAAGAGACTTTTGTACGCGGAGCGGAGAATAAGCTGTAGAAGGGGGGGGAAACGGGAACCAAAAAGAAGGGGAGGGGTCTACAAACATATAGAAAAAGGGGGGGAGGGGGCCACCCACCCCCGACGGGGGGTCTTATCAGGGATGAGAATTGGAAGAAAAGAACCATCTGATGAAGCATCTTCAAAGGCCACGAAAGAAAATTCCTGCGGAAGGGGGGGTGGAGAAGAAAAAGGGGATAAAAAAAGGGCTTCGCTCAACGGATCCGCAAAAGAGCTCCATACCTCATAACCCTTTCCTTCCGCGAGGCAGAAAATGGCATTAGGGAAGAGGGTACGGCAGAAAATATAGGAGGGAAGAGGTTCTCATGATCAATACGTTAGTTTCGGTACCTTTCCGTTGAAGACTGTTTTCAAATAGCTGGAGAGGTGTCGCGTTCCGGAATGGGAGGGAGGGGGTATCCGGAAAAGAAAAAACCGAGGGGCTTCCTTGGGCGTTGCCTGGCCAAAAAAGGGAAGAGACGGGGGGGGGGAGGCAACATGAGCTCTTTCTGCAAGGGAATAAAAACCTGACGCGGGGGTTCACAGGAATCGCCGTGAAAGAGGGGGAAAAAACGCACACCTCGTCTTTTTCAAAAAGTCTTTAGTGGACTCATTTCGAAGCGGCCTAGAGTTGGGAGACAATCGGACAAAAAAAAAAGCCGTCGAGAAAAGCGGAATCTGGTGATTGAGGGGTGGATTTAGTCAGTACATAGAGGCTTAACTGTAAAGGTACAAGAGAACGAAAGACGCTACACCCACACAGGAAGGGAGAGTGGGGGGGGGGGAATTGAAAGACGTAGTCTATATGTAATGACTAAAGAATCAAAGGGAAGACAAATGCCGCCATCGCTAAGCGGCGCTGGAGCAGGAGGGGAGCAGATACTGCGGAAAAAAAGGGGGAAGCAAGCCAGACCGGGAAAACCGAATCGGGGTGAGGTAAAACCGGAGAGAGGGAAGTCCGGGTTGACCCGGGCTCAAAATTTGGCGTGCTGGCGACCGACTCTGAGTATTGAGGCAGGGAAGGGGTCATGGGAAAGAAAAAGGGGAAGGCTGCAAAAAGAAAAGAGGGACGTCCGCCCCAAGACGAACATGGGGCGAAGAGGAGTTAACTGCCCTGCATCGAAGTTGAGCTAAACACGGATCGAAATCAGAAAAGGTGCATTGTCCAGTGAAAAAGGAGAAGAAAGTGAAGAGGGGGGGGGGGTCCCCGAAAAAAGGGTGAAGCGCTAACTTAGCAAAGGAAAGAACGTCGAGGCCTTTCCCCGGGTTTTTCCCAGTAGGGAAAGGGAACGGGCTTGTCCGGTTGGGGAAAAAGTGAGCGAAGACCTGTGCTCACTGAAGTGAGGAAAAAATGCCGCTCGGGGGAAGGGCATTTCGTCGGTGCCGTGAGAGACGACAGAAGTCATGTTGGAGGAATTAAGGATGAGAAAGACCGCCCGTCCAAGAGTGGAATGAAAGGGAGACGGACCGTTTGGTGCAGGCTGGTTTCTAGGGAAAGAGTGACACTCTACGCGAAAGTCCAATTCCGCTTGAAAAGGTTTAAGACATCTCATCAAGGACCACGTCGCACAATGGTCAAGGGAAATGGGACACGGTAGGGAGCGGGGGGAGCCGGGATGTCTCAACCCGGCGGCAGTTACCCGCAGGGTCAAGATACTACCTTGGCGGGGGGGGAAAGTCATATTAGATGGTGAAATCAACCCAGAGAGGGTCAAGCGGGCCTAGCTCCGCAGGCAAGACGGGAATTCACGTGTACAGAAAGCGAGGGGGGTGGTCCCGGGTCGGGAGAAAAAAAGAGGGCGGTTGCAAGATACGACGGTCGTTCCCGCGCATTAAAGTGAAAAGGGGAAGCGACCCTAAAAACCTAAGCGCGCAAGGAAACCTGAGAAAGAGAGGAAAGACCAACTGGCTTCACCGGGAGAGAGGGGAAGTGTGATGACGATGGATCAGAACCTACTATAATGATTGAGCTCGGGAAAACAGGGGGAACATTCGCAGAACAACAACGACCAAGAAAACACTCTCCTGCAAGGGGATAGAAGATTCAAAGTTAGACCGAAAATAAGAATCCGGAAAAAAAGGAATAAGGAAGGATCATGAGGAGGGAAAAAGGGGCTGATCAAGACTACGTCTCAAAAAAAAGAAGGGAGGATTGGAAGTCTCAGGGGCTACACTGCCGCGCAGCTGGTCGTTCTCGTCATGAGGGCCGTTAAAGGGGAGTTGAGGGAGACTTTCGGGAGAGAAAATAGAGGGGATCCGGGGGAAAGTCCACATCGGGGGACGGCGACCCGCTGCAGTGATACGAGGGTAACCCCTGCCTATGCGACGGCGCGATCGCCAATGCGCCGAATAACCGTTAAAGAGAGAAGCTGAGAGCGCAAAGGAAGGAAAGGAGAAGGGTTGTTTGTTGCTCAGGCGGAGAAAAGAAAAACCGCATTGATTCCCAAAAGATTCCGCAAAAGAAAGGAGAGGAAAAGAGTGGTCGTGGAACGGGCGCAAGAATCTTGCAGCGCAGTGTTGAAATATAGGGCCACAGAGAGGCATCTCGGAGAGAGTTGGGAAAAAAATAATTAAAAGGTGAGGGCGATAGACGACAACTAGGAAAAAAAAGTTCGATCTTGGCATAAAGCGCCGTTTGGCCGAGAAGCAGCAGGGGTGATACAAAGAAAGAGATAGGTGGGGGGAACGACAGGGAGAGAGGCCAACGGCGCGAAGGCTCACATTTGAAGCGAAAGGACTCCACGTATCCCAACCCAACGTGTAGGGAATGCCAAAAAAGCAATACTCTTGGGTGTCTGTACCTATTAAAGGGAGGGGGGGGGGTTTGATGAGGGGGCCAGAAGGGGGGGTAATTGAAGGAGTAAGGAAAATGGCGCGCTGTAAGCAGCCGGAAAGGGGGCTCAACTACAGGGTGGTCGAACTCGCCAACAGCGGATGAAAAGGCTTGTTTGAGATGACTGGGAGGGGCGCTCTAGGGGGGGAGAAGAAGAATAGGAAGCGTTCACTGGTAGGATTGTGGCCAAAGAAGAATTTCGGGTTCATCGAACATCAGCTTTAGTATCGGCCTGCGAGGGAAAGAGAAGAGAAGGTTAGACTGTAGTTAAATGAATAGGAGAGAAAAGGGGGAAAAGTCCTGGGGCTAGAGAGGAGGATCGGGATCAAGCTCGACTTGAATCGGGTTCTGATCCGCAGAAAAACAGTCAAAAAGATGATCGACTGAAAAATCAGTCCATGCGTGCGTTATCTAATTTGAGTGATCGGAAAGGGTGGGGGCGGAGACATCTCTCAAAGAGGGGAGGGGGGAAAGAGAGACACACAGGTAGATCAAGGACTAACGCAACACAAAGGAAGGGGGGAGGACTTCAAAAACCACGTATTATAGTGGACGCCGCTCATGAGGATTCTAAAGGGGAGCTAAGCGCGATTGAAAAATCTCGAAAGAATAGAAAACCAGAAACCGGCGCTAGAGAAACGACCAAGAAAATTTTCAGCTTCAAGGAGACTTTCAGGGGAGAAGATGCAGGCGCCCTATCGACAAGCATGGCTATTTCGATACCCAAGTGCAAGGCGACGGCCATCAAAAAAAAAGGGGACGATGAACAGGGGGAGGGAGCCAAAGTAACGAAAAAGGGAAAGAGAGAAAGCAAATGGTCATCAGTGCGCTGTAGGGCTAATTCAACGAAAAAAGGGTGGGTGAGAAGTACTCTTCTGCATCGCGCCAATTTTCCGTCGAAGATAACAAAACTGGCGATCAAAGAGTAGAGGTAACAGACAACCGCCAAGGGGATTCTGGTTGGCAGTCTCTACAACTTTGGAACTGTTTAGTCTGTGGGAATGAAAAATTAGGGGGGAAGTGGGAAGGCAAAGGACGGAAGAAAGGCTCGTCCAGCGAGGGGGCTGGGCGAGGAAGGCCGAACGGCGAACTGAATTCAGATAGAACGAGAAAAAAGTGCAGGGGTTCATCTATGCGACTAAACGGTAAGTCTTTGCCAAGGGCCAGGCCTGAAACTATCGAAAAGGGACTCTAGGTTGAAATAGGGGGGGGCGCCGAAACCGAGGGTGTGCAGGAGAAGAAAAAACCCAATCCATGGGTATAGCTGAGGGTGCTGAAAGATCGTGGGAATAAGAGAGGGGGTGCGTACCACTAAAAGGACTAGCATCAAAAGAAGTCGTCCGGAAGAGGAAACGAGAGGCGCCCGTGGCGCTGAGACGTCGATAAGTCAGGAAAAGGAAAGTATCTTACCCTGCATCTTTTCGCCTTGCGCTCACCGAGAAGAAGGAGGTGAGGACCCGCAAGCTGCGAATGTCTGGAAAGCCAGCCATCCGTCAACCGCCCTAAGGGAACGAACGACTGGCAAGTAGAATGAGGAAGGCGCAAGAATCGGGGAACAGGGCGTTTGAGCGATTGGGAAAAATAAACGAATGATAAAAAAAAAGCACCTACATTACCTCCTTATAGCCTTGGGACTGAGTTCGTGGTCCAAAAGGGGGTCGTAGGGGTTCAAAAAAGGGGCCTAAGGGAGAAGAAGCGACTTGAAAGAGGAGGTTCTTCTAATGGTCGTCGGTGTTGTCGTAATTGAACATGCGGTCGAGCTCACAGAATAGAGTGTCGGTTGGAGACTCGTCCACACCGGAAAGGAAAGCTGCAGGAAGTAAGCCTCAGGCTAAGGCTCGGGGTCTGAGCGCGGAGAGCGGTTGCCAGAAGGCAGGGGGAGAAGGGAAAATCTCGCATCTATCGGCGCACAGCGGCTTTCACCGGCAAAGCGGGAAAAAAACAGATTGAGGCCATTTACTGGGCAGAGCGAAGAGAACTCAAATGACAGGTCGAGGGGCTCCAAATCGGAACTTTTAACAAAGGTCAATACGAACTGTCGATTGAGCAGGAGGAGGCCCCGCCGAAAAAGAAGCCTTCTTTGAGCAAAGAAGGCTTTTTTTCGAGGAAGCTGCAGTTGACAGGGGTCGCTACAAGGGGAAAGGGTCGCTGAGACTCTAGGGGGGAGGGAAACCTTGGAAAGGTACTCGGTGGTACGCGGAGAAAGCAGGCACTCCGAGAAGGCAAACGGACAAGCTTCGCCGCCCGATATTAAAACCATGAGGGAGATTAAGCGGCTTAAAGGGAAAGGGAAAAAAGTACGCTCAAAGGGGGAAGTTAGGACATAGGAAAAGGGGAAAAGAACTATGCCCTACAAAGAGGAGGGGAAAGTTGTGGTCGAACAGTCCTTGAACAAAGGTTTCAAGGAAAAAAAGTAGAACACCGGAAAGCCATCGTCTCCCCGCATGGAAACAAAGAGGGCCTCGAAGGCCAACTGGCAGAAGAATCTTGTGAAAAGGAAGACCATAATGAACAGGGAGGGGGATATCATATGGACCCTGCACAGGGGAGTTTCGGGGGTGACCTTGCCGTTGTGACCTCTTTTTCAACAGAGTAGAGGGCGCACGCGTGGAAAATGAAAGGTAAGGGGATTTGCGAAGAAAAAAAAGAAAGCGCGAGGGTGAGGGAAGGCGTGGAAAGGGCAACAAAAGGTCATCCAGAATCATCCGAGCTGCTTTTCGCAAGCACGCCCATGATGACGGGGAAGGTTAAAGGGGCCGAAAGCCTTAAAAGGTCCGGGGGGGGCCAAACCCGGGCGTTTCGCCCAGGTGAGGAAAGAAAGGGAGAACAGTGGCTACCTCGATCGTGAAAGCTGCTCCATCGCCCGAGAGCGAAGGGGGGGAGGAATCTAGTTAGGTTGGAAGGAGTTAAGAGGAGAAGGGGAGGTCACTACAGGAATCTGGGAGAAAAAAGACAAAAGTAAGTAAGAGAATATTTGTATTAGTTACTCAGAAAGAGAGGTCATAAAAGAAGGAAAAGAAGAATCCAAAAAGGGCGCCAAGAGGATCTCCGCGGCGAGGGAGCACTTTGAGAAAAGACGGACGGTCGCCACCCCTTCCGTGCACACTCACGACCTGGGCTAAACGCAACCTCGGGGGAGTTCAGGGAACGGGCTGGGAGCGGGGAAAGGAAGTCAGGCGGGGGAGTGCGACGCGCTCTGGCTGATGGGGCGCTGCGGCAAACTGGGGGCTGTCCACCACAAGAGAAAAGCGAGGCACTGGATGCGCCAACGAAACATGGAAAGGGGGCTCCGGCGCAGCGGGAAGGGGAAAAAAAGCGGGGGAACAGGCAAAGGTCGAAATACCCTGGAAAGGGAGAAGGAAGAGGCACGACCTGTATCTATGGGAAATTGCCTAAAAGCTGAAGGAGAAGTTGGCCAGGTTTAAGAGAAGAAAAAAGGGGGGTTTAAATGGGCCGAAGGGAGAAGGGAGTCCTGAGACGAAGACCTGGTGCTCACGACTCGATAAAAAATAGAGGGGAGTCCTGGAGGTCGTGCCTACGATGCTGCCCGGATCGCTGGGAGGGGGGAAGAGAAAAGGGATATTCAAAATAGGAAGAACCGAAAGGTAGGGGTGTGAAGACTAATCTTTGGGAGGGGAGAGGGGGTGACACGACATCGAGGACCAGATTACAGGAGAAGCGGAAATCCGCGGGAATTTATCAGCCAAGGGGACGAAAGGGAAGCCGGTCAAAGTCACAAAAGGAAAAGGTCATCTTTCCAACGCGGAGCTAAACTCAGTGAGGCATGGACAGGGGCCACTACCGAATGCGCAGATGTGAGGAGTCGGGAATAAGTCTGAGAACAGCGACGGAAAAAAGAGTCAGCAGGCAGGAAAGGGGAAGGAGCAAAGAGGGGACCACGGCATCACCGGGGGCAGACTAGACTGGGGGTGAAATTTCCGGGGGGGGAACTTGGCTTGCTGCAAGGGCTAGCTGTATAGAAAGGAGCCTGAATGGAGGGAAATCCTAAACCGCGCACGGCAGCAAGAATTAGGAAAAGCTTCGGGATAAAAGACCCTTGCTCAGCGAAGCGCCGCGCCGTGGGAAGGAAAGAAGGGATAAACCTACAGGAGGAAATCGAGAAGACTCATGGGGGGGGGGGGAAAGGAACATCAAAAGGGGGGGGAAACCAGGAGAAAGAAAAACGCGCTTGAACAGTGGTATCGCCAAAAAAAAGAGGAATGGGATATCGGCTGGGCACTGGCCTAACATCCTTAGAAAGGTCAATGACCTATCAGGAGTGAGGAGGGGGCTGAGAAGAAGACTTTCCCAAGAGAAGGGAGAACACGAGTTTGGGGGGGGGGGGAGAAAAAGGCAGCGGATACCGAAGTCGTTCGCGGAATAGAACTGTTTAAGGAGGGGGCGGGGCACTTCAGCACGTAGGCACTAACTAGGATATCGAGAGGCTGACAGGGAGAGATCTAAACGACCAGAGGTAAGGGAATAAAGAAAGGGAGGGAAAACCCGCTACTATGAGAAGGGAGCGAGCGCAAAAGGCTCCGAAGCCCGTGGGTTGACCAAAAAAGATTAAGTCGCTCAATTATGCTGATTCTATCCTGGGGTTTCTCGCGGCGGTACGAACAGAGGAAAGTTAAATTCAAAAAACTCTTTCCGGGGTGGCAACTCAAAGGAGGAAAAAGTAGGGTCAGGGAAAGGGGCGCAAAGCCTCCGGTGCGCTCAGTGTGTGAACTGAAAGAGCGAGGCATCTCGTGTGCCACAGGAGTAATTGCGCAATGCCGAGGAGGGGAGAAGAAGACAATGAAAGGAAAGGGGAAAAACTTCTCCGGGGGAAAGGACCTCATCAGGAGGGGGGATCACCGCGTGGAACTAGAGATAGGTGTAAGGCATGGCTGCGGGAAACGCGCAACAGGGAGGAAGAAAAAACATTCTCGTGAGAAAATGATCAAAAAACATCGAAGAAAAAAAGAAATACATCAGTGAGGTTGCTGGTTACCTGACGAAAAGAAAGGGAGGGTATCCCTCAGTTTGTCTGGCCTTTTCATCGATCCGGGGGCGCGCTGGTATCAAATGAGTGAGCAACTAACAGGGGGTCTCAGCCAACAGGAAAAGGGAAAGACCAGGGCGGGGGTCGTGCCAGGGGGGGAGGGGACCTTCTTCTGGGGGACTACAAATTCCCGTCACGTTCCTGGGTGGATATTGTTGCACGGGAAGGAAGGTAAAGTGGGGGGAGAAAAAGTCGCGGCTGGAAAAGGACGCCAATCCCATGACCTCTATCATAAGTTAGCGGAAGAGAAACGGTTAAGGAAAATGGACTAGAGCCTCCGCCTTGGGGGGAAGCTGGTCTATCGCGTTGAGAGAAAAAGGCAAAAGAGGAACTGAGAATCCTGCATGAGGGGAACAGGACCAGAGGAAGAAAAAGGCAGTCCAAAGGAAGGGGGCGTTTATCTAAGGGAATTACGTGATCTAAAGTGTGCTGATC
>Ga0179593_1363537_pt1 | contig 10128 bp, 19 predicted proteins | sample CZODoug2_1_08_16_FD_185931 | JGI IMG/M metagenome (GOLD analysis project Ga0179593, IMG submission 185931) | Vadose zone soil fungal communities from Angelo Coast Range Reserve, California, USA - CZODoug2_1_08_16fungal (PacBio error correction) | ecosystem: Environmental > Terrestrial > Soil >...
TGATAAGACCAAGTTGAATTTTCAAACTCAAAGCAAAAAATGGGGTCAAAAAAAGCTGGCTTAACGTGAAAAAAGAGGAGGAGGGAAGATTCACAAAGGAGGAAAAAAAGGGGGGAAAGGCTGGTAGGGTAATGAAAAAATAAAGGCCGAAACGACAGGAAGTAAATCCTTCTTTACAATTCTGAGAGGGAAGGGGAGGCAGGTCATGAAACAGGCCCAAAACAAAAGGAAAAAGAATGTCATCTCAACACAGGCCAAATTTTTCCCCAAAAAGCCAATAACGCAGTAATGGTTAAAATGAACAAAAGGCTTGTAAAGGCCACGGCGGACAAGGCAGCAACTGGAGCCCTGGTGAGAAAATAAAGCACGCGGAGGGGAAAAAACAACATAGAAACAGAGTCATCTTCATTAATGGGATGCGGGCCATGACACCAGGACATGTTCGAAGGTTTTACCAAAATGAGGGTGGGCTGAAATCACAAACACGCGAAAAAAAAGGGTAAGAAAGGAAGGGAGGGAAAAGTTTATCCGAAAGGCCTCGGGGTGGAATGGAAAAAAAGGAAATGAGAACGATAGAGGGGACGGACGGTGGGAACTACAGTTAGAAAAGTGGGGAAGGAAATCATAAAAAGAAAAAACAAGGGCTAAAAGGGGAAAAAAACAATACTTTAGTGCCAAGTTGTACCGGGAGTCCGAACCGGGGAGGAAACCAATGGCTGGCAGCAAGAACGATTACAACACGGGTGGTAAACGAAAATTGGGGGGGATCAAAATAGGGGGGGGGGAGAAAAAAAAAGGGGAAGAGGGAAAAGGATTCCAATTGCTTCCACATTGCGCTGCAAACCAAGAACTGCATCTGGCCATATCAAATGCAAGTAAGAAAAATTACAAAACAGGCCGCCACATCCGTAAGGAAAAAAAAAGGGGAAAGAGGGGGGGTCAACCAGGAAAAGCGGAGACGGGTTAATTTCAAGGAAAGACACGCCTCGGCGCAATAGTATTTCAATGAAGGGGACGGGGGAATGGCACCGGCAGGAGAAAAGGAGGAGAGGAGTTAAGCAGGGATGTGCGGTGTCCGCCGACGTACCCTGTGTTGAGTGGAAAGTGTGAAAGGGAACTCGAAAATACCTATACCCCGAACACAATTGAGGGACAAATAGGGAATCGAAACGAAGCCGAGGTAGACGGTTTAGTGAAAATTTGGAACTCTCAACGAATGCGGTTTTCACCAAATCAGTGAAAGTGGGGGAAGTCACAAGAAAGGCGGGGGGCTCGATGTGAGAAAGTTTGGGGGTATCCATGATAAAAAAAAGGAAAAAGAATTTCAAGCGTAACAAGAACCAATGACAAATGAACTGTATTAGTTGGGGGGGGAGTAGGGGTGTGGGGGCGTGAACAACCGCTTAAAATTGGGGAGAATCAAAGCGCGGGCCTGAGACCTACGGAAAAACTTAGATAGATGGGGGGCTGGGGGAGATTGGACATGGCGCAAGCCAGGAAAGAAGGAATTAACCGCGGAAGCGGCACCAACGCCAAACGTTAGAAACGTACCTAATCAGTGGAAAAGGAAAAGAGAACAGGAAAAGGGGGGGGGGGGAGTTAATGAAATTCCACCACAAAAACCTTGGTACCGGAAGACCACCGGGAAAGCCGAGAAAAAAAAAAAAAAAAAAGGAAAAACCGGGGAAAAAAAACTAGACGAGAAAAGGAGGAATTTCAGCAAGAGCTGCCGTATCAAAGTTAATTTCTTTTTTATCGCGGGGCCGAGCTATTACGGGAAAACCAATCTCTTTTATTGGAGAAAAAAAGGTGTGAGGGGAAGGCAACGAAACGGGAAAGAAACAGCAAAAGGCGGTACATCGGCGGCAGGTGGAAATGCGGGATCGGGGGGAGTACACGCAAACAGAAAGGGGAAAGAGAGAAGGGATACCCGGGAAGAAGAGGAAAAAGAAGCACGAGGGAAGGAAAAGGGACAAACGAAACCGGGTGTGTTTCGAGTGAAAAATTTGCATTCCTCCACAAAGAATGTTTGATCCAATCCCGGGAAACTATGGGAAAAAGGGGGGAACTGTCCGATGCTAACTCAGCGAACAAGAAAGAAGACGGGGTGGCTCGCTGTGGGTAAATTCCCTACTTTCCGGGAAAACGAACGTCGCTACCCCGGTAGAGAAGAAGAAAAAAAGAAGGCATTTGGACAGGTTTGTGCGTCCGCAGACCCATGTGTCCGGAATATACAAAGAAGGATCAAAAAGGAGGTAGAAGGGGGGGGGGTTTCGTACGAGCAAGGTCGCGGTCCGGAGCAACATGGCATCTGCACTCCCCGACAACAATAGTTTAAGTTTGGTTCTAAGGCAAAGCGGGAAGGGAAAAAAAAGCACTAAAAGGGAAGAAGTGGACGACCCACATGGGAAGTACCGACCGCACAACGTTAATCGCGACGAATTTGGAAAATCAAACCACTCCGGTTAACATTAATAGAGACTCAAACATATTAGAACAAAAGGGAAGCCGTTGGTATCGAAAAAAAGCAACTTCCTTTCCTACTTCACGTGACTGGGGGAAACCCGCAGGCGTTTAAGAGAAAAGAAGGAAAGGTACGTGACCGAGAGAGGGAGGAGGGCGATTCAACTAGAGGTTTTCAAGGAAAAAAGGGGGGGAGGTGCCGGCGGGAGGTTAGTGAACCTACAAAAGACAGCCCCGTTCAAAAGGGTAAAGATCGCCCCTTTGTCCGATGAGACACCCGAAAAATAAGTAGAAAGGGCCAAGTATAGAGTAACTGGAGAAACAGAGGACAACAAACGTACCGGCAAGGAGAAAAAGTAACAACCCCATTCATGTAAGGGGGGGAGACTGAAATTAACCGAAGTTATTGAAGCTGCATTGAAGGAAGGCCGGGGGGTATGGAACGGAGACCTGGGCGGTGAGAAAAGAAGTCGTAACCCAACGGTTTGAATGAATGATTACGTAGTGGGCGGACTGTTTAGGGGGGGCGGAAACCGGGCATGAGGATCAAATTGGAATTACCGTCAGAAACGGTACCTTTACACGGTTGACGCATCTGGGGAATAATCGGTGAAAGAAAAATCCTTGGTTCTCAAAAATCTCGTGGGACGATATGAAAAAAAGAGGGAAAGTTTAAAACCCCGGGGGATCGTCGAGTAGCGGCCGGACATTCAGTAAACTTGGGTCAGAACCGGGAGAGGAAAACTCTAAAGGTTTTCAATAACGCGGGAAGGAGTTGGCAAATTTCGAGGGAGTTCGGGGAAAATTTGGTGAAAATGGGGAAAAGTGCACCGGGTCGAAGCACTAAAAATGGAACCAGGGAAACCCTATATCTCGTGGGCCATTGACCGAGTTTTAAATAGATAAAGGATGAAAAAAGAAACAGCCAATTTTAGGGGAAGGATTCCAGAAAAAATCACATACTCAGTAAAACTTAAAAAAAAAGATTGGATGCCCGCAGCCGAATTAAAGGGTGGGAGATTGCTTAGTGTTAAAATGTGGCATTCCGAAGTGTTAGTCTCAGTGGCCCCAGAAGGAGTCCGACTCGGTAAGACCATGTGTGCAAGGGGAAGGAAGTGGGATTGTCGCGGAAGGGGGGTTTGAAAAAATCGTAAATGGCGCAAAAGGGGTTTGAAATGAAGGCGCGGAAAGAGGGGTCAACATAATGGGGCATATTTGGTTAAGACGACTCCAGCGTTGGGGAAAGGATAAGAAGGAATTTGAAAAACCCCCGGCGGGGGCCGGCAAGGCGAAAGGCCCTGAAAAAGGAGAAAGGTGTCAAGACACCGGGTCCTCCCCCGAAGGAGATCGTTAAGGCGTCCAGAGGGGGAGAGTATCTGAAAAAGAAGGGGGGGAGCGCGTATAATCGCGTTCCCGCGACGAAAGTCCATTAGAGGAATAACGCTCACAACAAACCTGAAAGAGAAAGGGAAGAAAAGGGGACAGACCGGTAAAATGACTGACGGACGCTGATCGCCGGCGGGCAAAATATTGGACGAGAAGACAAGAGGGAACGTAACGATTCTATTCTTCGTCTGCTAAGCACAAGAAGCTCAAAAGAAAGGGGGGTGTGAATTTAGAGGAAAAGAAAAAAGGAAGGAAGAGATCGGAATAACTGAAACCAAAAGTAGAAAGTCAGACAAGAATTTGATACAAATGCGACACAAAGAGGCTTAGATCCAACAGTGGCTCCATTAAAAAGGGTGCCAAAGCGAACAAAAAGAAAGGAAGAATGGACCCACTGAAAGAGCTTGAGCTAGAAAGGCGGAAGCCGCAACGACAATTTTAAGAGGCACGCCGGAAAGCAACAGCGAGCGAACAAATGAAAAGGGTAAAGATAAAGGATTTCGAATATGCGGGGGAAGTCCACCAGTACGGTTCGGGGGGGGGAAAGGGGATTAGTCAGGGGAAGGGGGACGAATTACACGGCGCAAATTAACTTTAAGAAGGAAGAGGACCGAACGGTATAATTCTAGGACTGGACACGGGCGGGGGAAGAAAGAATGAGGAACTAGCGGCTGACCTTCCAGTTAAGACAGTTGAACGGGGGCACTTAAGTTTTCAATGAAAAGAGGACGACAGTAGGGTCAGAAATTTCAAAGAAGGGGGGGGACAGGCCGGTATTGGAAACATGAACCGAGTAGGCTTCAAGGGGGGGGCTAACCATACTTACACTGAAAGCGCCAATCATCAAAAAAGAAAAAAAAAACACGGGTTGGGTAACCCGCATCGGTTTGTTATCTCCACTGGGCAATGAGGGGGACAGGGGGAAAACGAGGAATGTCCCGAGAATTCGAAAAAACAGTGAAAAAAAAGAGTAACAGTAGAAAGGTACCAGTTTGGATACCTCCGGCCTTACGCGCCCCACTTAAACAAAGAACCAGGAAAAAGAATTCTAAATATATGGTCTAATTCTTGAATTCACAAGGGGGGACAACAAAAAAACGGGGGAATCAAAAACCACATCCGCCGGAAGAACGGAGACGGTACAATAAGAAGTAACTGAAAAGGGGTTGGGGATGACGGGCGATTGACGCCATTAGGTGGGCCTCGGGGAGAAAAAGACAAAGGGAGTCGTTTAAATCAGGGGGGTGGGGGAACATCAGAAGGCGAGTGGGGAGTGAAAGGGGGGGACGTCGTGGGGGGGAACATACCTATAACGGCCGGTAACACAAAGGGAATGAGGAACTGATCCAAACAAAGACGAGGAGAACGGTTACTGAATAGGGCCTCTGAAAAAAAGAGGCGGGGGCCAAAGAGGGGCCATGCGGTCCGACTTGGGGGCGATAAAAACGGTTTGATGAGAAAGGTTGGAATATTTCCATGGAAAGCGTTATAGGGAAAAGAGGGCTGAAGAAAAAAACGAACCACTCGTACAGCCTTACCTGTCTTATTGGGGAGGGAGGGGGAGGGTCAAAACTCTCACAGTTTCAGCGGATGGGTAGGTCAAATGAAGGCGCTGCCAGTACTAAACGGGACACAACGAAACGCGTGTACTGGGGGGAGAAAGGAGGAAAGTGATCGTAACCGCGACGGGAAAATGAGCACCAAACAACTCAAAAGTTATAACGGCAGCAGAGACGTCATCAGGCAACCGTGAGGGGAGGAGGAAAACACCTTTAACTTTATCACCAACGGAGGAAGGGAGGAAGAGGAACTGGAAAACAAGACCGGGGGAGCCGCGGGGAGTGAGAGTAAAGCAGGTGGAAGTTGGGGATAACGCGCCGTCAATCCAGAGGCAAAGGCGGGGAAAGGGATGGGTCTCGCCGAACCGTTACCTTCAAATAACAGGGGGGTGAAAAAGGAGGGGAAAGACAACAGGAGGGGGGAGGGAATTCCACAAGAACGGGGAAAGAGACAAACAAACCCGGGGTTCGGGGGGGGCAACGGTCAGTACAACGGATCATGTAACGGGAAGGATAGAAGAAAAAAAAACCAGGAGAGGCAATCTCTATATAAGACCGTTTCGGAAAGAAGGGGAACAACTAAATGGGGAGAAATTTTCAAACCCAACGAGGTGATGTTGGGGAGATTCCCACCGGTTAAGGGGTTATCCCCCCACATTCAATATGTGGAGTTCATAAGGAAAAGGAGGAACCGGTTCCGTAATAGACGGACTCGCTGCCTCCAAAAATTGACTAAAGTAGGAGGGACGGGGATTGGGACGAGAAAAAAAAAATGCCAAGGGGGCGCTAAAGAAGTCTGGGATAAGACGAAAGGCACGAAGTCGAAAAATGTGGTGTACCGGGAAGGTGTTGCCTGAACGAAAAAAAGTCAAGGGACTTCCCTAAGTTCCTAGACAAAAAATCGAGGAGAGGGGGATTTGGGGGGAGGGGAAAGGTTTAGGTGGACCGAGAGCAAAGTTGCAGGGGGAAGGAAAAAGAAAAAAAACCACACGATATGGGGTGGAAAAATAGGTATAAAGAAAGTCATTTGACCAGACCAAAGAGCAGAAAAAAAGAAGGTAAAGGGATACTCATAGGGAAGGGAAAGGAACGAGGGGTACAGTAGGAAAAAAGAGGTTCGCGTCGAGCTCCTCATCCATGGATAGGCCTAAAAACTTGAAGCAAAGAAGTTGAATCCCCGCCTGAACGTGACGAGATTCAATGAGTGATGTGCACCAATGAGGTTGAAAATGGAAAAAAAAAAAAGAGGAGGGTAATCTAAGCTGAGGAAAGGAGTGCGGAGTTGAGAGAAAGAAATTTTGTGTAATTTTTGGGGGTCACAGGAGAAGGGGAGTTCTGAGTTAGAGGGGAAGGGGCACGACAACGAGAACGGGAACCCCGTCAACTCACGATCGACCACCTGGAAGCGGAGGAAAAAAACAGGAACAAGACCAGTAAACTCCGAGCTTAACGTTGAGAAAACGAGAAAAGGGACCGGTAAAGGAAGAGAGCCCACCTCAAAAAAACATTCAGAGGACATCTTAAAGACTCCGGGGGGTGAGCGCGGGGCCCCCGGAACGGCGGGGGGTTAAATTAAAACTCGCCGGCGTTGGGCACAGGGTCCTTAAACCAAGGAAAAGAAGGGGGGGAAAGGAAAGGGGCGGAACAATTGTAGTTTGGTTACCCATATGGAATAAAAAAGGAATTACCGTGAAAAAAAGACTGTTTCGCGGAAGGGGAAGTAGTGGAATAACGTGGAAAGGAATGATCACCAGAAGGGTAGTATTAAAAACAAGGAGGTTCGGACCAAAGGGGCGTCGCTCGGCGCTCAGTCACGTAAAAGGGGGGGAAGAACAAATTTCTCGGATCACAGGGGGAAAAGGGCAGGGCCGGCGGGGGACCATTTAAAAGAAAATACTGAGGAAAGTAAAGTTTGTTGAAAATAATCGACGTGCCACCACCAACACCCCCCCCACCAACTAACGGGGGGGAAGAAAATGTTAATGGGAAAGAAGGGATATCGTTAATCGTGGCAGGGAAAAGAAGGGGAAGAAGCGGATAACGGGATGGAACAGGGAAATAGTGAAAATTTGAAAGATAAAAAAAAAAGCAAATACAACGACCGAAAAACAGGAATGTTCATGGCCCCATCCGAATGATATTGGGAAAAGGGGATATTGTGGAAGGGAGGAGGGCCGTCGTGGGGGTAAGTGGGGGGAAGAAAGGGGGGTACCCAGCGGCGGAAGACCCAAGTCCGAAAGTTATCAGAAAATTAGACCATGGGGGACAGGAAGGAAGAGGATGGCTGTCGATGGTGGCATCGTAATGTCGCCACTGTTTTTGGGAAGCATGCAGGAGGAAGGGGGGCCAAAAAAAAAAAAAAAAAAAAAAACTTTGGGTGGGGGGGGGTGAAGAAAAGGGGGGTGCAAGAGGGGTAATAACAAAGAAGTTGGGCAAAGAAGGGATGACCGATCGCATTTCCAATGGCAAGGGCATTCTAATACAATAAAAAACGCGCCCATTGGAAAGAAAGGGGGATTCTCAAGAGAAACCATTGACTATCGGAAATAGTAACGCCGGCGGGGGGAGAAGAGCTTTCCAAAAACGACGACAGTCAAAGGGGGTCTGGCGAAAAGGCGACAAAACAAAAGGAGGAAAAAGGACATATATGGAGGACAGCCAATTTTAATGGTACATGTCAAGAGGGGGGAAGAAAGGCGATCAAAACAAAAGGCCACCAGATGGAAAGAAGAAAAACGAGGGGAGAAGGAAAGGCGCATTACACAAGGGAGCTCCAATGGCGACTTTTTTTCAGGTAAAGCGGAATGAACGGAACCAGGAAAAAGGGAAAAGAGGCATAAAGTATTTAAAACAAATTCTCAGCGAGCATCAACATAAAGGGAAAAAGGGTAAGGGGAACAAAAGGGAGACAAGAGTAATAAACTTGAATCCTCAACTTGCAAATAAGGGTTTGCAAAAAGCGACTCGGAACGCAGATTTCAAATGAAAGGGTCAAGATCACCCTGCTTATCCCGCGGCTTCATACGCCCTGTTAAAAAACGGGAAAACCCATGGTAGCCCCGCCGAAAATGGAAAAAACGAGAAAAAAAGCATCTTATTTAACGCGGGGAGGCCCAGGACGGTTCGGAGTTTTACAAAAGGTAGTCAGGATGATTCTGTTCAATGCGCTCTCAGGAAACGGGAAAAGGGGGGGAGGGACGGGCAGAGACGCCACGCGGGGGAAAGCCAAGATTGAGACTAGACGGGAACGTCATTTGGACTCGGCAAAAAGGGGGGGAAAAATTGGTCAATAAAAGGGGAACGGAGACATTTCTAAATTGGCCCAGCCGCATGAAGTTAGGAAAAACCAAAGGAAATAGTAAAACCCGTTTGGACATGAAAAAAGGGTTAAGGGACAAAGAGAAAAAGCAGCGAACGATCGGTTGTTAAACCAAAAGAGGGGTTGAAGGATTAAAAAAAAATTTGGGAACACCAGGATTCAGGAGCACTTCACCACAACGTACCTGAAGCAGGAGGGGAGGAACCATGAAAAGAACATTGAACGGACAAGTTGGGTGAATACCGGGCAATGCCGGGCCAATTACAACCGTGTCAACACGACGGATTCAAGGAAAAGAGAATGAAAAAAAAAAAAGGCGGAACGTAAAAAAAAAAGCGGGGGGGAAGGCACTCATAACACGACGGCTGAACACCCGACGTCAAATACGGAGGACGACAGCGAAGGAAGGGGGGGTATACGTGAAGATTGCAAGGGACCGGGTCGTTTCAATTCTGCTCAAACGTAAGCCGTACGGGAAATGGGGAAGGCAGGGGGGGGGAGGGGGGGTAAAAAAATCACGGAACCCTGGGAGATCTGAAATTTGGAAGGGGACCCGGGGGGAGGAAAGACCATAAAAGGGAAAAGAAAAATTGCGTAAGTAAATAGGGATCACAAAAGGGAGACGGCCGCAAGAGGATCAGTGGAGCGTTCACGAATAAGGGGGGGGGGACGCAGAAAAACATGCGGGTGGCACCCCCTCGTGCCATGACCGTGGAACGGGGCGGGGGAGTGTGGGGGTAATGAAAAAAACGGCTTGGGGAAGGGTAAAGATACCAGGGACTCAGGAGCTGACGGATTAAGAAGAACCAGTCTGACCGGGAACCAAATGACGAACAAGGAGGACAGAGGTGGAAAAGGATTCTTATTCCCTTTGGGGCGTACAACGCGCAGTCAGGGGGAACAGCTGGGGGGCGGGGCCAAATGTCCACCGACAGGCCTTAGACCTAAACGGTTGGAAAAAAGAGAGGACGTGGGGTGCAGGAGCCGAAGGCAATGGGATCAGCAGGGACAAGCGACAGGAATCAAGGCAAAGGACACACCTCAAAAAGTAGACAGCAGAAAATCAGTGGAGCGTGACAAGCGTGAAATCTGAAAGGGGGGGAACATTGGGGGGGGACTGGCGGAGGGGGGAAAAAAGGACAAAGGATAACCACCGTACTCATTCTGTCCTATAATCAGAAAAAAAAAGGGGGGAAGACCAGGGCTTCTAAAGAGGACAACAGAGAAGTCACCGGGTCAAGGGCGGTGGGAACTGAGGTACGAGATAGAACCTCGGACCTGTTTTATAAGGATTAGAAAAGGAATTCGAAGGGACGGGAAACTTAATCTTGCAGCTCAACAGCACCGTGTTTACGGGGGCCAAAGCGGGCAGTACAGAGGGGGAAAGGTATCGGGCAACGG
>Ga0179593_1443475_pt1 | contig 10128 bp, 11 predicted proteins | sample CZODoug2_1_08_16_FD_185931 | JGI IMG/M metagenome (GOLD analysis project Ga0179593, IMG submission 185931) | Vadose zone soil fungal communities from Angelo Coast Range Reserve, California, USA - CZODoug2_1_08_16fungal (PacBio error correction) | ecosystem: Environmental > Terrestrial > Soil >...
TGGGGAAATGATGCAACGAGGGCGGTCACACGAAAACGCGCTAAAAGGGAAAGTTTGGGGATTGAGCCTGAGGAAAAGGGTGTGGGGGGGTACAAAAAGTCGCCACCCCCATCCTCAAAAAAAGATCGCCAAACGGATCAAAACGGGGGTAAGTGAACAGACCCCATACCAAACATGTGAAAGGGGTTTTGTCCCTCCACCGAGGGAACAACTCGAAACAGGTATGGGGCAGAACGGGTTCTCGCACTGCAGGAGGGGTAACGAAAGATAAGGGCTATGGGAAAAAAAACCGCAGGATGAAAACGGGCCGCGGGAGAATCAGGGGAAACCGAAAAAAGATGGGATTCCTATCCGAACTGTGTCAACGGTATCATCAACGGGGGGGCAAAGTGGTCATAAAAGGAGACGTCCTGTTTGTCGGAAAGTATAAATGGGAATTAAGGACTGAAAAGGTCGCAGGGATAATCCATTGCGAAGGGGGTATGAGAGAAAAACAAGAACTCATCTAACTGTTAAGAGCTCATCTGAGGGGGAGGTAAGGATTTTCTCCGACACCCTCCAATAGCAAAACCGGGAGTGGGGAAGGAGAAGAAGCTCCCATAAAAAGGTCCAAAAGATAGTCTATCACCTCGGGAAAAAAAAAAAAACCGTCAATGAACAGTACGACTCATGCCACCCAAGTAAAGTCACCTCACTACTGTGGGATAACAAAGTCATTAGAAGACACTAGGTAGCCTGTCTTCTCTAAGGGGGAACTACACAGAAGTTCTGGGCTCGGTGTCCGCCGTACAATCACTAACAGAAACCGAAAAAACCCAAAACAGGAGGAATTGGGGTAAAGGGTTTTCGAATGCCCGGAAAGCTGTTACCCAGATGGGCAACTACTAACAAGCTACCCGACAAACCAATAAAAAAAAAGAAAAAAAAGACGGGTGGAAACTCGGGGAACATGGGACCTTTCCTGTGACCATTCCGTAACCGCAACCAAAACAAAAGTAGCAGAATCCAACCCTCAACGAGGGGAAACATAATTAACGGTCGGCAAAACATTATAAGGCATACACCCAAAAAAACAGGGGCCAGTCGGGGGAATTCAGGGGTTGCCAAGGGGGCGATCCCTTTCGTGGACAAGCTTGGGGGTACCTGAAGGGGGGGGGGGGGGAGGTAAGACGGGGGGGTGAAAAAAAACAGCAGCATTCATCCAACTCTGAAGGGGGGAACTTTTCTTATCAAAGTAGAATGATAAATGACTGTAGGTAAAAGGACAATGATTTGCCGCTATCAGTTCTTGGTCGACGATAGGACCAGAAAAGACGTATCCAATTTAAACTAAAGAACGAAAGAGGCCACTGTTAATTGATTGTCATGTTTGAGCACGGGAGTGAGTAATAGGACTTACAATCAACATTAGCAAAATCAAATGCGATTCGTAGGGTGTCCCACGGGGATGGGGCAACCGCAGTAGCGTACAAAAGGTCAGGCTTCATGCTGCAAAGAATCCAGGGGGGGAGGTCAACAAAACGATTTCAAAAGAAAAGACGGCTGCCCGGGGCCAGTCGGCTGTCATAACAAAATTGAAACAAACGAAGCAGCCATTTTGCCTGTGGTCCTAGACAGGAACGGGGGGAAGCTAGGCGTTAGAGTACCTTCACTTTGGGGATTAACATAGCACTACACCACAACTACCGGTCCCATTTCAACAAGGTGAAGAAGGTTTGGCGAAGGCCTAAACGGAACAAACCACGGGGGTAAAGTGGAAACGAAAGTGGTTGGCGCTTGGTTGAAGACAAACAGTCTTCGACACCATATGAGTTTTGAAAGATACGTGGGCGTACTTGGGAGCAGTAGGAGTGGGGAATGGGGGAGAGCTGTTTAGACTCGGGTGAGCCCAAAGTCTTTTCTGGGGAAGCAAGGTACGGAGGGCAGAAAGAAAAGGTCAACTTCTAGCAATACTTACTCTGATGGGGTGGATTACGACACTGAAGAATATCGTGTGAGGCAAGAACAGCCGGGCACGTTTGCAGCTTTGCAGTCTCGGAAGTATTAACAGGGAATTCTTCAGAAGAAGGGAGGGGAAGTATGATCTCTTCCTTTCGCCAAAAAAGAATCAAAAAAGAATATGTAAGGTTACAGGTGGCGCTGACAATTGGGGTATGGCCCAAAAAAGGGCAATGGGTCAGACCGAGGGGTAAGTGTGTCACTCCTCCCGGCGTGCGACAAAGGAGGGGAAAAAAGGAACGGGTGTTCAAACTGCTAAGCCATCTTCAGCGTACCGGGGTCCGGGGGGTTCTGCAAGAGCGGACAAGTGGGCATGGGGTGGAAAGGGGGGGGACCAAGTGACGATAGGCCTTCCAAAGCAGGACTGGGTAGGCCGTAGGGGGGAGGCGTTCCGTGGGGGTACATCTACTATGGAAAAAAGGGTAAAAAAAAGAGGGTTTGATGCGGGGGTTTCAAAACTGGGTTTCATTGGGGGACTTGGTGGTGTCTGAGGGCTTTTCAGACTTTACTTGAAAGTTATTGCACAACTTCTGGGGCATCATTCTCTTTGTTGGAGTGCCCTTTTATGAAATTCTTAGTGAAGTCGCCCCCTAGGGTACTTGGGCTAGGGTGTTGAATGAGGGGTTCCGGAGGTGGAGTCGAACAAACTGGGAACGGAGGATACCAAGTGGACGCTTGAGGGTGACTGGGTAAGGTGAACCTACTTAATAAGGGTTTGGGGGGTTCGACCTAACGCAAAGAGGATACCGGGAAGACTGAAAAAAACTCATGTCACGCTCCGATTCTGGCTGGTTTTGAAGGGTGTGGGTCGTCTGTGTGGGGGTGGTGTTGTGATGAAGGACTTTTGGTTTGGGAAGGTGACGGTGTGGTGGGGGCGACTGGGCAAGTGGGCATTTGATGTCGAAAGGAAAAGGACATCGTAAGGCAAACCAGACTGGTTGAGGAAACACGGTCCTTCTTTAGGGGGTTCCATCGCACAAGGGGGAAAGGCTGAGGAGGACAGGAGTTCTAATACGATAAAGCTCGTTTACGCCCATATCAGGGTAGGCAAAGTACTCTAATGGTGTGAGTGCAGCAAGGGGCTTGGAAGGGGACGGAACTGATGAACTGCACAGGGGGTTTCCAGGCCTGTGGTGTTTAGTTCACCGAAGGAGGTTACAGGAGGTAAGTTAAGGGGGGGGGAAGGGGGCCTTAGCCAAAGTAGGGGATAGGTGGATGACAGTTGGTGGGAGTGAAGGACTATATGGATACTTGCTGGGGAATGAGCCCTGTCTTTTCGATGGGTTTGATTCAGGAAAGGGTAGTAGAAAAAAGAACCATAGTGAAAATAGGTCCCTCAACCTACTCCCCAAAACTCAGAACCGTAGAACCAACCACAGGGAAGTCAAGCAAGAGAAAAAACACCCACCGAAGACAAAGGAGAAGACACGACCACCAAAAGAGAAGAACTCTCACCAGAGTATACGCCCAAAATGAAAGCAAGTTTTACCATCAGAGGTTGAAGACAAAAACGCAAAAGAAATGGAAAGGAGGAAGGAATTATTCCCAGCAATTGGCCTACATTGAAAAGCGAACCTACCGGGTTTATCTTGAAAGAAAGAGAAAGCCTTAGGAAGAATTTATGGTCCTCGAAGGGAATCCTCCTAAACCCCCTTTGTCGCACCATGCCGAGCAGAGAGGCAGATCTTGGTTCAAAAGTGGGATGGAATCACCCGGAGGCACGTGAGTGAAATAGACACCGACCCCGAACACACGAAAGAAGCGAATGAAGACGACCCCCTACAAATCTTAGACAGCCTACCAAGAAACAACATGCGAAAAGAATAATCAGCCCAGTATCTTGGGTATTGTAAAAAGGACAGTTGAATAGTAGTTGGGAGGCCTTTCGTATTACCAATTTCCAATAGAAGTAGTGACAAAGGGTCCCCCCTCAGAGAAAGAAAAGAGAAAGAAAATTTTGACTAGCCTATTGTAGTTATTGTCAAGACACGATCCCTCTCCGCAAAATAAGGAATCAGCAGAAACTGATAGGGATGGGTTCCTTAAACAATAAAAAAAACTCCTCAACCAGACATAAAGTCGCATGACTGAAGAAGGCATGGGTCCCAGAAATTCCCTTATCGAATGGGTACGCATAAACAAGACGAGTAAACAAATGAATTGACCGTACGCCAGACCAAATTTAAATTTGGGGTTGTTGCAGGTTAGAGTGAAAAAAAAAACTTTTTTCCCAAAAAACACGAGCTAAGCCTAAAAGTACAGGCATGAAAAAAAGAGGTGACGGAAGAAGCCAGCAAGAAAGCTTTCCTATTTGTTGCAGACGAAGAGGTACAAGGGACAACCAAGGGAGAGACTAGAAAAGGAACCTAATTGGAGGAGAACGTGGAATGAAACGCAAAGTGAAAATACAAAGTAAAAATTGTGCCTCGAAAGCATAGAGAAAGAGGGGGGGGTGAACAAGGACGGGTGACCTCGAGCCACTGGAATACATTCAAAAAAGAAGGAATACGCATTCAGGAAGGGGGTCCTTTTTTGAAGAAGAGATATCTGGGAAAGGACGGTGGGAAAAATCCTCGTTACTGAAGAAGAAGACTGAACTGAGTAAATGGAAAAGGGAGACTTCACCAAGAATGTCGAGAAGACATCCCTTTGTGTCAAAACTATTAAAGCACAGGACCAGAATAGAACGTGAAGGTTAGAGACAGAGAGGGGGGGAAAGGTGTTGAAGGTTCCCTAGGGGAGACTACGCACCCACGGTCAATCTCTCCAATCCAAAAACAATTTTGGGAAGCAAAGGTTCAGTGTCCCAAAGAAGGAGGGGACAACGAAATTTAAACTCCTTTAACGAAGTTTGAAACGGAATTTTGAGTACGAAGGGTGTCGTACACTTGGAAAAAAGGGGAGGGGACGGGGGAAAAAGGCATCTGAAAACACCGAGTGGGACGTGTGGAGTTTAAGAAGAATCAGACGTGCCCAGTGCCTAATCGCGAAGGGGAGAAAGACAAGAGGAGCCAAAAACTCAAAGCAGGGAGGGGGGAAAATCAGGTACACGGGGGTGAATTAAACTAAACTGCCAGTACAAGCGAGAGTTGGGAATCGGGTCTACCGAGAGATACTTGATTGCAAACTAATGCTCTGGTGACAGAGGGGGAAGAAAGTAAAAGACGATTGATGATGTTGCTGCCAGGGTGCACGGTTCAGGGACGTGGGACCCTGGAACGAAGTCCCAAGAACGTCGTCCCGTGTATATAAGTTTAGAAAAAGAAGTAGGGATAGTCTGGAGAGGGTCATTAAAAGACTCCTGGGACAGAGAAAAATAAGCTTTGTAAGGAAAAAACCCCAAGCCTGACCTGAACGTGCTTGCTACAGGTTCTTGCGGGAAAGGAAAAGGGGACCCCGTGCACTAAAAGCTCGCCCCTGCGTTTCACCACTTCCACAACTGCCGTTGCTCTTTGGTGGGGGGGGGGTTGTGCAGTCTCTCATAAAAGTTGCAATTCGCAGCAGGGGCGTAATTTGGGAAAGGGGGATAGTTGTGTAGGTGTGCAGGGTGTTTCAACATTATGTTTAGGGCACAGGTACCAAAACTAATATTTTTTAGTAGCCCGGAATGGGGGTTAGCGCTTTGTGTGTCGACCAAGGCACATTAAGTCCACTTGACCGGGGAAAAGTGAATTTTTGGGGGGAAAAAAAAGGTTTGTTGAGCAAATTCCTCTTACCCAAAGCGTCCGGGCGGAAAGTTCTAGAGGAGAATTTAACGTAGAAGAGGGGTCAAAGCAATGAAAAAAGGGTGTCATTGAAGCTTCCTGGTTAATCATTTCAAAGGATAAAAGGTTAAAGATAATATAAGACGGGGGGGTAGGTGGAAAATTATCGTGTGGTCCCCCATCCCGTAGAAAAAAGAGGACAGTCAGCCTTGCGGAGAAAATCTTCAAGTAAAAAAAATAGGAGTGTAAAAAGTGACTGAGATGAAATCAAATCAACACTTAAATTGAGACGTACATGTAATTTACCCAAAAAGAAGAAATGAGAACAGGAGTTTAAGACCGGGAGGGGAGTCATCAACACGGGAAAGGCATTGAGAACTTGATTGAAGACATTCTCTACGAGTCATGGTTAAAAAAAAAGAATAAAAAAGGGAAAGGGGTCCCAGAGGACAACAAGTTCAGCCACTGAGTCAACACTCTCCCTCCTAAGAATGGGTAAGCTGTGAGGGCGGTTCCCTACGGTGGAGTTTACTAAGCCTAACGTGGCAAAACCTAAAGGGAAATTGGGGCACGGGTTTGGAGAAAAAAAAGAAGGTAAAGAAAATTTTGGAGGTTAAAGTTCAAAGTCCACATCGATGTGTAGGTAAAGGAAAATCACTTACACTCTCTGTTGCTATATGTTGTAGGCAGCTAGGACCTCTTTGTTCAGAAAAGGGAAGTATAACGGCGAAGAAGAGAGTACTACGAAGTTGACGTAGTGGGATACAAAACGTTGGTTTAACAGTACTTCCACAGTTACCCTTGTAAAGAAAGTAGGGGGCCTTCAAAAAAGGTTCCTAAGGTAAATTTAAGCACTTCATCAGAAGATCAATCTAAGGCAGAGAATCAAGTAGTAAAGAACTGTCCTCAAGACTTTTGAAGGCATAGTATATAAAAAAAAGAAAGGATCTAGAGAAAAAAAAAATTTCACAGTTGGAGAAAACAACGGAGGAACAGACCTGATCGGGATCCTCAAATCGCGAGATCGTGTCGGTGGTGGTAAAGTGCTGAAGCTCACTTAAATCTTTCCAAAGGGTTGTGAGAAGGAGAGAAAAGTAGGGGATTTTTGAATATTTCACGTTTAAAACGGAGAAAAAAGGGTGGTCAAGATCTCCCGAAAGCTAGAAAGGATACTTCTTCTGTAGTCCTTTTGGCAAAAATCTCAAAAATGAGAAAAGAACGAAGATCTTCCAAATCGGGACAATAAACCAAAAGGATTACAAAAGAAGTAAACGTGTTAATTAAGGAGTTCACAAAGGTCGGGGAGGCTGCTACAATAACGTTCTAGAATTTTTTAGACACACCCCGCGAAAATAGTAAACCATGGGCCAAGGGGGCAAAGGGGAGGAAAATTGGGAGAAATTTATCGTACCGTCCAGGTAAAGGTTCAGAAAATATCACAAACATTCTGTTAGAAGTGTTCATAATTTCTTATTAAGACGTCTTTGCCAATCTCCCCGTATGCAACCAACTTCCCGAGGTCGTAAGAGAACTGATCCATACGGAGAAAGTCATAATAAACGATCAACTTAAATTTCACTACAAGATTGTGGTTCACTACACGGCTAAGAGGGGCCTTCACACGTGGCCGAAGCAAAAGTTTCGCCGAACCGGGGGCCTCAGAAAAAAAAGAGAAAAAAAACGGGGAAACAAGGAGGCGGGGGGAGTTGTTGAAGATCTCCCCTAACTCCTTGGGTCACTGTAAAATTGGGCAGCCCGAAACGCGTAATTCAAGAGGCGAAGCCAAGACTACCCCCAGACCAAAGCCAGGGCCGTGGACAATGACCTACACAAAGAGGTCCATTAGATCAGGCGGAAAATCATTGGCTTAGGGGGGTCTAGTACCTCAGTTGGGTCTCGTCAGAGAAAAAAAAAAAAACGGACAGTCGGGGGTCTACTTCAGACACAGCATTAGGAGAGAAGAGAAAAGAAAAAAAGAAAAAAGGATAGCAAATAACAACTAATTTCACCGTTTACCCTGTCTAGGATTGAGAAAACCGTACACTAAAAGAGGTCAGACCAAAAAGGGGGAATCCAAAGGGACGGTTGGAGCCATTAACTTCACTGGTGAACTGGACATTGCCCACAGAAAACCTAAAAGAATGCTAGAAAATAACAAGTCTATATGGGCGCAACTTATCACGCGAAAAAACAGTCAGAGGGGCCGGGGCGTGTAAGTTGTTTTTCACAGCAGCGATAGTGGTTTAGGAAGGGGGTGTAAGAAATTTTGTACCGCCCTTAGCACAGCAAACCGTGCAGAAGTTCCTACGGGAGGTAGTACATCCGCGTGACGGAGAGGGGCCGGCAAACGCAATGTGTAGCGAACGTTAAAATCATAAGGCGAAGTAAAAGTGCGCAAACCTACGGTATTACCTGGTTTGCAGGGATCATTGGGAAGATGAACTACAACGAAATTAAGACCTGGGAAACATCATTAATGGAGGCAGAACCCAGGACACGTAAAAAGAAATAAACAGAAATACAACCCCACACCCCTCTATTTGGGACAAGTTCGGGGTGCCCCATAAAAACATAAGATTGTGAACCGGACACAACTATGCACAAAAAGCGCCTTAAGGCTTGTGGCTAATGGTCGGAAAGCGAAATCTATAACCGAAGACCCGGGGGGTTGGAGTGTTCGAGACACGGGTTAACTGTCGTAGACGAGAGGTAAAAAAATTCAGATGCCCAGTTTCCACAGTTTAAGTTCACAACGCAAGAAGCTGGACCATTTTTCTCTAAATAACCCTTCACAGAAGGTTCAAGTTCCGGAAAATTCTTTATTAAACTCAACGGTAGTGTCTTCCCACAGTCGAACAAGGTGATGGGTCAGGTGTCCACAACGGGAAGAAGTACCAAACACAGAACTCGAGAGTGGCTTGGAAGAAGAGGTTTTGTTTTTAAAAACCCGTAAGCCATAGAAAATCGGCCAGCGATAAAAATTATACCTACCATTGATCTGGACTGTAAGGTAATGCGGTGAAACACGTCCGGCATTTATAAAGGGCGAGCAAGACTCGATAGTCATCACTCATCGACCCGGACATGGCTTGCGCAAAAAGACAACGGTGGATCCGTTTATTCACCTACAACTTTCCCGGTATACGAAAATCCTAGGTGTTTTAGGACCCCACAGAAGCTCATTTGTCCAGGTTTCTCCAGAAAAATGGTCTTCAGCGAAAAAAGAATGGAAAAGGAAATTCTTTGGACGAGGTTAACGCGGGAATACTCGACCGATTTTACACTGGGCCACAATGAACGGGGATTGTATGATTGTCATTTCAAAAGAGACAGAAAAGTCTAATAACTTTTCCGGGTCGGCAGCGCAGGCAAAAAAGAAAAGGGAGGCCTTGCTACCTGAAATCCAAAACCGGTGGGTTAGAACAGTTGGATGGAGGTTGGGCAGTTGTGCAGGTTACAATTTTGTATACTGTGGGGGGGGGGGGGGAATACTTACCAATGGGGGAAAAAAAGGGGGGGCGGGAGGCTGTAAAAAACTTTGTGAGACGGTGTTTCTTCTTTCTGGTGTTAGGAGTAACAATGGGCAAGCCGGGGAAACAGTTGGGGAGTACGAGGGTCCAGCAATGGAGTGGGTGTCCTTCCGGGTTTGAATTCTTCCTGAAGGAAACGACGATTGGAGTCGGGGGCGGGATTCTGGAGACGTAGTGTGACGACTCACAGACCCCTCAGGCGTAAAGGTGAGCTGCTTGGGCTTGCAGGGGGAAAAGGGGAGACAGGAGTTCTAAGGGTTTGTCATGGAAATAGAGAGACGAAGAAAGGAAAAGAAAGTACAAAAAAGCTTCACTTACTCTACTCCATGAGTGCATGTTGAGGTGGGGCGCGTGGGGTCTTAGTTTTGTGGGGTGTTCGTGGTAAGAGGTCGTTTGTGGGGGGGGTGCTCAAACTTTGGGTTGTTTTGGGGGGACGGTTCTACGGACAGAACTTCATTACGGTTAAAGGGAGAAGGAAGACCGGGGGGGGGGGAAATCATCGGGGGCGAGAAGGGAGACTTCCGGGGCTATTTTGGAAAGTTCTCGGGGGGATTTCTTCCAGTGACTTCTTACGTGGAGCACCCAATATAATTAAGGAGGTTGCCAGATACGAAAAACGTCGTCTACACTCGACAAGGGGGGAAGGGGAAGGGAACTTTGCACGGAAGAAAAGGGCTCATCAGACGGGGGGTTCCCGGACGGGTTGGAGGCCAAAGGGGAGGGGAAACGCGTTCGGTTAGGGTGTACAAAGATGGGAATAAGTCAGGAACGGGAATTGGGTTCTGGGTGAGATTCCTTGGGTTGTAGGGGGGGCAAGGAATCGGGCCGAGTTAGGTTGGTTGCGTCAGGTTTTTAATTCCTTTGTGGAGTGGCGGTGGTGGCTGGAACTTCAACTT
>Ga0179593_1456529_pt1 | contig 10128 bp, 11 predicted proteins | sample CZODoug2_1_08_16_FD_185931 | JGI IMG/M metagenome (GOLD analysis project Ga0179593, IMG submission 185931) | Vadose zone soil fungal communities from Angelo Coast Range Reserve, California, USA - CZODoug2_1_08_16fungal (PacBio error correction) | ecosystem: Environmental > Terrestrial > Soil >...
TCAAAGACTTGGTGGGGGAGCGCAACTAAACCAAGACATCACTTCAGACTCGCCCTGCGCTGCGGATCGCCACGGAAAAAAAAAAGAAAAGGCTCCGGGGAAAGAAAAGGGACACTCCTCGAACAGTCTGTACACAAGAAACTAGTCCTTGGGGAAGATTCAATTGCAGAGAAGAGGACTGCAATGGGGAGCATGCTGGAAAGGCGTTCAATCGGCTTCAAAGAGGAATTTAGTCGCGAAATAAAATGGTCCCGCGTCGTGAAGGTCAGGTCGCCTCTAAAAGAGAGGGAAACCCAAACGCCATGTCCCAGATGCCCTGAATGGAGAAGGACGATGTTTTCCCGGCTTGTGGGACGTCGGGGGGGGGAGTTCCTGGGGGCTTCCACGCGGGTGTATTATTGGAAAAAAACCAAACGTGGGAGCGCAGGGACAGACTGCACGCAAATTGCGGGTTATTGGGAAGGCTTCCTCTCTTAATCAAGGATTGTCAAAAGAAGATGTGACCCGGTCGATGACATATTTAGAGACGAATTCCTTCACTGATGCGGGCGGGATAGGCATTGCTTATCTTTAAGACCATGGGTGGTGTAGTAGCGGGGAAGGGGGGGGCTAACCGGATTCAAAATCCAAAACCCAAGGTGATTAGGGCCCCGTATGCGGTGGGGGTTGGAAGAAAGGGGGAAAAAACTTCGGATGAACCCATTTCACTCGCACGACGAGGGCCGTCGGACGGAAGCGAAGAAGGTGAGGTGGGAAAAGGGGTGCCCATGACACAGACTTGCCTGGTGGCTGCAGGGGCCCCGGGCAGCCTCCTCTTAGTTAGGAGGGCGCGCCCAAAGAGTCCTTGCCTGGAAAACGGTTGCACGACTGTGCAGAAATCAGGATGAAGCGGTCACTTCCAGGGGGGTCAACCATAAAAGGGACCATCTCCCATCAGAAGAACGGCCTGAAAAATGGAGAAAACCGCTGCAAGAAAACGAACTTCGGAAAACCGTAACTGTTCTTTTGAAATAAGCCTGTGAAAGAAAAAACCTCCAACACAAAAGGGGGAGCCGACAGTTTACCGACTTAAGGAAATCCTCCAAAACAGCTTGCAATCTGGTGTTCCGAATCAGTCAAGTCTCCTAAAGCCTGAAGAATTCAGTTCCAACAGTCCTATTCCATGCAACGGCGGGGGGAAGTGAACAAATGTCAGCCAATCCCTCAGTAGGGGAGGGGGGGCCGATGAAACTCCCTTCCAAGGGAAAAGGTCTATCCCCTTTCCGGTGCGATTCATCGGCAAAAAAAAGAAAATGGGGCCGTGCCGACGCAGAACACAGGACCCTCCATCAGAGTGGGGTGGGGAAGAGCCCTCTTCTATATTGAAGGATGGCTTAGCGGGTATTAATTCCAGAGGAACGACGATCTGTCTGAGGGCGCTCGGAATAAGCCAAAACGAAAGAGCCGACTCCCTACCTTAGTGGGAATCCATCCAATGGAAGAGTTCGAGACAACGGCCTAAAAGGGGGAAGCAGGGGTGGCCAGAAGGCTCTCACGGTGAACAGGTCAACCAGGTGTCTAACGATGTCCGCGTTAAAGAGGGGGAAAACACCGGACGAGTGAACAGCTGACCTAAATCCCGCTTTTTGCAAAAGAGCGAGGGGTTACTTTATGAGTTCCCTACGAAGCCCTGGGCCATAAGTGAGATCAGGGTCACTAGAAAACATAAGTACGAGCATGGCCCGAAGCGGCCCTCGGGAATCCCTCTCGCCCAAGTGGTAGTCATGTATCCAGTGGGAATGGAGCGCCAGCTAGAGAACACCCGATGCATTAAGGGCCTTGAAACGGGGGATCCAGCGGGGGGAAGTTTCGCCACGAAAAAGGAGAAAGGGAACACTAAGGCCGAAAAATGCCTATTCCCAGCGCCGCCAATAAAAAAACTCGAATCTTTGTGAGGGAAAGGCTGCAAAACAGAAGAAGAAAATATCAGGAGGGGGGAGAGCAAAGGGGTTCGACTCTATTCTTAGGGGAAAAGGCCCAGCAGCAACCCACGGCCGAGGTGGTTGTTCACCGGCCCAAAAAGCTTGTCATAAAAAACGAAGCCGAATTCCTAACAAAGCATTCTCAGTAAAAAATCATAACAAAAAGAGGAGGTAGCCTCCAAAAGGGGAACAAAGAACGTTAGTTATGGGGTGCAGATACCATGGGAGTGTAGCAGAACAAACAGAGTCCTTCTCGGTCTGGGCCTTTCAAATATGAGGGGTTCGGGGGATGGAAAAAACCGCCCTAAGAAAAAGGGGAGGTCGGGCCTCCAAGGGAAAAGCAGAAATAAATGCCCCCAATCAACACCGAACGTATGATGACTCTTAACGCGCGTAGAAAGGGGGCTGGATAAATAAACCCGGTTGATGAACGTCTGGGACTCGGGAAAAAAAAAGGCATCTGAGAAACAAAAAAATTGAGAACTGGGATAAAAAGGATGGCGGCCGAATTGTTTGTTACTTGGGCCGTTGCTCTAAAACCAGGGGGAGGACCTCCCCTTTCCTAATCGACACGTAATTTTCATCAAAGTGAGGTTATGGGGGGGAAGGGGGGGAGAATGTTCAAAAAAATACGGGAAAGATTGGCCGTCGGTAAGTGAACCAAAGAGGGAAAAATCGAACACCCTATAAGGACTCTGGGGGGGGGTCGGCACCCATATGTAACATTGGAATCAAAAGCAACATCACAAGCAGGCCTGTCGGAAAGGGATTCTTGATCGCTAACTCAGGGAATCTTCCTGAAAGAGGGCGATCAGGCGCCGGTCTGGGTTCGCGGCGGGGAGGCTCAAGGGAGATGAAGGTGACGTGCTCACGAGGAACGTGGTGGGTCGTCTTGTCGGGGGGCCTGGTCAGCCGAACAATTTCCCCTCCCCCCACCACCCCCCACCCCAAAAAAACACCCCAAACCCCCAAAACCCCCCCACCCCCCCCCAACCCACCCAGCAAAAACCCCCCCCAAACGTCCCAAAAAAACCCATAACCACCCCCCCACACGCCCACCCAAACCCGTCAACTTATTCTCACCTAAAAACGGGGTCGTTCTAACGTTCTGTCTCTTGGAGGGTCGAGAAAAAATCATAGACGACTTCTTCATGGCGCTTGGGGGATCCTGAATCTAGTGGGCCACGTCCGTGCTGTGGGGGGGATAACTAAGAGAGCACCCGTCGGGCCATATCATCAGAAGATGATTGGGCCTCGGCTAAAAGATACGTTTACGGACGTACAAAGGGGAGCAGCATGGCCAATTTTCTTGGGATGTCTTTTCGCGTCTTTAGGGGAAACTACTTACAAGAGGGGGGGGGGAAGACTAAGTTAGGGGAAAAACAAGGAAAATGTATGGAAGAAGGTCGTCTTCTACAAGCAGCGGCCGCTCGCGAAGGGGGCAACAAAAAGGGTTTCTCTGTGATAGTATTGCGGGAGAATGGTCACTCGGACTGTGCGGAACTCTGCGAACAGCGGAGTGAATTGTTCAAGAAGGGGGGGGGGCCTGTTCACCTGCCGAGACCCTGCCCCCGGAGGGGACGGCTTTCCTGACTAATGTCGGGGTGGGTCTATCCTGCATTTCGGGGAGGAGGAGGAGAAAACCGTTTCGGCTGAAAGAGAAGAGGGGCCGCGCCGCTGCCTTCATGGGAGTGCTGTATCGCCGCAGCCATCCTTGTCCCCTACATATGGAGAGACCCCACCTGGGGGTCTTTAAAAGGGAGGGGGAGTAAACTTCAGGAAAAGATCAGCCAGGGGGGTTTGGGGGGGGGGGGGGGGGGGGGGCGTTCGGGGAGCTTCTGTCCTAGTGTTCACACCTCCTTTCTGGAACAAAAGGGATGAACGTAACGGGGCCGAAGAAAAGCCTCGCAAACCCTACACGGCAGTTATTAACACGGCTAGGAAAGCCGCTCTGTGTCCCTGACTTGCTTTGAGATTCTCCGCGTACGGAAGGGGAAGCGCTCGGACAAAGAAAGAGGGGGAGGGACTGGGACCGGCAAACCGCTGCTTACTACCCCTCTCAAGCTGAGGGGGAGGGGTTTGGTGTGGGTTGGGGGATTGTCACAGTCTCAAGAATGGTTTTAAGGGGAAGGAGGTTAAAACAAAAAAGGGAACCCTGCTGGATAGGAGGCTTCGAATTATTTAAGAGGGGGTTTGGACCGGCGTCCAAGAAGTCGTTTACCGCTCAGAAATAATCTTCACGGAATGAACAGCGACCAGGAGAAAGCACGGAAAGAGGGAAAGGAAAAAGAAAAAGTCAGAGATTAAACTCGCAGCCCAGACCCAAGCTGGGGCAGGGAACAGGGTATGTCTAGGACCACCTCTAGGGCGCCACATCGCGCCGAGGCAAGCTCTGTCGCCGAGGGGAGAGGGGGGCGTCTCGGAATGAAGACAACCGCATCGAGCGTCAGAACTGCCTGCTCTCGGAGAAAGATTCGCCAACCTTGCGAGAAACATCTACAACATGTTCGCAATCAATCTGGGAGACCTGGCGCAGAAGGGGAAGAACGACGTGGAGGAAAATCCTGCGCGTAACTGGAACGTCAAAGTGCCCATCAGGAGGAAGAACGAAAAAATCAACCCCTACGTCAATGTCCTAGTGTATAGGGGGGACGAGAAACCTACGACGAAGGTTACCTCACTTGGGGGGGAATCCATCCGCTACGTCACCTGCCTTTGAAAAAAAAGGGCCCGGACGGAGAGCGAAAGAAAAAAAAAACAAAAAAGTAAACGGAAGAAAGGAAATTCAGGCACCCGCGGGTGGAGAGATTCTTAGAGAACCGAACTACTTACCTTCCTTCGAAAAATCACGTCGATGACTCGCACTCGGGATAAAGCGCTTGAAGGGGGAAAGAAAAAAGAGACCAAGCGCTCAACGAAAAGGGGGGGAGACAGCGTCCGTGAGGGTCTAAAAAAGGCCGTGGAACCTGCAGAGAAAAGTCCGAAAGGCCCGCTCCTGCAAGACAAGAGGTGATTGTCAAGCCGCCAGCGTCACCGCCTGATTTGGAGGGGAGAAGAGAAAAAGATCAGAATCATTCTCAAAAACTGGCTGGAAAGAGAACAGGGAACTATGAACCGATTTGTTGGTGAAGCCCTCCCCAAACTATCACCGATCCGACAGCTGCGGCGACAACAGGACGGGGAGAACTGGAAACGAGAAAAGACGGCCTTCCTGCGGTGAAAGCATCCTGCGGCGGCCACCGAAAAACATGCCTTTTCCTATTCCCTAGGGGGGGGCAATCAGCGGGCGGAAAACTGGGAAAGAAACAGGAGGGTCCCGTGGCGCAGCGGGATCATCAGCGTGAAAGAATAGTCGCGGGGACAGGCCTTCGTTTCTTTGGGAGGAAAGGAATATCTCGACCAAGGACAAACCGGACCATGTCGCCTGGAATGTGGGAAACGAGGGAGTTCAGGCTGGTCTGCACGCAAGAAAGATTTCTGCCCCTTCAGCGTTAGTAGCGGAGGATGGCGAAAAAAAACGTGTCACGAAGGAGGGGGGAGAGCCGAAAGAAAAAAACAGTGGGGAATTGCGTAGGGGGTGATTGTGGGGGCTTTAATGAAGAGTTCAGGGGGCACCCGCCAGTGACGCCGTAAGGGAAACATTTCTGGAGAACAAGTTAACCTGCGCGAAAGGAACCATCAGGAAAAGAGGGAGACAGGGTGTTCTGGTAGTAGCGGGCCGGTTGGGACCCCGGATTCGGAGACAGAGCCACGCCGCGAAGTGGATGACGGAATCGGATGCTGTTGTATTCCAGGCAGCTCGGGGACTGCACCCGCTGGTCAACGCCGCCACGGAAGAGAGGGTTGCAATGAATGGAGGGGGAGGGCTGTGGCCGAAGGTGTCATAGAAAAAACCAATTTGGTTGCCCTGAAAAAAGCTACTTTTGGGAATTCTGAAGGTACCGGCAGTCCTGAAAAGATCGCAGGAGAAGAAGAGGAGAAGGCCATTGGGGAAAAAGGGGGGACGCCTCCGTGGCATGGAATCTTTGTGGAAGTGAAAAAAACAGGGGGTCTTTAAGCCTTGAACAAAAAAACCCTACCAAATCAAACTATAGCCTGACCGGAAGAAGCATCGAACTCCTCCGCTAAGACTTCGGGAAAGAAGGGGCGAAACCCTCTTAATCCTGTAAAAGAAACCAAATCCCCCAACCCTCAGGAGTAACAAAAGGGGAAAAATCAGACTTCCATCCGGGAAATTGGGGGAAGCTGGTGTCCGGCAGAGTCGCTCCAGGCCACCCGCTCCGACAGGAAGAAGGGGAAGAAAAAACCATCCCAGGCAGATGAAATCTAACAGCTTTTTTTCGGATAAGGACTGTAGGGGGGACGAGAAGGGAGGGGGGCCAGACCATTTGGAATCTTAATTAAAGGGCCCGCACGCGTGGGGAATATAAAGAAACTCCCCTAACATCGGTACAATTTGCGAAGAAGCCCTCTCTTCCCCAAACAGAAGAGGAGGTTTTGGGGGGAAGAAGATGTTCCGTAGAGGGGTTGAACGGTCGAGGAGGAATAAGCACTTAAGTAGGCGCGTCCTATGCTAAGAGAGTGAAAGGCACGAACGACAGGTATCTAACGACCAATGTTTATCCACCACAAAGACGGGACGAGGTTCCATTCAAAACGGAAGTCCTTTCCCAGGGTGGGGAAAAGATGGTCTTAACAAAAAGACAAGGGCCCCCATGGAGGGGATGGATCTCGGTCAGCAGAGGGGCAAACTGTCTCGGTCGTCATCGTCCGCAGATCACAAAGAAAAGGGGGGGCAATGAGGGGGGCAGGGGGAGGCAGGTCCCCGAAGGCCGGCATGTCTTCCGCTTCACAAGTTTCACGAATGGGGGGAAAAATAGACTAGAAGGGGGGGCACCTTGCAAAAGAAAGGGGAAACAGCCAGCAAGCCAGCCCAGGGGGAACGTCCGGAGCTGCTTTGCCTGGGAGCCAGATAGAGAAAGAGTTGAACCTGAAAATCAAGGATGCCGATGTCCGCCTGTCTGGGAGAGGACGTCCCGGATCTCACAAAGAGGGAGCAACCCTTCCCGGACTAGTCCCACTAGGAAGGTTACCTCTTGAAGGTGTCTTTCCCATTCGTGCCGCACTGCAAGAGAAGACTCTCTTCATAACTGTGTCGTACTTGCACAAGTCCCTCTATGTGGGGGAATGAATCATTATCGGGGGCGACAGCGACCGATTGACTTATCCAGCCACGACCTCATCCCTAAAATCTAAACATGGGGGGGTAAGAAAAATCTAAAAAAGGCCCTAAGCCCTCTCTGTACCAAGAACGAACTCCTCACACACTGCGCTGGCGCCATCACTTACAGTACAAAATCTCCAAAGAGGGGAAAGGGGAGGCAAAGGCGTTCCCAACGTGTTCGAGGGTGCTATAAAAATAAGATTGGGCACTTCAGACAAGCAAAAAATTCTGTCTGCAGGGGGGCTCGGGATCGGGCCCCTCTGTTCTTGGGGATTCCCATAAAAAAGGTCTCCTGCTATCTTTGCCTCGAAGGAACCAAAAGAAGATACACAAGCCACGGTTCCTACTACGCGGGAAGGTTATTCCTCTGTCATAATAGAGTTCCAACGGGGGTCAGCTCCCTCCCTTGTGCTAACTCGGTCCAGGGGTACCGGAAGTAAGGTCGGACTCTAAAAACACAAGGTATCCCTATCCTCTAGGGCGGCCTGAATTTGAAAGTCCAAAAGGGCCAAATAATGGGAGGTGCTGCCCGGGGAATAAAGTCTCACATCGGAAACATCCTTGCGGTTTCGGGGGGTGCCTATTCGGCTAGGACAGTGAGAAAAACTATAAGAGTTTGTCTGGACTTAAAGGAACAACTAAATGATGGGGGGGAAAGGAACATAAACCTATAACTTTATTTGGGAGTAAAAAAAAGCAGCAAGGGGGAGGACAGACACCCCCAAGCGGGTCGAAGCCAAGTGGGGTTTCTTCTGCTCAGAGGGTACTTCGTGTAGGGAGAAAGAAGAAGTGGGTGAGTATTGGCTAAAGTGGGACAGCGCCAGTCAGGGAACGGAATCAGAGAAGAGGTACTGGGGTGCTGCTGTTTTTGGAACTCGCATCGGGGGAAGCCGAAATTCAAAAAGGGACGAAGAACTATCTTTAAGGCTCTCGGGGGGCAAGAGGTGTCTAAAAGAGGTCAGTAGCTTCTTCGCTGGGAGGGCGTATACTGGTTCAAGCTGATTAGAGGGAGTGGGCCTCGGCGCCAGTGATGCTAAACACTGTCCGGACCCTCACCGCTCAAAGGCAACATCGGCATCATGATGGGAGGGCACGATCTTTCAGGAAGACTCCCTGGCCGCCCGTAGTCCAGGGGTACGGCCTTGCGCGGGGGAGGTTCCGTTCTTTCTTAGTCCGCGGAAGTCATCGGGCGTCGTGAAAGAGGGAGGATTGAGATTAGTCGGGCATCAACAAGGCAGAGCGCAAAACACGGGGTCTGGATCTTCGGATTCTGGTAACGCGGGAATTGATTTAAAGCTTCTTACAAACCGGCTTCATTTGAGCTCCGTTTTTCCCAAAATGGGAGGAAGGAAGGCCTACAAGAGGAAATTGGGCGTCGCGGACAGTCATCGAATAGGTGGGGCTGGATCAGACCCCGGTCCGTGGAATAAATTTGAAGTCGCTAACTTTCTTCTTAAAAAAAAAGAAGGCCGAGAGGAAGAGGAAGACCCCTCGGAGAGTGCCGGAAGGATCGCCGCGCCATCCTTGTTTAACATACGGACAGAAAGGTTACACCCCCAGGAAGGATTTGGCTGGCCGCTGAGGGGGAGATCCGTACAAAGATCCACCTGTTCGGGCGCTGTCGAAGAGGGGGTCACCCACCGCCGGCGGAGGGACATTGCTTCACGAACGGTCTAGAAGATCTGAAAAGAAAAAAATCGGAAGTGCTGTCGAAACAGCCTGCAGCTCAGGGAAAAGCAAGTCCCTTACTGAGGCGGGTTCTTACAAGGAGGCTCTTTACTTATCAATGACTCAGAGAACCAGCGGCAAGCGTGAGGGGGATGCCGGCCAAAACGGGATGATTGAAGGAAAAGAAATCTCTTAGTGAAGGGGGGGTGGGGGGGGAGGGGTTTTCTTTCACAGGATCGGACGGAACGAACGGGGAAAGGAAGCTTTTTCTCGACGCCCTGCTGGCAGTCAAGGAGGGTGTGGTCGGAAGGTTGAACAAGGAAACCAAGGCCGTTGACCGCTTCATCAGCATGGGAAAACAATCAGTGCAAAAAAAGACATTCAAGGTTTTTGGTGGGGAATATAGGCGCAGCGATTGAAGGGGATGGCTCCGGGGGAGAGAGGAACCCCACACGAGAAGGGGTACAGGCCAACCAAGGGATGGGGTCTGACCCCCTAGGCCGGGAAAAGACAAATTCGCAACCGTAAGGAAGGCAAACAGTTCGTCTTCTCTTACAGATGGTGGCGCTCGGGCGGGCGCCAAACACCATCGAAGGAAGAAAAGGAGTCTGTCTGGCTCTCGCGAAAACGGTTCGAAAACCGGCCCGTACTACCAGAACAAAGGTCGTCAGAAGCATAAGGGAGGACAGGCGCGGAAAAGGAAAAGCCAGGCCGTTCTCCAAAGCAGGGGCTACCTCGCGAACTAGGGCGGTGCCCTGAGGAAATTCGCCAAGACCCGAAGGGGCAAAGACATCAAAACTGGCTGGTTCGAATGTAAATATTGTGCAAAAGAAAAACGCGTTCCTAAGGGGGGGGGGTTCTCATAAAGAAGATACTTCAACGCCGCCGGGGACCGGACTGCAAAAAAACTTCGAAGTAAAAAAAAAGGGGAATCCCCGGCCAAAAAGCTCCAGTCAGGCAGCTTATTGAACGGTCGAAGAGAGGGGGAAAGAGTTACCCGACTCCCTACGGGAATAGAGAATAAATTCACGTCGATGATCGAGTCCGCGGGGCACGGGAAAGAAGTAGCTTCTCAACAGGAAGACCTCACCCTCTTCATCTTACTTCAAGAAGTCCGTGAGGTGGTCGAAAGATTGAACAGGTTCCCCCGGAAGGAAAGGGGGAAAGGGAAAAATCCTTGGCAACAAGGGGGAATGGTTGGAAAAAGGCAAGCGTCCGGCGGCGGGAAGGTTCCTCGTTGTCGGCGCTACTGAATCACAAGTCAGTACCTCTTCT
>Ga0179593_1504820_pt1 | contig 10128 bp, 8 predicted proteins | sample CZODoug2_1_08_16_FD_185931 | JGI IMG/M metagenome (GOLD analysis project Ga0179593, IMG submission 185931) | Vadose zone soil fungal communities from Angelo Coast Range Reserve, California, USA - CZODoug2_1_08_16fungal (PacBio error correction) | ecosystem: Environmental > Terrestrial > Soil >...
TATGGCCGAGCGGAGGGGTACTGTCTTGAACTTCATCAAAAGGTTAGCGTGGTGGGTGGGGGGGGGGGGGGGGGGGGGGGGGTGGGGTGGGGGGGAACTAGAGAGGCGACCCTAACGAAAAAAAACACACCTAGCTCCCTCGCAGGCTAGTCTTATACGTAAGGGATGCTCGCTTCAGGGAAATAGCGCGAAGGCAGGCCCGCCGAGCAGTGAAGCAGTTCTTGCTCGGGGATAAGGGGAAGAAAAAACGGGAGGCAGAAAGACAGGGCCTCCACCCGAGACCGAAAGAGGAACTCGAATACCTTCGATTTGTTCTTGATCCCACGCTGGCTTAGGTCAGATCTGTCGTGATGTCCCAGGCTCACGCTTGTGGGGAAAGGAGGCTCATCTACCAACCTTCATGCGGGAAGACCTAGGGGCCGGGCCCTTCATATGTCCTCTCCCAAAAGGAAGGAAAACTTCGTTTTAAGCATTGGAAAAGACCGTAAAGACGGGCTGATATGACCAGAAGCTTGTTCTATAACTCTCGAAACTGAAGTGAGGGGGCTCTCAATCGTCCAAAATGTCGTTAGGCCTCCGCACGAAGATTAAGGAAACGTAAACGAAGTCAGGTTTCGCCCGAACTCCCCAGGCTAACTCCTAGCGGCTCGCAAAGCTCAAGGAAACAAGAAGACCAAAGAATCTCGGTTGGCTCTTTCTAGGGGGGGGACGAGACAAGGACTATTCGTTGCCCTAGCTTCGTAGCTTACTCTATGAAGAAGAAAATAGCGCCCCCCACACCCCGGAAATCCCTCAGAAGGTTGCTCTCGGGAGCTCGTGTTCCTGAGACTGACGCCGAGAAGGAAAAGTCATTCGGGTTCTCATCGCAGACAATTATACCTCGGGTGAGGTGGCAAAGGGAGAATCTGGCACCTCTAAAAGTGCCGGAGCCGCAGTAACTAAAGAAAAAAAGCGAGTAGAGTCATTGCCTGGACGGTCCAACCGAAATAGTAAAAATCGGGAATAAAACAGAGTCTTCTGGCGGGGTTTCCGAGGGGATGCTAGAAGGGCGAAAAAAGAAAGTCAAAACTGGAATATTGGGCGAATAGCACGGTGGCGAAAAAAGGAGGAATTAAAGGGTTTGTGATAGGGGCGTCAGGGGGCTCTTAGAAAACGTTCTGCAGGACCAGAAGGGGGGGCCAAACCGAGAAGAGGGCACTCAGGTTACAGGGGACGTCGCCCCTTGAAAAAAGCGCCAGGGCCGAAACGGCATTCCAGATCAATCTGCGCACGAGTCCGGCCAAAACGGGGGCAAAACGGACCCGGTTCGGAAAGCTCCCCTTCTAAGTCTAAAGAAAGCGATCAAGGGTTCGCTGCGAATCGAACGAGCGTGGTCGAAGCGCCGACCGGCCGAAAGGTGCTGCGCCGACGGTCAGGGACGAGATGGTCGCTGCGGTTCGGTGTTCAGAAGAGAGCGGACCACTCAAAAATCTCCGGGGTCGGGAAACAGGCGATCGAGGAGCGTGGGCGGGAGACAAGAGAGGGGGAGAGAAGGGCCGGGACTCAACGTAACGCCTAGGGATTTCCCGCGCGTTCAAAAATTAGGGGTAGGTTGGGAAGTCCTCTCGAAAGGCACGTCACGTCCAGGAGTAGGGGGGGGTGGGGGGTTTGGGAACTACTTACTCTCTCGTAGCGACTTTCGTGTCTCTCGTTTAGGGGGGAGGATAAGTGGGAAGAAGGACTCTCATGAAGATGGGCTTAAGGGGAAGATGTGGCGAGTAACCCCCAAAGGGAGGGGGTTGAGGTTGACCCCGCAAATTCCTGAAAAATTGTGGGACTGGGAAGAAATGCGGTGCTTGATGGAGACTCTTCTTGTCTGCGTGTATCTTCGCCGGACAAGGGGTGGTAAATGGAAGCCACTTTCTGTGAATTACGGAACCGCTGCTCACCGATACTCTTACTACGGAAGGGGGGATTTCAGAAGGTGAAGTCTACGAGGAACTTTTCAAAGTTTATTTCTTTCAGGGAACGAACTCTCCGGTCCCTCCCTGTCATAACTGAAAGGATTAGGAAGGAGATTCTTACTCAGTTACCGGAGTGTGAAGAAGAGGTCTTTTAACGAAGGATATTTTTGGACCAAGGTGGGGGGAAAGCGGGGGGAGGGGGCACAGTTTATAAGTTGAAACCCGGAAAACGCGGAGCTCGGATTGCATCGTCGTTTCGACACCGGTCGGGGGTGGCGGAGAAAAGAAAAGGGGCTTACCCAACCAGCCGAAGTCCGGAGGAAAACAGAAGGTCTAAAGAGCCGTCATACCGATCGATCTCCCGGGCACGGCAAAGGAAAGAGCGACCACAGGTACTTATACCGGGGAACTAAAAAAGGGAGAGGCAATCTACACCCATTCTGAATCACAGGCAGGGCCCGATCTCTTCTTCTCTTTCTGGGGCCAGAACGGTCAGAAAAACGTTACAGGCCTCTTAAGACCTCTACCTTCAGGAATCGGGGGGTCCACATCGGCGACAGCGACCAATGAGAACCGTAGGGGGGGCACGCCAGGGGCGCGCCTTCCCGTTCTCACGGCAGGGAAAATCAAGGCTGGGTTACCTCGCATTACTATGATTCACCCGTCTTCTCGTGTGATCGAGGCAGTTTCAGGGGGGAGCCATAGGAGAGCTGGGGGATTGGGACCAGCAGCAAAAAAGGGTTTGGGACTCTTTGGTGGGCGCTTTTAAACTCCCTCAGGCGGGGTCATCGAGGCGAAGATCAAGAAGAAGGGAAATTGGGGAGGGGGTATTCAACCCGCCTAATACTGAAAAAAGGGGAGATGTGGTTTTCTATGTCCCTGATCACCTTGTCAGTCGGGTACTAAAACGCGGACGCAACAGGAGACTCGTATCCATGCTAGGGGCAAGGAGACAGGGCGACTTCTCCTTTCCCTTGGCGCTATTGCGGCAATCTCGACAACAACGGGAGGGGAAGGATTAAAGAAAAGATGATCGCCCCTCTAAAAAGTTCACTTAAATGATGTACTAAGGGCGCCAACGACTCCAACGAAAAGCTGTATCAACTGGGCTAATTTAAACTTCACGAGTGGGGAACATACTGCCTTTGATCTCCGCAACGAAGGGAGGAAGAAATCAAGGGGGGGGGGATTCTTGAGCGTTCGTCGGGTCCACTCACGAGCACTCCTATATTAAAGTCAGAGGCGGGGGAGGTGGGCGAGAAGGAATCCAATCGACGTAACCGGGTCGAAACTCCCCGCGGAAGGGGGAAGAGAGTGTCACGGCGATCAATCAATGGCATTGGCAATCCGGACTAATCACTGGTGGAAAAAATCAAGAAAGATGGGTCCTTAGGTTTTCAAACAGAGGGCCATATGTTTCTGGGGGGCTCTATAAGCTCGAGAGCTCCCCTCGCCAAGGGTCTTGCGAGAGAATAGGGGAGTATCTTAGTCGGCCCGCCTATTCGAGCCTCGAAAAAAAGAGGGACCGGAAGGGAAAGATTAAAGAGGGGCCTTGGCAGCTTCGGAAATTAAGGTCTAAAGAGCCCCCTTTCCTACGGGGGGCTCTTCCCTAGAGTCACTTTTTGACGGAAGCAACGTGTCTATTCCGCTCAAGTTGCCCCAAAGGGGACACCAGGGGTGGTGTTTTCTCCTTTCTATTTGTCCTCGGAAGGGAGATAGTCTTTCTTCCGTTCTTCAAAAGTTACGCCTCAGAACTCCGGCAGCTTGCTTTATTGAAAAAAGCTAAAGGGTTGTCTTCTTATCCCAGCTCATCCCGCAAGGTTTGCAAAAGGGGACCTGATACCAAAGCGCACAAAGCTAGGAGAAAAAAAGGCACCTTCGGCTTTCAGGATGCCCCACAAGGGGGAAAGGGCCCAGACCCGTCTTCGACCCCGAATATTTGATGAGAACATAAAAAAAATCCTCGCGCCGTCCGAGCTCGATCTAGGGGGGAAGGGGGCGTGAAAACGCGTTGCACACGAACCCAACCAGTTTGGAAGTCTACCGCTAAGGACGTCAATAGATGAAGGAACGGCACTTCCTAGGGTCTCAAAAACGAGGGGCTAACGTGATGGCCTCACTGCTCCGAGGAGTCAAGACCAAAAAAATGAGGGCGGTCTAATCACCTCCGCAAATTGTTGGATAACCGCCATCACTATCAGGGAAAGCTCGAAAAAGAGAACTCTTAAGGGAAGGCATTGTGCGTTTTCACAGATCACTCGGAGCAATAAAATTTTGTTTCCCCTAGCCGAAAATCTGGACCCACGGAACGAAGGGAGAGCCGTACTTCGGTCTAACGGCCAACAGAATGAAAACAGGGAGAAGCAACAAAACCCCCCACCTCTTGAGGAGAAAGGGGGTCAATAGACTCATGGCTCAGTGAGGCTGACTCGACCCTCCACTAAGAGGTGCATCAAACATTTGGCCCCCTCCCCCGGGGAGCTAAAAAAACCATTCCTCCTCTCCTGGCTACCTCAATGAATCTAGAAAGGTAGCGGGGAGGATGCCCCGAGACTCTCAGGTATCTCAAAACATCGGCGTCCCCTCGATGAACTCTTCGGGATCTTGGTGAAGCACAGGACTCTTCGTCGCGCTCATCCACGGATCGCGGAAGTGGGCGCTTTGACGGTCCTTTATTTGAAGTTAAGCTCACCGGCATGTTGGAAAAGGACTCCGGAGAGGGACGGAACCGGGGGGGGGGTCAAAGAGTCGGAGATTTCCGGCCAACTCCTAGCTGGGGAAAAAAGGAGGGGGGGGAGCCGGGGCGTTGATCGACCATAAGATGAAAAAAAAAACTGGAGTACTACCACAGGTACCGTCAGAAGGCCGCCCTTCAGAGCCTCTCGCCTCGAGTATCGAATTGGACCAGGAGCGGCTTGAGATCTTCTGCGGAAACCCCAAGGGAAAGTGCGGGGGGAAGGAGTGATTAAGTCTATCTCTCCTAGGGACGGGAGTCCTGAAAGAATAAAACCTCCCTAGTCTTGAAAATGATTAAGTTTAGAGAGTCGGGTTAACGGAGTACTTTAAGAGTGGGAGTAGTCTACCGGGTCATTATCGGGGTGTTAGGAAGTGTGCGCCTCTGCTATCCCCGCCATCACGAGGGTCTCCTTGTTTTGGGGGGGAGACGAGAAGGCCGAAAAGAATGAAGACGGACAAAAGTCGGCATGAAGCACGGAGAAGGCACGAGAGCAATGTCCGAAAAGGGGCCCCCTGCTGTCGTGGGGCAGCAAATAGTGTCCTCTTGGGATCTCCCTTCAAAATGGAACGCAGGAAAGGGGACCTTGGATTGCTAAACCTTGCATAGGCAACCTAGGTGGGCTATTGTGGTTGTGAGAGAAAGTATAGGATCTAACTTGCCGAACCCTATTCTTGAGAAGCAAAAAACGGAAAGCGGGCTTTGGAAAGACTATCCTGGAGAGGATGACTGTTCCCCTGTTGGTGGTTTGTGTCCTCTCCTGAGGTTGAGCGTAAAGCCATTCGAATAAACTTGGTCCCGAGGGTTACATCTTCTTCTTTTTGACATTTTATACAGTAGGGACGGTCGGAAGGGAATTGGACCGGACACCCCTACGTGTCTTTTTGCTCTCAAGATACTGAGAGGTGGAGACTCAACTGTCCTACTAAAAAATGGACAAACGTGGTTTCCTACCCGGAAAGACCACGATACCCACCACTACGAATATGAGACCCCCAGAAGAACCTATACCCCCTAAATGGGAGGACGCAGACGGGATTCTCTTGCTGATCGAAGGCGTCCATCTAGAAGTTCTTCCTTGTATCTCCTATTCATTGACGGAGGGAAAGATAGAGGTCACAAAACAAAAAATTTCGCAGCCCCCTATGAGGAAATGGTCTAAAAGAAAGATTTCAGAGTCCATAAAAAATTCTTCTTCTCGACAAGGGGGGATCAGGAAAAACAACAAGGAGTCTTCTTGGGTCCGGAGAAATTTTAAGCCAACTGACGGCACTAATGTTTAACCAGGATGTTGAGAGAATCCCAGAAAGAAAAATCAAAAAAAAGAGGAAGTAAAAAGAATATATAGGCGCGATTTCTCAGGGGGGGGGGGGTCATCGGCTTCATTCAGCCTGAGAAAACAAAAAGCGACCCAGAAAGCCCACGTGGGACGTACACTGCGGAGGGCTGACATAAAAACTTAAGGAATCTGCTTACGGATGAGAGAGGCAGTTCCGAAAAAGGACGCCCCTGTATCGAGGAGAAGGCTCGGGTACATTTGGTGGGGGGAACTGGGAAGAGCAAAAGCCTTTGACCTACCACCGCTTGCCCAGGGGGTAAAGGATCCAGATCATCCATCTTACCGTCGAGGTTTGCTTTCAGAACGGAAGGGAGGTAGCGTTCTGTCTTAGGTTTGGCTCTAAAAAGAAAATGGAAGCTGGGGGGATGCCTTACTAAGTCTACGCCCCTCGAGCTTTCGGAGCATGAAAAAAAAAAGGCCAGGAGGGGGGAAAACACATCACTGAAGAGCGACCACGGAAAATACTGGATCCGGAAAACACTGCTTGCCGGACTAGACCGGAAAGGATCAACACTCCGCGGCGGGGGGGGAAAGTCTTCAAATGGTTCTGATCCGTTGGGTGCGCTCACCTCTTACTCTTGAGCCACAGGAGTTCAGGAAAAACGGAGGGGAGAGGTCTCTAGGGGAAATAGTAGCCTTTCTAGTTCCGTCCCGCGGTAGTAATAGCAGAGAAACGGAGCTGACTCATTCCCCGGCTTGTGGAAGCTGAATAGGGGCTCCTGCGAAAGTCGAGAGAGAAGGGGACCCGGAGCGCCGCGGAAGAGGGCTCGAGACAACCGGGGGAGGGAAAAGGGGTGCCAGACATGCTTGAGATCGGAGCTCTCGTAAAAAAAGGCCGACGGGGCGTCCAGGTCATGACCCTCACGAGGGAGAAACCAAAGGGAGAAAAATCGTAGGGGAGGGGGCTTGAGGAAGGCAAAAGAAAAGGTTAGCTCCTGAGTTCAGAAATGACCTACCAGCGGGGGAGGGCGTTCAATTGCCTGGCGGGACAACCCAGCAAGTTCCCCCGGGTCATTACGAGTAGTTCTTCAATGCCGTAGTGAAAAGCCTAATTTCCTAGTTACTCTCGTCCTCACGGGACCAAAAGACCGTAATGGTTGGGATAATATACCGGGGTAGAAAAAATCCCTTTCTTCCACTGGGAAGGGTGGGCTAGATGTAAGAGAGAACAAAGTACGTCAGTCCACCAGCATACGGGGAACTGATAGGGAGATAGAGCCCGTGGGCACCTCTCGCGGGGGAAGGGGAGGGATCCAGGAGCGGGTCCTAACCGGGCGAAGCCGAGCCGGAGGGCAAATGAAAAACCACCACGTGAGGTCAATACGCGTCTTCCTCTCCAGTTCAGGGACGCTGGAACGAGCGGCGCAAAGAGCTGGCGATCAGCATAGCAAACGGTCGTGATGAAAGAAGGCAAGGTCTACGAAAAGCCGCGTTAAAGGGCGCCTGGAGTGAAATCCAGGCAGGATTCGAGGGACCCTCTACGGGAGCGAAAAAGCCAGGACGCCTCGAGCGAGGGAGTCGTGAGGGAAATAGGCGCGGCGCCTGGCCGCGGACTCAGGCAGAAGGAGGCGGAAAAGGAATGCGTTCGTCGTCAAGACGATGGACCTGGACTCGTAAAAGAGGAAGGGCAGGTGGGGGGTGGGGGGTGGGAGCAGAGGAAAACTATCAACCGTGTGAAAAAGCTGGCGCGCCGGTAGACCGAGGACTGAAGTAGAGGAAGAAGGGGACGAATTGGAGTGGGAGGGAACCCCCTCGAGGGCTTCGGCACGAGGACAAACCAATTGAAGCGGGATTTCTGCTGGGCTCTCGTAAGTATCAGGATGTAGAAAAGGAACAAAGGGGGGAAGTAGCGGTATCTGCTCGACGTGAAGCAAGGGCTTCCTTCAGTGATCTGTTCCGCGGCCACGAAGGAGGGCGCAAAAAAGCAGGAAATTCCTTAGGATGGCGATCTGACTAAGGGGAATGGAGAAATGGGAGATCTTGGTCTTTAGGTGATCCTGCTGCTTCTCAGCCCTTGAAAGGGAAGAGATGAAGAAAGGGAGTCCTTGCACTCTTCCTCTTCTTCTCTCGAGGAAAGCGACGATCGAATGGGGAGCCTAAGATATTTTGGACTCTGCCGGGAAAGTCTGAAGGGAAAAGGGAGTTAACCCCCGGCGAAAGGCAGCGTCTACACCTGTAAAGGGTCGTTTTCGGTGTAATAGCTACAACAAATACCATCACCAGAAAACAGGGACCGCGAGTCACGCTCACGTCGCGCAAAACTGAGACTATCGACTGAACGGGGGAAGAAAGGAGAGCCAAAAAAAGAAACCGGGTACGCCGCAGTCAAGCCCGTCACCTAAAGTGCGCTCGGGTCCAAGGTAGGCAGGGGCGAAAACAGACCTTGCGAACGACAGCGACCGGACGCGTAAGGAGCAACTGGGGGGGAAGAGAACATCGGCACTTGCCGATCCAGAGAGAGAGAAAAAAAGAAAGAGGCGAGTGCGCGCTCGCTAGGGTCAGGCGTATACCACCTAAAATCGGCTCAAAGGGGGGAAAAGGAAGGGGAATGGAGGCCACCGTTCTTAGGGGGCTTGCTCAAAGGACTCTCTGGCTCCGTAAGCGGGGAGTAAGGCAAGGGAAGGTGGGGGCTGATGCTCTTGATTTTCTACGCGATGAACACAAAAAAGGCGGCTAAAGATGCTTTCAGGATAGGCGGATGAACAAAAAAAAAAAAGAAAGCAGACAACTCGGCTCGATGAAGGTGGGGAAAAAGGGGGAAGTCTAAGGAACCGACCGCTCGACGTCCAGGAACGCTGCGAGGAAGAGGAACGTCTAGACTCGTCCGATAAAGACTAGGTACTCTCTCAACAAGAAACTAGTCTGGGTGAAAAGAAAACGCGAAGGGAAAGGAAAGCAGTCTTTGGATCAATCCCGGCGCCTCCAACAGAGAATCGAAGTGGTCTGTCTTAAAACATCTCCTGCAAAGGTGGACGGGACGAGACCCAGGCAAAACGAAAAGCTTTATAACTTTCTTCGTCTGTCGAGAGGAACGACTAATGAAAGACCTGAGCCTCTAACTCAAGTTGGAGGGAATTGGAGGGCCAATCAATACAGTACAAAACAAGCCGAGTGAGGGCAGGAAATTAAACGTATCTATAGGCGGCTCTTCACCGGACTCGAGAAAAGAACAAAGAAAATCGGGGAGGGGTAGTTGGTTCAACAAAAAAGTATTGCAGACTTTAATAACGCTGAGCGACGGGGAAAAACTGTGAAAGTAGCCCCAAGGGATGTGTATCTTTCCCTAAACGATGGACTTAGAGGGGGGCTTATTAAGGGAAAATACCTGTCAAGGCATCAGGATCATGGGGGGGGAATGCTGTCACGAAAAATTCCGACGGGGAAAACGAGAGAGGAAGAATCAATTTTGCTTCCTATGTGTGGAGGGATCCGGGATTCTGAAAAAAAATACCTCGGGAGAACTTTCCTGGGGCGATCGTTCGAGTGAATTAGAATTTCGCCGGATCTCGAAAAGAAGGATCGAGGCCTTTATAGCTGAATATCCAGCCCGGCAAATTCGGGAAAGGGGTAATCTCCTCGCGTTGTAGAGACGGGGGGGGCTCACAATCCAAATGTTTCGATCCGACGGATGAAAGCGGCACGACCTAGCAAACTGGGTTCACTTATGGAAATCAAAAGGGCCACAAGATTTAAAAACAAGCCTGAAGGGAGCCAAAGGCAAAGGGGAACTGTAGAATAACTACGGCCGCTCAGGGCTCGAAAAAAAAACGAAGGGAGCTCGTACCGGACGGTACCTCCGCCGGAAAAGGAAGACCAGAAAACAGTTGGAAAAAGGCAGGGAAAAGAAAAAACCGCTCTCCCGGAACGGCAAATCAAAAAACGCGGGGGCGAACGCGGTGACGGGTCAAAGAAACGAGAGAGGGCGAACGATCACCAGCGCATCGTCAAGCAACTGTCATGTCTGGGGTGGCCAGCAATCAAAAAACCCAACACCCTGGAAAGGATTGGCGGTGAATAAGAGACATCGTAGGGTTGTTCTCAGGAAGAAGACAATAGGACCATAGTAAGAAAAGGGAAGCTCTGTCTCCCGCAGGAGTCAGAGACGCCAAGAT
>Ga0179593_1517723_pt1 | contig 10128 bp, 14 predicted proteins | sample CZODoug2_1_08_16_FD_185931 | JGI IMG/M metagenome (GOLD analysis project Ga0179593, IMG submission 185931) | Vadose zone soil fungal communities from Angelo Coast Range Reserve, California, USA - CZODoug2_1_08_16fungal (PacBio error correction) | ecosystem: Environmental > Terrestrial > Soil >...
AACCCTATTGTCCTTCCTCCAATTTTTGCAGGGGGAGAAAAAAAACGAGGGAAAGGGAAAGAAAAAAAAAAAATGGATACCAGCGACTCACGCCACGCAGAACAACGAATGGAATTCACCGGGAAAAGAAAAAATTGAGGGGGGGGAAAAAAAAAAAAAAAAGGGGGGGGCCTCTTGTGCTAAAGCTAACTCATACAAAATCATTCCCGAATGGTGGGGGGGGAAAAAACGGAAAAAAAGGAAAAGAGAACCGTGGCTAATGCTTCGTCGCATGTGCCATTAGGGGTTGGGGGCGAAGAAAAAAGGGAAAGAGGAAAGATTATGCTAAGTCTCGGGCACTTTCGGAACAACCACTTGCCAAAGAACCTTAAAAAGAAAAAAAAAAAAAAAGGGGTCACGCGGGCTGCTAGGGGTAACATAGACGGTGGCCCTTATACCTAAGTGAAAACACCTAAAGCTGGGGAAGTAAAAGGGGTCCAAGCCGCAATGTAAGTCCCGTTCGTTCCACAGAAGAAAAAGGGGGGGGGAAAGAAAAAAAAAAAGAGTGGGAGTTTTGTGGCATCGATGCATGTAATCGTCTCGGAGGAAGCAGAGGGGCAAAGAAAGGGAAAAGGGGAAGAAAAAAAAAAAAGGAAAGAGGGCAGGAAATTTACCAGCGGATGGGTTTTTCCGTAGATGCCCCCTTCGCGCGGCGGAAAAGAAGGGAAAAAAAAAGGAAAAGAAAGAAAGGAAAAAGAAGGGGGCGCGGACGGAGCACTGACCGTTTATCTTCTCACGGAGGGGGGAAATGAAGAAAAAAAAAAGAAAAAAAGAAAAAAGGAAAAAAACAAAGTGTTTTCTCTGCTGGACGGGAAAAAAAGAGAGGGGGGGGGGGGGGAAAGGGGGGAGGCCAATCAGGCAAGGTGGGCGTGGAGTGACGGACAGCCCGTGTACGGGGAAAAAAAATTCGAAAAAAAAAAAAGGGGGGGGAGGAGAGAGACTTCGTGCCCGGGCTGCATTCGCTGGAGAACTTATATCCCCAGGCGGCGGGAAAAAAAAAGACTTTTGAAAAAAAAAAGAGGGGGTTCGGGTTTTACGGCGGAAAACGCTCCTGCGAGGAAGGAAAAAAAGAAAGGGTCGCAAAAAAAAAAAATGGAGGGCGGAAGCAACATGCTGATCCTGGGACTGGATCCCGAAGGGGAAAAAGGGAGAAAAAAAAAAAGGGAGGGGCGGAAAACGAACCTGTCTATTCTTGTATCCGGCACTGGAGAAAGAAAAAAGGAAAAGGAAAAAAAAAAGGGACAGGGGGATGGGGGGGGGGGGGGGGGGAAGATTGTCTACGCACGGATATTTGCCAAGAGAAAGAAGAGAAAAAGAAAGTGTTGGGCGTGGCACCGGGCACGGGGGATGGAAGACGAACGAAAGGTGAGGGGGAGGGTGCAGAGGGGGGGAAAGGGAAAGGGGAGAGCGAGCCGTGGTGGGAATTGGATGGCCTGTGCTGACAAAAGGGGAAATAAAGAAAAAAAAAAAGAAAGGGAGACGGCGGGACCCGGGCCATATCCTGCATTCGTTCTTCGGATCTTCTGGTGCACGGCGCCGGGGAAAAAAAAGAAAAAGAAAAAAAGGAAAAAAAAAAACCCTGGCGGGCCTTGCTCCTCTCTCATCAGCGGTGGGAAGAAAGGGAAAAAATTAAAAAAAAAAGGAAGACACAGAATATCCATTTAAGAGAGAATCTTCTTCAATCCCTACTTCATCACAGCGAAGAAGGAAGGGGGGCGAAGAAGAAAAAACACCGCTATCTGCTTGGTCTGGCCGCGAAGGGCCGCGGCGCGGCCAAGAGAAAAAAATGCAAAAAAAAGAAAGAAAATAGTTCATCAAAGGGGGGGGAGAAAAAAACTAAAAAAAAAAAAAAAAAAAAGAGAGAATGACGCGGCGCTGGGGCTGTTACTGAACCCGCCGTATTGCTTCCCGACGCCTGGGGAAAGGGAAAAACAAAAAAAGAAAAGTAAAATCGGTCCGCCGGAAAACCCTGACCAATCCCTAATTTAGCAAATTTTGGGCATCGTTCCGAAAAGGAGAAGGGGAAAGGCTGGAAGAAGAAAAAGAAGAAAGAAGGGGATGTCACATAATCTTCTCATTGAACATGTGGCACATAACTTTGAATTTGCATTGCAGCCAGCCGTCCGCAGAAAAAAAAAAAAAGAGACGTCCAAAAAAAAAGGGGGAGAAAAAGGGATTAATCAAGCCCTTCTATCTCGGCCGAACGGGGGAAGATCCGAAAAAAGGGGGAAAGAAAAAAGAGGACCAGAGACACCATGAAAATCGAACCCCCCTCTCATTTCGACTTTTACCGAAACGAGCAATAACGCTACCTCGAGGTTTGAAAAAAAGGGAGAGCAAAGAAAAAAAAAAGGAAAAAGGGGGGGGGGGGGGGGAAAAGGATCGCGCGTCATTTTCCAAAGCTCAGGAACCGAATCACCGCATCCGGAAGAATCGCCGACCCGAAAAAGGACAAAAAAAAAAAAGGGAATGAAAAAAGAAAAAAAAAAAAAAAAAAAGAGAAGAAGGAAGTAGGCGGAACAATTTTCGCTGGCGCTATTACGGTCTTTTTTCTAATTGGTCGCACCGGCCTTCAGGAAAGGTCAGAAAGAAAAAAAAAAAAAAAGGAAGGGGGGGAGGGAAGATCTGATCGAACCACTATGGCGGGCCGTTTACTAACTTCCCACCCCACCCAGCGCCAAAGAGAAAGGGGGAAAAAAACGGAAAAAAAGAAAAGGGGAGAGCGCGGCTTCCCGTCGCTTACAACATTCAACGTCACGGCCACCCCGACAGCGGGAGAGGAAGAAAGACTCGAAAAAAAAAGGAAAAGGGAAAGGGTTACCGCGAAGTTTCAAATGTGGGCGGTTCGATTGCGCCGGCAAGATCTCTCTCAACACAAAAAAAAAGGAAGAAGAAATAGAAAGAAAAAAAAAAAAGGAGGGGAGAGGGAAACGCCTGTTCAGCGAACGTTCTTTGAGGATGTTGTGTAGTGCCCCACTTAGAGGAAACCAAAAAAAAAGCCGGGTCGGGTTGGGCCCGTGACGTTGGGGGGAGGAAGGGGGGGAAAACGCAAAGAAAAAAAAAGAAAAAGAAGGGGGGGGGAAGGGCCCCCTCGATCAGCGCCAACCGAGAACCTTAGGTGGGAAAAAAAAAGGGGAAAAAAGGAAAGAGAGTTTGTTCGATCAGATCGGCAAGCCCCGCCCCGAAACTGAAAAGAGGAAAAAAAGGGAAAAGAAGAAAGCGGACCACATGAGGAAATCCTGAGCGTTGCTACATGTAACCAACCGTCATTAGCGCCAGCGAAAAAAAGGGAAAAAGGATGAAAGGGGGGAAAAAAGGGAAGAGGGAAAGGAGCTCCTCGCGTTTGGGGGAATTTTCCCTCCTTTTTTTCCGGGTCGGGGAGAAAAAAAAAGGGAAAGGACCGAGAAAGGGGGGAAAAAAAGAAAGGGAGACAATGGCAAAGCCCCGCTGGTCCCGCCACCAAACCAAAAACCGCAGTCCGACCCGGGCGGAAAAAGAAGAAGGAAACGTGAAAAAGGAAAAAAAAAAAAAGAGGGGGAAAGAAAAAAAGGGGTGTTCGGATTTTTTCATGGTGCGCTACGAAGCCTCCTTCGGCCACTAGCGGGGGAAGGGGGAAAACGAAAAAAAGGAAAAAGAAAAATAAGCCCGGCTTGATTCCATTACCGTTTTTCCGACCCCGAAAGAGGGGAGAGAAGGAAAAAGAAAAAAAAGAAGGCGAAGGCCTGGCTTCAACTTCACACATTCAATGTTTATTTCCACCGGGGAAAAAAAGGTGAAATCAGGAGTTGCAGTATTACTTGGAAACACCCCGGTCGCGGGGGGGGGGCAAAAACAAAGAAGAAAAAAGAATAGGACTGGTCCGGAAAAACGATGCCCCAACAGGGACAGAAAGGGGGTAAAAGAAAGACCTTTTGAAGGCCGCCAACGGTGCCGTCAATTTCCCGTTGTTCATCGGGAAAGAAAGACGGAAAAAAAAAAAAAAAGAAAAAAAAAAGGAACCCCTTCCCGCCCCCCAATCTCCGCTTCATAGATATCCTGCCGGAAGAGAGAAAATTGGAAAAAAAAGAAGGGAGGAAACGAAGGTCTTTCCCCAGTCGAAGAAAGATGCAAAAAAAAAAAGAGAAAATCTCTCCCGACCAAAAAGAAGGAAAGAGCGGGGAGGAGAAAAGAAAAAGGAAAAAGAAAATGGAAATAAGGGGGTTTTGCGCTGGATGAACTCCGTCTTTGAGAAGAAGAGAATCAAAGGAAAAGAGGGCCGCGGAAATTTTGTTGCGGATGAGGAGAAAGGGGGGGGGGGGGGGAACTGATTCTCTTCCCCGGAATAAAGGGGAAAACAGGGGGGGGGGGGAAGTCCGGAACCATTTCCCTTCCTTTTTTCTATCAAATGGGGGGGAAAAAAGAGAAAAAGAAATCCGAGACGAACTTCAGTATATTTCCCGGAAGAAGACAAAATCCTACCCTCTACCTGAAGGCAGTAAGAAGGAGAGGAAAGGGAAAAGTCAGCCGATCCTTCCCCACCACGGGCGGAGAGAACCAGGGGGGAGGAGGAGGAGGGAAAGAAAAAAAAAAAAGTGTTCTTCCCGCAAATCCGCCCCCATCACGTTGAGGGGGGAAAGGGGAGGAAACAGGAAAAAAAAGGAAAAAGAAAAAAAGAAAAAAAAGCTTTCCGTATTGATCGCGTTGCCAATAAAAAAAGAGAAGAGGCGCCAAGGAAAGAAAAAAAAAAGGGGGAAAGGGGGAGAAGAAGTTGCGGATTACCATCCAACTCGCCCATTTCGTTTTTTTGGGGGGGGGGGTTTGGGAGAAAGAAAAAAAAAAAAAAAAAGAAAAAAAGGTAACGTCCCACTTTTTGGGTGGGGAAAGAAAGGAGCGCCTGGAAAAAAGAAAAAAAAAAGGGGGAGAGCGCCCTCCACGCCGTGAGAGGAGGAAGAAGTCCGCAGAAAAGGTAAAAGAAAAAAAAAAAGAAAAAAAGAGGCACGCCCTCCCCATATCACTTTTCTCCTTCACAGGGGAAAAAAAAGGGGGGGAAAAAAGTAAGAAAGAAAAAAGGAAGAAAGAAAAAAAAAAAAAAAAAAAACCCAGCCGCCTCCATCGCCACTTTGCACCATTCTGGGCCGCGCCAACCCTTCTTTTCTCCTTTCTCGCGACCAAAGAAAAACAAAAGGGGGGGAAGCTCCCCTCCCCCCCTTTGCCTGATTGGGGGCCGAAGAAAAAAGACCCAAAAAAAAAAAAAAAGAGGAACCCCGTCAGCAGCGCACCCACTTTGTGTTTCTGGGGGAAGGGGAGAAGGGGAACGCAAGAAAAAAAAAAAAAAAAAAAAAAAAAAAAAAAAAGAAATGGGAACGCCGGCAGATAACGCAGGTCCCGTCCCGCCCAAAGGGAAGGTTCGGAAAAAAAAAGAAAAAAGGGGGGAAAGGGTTTCCTCCCCCCTTGTTGAGATGGAAAAGGGGGATAAAAAAAGAAGGAAACCATCCCGCTGTGTAATTTCCTTCCTCGGACCCATCGCAATAACAAAAAGGGGCCCGGGGAAGAAAAGAAAAGAAACTTTCCAGTGAGTTGCCACTTCTGCTTTCCCTCCGAAAGAAGGAGGGAAGGGTAAAGGGTAAAAAGAAAAAAAAGAAAAAAAGACCGCCCTGCTTATCCTTCTAACGGCGTAAAAAAAATGAAGGGGGGGAAGGGGAAAAGGGGAAAACAAAAAAAAAAAAGGGAGAAAAAAAAGGAAAAAAAAAGCCGGGACCTTTCCGGCCAAGCCCTATGTGTTTTCCCTAGTATCTCCGGGGAAAAGGGGGGAAGGTTACCAGAAGAAAAGAAAAAAAAAAAAAAAACACGCGCCTGGGTGAAGGTTTTTTTGGGAGAGAAAGAAAGCCGCCAGTGGCAAGGGTTTTGGGGGGAAGGGTCAGAAGAGGAAAAGAAAAGGTGCACCTAAACTCCCCCCAGCTTCTGGGTCACTAAAAACGCAACTAAAGAAAAGAAAAAAGGGGAAAAAAAAAAAAAAAAAAAGAACCGTACCTGTAAAGAATTTGCCAAGGAGGGGGGGAAGGGGAGGGGGGGGGAGCCGGGAAAAGAGGGGGAGGGAGGGAGAAGTACCGCGGCACAAGAGCCCCCACCTGTGGGGTTGAAACTCAGCGGCGATAGGGGGGAAGAGGAAAAAAAGGATCAGGAAAAAAAGAAGGGGCGTGAGGGTCGCTTGTAACTCAAATGACAATGACAAAAATGAATCAAAAAAAGGAGAAAAAAAAGATTCTCCCATCAAAATTTCTTACTCCCTCGTTTTTCCCGGGAGGAACTAAAGAGGAAAAGAAGGAAAGAAAAGGATGAGATTCTCTCAACACAACAACTTAATTATTATTACATATATAATATGGAAAGACCTACAGGGAGAACACGGGGGGAAAGAAAAGAGGGGGGGAAGGGAAAGGGGCTTTATCTTCCTCCATTTGATACATCTACCTCACGCACGCCCAGAAAAAAAAAAAAAAAAAAGGAAAATTAAAAGGGGGAAAGGAGGAAAATGAAAAGGGTTCAACAAAGTGGGGCCCTCTTGTGCGAAATCCCTACGCATCAACCAAAAAGAAAGAAAGGAGGGGGGGAAAAAAAAAAAAAAAGAAAAAGAGGAGGACGCCATGGTGCCCCCAATTAGTTTGGTCCCTTGGTCAGAAAGGGGGGGGGGAAAAAAAAAAAGGGAAGAAGGGAGAGGGACCACTCGGAAACAACCCCCTTGCCACTGCGCTTTCTCTCCCAAACTCCACCCAGCGCCGGGGGAAAAAAAGTTGGGAAAAAGAAAAAAGAAGGGGGAAAGGGACAACACTTTGCATGGTCAGCCGGCAAGTAAATTTCCGTTCGTTCCACTCCCTCGACCCTGTTGGGGAAAGGAAGAAAGAGGGAAAAGCCCGGAAAAAAAAAAAAAAAAGAAGAAGAAGGAAAAGACCCACTGAAAGCGGTGAATTAGCGGCGGCGCTTGGGCGAATCCCGGAACGCCCTGGGTGGGAGGGAGGGGGGGGAAAAACGGAAGGGAAAAAAAGAAAAAAAAGAAAGCTTACCCGAATTGCCATTTCACCGGTAATCATCCCGAACGACGGTGGCGCGGGGGGGGGGGAAAAGGGAAAAAATGAGGAAGGAAAAAAAGGAAGGAAGGAAAACAGGGGGGAATGGACCGGGCCGTCGAAACACAAAGTGGGTGGCTCTTCTGGACTGGGTGCTATGCGCGGGCCCCCGAAAGGGGGGGAGAAGTTGAAAGAAGGGGAAAAGAAGGGGACAGCAAGTACGGTGTTCGCGAAGCATGTCCCAATCAATGGCGCCCGGAATGGCAAAGTTGGGAGAGGGGGAAAGGAGGAAAAATACTAAAAAGAAAGAAAAAAAAAGGAAGAAGAAAAAAGGGGGAGATGGAGCGTAGGGTCGTGTTTAACGGCGGAACTCGCTGCTAGGGTAAGAAAAGAGGAAAAATGCAAAAAAAGGGGAAAGAAGGGGGGGGAGGGGGTCGCCGGGCGGCAAAAGTGACGTACATTGTATCGTCTTTTTCCGATCCGCCGGGAAGAAAAAAAAGAAAAAAAGGAGGGGGGGGGAAACGGTGGGCTACGACATCGCTTGGATTAAGATGCGACGAACGATATGGGAAAAAGAAAAGGAAGATCCGAGAAAAGGGGGGAAAGGAAAACCCGAACCGTGATGGGCGCTTTTTTGCGGGCGAACACGTTTTTTGGAAAGAAAAAAGGGGAGGATGACAAAAAAAAAAAAAAAAAAAAAAAAAAAAAAGGAGGGGGGGGAAGTCTGCGTCGGCGGCCTTTGGAATGCCGTCCCCGCCGGGGGGAAGAGGACGGCGGAAAAAAAAAGAAAAAAAAAAGAAGGGGAAAGCCGCGTGGCCCCAAAAAAAAAGAAAAAAAAGGAGCATTGAGAAGAGCTCATCCAGCTTTCCCTCCTCTTTTCCTCCTCCTCATCCGCAAAAGCAGAGAAGAAGGAAAAGGAAAGAAGAAAAGAAGAAAAAAAGAAGGAAAAAGTCATCCATCCGCACCTCTCTTTCCCTCTTAAGATTTCCTTCAAGAAGGGAAAAAGAAGAAAGCAAAAAAAAAAAAAAAAAAAAAAAGACCTGCCAGGCCCTCCCCTTGGCTCCTACTCGCGAGAAAAGGGGGGGGGGGGAACGGGGAAGAAAAAAAAAAAAAAAAAAAAGGGGAAGGGATTCCGGCCGGATCCTATTCGCGGCTCTTGGGGTCGGGAAAGGGAAAAAGAAGGACGGAAAGAAAAAAAAGAAGGAAAGGAAAAAACATGCCGGGCACCTGGCTGCTTTCAAGATCCGGGGCCGCCGGGGGAAAAAAAGGGAAAAAAGAAGGGGGGGTCATAAAAAAAAAAAAGGAAAAGAGGAAGAAAGGAGACGGCGGTGGCCGCGACCTTTTTTTTCCAATTTAAATCCCTGCCAACGAAGGGGGGGAAAAGGGAAAAAAAGAATTCGGAAAAAGGAAAAAAAAGAAGAAAAAAGGGGGAGGGACAAGCAGCAACGATCTGGTTCCGGACCCGTTCCTTGAATCAAGCCCGCTATCTCGGCCGAACTGGAGGGAAAAGGGGACGGAAAAAAAAAGGAGAAAAGAGAGAGGAAAAAGGGAAAATCGAAACCCTTCAGTCTACTTTACCTACCTATCCGAAACGCTACCGTAGAGGGGGGGGGACCAAAAGGAAAAAGAAAAAAAAAGAGGGGAAAAGGGGAAAAAAAGCCGAAGCCAAAACTTGAACCTTAATGCCGCTCCATTCACAGCTCATTACCCAGGATAAAAGAAAAAGAAAAAAGACCGACAAGAAAAAAAAAAAAGGAAAAGGAAGGGAAAAAAAAGCAGGCCCTCGACAACGCGGCCGCCGTCCGCGGCGGACCAATTTTTCCGCTGGCCGCGAAAAAGAAGAAGGGAGGTCTGGGAAAAAAAAAAAAAAGAAAAAAAAAAGGAAGGGGAAGGGAAAAATTCCCGAAACGCATCCTCAATCATTTTGCAGTTCGCGTGCTTGCCCGAAAGAGAAGAGGAAAAAGGGTCGAAGGGAAAAGGAAAAAAGAAAAGAGGGAGAGGGGCGCGTGATCGTGAGGCATTTTCAGGATCTCGGCCTGTTGCCTTAAAGGGAGGGATTAAAAAAGAAAAAAGAAAAAGAAGAGGGGGAAACTGCTCGAACAACCCGCGAATATGCTCGCCGAAGTTGGCACTACCCATCCTCCAAAGACAGGGAAGGAAAAAGGGGGACCGCGAGGAAAAAGGGGGGGAAAAGGAAAAAGAGAGAGATCTTTGGCGGCCGCCATCGAACGCCACAATTGAACTTTTCCGAGGAGAAAAACTGGAGGAAAGGGGCAGGGGGAAGAAAAGAATTCCCGCGGAATCGATTCCCCTCCGTCTTGGTGCCCGTGACGGTAGGGGGAAGGGGGGGAAGCAAAAAGAAAAAAAAAAAAAAAAAAGGGAAGGCAACTACGATCACGCCACCGCATGCCCCTTCGGCGTTCAATTTGGAAAGGGAACGAAGGGAGTAAAAGAAAAAAAGAAGAGCGGCAAGCCCCTGCGAACTGCCAAGTCTTGAGGATGAAGAGGAAGAAGAAAACGGAAGAAAAAAAGGAAAGGGAAGAAGAAAGAGAAAAAAAAAGGTCCGCCCGGCGGACAGGCCGGCCGCGTTTGTCGATCGCCCTGGAAGGGGGGGGGGGGAAAAGAAAAAAGGTCTCAAAGAAAAAAAAAAAAAGGGAAAAAAGGGAGGAGGGCCCGATGCGGGTTTATCCTGGTCCTGCCGCCTTGAAAATGAGGGAGGAATGAGAAAAAAAATTCAAATAAAGGGGAAAAAGAAAGAAAGAGAAAAAAGAAAAAGGGCGTCGACCCCCGGGCCGATTCTGCAGGCCCGTGGTAACAAACTGAGAAAGGGGGAGGGGGGGAGAAGTTCTGGAAAAAAGAGGGGGAGGAAAAAAAAAGGGAGAAAATGAAAGGGCGGGCCCCACTATCTTTGGCTTCAAAAAAAAAAGAAAAAAAGGGAAGGGAGAGGAGGGGGAAGGAAGAATAGCCCGGGCTTTGATTTTTAAATGGAAAAAAAGGGAAGAACAAAAAGAAGAAAGGGGAAAAAAAAGGGAAAGATTGCGTAACT
>Ga0179593_1591725_pt1 | contig 10128 bp, 12 predicted proteins | sample CZODoug2_1_08_16_FD_185931 | JGI IMG/M metagenome (GOLD analysis project Ga0179593, IMG submission 185931) | Vadose zone soil fungal communities from Angelo Coast Range Reserve, California, USA - CZODoug2_1_08_16fungal (PacBio error correction) | ecosystem: Environmental > Terrestrial > Soil >...
TTAAAGAGGAACCTGTTAACCGACCTACTAGGACTCGGACGATGAAGGGTATGCGAGCACACTTAAAGCCGCGGAATTGTAAAAGGAGAGGACGAGCGGATCACCTCGTCCTGTTCGGGAGGGGAAAAAGAAGCGTCCGTAACACTCGGACGCCAAGTCGAGCCTCACAGGGGGTCCGGACGCATCATCCAGCAGATTCGTTTTCAGTACGAAGGGAGGGCACATCCCCTATTCCATTTCTAACCTCAAGGGGTGAGGGGGGGGGAGGCGCCGATCCGCCTCGGTGACAAGTCACCGACGTCCGTGATTAAGGAAGAGTAATTTCGGCACGCCGGAGGCCAACGCCGGGGCCGAGGAAGGCTTGAGCTTGGGAAAAGGGAAACTAGCCAAAAAAAAGGACGGAGTCGCCAGACGTCCCTCGGGAGAGGGACCAACCGTCTGGGGGGGGTCTGTTAAGGCGGACAAGAAAGCGAGACATTACCGAAAAAGGGGGGGTTTGCACGGAGGCGACACCGAAGGCTTAGTCCTATGGAAGGAGAAGGGGTGATGTCACCGAAATTTCGGAACCCAGAGAGAGACATGAAGACCCTCGAGAATAAAATCTATTGAACTACTGGTGGATGCAGGAAAGGGGGGGGCAATCAAACGCTCAAAAGCGAAGAAGGAAAAGGGCCGTGTTCACGCATATGCCGGGGGAAGAGGGGACCGGTCCTGAGCTGGATAGGGAGTGCGAGGAAATCACAAAAAAGGGATCTTACCATAGGACTAACCACGAGATGTTGGCAAAGGATCCACGTCGAGAGAAAAAAGTACAATTGATTACGGGTAGGGGAGGAAAAGCATGCCGCAGTTTTGCGGGGGTCCGCTTAAGTGTTTTCAAAACCGTATTTTTCGCAACGAGGCAGGGGGGACAGGGGTGCCACTCCAGGGAAAATGCTTGGAAACAAGGGGTGTTCCTTTCTACAAAAGGGGGATGTTCCCTGGCAGGAAACCGGTCGACAGAGCCAACGTAAAAAGAAGGAAGAAGTCACCCATCGCTCCGACCATCGGAAAGGAACCCTTACTTGTCACGGGACAGAAGTAAGGGTCAACACGCTAAGCGTCAATGTCAAAGAGCCTGGGGCGTCGTTGGTACGAATCTACTTAGTAGAGGAGGAAACTTCCGGAGGGGGATTTTGGCCGGAGGGGAGCAAGTGAGTACCGACTCCCGACAAAAATAGTCGATATCTAGTCCGAGACAGTCCAAGAACCCGCTCGAGGGAAAAAGAGTGTCTCTCGCCTCGAGAGCGCCCAAGAGCCCGAGAAGAGGGCAAATGGTCACGCCAAGCAGCAAGACGGGAGGAGGGGTAGGCAGACCGAGGGGCTCTATACGAAGGGGGGAAACCGTAGGCCGTCATAAGTCCTCCGAAGGAGGGGGAGGGGACAGAAAGCTCTACTGCCCGCGGAAAGCGGTTGTCAAGACTCAACCGGCTTGGACGGCTTTTTCAGAAAGGGGAAAGATCCGCGGAACAGGGAGGTCAAAAACGAAAAAATCCCGTCTTCTGGTCGAAGAGCAAGCCTATCATATCATTAATTAAAAAGGTTCGGCCCGGAAGGGGGGGGGTGACCAACAAGCGGATTATGATGGGCTGGTGGTGGGAGGCAAGGCGACCGCGTCCGAGCGACTCGCCGGTGTGGGGGCGACAATACTTGGAAGGAAAAGAGCATCGTGAAAACGCCGAGGGGGAGTTTTTCGTTCGAGAGGCGTCGCCGGAGGAAAAGTCTCCAACAGGGGAAAAAAAAAAGGGAAAGGAAAGTTACAGCAGCGGGAAATTGTTTCGCTAATGGGGCGATAAACTGAGTAAACTTCGGTCAAAAGCCTGGGAACGACCCTAAACTACCGCAAAGGCAGAAGCTCCCGAGGGAATCTCCACCGCGGGGGGGGAAGAAAAAAAACGCCCGTCGTTGGGAGTCGTGCAGGTTGGAGAGATCCTAAAATGGGTACTTGAGGAAAGAAGGGAAAGGGCTCTGGGAAACAGAGATCATCCAGATGGGGAAAAAGCAAAAATCCCGTTGTTTTCAGGGAAAGAGCTTCAGTTCACGGAAAGAAGCTTAAGCGTTACTACGACAAAGAGTTCGGCCCTGGGGGGTAAGGCCAAAGAAGATACGCCTAGGACAAGTGTGAGACGTCGCGGGGATAACGGGGGTACCGGGCGTATGAGGCCGTACAGGGCCACGATAGAGGCGGCAACGGGAAGCCGGGTTTAAAAGGGGGGGCGCAAAAAGTAACGATCCGTACCTCTGTCGGAGATTTAACTTTTTAAAAATACCGGGCAAGGAAGGATTCTACGAACGGGGGAGGCACGTTCTACGTCACAGGGGGAAACCGGATGATTAATCGTCAGGAAAGGGAACGGCTGGAAAGACTCACGATATGGGGGGGGGTAGAACTGAACGAAAGTATTCGGCCACGTTCCTGGGCAAAAGAGATGGCGCGACCGGGTATTCGGGGGTGAGACCAGTACGAAAACAGTCCGAGGGGGGAAGTTTGGGGGAACCGCAGAGCAAGCCCAATTGGCGAGGGAAACAATCTCTCTCAACAAGAGTATTAACAGAGAGAGTTTCGAAAGAGCCCACAGGGTCGCTGCGGACAAAAAAAAAATCTCCCGCTACTGGGTCGGGGTGTCGAAGGGGACTCGCAAGAAACAAAACTTAGCCAGGAACTGCGTATCCGGAGTCGCAGTTTCATTACCTGGTCCGCCCCGCCAGAGAAAGTCGGATCCTGCCGTGATCGGGCAAATAGGGTGGGGAACTTGCCCACCGAAGTCCTCGTTGACGGGAGGGCTTTTGTTAACCCGTACGAAAACGGTCGGCTAGGAATAATGCTCAAGAAAGGAACCCGGGAAAACTCCGCCTCGATCGTGGGAGTGCGCTGTTTGGGTTAAGTATCACCGTGCGTCGAACCAACGGCCCCAGCCGCGTTCTTTTGAGCAGAAGAGCCGGGGAAGAGTGGCCGCTGTTTCCGGGGTTTAACTGAAGCGGAAACAAGGGGGATTGCCCATGAGGTACAAAGCTGGATCGGGGGAAAAGAGCACAGGTTGCCCATTCATTAGGATCGTCCCACGGGAAAAAGGCTCCGCGCAATAGAAAAAAAATCGATGAATGTTGGGGACCTCGCTTTTGGAGGGGTCGTGCCGGCCGGAAAAAATTTGCGGGACGGCCGAGTTAGTCCCGTTGCCAGGTCGTTACTTACTAGGGGGAGGGTATCGCAATTCAAACATTCCCGCGGAATTTAATATTCTTCCGCTGCTGGAGATCTCGGACCCCTCCAAAGGAGACGGCGCACCGCTAGACTGATAGGGGGCGGTTTTTCAAACGAGGAGAGGGGATGTACTCCACTCTTTGATGGTTAACCAATTTCGCTGAGGGAGGCTTCCTGGGGGTTGACAACCACCAGAAAGAAAAAAAGATGTCTGTCTAACCAGGCGCGGGGAGAAGGAAAATAAGATCTTCTTCGGGTTCGAACTCGTCGACCAGACAGGCCGATTTCCCTGGCAGTTCCCCGGAAGGGAGGGTGAGCAGATTACCAAAGCCGAAGAAAGGGGGAAAATTCACGACACTGCCATACCATGGGGGGAAGGCTGCGACCGACGTCGGAGGGGAACGGCCTCTTTCTCTACGTCAGGAGGAGCTCATGATCTCGGTCTGCCGATACAAAGCCCTGCCGTCTTTGCTACGTAATCGGGCCTATTAAAGAAAGGGAACGTCCCAGCTAGGGAAAGAGAGTCGAGCGGGGTCCGGGAGGTCGAGGGTCGAACCATGACTCGAATATCGAGAGACCTTGTTGTGCGCGTCCGAAGGGAAGTCACTGATGCGCGCTCCAGGGCGCGGCAGGAGATAAGAGAGAGGCCTTTGATCGTTGCGGGGGGCCAGGCCTTGGAGAGGAAAGGACGTTGGGCGCGTTGGTTGAAACAGTTCACCCAATTCAGGGTGAAACCGAGAGGGGGAGCCAGATTGGAGCATGGGTGAAGTCCCTTAGTGCTGGGGTTGTCTCTGTGGACCGTTTGGGACCGGGAAGAAACATCTTCGGCAAAAAAAGGGTACCTGTTTCCCAGCAGGAGGGAGCGTCAAGGGGGCGCGGCCAGGGTTCCAGAGTCCTCAGGAGGGTTTCCGAACCTCCGGGGTGGGAACTCGCGACGACGGCCCTGCGGCATGAGGGAAAGAAGGCAAAGCCCCCCCCCCCTACCAGGGGGTCCAAACTTGTGAGTTAGAAACTTGGATGCTAGCATCACAACATCTCGTGGGGGGGGGAAAAGGGGTCCGATGAATCAGGGATTGGTTGATTTCAGCTTATCCAGAAAAGAACGGCCTGATTCCCGGCCAGCGTGAAAGGGGCCTTCCTCGCCGCTGGCCCTCGCTCCAAAAGCCTGCAGAAAGAATGACAAGAACTTCGGGATCATACTGGATAGAATGCGGGGTCTAATTGCTCCAAGCTATGTACATCACAAAAGGACTCCGCCAGGGCGGTTGGCGCCCTCCGGGGGGAAAGGAAGTCCTTGATATAGATAAAGCGTGGAGGTCGAAGGTCGCCCCAAGAAAGAAAAAACGGTTTGGTCCCAAGAAGTCGACCTGCAAGGCAGGGGGAGGGAGCAGATCGCCCCGAAGGAAAAAAAAGCCGGGCCGGGTGTGGCCTGGCCTCGGCTTCCTGCGTGCCGAAAATACGAAGTAATCACGACGTCGGTTGGGGGGGGGAAGCCTCGATCTCGGCGAGACAACCTTTCGGAGGGAAGGATGAATGCCGGGAAAGTTAGTAGGCTGAATACGAAGGATCGCCCATAATGCTGCTGGGGGCGCGAGACGACCCGGGGGGGGCCTACTCTGGGGGGATGTACCCCAGGTGCTGTCAGCACGGAGAAAAGACTAAATTTTTTAAAGCTCGCTCTCAGGATTCGGAACCAAAGGCTTTCCGTGCTCAAAAAGTAGGTTTCCCAGGAAAGGAAAACGCGCTTTATTGCCATAGCGGAGCGGAAAGAAAAGAGGAGAAGATGGACGCATATCAAGGAGCGTTTTTACTTGATCGACCGGGGAAAAACTACTCGGCGATAGGGAAAGCACCCGTCAGGAAAAAAGAAGAAGGAAGATCTTAATCTGGATCGGTCTTAATGGGAGATCGAGTCCAAGCATCTTCGGTAAACACTGGGAAGTCGGCCAAAGGAGGCACCGGGGGACTCCGGGGAGCTCCGAAGCAGCCCAAGTGTCGATCCCAACTTCAAAGGTGCAGTACGACAGGTAAAAAGAACAGCTCTTTGAAGAAACAAGGTTGTCGGGGCGAAAAAAAAGGGAAATAGCAAAACTCGGTGGGGACTAGATCAACGAACGTATTTAGGGAAAAAAAAAGGAAGATTCCAACTTCCCAACGGCCCGGAGGCCGTCTTGACAGGGCTATCTTGAAACGAGCAAAGGGCTGCCAGTCCGCAAAAAAGAGAAGGGGAAGAAAAAAAGTTTGGGGGTCTACGATCGGGTGCTGTACCCTATCACGATTAGGGGAGCTTGATAGGGTTGGGTGCACCGGAGGCGGAGGCGGAAGAAAAAAACTTGGGAAGAGGCGATTGTGATTTACACCAGGGGAGGAGCAATTTTCGAAACCCAGAGGAGAGACAGCCGTGACAGGACCGAAAGTCCTTGAAACGACCCTGTTTTTGCAGCCGACGAGGTCGCCAGACAACGCTCAAGCGCGAGAAGGCCCCGTTAAAGGGGGGTGCCTCAGGACACAAAAAGCTGAACAGAAGGAAAGTTCGAAAAGCTGATGGAGCAGTAAAACTGCCTAACGAAAAATTGTTGGCCGATGCTCAAGGCTCACGAAAGGTGGAAAAGTGTTATACTGGGGGGGCGGGGGCGAAGCCATGCCGCAGGGGTTGCTCACCCCGCGTCTTAGAACAACATGGAACCCGGGGAGGTTTATAAAGGAAAAAAAAAGCCCGGGGGGACCATTGTACGGGGAACTCTCTACGCGCTCAAGGGGGGAAAGAAAAAAGTTACAGGATTTGAATGTCGACAAAGTTCAGCAGTCCCCCAACCCGGTCATGGCCCACGGAGAAAACCAACCCATGAGATCTACCATAGGGGTGTTGAAAAAGAACGGAAACGGTACGCAACTTTGTAAAAGCGGGGGGGCACATGTACCTAGAACCACTATCCCTGGGGGGGGGCTCAGAAACGAGAACAAGCCCGACTAAAGTCCCTATGGAGAGAAAGTCCTGCCGCGCATTGGAAGAAAGGCCGCTTCGAGCCAGCAGGGGATTCGGAAGACACGACACCCTCGGTGTTGACAGTGCGCTTCAGGAGGCGAACGCTAGACCCTCTCGAACTGTGAGGAGGTGGTGGTCGCAGGAGAAGTTTCCCGGGACTGGCACGCAGGACCCCCGATCCCGTCAATTCGCATAAGAAAGTCCTTGGGGGGAATCGTGCTAACAAGGCCGCGACCGATCGAATCAGTTAAAACAGACCGATGAAGGGAGACTCCTCCGACGAGGAACGCCATAACTCTCAGGAATGCGGTCATGAATCGTGGTCCGTGAAAAAGGGGGAAAACATTGCGGGGGGGTCGCCTTTGGGAGATATGGGGGGGGGGGAAAGAATGGCTGACAACAAGGGTTCCTTTCCCTAAATCGAAAGGCGTTAGGAGTCTACCAGAATGATCAGGATTTTCGTACCCCCCGGCGCCCTGGGGGGAAAAAACAGCGATTATGGGGGCTGTTGGTTACCGAACAAGAAGAAGACCCCTCCTGACGACTAAAAAGGGGGGTTTACCGGTGGGGTTGAGTAACCAATGGGATCATCGTGAAAAACCATGCAGATCGGGGTATTCGCAGCTTCGCCGCCCTGCCAGAATGGGAGCCATCAAAAAAGGAAAAGTCGGGGGGACGAGGTTGGAAGCCGGTGGAAATTTTTCTCGGGGGTTGCTATACGACTGAAGGCCCCCACGTAAAAATAGAACAGGGGAATCTAGCGCGGTGTGTCTACCGCAAGGAGGCCTTCCCGATGTACTAGTTCAAACCATAACGCAAGGTAGGGGGGGTAGTTCGTCTGCGGGGGTCTGTCATAAGGGGGGTGCCCCCGCTCGGCAAAGGTCGCCAGTTTTTTCAACCCACATGGCAATCCTTGGGGAGGAGACGTACTCGGCCACCGAGCTTTAGGCCCGGGTTTTGAAATACGCCGAGACGCACTGGTGTCCAAGGGCGAGGGGAGACCGTCTCCGGCTTAGGGACGGGGGCCGACCCACCCACAAAAAGAGAGGGGAAAGTGCCTCCTTGGGGGCCTTGAGACCCGCTACTATCCTCACCGCTGCGGGCGCTGCCGTAAGGAACCCTGAATCAACTAGACCTGATAGAGACCTGTCTGGGGGGCACTTTCGACGGGAAAAGTGGCCAAGGAGGGATGATATCTGTAGAGACACTGGGATTTTTGTGTAAAGACTGTGACTCTTGTAATCTCCAGGGCCGAACTGTTCGAGGGGAAGTTTAGACCCAACGTGAAGCCCCCTTCTCTCGGGTGGTACAGGCAGAGGAAAGACAATGGGTCTCTTGACTCCTAACCATCTCAAACAACAACGGAGGATGAGGGGGTTCGGAAGAGAAAAATTGTTTCGGAAAAAAAGACCAAAAACTTCGGTGGGAGCCGCGACGTTGTCGTCAAGGGGTCGAAACTTCGGGGGGGGGCCATAGAAAAAAAAAAATCCTTCCATGAAAGGGGGGGTGTATCAAAAATTTCCGTCCAAAAATTTTCAAACTTGAACCCCGTTTTCAGGCAAAAAGTGTGCCGAAGACGATCGTAATACATGGCAGGTAATTCGGGGCACTTTTTAAGAACCTTGCCAAGGTCCCAGTGTCATGATCTGAGTGGACGCGGTCCATTTTTGACCCTTGGGAAAGCGCCGCAAGGCTTCTTTAATGATTCGCAAAGAAGGACCCCGTGCCCGCATCTAGCTTGGCCTTGCGCGGGGGGGGCGGCAAAATGAATACGGTGGGGGAAAACCAGGCAACCTTGGGTCCACACAGCCGCGTCTCGGCAAAGCTTCTTTTTGAGCCGTCAGGCATTGCCTAAAGGCGGTGGGCAGGAGAGGGTTTCCAGTGGGAACGTAGCTGGGACCATGATTGCTCCCCATGGGGGGCTTTGGGAATCTCTTCGGTGGCCTAGCCCGGTCCAGGGTCCTCCTTAAAAAGACCACGGGTCTACAAGCGCGAATAGAAGTTCTTTATGGTTGGTTTGGGAAGGGAAAAATCGAGTTTGGCGGGCGGTGAACGCCGTACTAGGGGGCCGCCTAGTTGGAGTCACCAGTTCCAAGAATTCCCGGGGAAACTAGGGGGAGCCTAATGGGATCGTCCAAAGAGACACAAGGCACGTTAAACCTCAGGGAGTTAAGATTCTTCCAGAGGGGGAATCCGGAATGAGGAAGCGTCGACCCGCGAAACATCGAGTCCCCTCGTGTTTTGTAAAGGGATGAGATCGTATTGGGTGGAAACACCGGGAAAAAACGCTCGGGCGGGTCAAGTCTCTCGTCCAGAAAGTGCCGTGAAACAAAATAAGCTGTGTCTTTAGGAAACCCAGGCTCTGGAAGCAAAAAACTCGGGGTAGGAAAAAAATCGTACCAGAATCCCGGAGATTTTCTGGCAAGAAGCGCGCCCGCGTGTAAATCATATACCATACCCGCGAACTCCAAAAGATTTGCGAGCGACACCGCTCAGGAAAAAGACGAGCGTTAAGGGGGATCGTCGGGGACGGACTCGGGCACTGAACCCTACTTCTAGGGGGGGGGAGGCGGCCTCAAATCCGAGAAACAGCCTTCCTTCTTTGGGGGCGAACCTGTTAAAGCCGATCGGGCTAAGTTTCGGATCGGGCAACTCATCGATTCAGACTTACCGGCAGTCAGATCTTTTCCGGGAACTGTCGGAAGAATTTCCTCGAATATCAAGTCCTACGTCGTCGTACGGGAACCTGAAGTTCAAATTGATGAAAAAAGCACTCGGAGGAGGCTACGTAATAGAAAGGCAGGGGAATTCTTTTAGGAGGGAAAAAACGACCGCAAAAGCTTTAGAGGACATTTACCGAAGGCGAGGCAAGTTCCGCGTCAGTTCCATGGTGAAACAAGCTGTTTTGGTCGAGCGCAGGGGGACTTCTTAACTCGTATACCTTTGCCTCAAGTCTAGCCAGGGGGGGGGGACCATCCTGCGGCAAAGTCGACAGAACGAAGTGAGTCCGGGAGCGCTGTATATCTCTTCCCCTTGGGAAAAAAACGGCCTAGCCTGGAAAGTGTTCCATGTTGGAAACAAGGACCGCGTTTGCGCACCTGCCAAACCCCGCCTACAAGGAGAAATTGTCAAAAACTTTGTCGTTCTGGGCGCGAGCATGGGTCGTGGGGAGCTCGAGGGGGCTTGGTGAATGGCCGCAACTGTTTCCTGGGACAGCCTCTACTCGAAGCCCCGGCATTCTTGAAAAAAGTCGCGCTGGGTGGACGTGGGCCAAGCGCTCCTCTCAGAGGGGGATCATCGAGAGGGTTAGTGGTGTCCTCTCCGTACTGGTTTCGAAAATTGGCTCAAGGTACATCACATCGCAGAAAGTACTCCGGCAGAGGAGGGGGTCGCCGCCGTTGAATCAAGCGGGTCCTTGATCTAGACGAGTTATTTCGGGGAAGTTTCCCGCCCCCCAGGAAAACCAAGACGGTTTGGAGACCAAAAGAAAACAAAAAACTAGGCGACCGGCATCGGCAGGGGAGCGCCCCGCACGCTCAAGGAAGGGTCAACGGGGTCCCGGCGTTTGGGCCTTTTGCCCTCGGAGAGAAAGCATGGCCGAAATACGAAGGGACAGTCGGTGATCTTGAAGGGGAAAGTCGCCGACAAAAAAGGTGGGATTAACGGGGAAATTTCCTCGGGGCTGAAATGACCTTCGTCGAAGGATCGCCCATATGCTGAGTGGTCGCGAGACGACAAGAGGGTAGTGGCGACTCTTTTGGAAGTGGGTTGGTACCGACGATGATTCCTTTCCGCCGTCGAACAGGAAAGAGGGTGTATCCTCTCGCCTCAAAAAAGACGCTTTCCGTGCTAGAGAACATAAGAGGAAGAGTAGGTTCGTTCCCGGTCGGAAGGGAGACAC
>Ga0179593_1621236_pt1 | contig 10128 bp, 18 predicted proteins | sample CZODoug2_1_08_16_FD_185931 | JGI IMG/M metagenome (GOLD analysis project Ga0179593, IMG submission 185931) | Vadose zone soil fungal communities from Angelo Coast Range Reserve, California, USA - CZODoug2_1_08_16fungal (PacBio error correction) | ecosystem: Environmental > Terrestrial > Soil >...
AAGAAAAAAAAAAAAAAAAAAAGGGGAAGGCGAGACCAGGTTGCGAACTTCCATTGACAGTTCCCGCAATCCGCTTGTTCTCGACTCGAGGGATGGAGGGGGGGGGAAGCGACGACTAAAAAAAAAGAGGGGGATAAGCAGGAAGGGAAAAAGAAAGGAGGGGAAGAAAAGACCAAACCTGGTCGTGGCACCGAGTCTCTCTCCCGGCAAATCACTCTCGTGTCGAAACTGACGGGCATGGGAATAGGAAAAAGGGAGTGGAAAGAGGATAGGGAAAAGAAAAGAGGAAAAAAAAAGAGAAGGAGGTGAACCGCACGAAGCTGTGCAGATCGCCAACTGTGACTCCCGCTCCCTCCTTCATTCACATCTGACAGTTTCGTGGCGGCACGCGCTGATGCAAAGGGAAAGAAAGGAAAAAGGTTCTGGAGAAAAAGGAAGGGGGGAAAGGAGGAAGGGAATGAAAAGGACCAGTTCAGCAGACATCTATCACAACCGAGGTGTTGGCAAGAAAAAGAGAAAGAAAATGTTGAAACACAACGGAAAGGGGAAGAAGGAGAAGGGGGAGAGAGCGGAGTCCGCGCCACTCTCTCCGCCCTCCCTCCTTACCTTTCCTCCTGACTAGATAGGAGAAAAGGGGGGAGGGGTCGAGGGGAGAGGGGGAAGAAAAGGAAGAGGGGGAAAAAGAAAAAAAAAAAAAGAAAAGAGAAGAAGAACCCAAGCGGTTTGTGTCGAAGCCGCGGACTTAGGATTCTTTTCCCATGAGTACTCAGCTTCGTACGAAGAAAGGAAACAAAAAAAAAGGGGGGAAGAAAAAAAAAAAAAAAGGGGCCCCCGCGCATGACCCCATTTGGTGCCACTTATCTCGCGGCCCTGGCGCGAAGGGGGTAAGAGGAGGGAGAGTGAGAAAAAAAAAAAAAAAAAAAAAAAAAAAACAAAAAAAAACCCGCCCCCCCCCTCCCTCCCCGTACGAAGGAAAGTTGAAGAAGTTTAGGGAAGGGGTAAAGAAAGAGGGTGAGGGAGAAGGAAAAAAAAAAAAAAAAGGGAAAGAAGGCCATCTGCGCTGATGCTGGTCGTATCTTAGTTCCCTAACTTCCCCACGGGGAAAGCCCCTTACCAGCAAGGGGAAAAGGGGAGGAAAAAGAGTTCAAAGATAAAAGTACAGAAGGGGGGGGAAAAAGAAGGAAGAAATTGCTGGCTGGAGCCCTTTTCGCGATTTGCGCTAACATTTCTGCATAGAGGGGGGAGAAAAAAGGAGGGTGAGGGAAAGGGAAGAGGGGGGTCGGGGAAGAAAAAAAAAAAAAAAGAAGGGAAGAAAAAGAAGAAGAGATAGCGCAACAGCCCTCACGGCGAGAAAGCACTTACAGAACGAGCGGGTGGAAGAAAAGACAGGAGGGAAGGAAAAGAAAATGGTCAGCCTAATTTTCCTTTCCTCTCCACCGTTGACCGCCTCCGGTGTGCACAAGGGGAGGGAGGGAAAAGAAGAAAAGAGAGAAAAAAAGGGGAAAGAAGATCGGTTTTCGCGGCATCTACCTCCTACTATCCTCTCGTGCCTAGCCAGGAAGGGGAGGAAAAGAGCTCAAAAGAATAGGGAGAAAAAAAAAAGGAGAAAAGAAAAGGGGGAGAAAAAAGTGCTATTTTTTCTGGCTCCAACGTTCCCTCTGTCTTACTGACTACTCAACGAAAGAAAAAAAAAGAGAGCAAAGGGGGGGACAGAAGGGGGGAAAAAAAGAGAAGCGCCCCTGCTCGGCGAAGTTTCAAATTTCCCAGGCGCTCCAGCTCGCTCACAAGAGGAAAAGAAGGTCTCAAGGAACGGAAAAAAAAAAAAAAAGGGAAAAAAAAAAAAGAGGGAGAGAATCACCCAAAGGGCAGGAATGGTGCTTGTCTCCGCTATGTTTATGGGAAGAAGGGGAGAAACCAAAAAAGAAAAAAAGGAAAGGGGAAAAAAAAAAGAAAGAAGGAGAAGGATGAACATGCGGTGAAATGAGGCGCCGTTGCCGCTTTCGACTAGGTCACCGAAACCCCGAGGAGTTCGAGGTCAAAGAAGGGAGAAGGGGGGGGGGCGCCTTAAAAAAGGAGGAAGGAAAAAAGAAGAAGGGAAAAAAAAGGGGCACGCTCTCGCTGCTCGGCCTCGTCCTATCTGCAGTCGCGCTGCGCGTGGGCGAAGGAAAAGAAAAGGAGAATCCCACAGGCAAGAAAAAAGAAAAAAGGGAAAAAGGAAAAAAGAAAAAAAAAAAGAAGGACAACGAAATGCTGACGGTCTGGACCGCGAGCCGGACGGCGTCGCGGATAAGTGATTGCCAGGAACGTCAAAAAAAGGAGGGAAAAAAGGCCTTGGCAGAAAAAGGGGGAAAGAAGAAGGGAGAAAAAAAAAAGAAGGGGAGAAAACTCCCGTTGCCGAAAAAAACCCCCTCGCGTACACTCGCTTCCCTCATTATTCAATGACTCAGCGGGGTTTGGATTTCCTCGGCAAGAAAAGATAAAGAGAAAATCCTTCTAAAGGGGGGGAAAAGAAGTTTGAGGGAAGGAAAAGGGAAAAAAAGGGACCCGACGGCTACGATGACGCGGCGGCCTTTTTTCTTTATACTGTCTTGTCTGCCCTTTCCGCCCAAAAGAGAAGAGAGGACTGGAAAGAAAAAAAAAGAGAAAAAAGGGGGAGGAAAGGAAAGAGGAAAGGGGGGAGAATCCTCATTCATCTTCACCTTCACCTTCATTGTCGACCCAACTTATCCTTATCGTCGCATCGAACTCCGCCGGGGGGGGAGGGGGGGAACAAGAGGTCTGAGGAAGAAAAGGAAAAAAAGAGAAAAAAAGAAGGGGAGAAGGAGGCAGGAGTGCGGGGAGAATCGATATCCCTGAACTTTCTCCAATTTTTGGAGTTCTTTTGTGTATTGGGGGGGAAAAAAAGATCTCGGGAAGGAAAAAAAAATAAAGGGGGAAGGAAAAAAAGAGGGGTGGGGTTGGTCTGACCGAGCTTCGCTCCCTGCTTTCTCAGGTTGAGCGAGGGCGATAGAGGAGGGGGGAAAAGGGAAAAGAAAAAAAGGGGAAAAGGAAAAAAAAGAAAGGAAAAAAATTTGGCCGATCTCTATGGACGTCCGATGTCGTCAGTAAGAGAAACGAGGAAAAGGGGGGTGTACAAGGAAGAAGGGGAAGAAAGAAAAAAAAAAAAGTGAGGTCTAAATTCCGCGATTATTATTTCAATGAGCGATGTCGCCGTCCCGGGGGAGAGGGGCGAGAGAGGAGGGGAGGAGGGGGGAAAACAAAAAAAAGGGGGGAAGTGGCGGTTCAAACCCCTCGGTCCCTCATCTGATTACGAGGACGCTAACGCGTGCGGGACGCCGGCCGAAATGGGCCACGGGACCCCGTGCGGTCCACGGTGGGATATCAAGGACCATGAGGAGAAAAAGGAGAAGAGAAAAAGAAAGGGAGAAAAAGAAAAGGGGAAAAGACGTGATAGCGGTGCGGGCTGTTTTCTTCTATCTCGGGGCTCGGAGAGAGGAAGGAACGCCGGAGGGAGGGGGGGGGGAAGAAAAAAGAAAAGGAGGGGAAAACATCGAACATCCCATCGCTGTTGATCCGCCTCATTTGCCGTCAATGTTCGCCGCCAATCGCGAGGGGGGGAGAAAAGAAAAGGGGGAAGGGTCGAAAAGAAGGGGAGGGTGAGGGGAAGGGGAGAGAGAAAAAAAAAGAAAGGGAAAAAGAGTGGTACGGGGCTTCCCCGTGGTTCCTTTCTGGAACCTCAAGAAAGGAAAGAGGAAGATGGAAAAGAAAAAAAAGAGAGGGGGGGAGGGAAAAAGAGTATTCCTCGATACCCTCTCGCGAAACTCGGCCTGGCTATACGGTGCCGGTGGAAAAGAAAGGGGCTGGGGAGAGAGGAGGGGGGGAAAAGAAAAGAGAAAAAGGGGGGGGAAAAAATGGTTCATGGCGCTTCCGACTAACGTTGGTGGGGAAAGGGGGAAGGTCCATAGGAAGGAAGTAACGAAGGGGAAAAAAAGAGAAAATAAGGAAAAAGGGGGGAGGAGGGAAAAAAGCCTTCGCGGCGCTCCTCTTCCATACTGCTGATGAGCATCAGGAAGGGAGAAAAGAAAGAAGAAAAGAAAAAAAAAGGGAGGGGGAAGAGCGAATTCGGAGTACCGGTCTTGATTTCTTTCTTTCTCGATTGGCGTCCGGAATCGCTCCCGAAGCAAAGAAGAAAGAGAAAGAAAAAAAAAGAAGAAGGCAAGGGAAAGAAAAAGAAGGAGGGGGAAAGGAAAACCCCTTCGGTGTATATCTGCTGCACTTGGTCTTTTTCCTTAAAAACGCGTCCTAAAAAATCCGAAGAGGGGGCGAAAGGAGAGGGCGCAAAAAAAAGGGAAAGAAAAAAAAAGGGGGGGAAAGAGAAAACGGAACGCGTCGATGTGCTGCTCTTCGTTCGCGGGCGTCACAGGGGGAAAAGTCTGAAAAGAGTAGGAAAAAAAAAAAAAGAGGGGTGTTTTCGCGGCTGGACCTATTACTCCTATCGGCCTTGAGTGCTAACGAGCGCTTCAGGGAGAAAAAGAAAAAGAGGGAGAGAGGGCGAGAAAAAAGGGAGGAGAAAAAAAAAAGGGAAAGGAGGGGAAAGGGAAGCCCTCACGAACGACGTCACGAGCTGAGGCGCCACGTCTCGCTATGCCGATGGCGTGCGCGGGCGGGGGGGGAGAAGAAAAAAGCAAAAAGAGAGAAAAAAAAAAGAAAAAAAAAAGAGAAGAAGAAGAAGGGCGGCCGTGGTCTCTATAGCTCCTTTCCTTCCGCCGTGGCCTTTTTCCGTCAAGTGTGGGAAAAAAGGGAGGGAAGAAGCTTGCAGAAAGAGAGAGGGAGGGAAGAGGGAAAAAAAAAGGAAAAGGGGAGGGGCGCTCGTTGGCCTCCTTACCGCGAGTCACAGGGGGGGGAAACCAGAAAAGGAGAGAAAGAAAAAAAGAGAAAAAAAAAAAACGGAGGATGATGAAAAGATAGATATTCCTCTATCCCTCTTGACTCGCGACTCGATGCTCTTCCGAACAAGGAAGAGATGTAAAAAAAAAGAGAGGAGAGGAGAGGGAAAAAAAAAAAAAAGGGAGGGAAGAAGGTCGCACGCCAGCTCTTCATACTGTCCTAACTTACTTCAAAACTTCCACGGCGGAGACAGTAGGAGAGAAAGACCCCGGAGAAAAAGAAAGGAGAGAAAAAGGTGAAAAAAAAGAAGAGAAAGGAAGGGGGAGAGAGAGACTCGAGCACTCCATCGCATAGCGCTCTTATCTCCTCATCTCTTGCCGTCGTTCGTGGTGCTTCGGCAGAAGAAAAGGAAAAAAGGGAGGTCCACCAAAGAGAGACCCGAAAGAAGAGAAGAGAAAGGGAAGAAGAAAAAAGATCGTGCCACTCAAGCCGATCTTATCATATTTCCATCTCTCAACCCCTATGCATAGCCTGCCGCTTGGGAAAAGGGGAAGAAGATGGGGCAAGAGAAAAAGGGGGGGAAAAAAAAAAAAAGAAGGGGGGGGGAGAAGCGCGATCACGATTCATCCCGAACCTTGCTTTTCTATTGATACCTGCGGGGGAAGGAAAGGGGAAATCTCAAGAAGAGGAGGGAAGAGGGGGGGGAAAAAAAAGAGAAAAAAAAAGGGGGGGGGGTTTACGGGAAAAGAGCCGATAACGTTTGGCATTTCTTCCCACTCAGCGTACTGTCCATGGCGGGCTCCGACGAGGGAGGACTGAAAAGGGGGAGCGGGAAAGAGAAAAAAAAAAGGAAAAAGGAAAAAATAATAGGCAACCGCGGTCTGCGTCTCCTCGTTTTCTCGTGTGCACGCCATGCCGGGGGGGGGGGGGGGAAGAGATTGAGAAAGAAAGGAAAGACGAAGGAGAGAAAAAAAAAAAAAAGGAAGAAGGGAAAAAAAGCGGTTTGTGCGAAGCCGGCGGACCCTTTCTGATTCTTTTCCATGAGTACTCGCTTTGAGAGAGGGGAAGAGGGAGGAAGCGTCCCAAGGGGAGAGGAGAGAAAGAAAAAGAAAGAAAGGGAGGGGGAACGTTGTCACCGTCGTCGTGCATCTCTCTACTCACTGATTGCCACGGTCACAGGGAAGGGAATTTAAGGAGCGAGGGGAATAGAGGAAGAAAAAAAAGGAAAAGAAAAGGGGAAAGGGAAACGCGCCGGCTCTGCGCTGAAGCTTCGTATCTTATTCCCGACGGCACCACGGGGGAATCCCCGTACCAAAGAAAGGGGGGAAAAGCTTGAGGAAAGAGAAAATGAGAGAAAAAAAAAAAGGGAGGAAAAAGGAAAAAAAAGGGGAGGGAGAGGAAAGAGGAGATTTGCGCGAACCATTGACGGCAATGCTGCTGCTCACATCGATTGGGATTTTCTAGGGACCGACATGGTGGCGGTAGAATGAAAAAAAAAAAAAGAGCGCTTGAAAAAAGAAGGGAAGGGGAAGGAAAAGAAAAAGAAGGGGGGGGGAAAAGCGGCGAGTGAGTCGCAACGCCCGAGCTTTTGCGCTGAGGAATGGTCAGCCGAATGGTCCTTGGGAGAGAAAAAGGGGGGGAAAACCGGGAAAGGGAGGGAGGGAAAAAAAAAGGAAAAAAAAAGGGGGGGGGGACCAAGCACTACGATCAACTTTGTTTATGCTCATTATATCTTGGTTTTCCGCGGCAGCTACCGCAGACAAGAGAGAAAAGGAAAGCCGGAAGGGGAGAGAATGAAAGAAAGGAGGGGGGGGAAAGGCCTCGCAGTGATCGACAAACCGCTTCTATTTTTTGGCTACAAGGGAAAAGAGGAACTGCAAGAAGAAGAAGCGGGAAAAAAAAGGAGGAGGGAAAGAAGGGAAAAGAGATGAGCTCATCGCCCTGATCTGCTCCTTTCTTCAAATGTCCAAGGCAGCTCTAGAAGAGAGAACGGGGGCCCCAAAGAAGGAGAGGAAGAGGAGGGAACAAAAGAGGAAAAGTCCACATCGGCGATACTCACCCAAATTTCTTAATTTCTTTGCTCCGCGTTATGTTTATGAGGAGAAGGGGGGGGCAGGAGGAAAAAAGGAAAAGAAAAAAAAGGGGAAAAAGGGGGAAAAAAAAGGGAAGGAAGAAAAAAGGGAAGGACAGAATACATGCGGGTGAAATGAGGCTCCCGTTCTCTCGTTCTCCCTAGTCCCGAAACTCCCCTAGGGTTCGAGGGTAGGGAACGAAGAGGGAAGGGGGGGGGGGTTTCGAAAGGAAGGAAGGAGGAAATGAGAGAAAAAAAAAAAGAGAAGGAAGGAAGAGGACCGAGCTGCAGTCGCGCTGGCTCTTTTTCTGACCTTTCATACCCTCCCGGTCTTACTCCCACAGGCCAAAGAAGGAGGAACAGAGGGAAACGTGTACGAAAAAAGGAATAGAAAAAAAAAAAAAGAAAGAGGCAGGAGAAAGAAAAAGGGGGGCGCGGAGAAGTGATTGCCGAGAATCCAACCCCTCTTAGTCCTTTGTCCTACTTTTCCGCGATGTGTACGCTAGTTAGCGACAGAGGGGGGGGAGGCAATTCATAGAAAAAAAAAGAAAAAGGGAAAGAGAGGAAAAAGGAAAAGGAAAAGACTCAGCGGGGTTTGGATTTTCCTCTTCAATTCACTTCTCCCTCGACCCAGTCCGGCTCGCGGTCCTACAGGAAAAAGGAGGGGAAAGGGGCTTCAAGAGAAAAAAGAAAAAAAAAGAAAAAAAAAAAAAAAAAAAAAGGGGGAGAAGAAAGGGAAAGGCGGCCTTGGGATTATACCGGGCTGTTCTTCCCTTTCCTCCCACGCGCCATCGCGACTGGGCAAGAAAAGAAGAAAACGAAAAAAAAGGAGGGAAAGAAAAAAAAAAGAGGAAAGAAAGTCACCTTCCGGGCGGAACCCAACTTATCCTATCGTCGACCTCGACCTCCTCGGGGTTTCGGTGACCAGAGGAGAAAAGAGAAACGGGAAAGAAGAAAAAAAAAAAAGGAAGAGGGGCGTCATCGTCAGTACCACTCTCGGATTTCTTTTCCTCATCTCTCCCTGAAACTGGTCGCAAGGGGGGGGGGGGGGGGGATGGGGGGGGGAAAGAAAGAAAAAGAATTCCTGCCCTTTGGGTGAGTAATCCGCCTCTTTGGACTTTACTAGTTTTTCAGCAGATGAACTCTCCGGGGGGGGGGGGAAAAAAGAAGGGAGAAAGGAAAGGGGGGAGGCTAGAGCGCCTTTTCCATTTTTATCACTTCGCCGTCAGGCGATGAGCGCCAGAGGGGGGAACAGGGGCGAAAAAAAAGAAAAAAGGGGAAGGGAAAAGAGAGAGGGACGTCTGAGTCGTCCGTAAGACCTCTTTAACCTGTTGTAAAGCCCACAATAGACGATTGGGGGGGGAAAAAACAAAAAAAAAAAAAAAAAAAATAAAAAAAAAAAAAAAAAAAAAAAAAAAAAAAACCCCCCCCCCCCCCCCCCCGATCACTGCGAGGAAGTCAAAAGAAGGGAGGGGAGATTCGAGGGGGAAGGGACGGAGGAAAAAAAAGTAAAAAAAAGAAGAAAGGGGGGCGTAGCTGCCGCTACACCCGATATCCTGGCGTCCCTAACAATTGTATCCGTAGTGAGGTCAAAACCCCTCGGGCAGAAGGGGGGGGAAGAAGACGCAAGGAAGAAAGAAAAGAAAAAAAAAAAAAAAGGGAAGGAGGAGGGAAAACATTCCTCACGCCCATCTCTGCTTTGCGCTCACCTCGCGCAGCTTGAGGGAAAAAAAAAGAAGGAAAAAAGCAAAGGAAGGAAAGGAAAAGGGGGAGAAGAGAGGGGCAAGGAAGCCGTCAATGAATAGCTGCCCTCACTTCATGCGCTTGAAGTTGGTGGGGGGCTAAAAAAAGGAAAAAAAAAAAGGAAAAAGGGGGAAAGAAAAATTGCGTCAATGGTTCGGCAATCGCGATGGCTCCATCCGCAATTATTCTCCTTTCTCTACTGTCGGTTTCGGATCGAATCGGGGGAAGAAGACGCAATGGAAAAGGGAAGGGGAAAAGGAAGAAAAAAAAGGAAAAGGGGGGGACTGTTCTTTCCCCCAAGAGAAAAGAAGAAGAGGAAAGGAAAGGGGGGGGGGGAAAAAGAAAGGAGAGAAAGCGTATCCGCGAGACCCCTCTCTAAACACTCTTCTTTCTATACTGTGCTCGATGGGAAATGAGGGAGAAGGAGCTGAAAAGGGGGGGGGAAAGGTAGAAAAAAAAGGGGAGGGAGGAAAGGAAAAAAAAGTTGGTGGGCGCCTTGGACTTTTCAATATCGCTCTAATCTAGTACTAAGGGGAAAAAACCTCAAAGAAGGGGCTGGAAAAAAAAAGAAGAGGAGGAGAGGGAAAGACGGCTGGATTATCGCTGCAGATTGCCTTTATTACTCACTACTCTCGTGGCGTGCACACGAGTAAAAAAAAGGAAAAGACGAAAGAGGGGAGAAGAGAGAGGGAAAAAGAAAGGGAGGGAGGGGAAGAAGGGAGAAGGAAGAATTCTCCGAAAAAAGGATAAAATCTAAAGATGAAGAAAATTGAAGGGAGAGGGGAAAGGGGTGAAATTATCGGCTCTTTTCCGTAAAACACTCTGTTTTCTATTCTGCTGAACTTTGGTCCCGTTTTTCATGGAAACAGGGAGGAAAAGAAGGAATTCAGAAGAGGAGGGAGATGGGAAAAAAAGGAAGAGAGAGGAGGGGAAAACCGGAAACTCGTCGATGTGCTGCTTGGTTCTCCGGCGTCACAGGGGGGGGGGAAAGAGAAACTCGGGAAAAAGGGAGAAAAATAGAGGGGGGGGGGAAGGGAAAAAGGGGGGGGGGGGAACGAGCGCTTCATTTGGGAAATCGCGCTTGGGCGATTCCCAAGGACCTTCAGTTCGCACGAGAGTGATTGCCGGGAGAAGAAACTTTGGAAAAATGGGAGGGAGAGAAAAGAGAAAAGAAGGAGAGGAAGGAGGACGTCTCGAGATCTAGATTCCCCAGCATCCTCTAGTCGAACCAAGCGGATTTGCGGTAACTGTCAAGGGAAAGGGAGGAAAGGAAATCCTAAAAGGGGGGAGGAGGAAAAAAAAAAGAAAAGAAAGAGAGGGCGGTGCTAAGATCTATTCCTCTCTCGGTCGATGAGAGGGGAACAAAAAGAGGGAGGAAGGAAAAGAGGGAAAAGAGGGAGGGAGCGAAGTCCAGATTGATATTCGGC
>Ga0179593_1140482_pt1 | contig 10127 bp, 15 predicted proteins | sample CZODoug2_1_08_16_FD_185931 | JGI IMG/M metagenome (GOLD analysis project Ga0179593, IMG submission 185931) | Vadose zone soil fungal communities from Angelo Coast Range Reserve, California, USA - CZODoug2_1_08_16fungal (PacBio error correction) | ecosystem: Environmental > Terrestrial > Soil >...
AGATGATTTGAAAAACTACCGGGGCTGTGAACTACGGGCATAAAAGGATCCATGCGGGAGGAAAGACGGAAGCTAAAAGGGGGCGGGGAGTGCCGACACAGGAGACCCCATCGCCGGACGAACAACATGTGGGGAGACGCTTGAATTAAGGAGGAGGAATGAGATGAAGGGCGCAAAGGGGGGAAGAAAGTGTTACGATGCGGCCAATGATGTTCGGTAGAGAGAAAGGAGGGGCTTTCTAGGGGCGGAGAAACCGCGAAAAAAGGAACACATGCGTTTGGGCCTAATAGAAAGCTGGCCTGGAGGGGAGAATTAATGGTTCCAGAAAAACATGGCTTGCTGGAGTGCGTGAGCTAACCGATTATATCCGGGAAGATTCTGGCTTTGAAAAGAGGAGGGACCGGCTATGGAAAAAGGCGATGGGAAAGAAGGCGGGTGTGATGGTTTCACGGCTAACAAAAACCGACTGAAATAACGTGGAGAAATCTGATCAGCGAACGGAAAGATAATTTAAAGCCTTTCAATCACACAACTAGTTCATTGAGAGGTCTCGGGAGGCGAAAAGAAGGGTCGTAGCGATTTCGGGGACAATTTGTCACAAGAAAAGAAGGCAAGATCGTTGGGGAAACCGCACGGAGAGGGGAAAGCAATCGGGCAGGATGCGCGGCGCCAGCGCCCTCTGGAACGGCCAAGACGAGTTCAGCCACAGTGCCAGTGACAAGTGGAGCACACAAAGGTTTGAAATCTAAACCAAAACGGGGGAGCAAGGGGATTCGAGGGCTAATTTGACAAGTAGGTGATAGCGAAAAAAAGGAAAGGCAAAGAGCAGTGTCTATGTGAGAATAGGGAATCCTCGGAAGAGGACCCTCAGGGGGGACAGCACGGCAGGAAGAAGGAAGGTGTGCAACGCACGTGACTAAACTATAAGTTAAGGCCGAAGCATCAAAATAATTGTATGCAGAGGGCGAAAGGTGGGACATATACACGAAAAAATTCCATCAGGTAAAAACGAGGGCGGGATTTGTGTAGAGGGAATTTAACGCTTGCTATGATTACGCAGTCGCCGCACTGCTGTGTTCTGGGTTGAAGGGAGGGGAAAGGAGGGGGTTGGAAACACAGAGAGCATTTTCTATATCTGTATTCTACGATGAAAAATGATCGTGGAAGCAAGAGATGGGGGAGGATATCAGGTGTGATCAGGAATCGCACTGTTATGGCGATATGAGATTGGAAGGAAGGAAGACCGTGGGATATGATCATGGAAGGGGGGCATTTGAAATAGGATGCGCAAAGGCAGTGGGAAAAAAAAGGACATGATGTAGCCTCACGCCAAGCCAGTTTTCAGCTGGAAACGAGGGAGGAAGGGACTTATTGCCTTGGGATGGGGCTGGGATTATGTCGAGGCGGGCGGATATTAGAATACCGCGATAATTCATGATGAAAGGTGAAAGGTGGCGGCGGACGAAGAGGGGGGACTTAGGAAATGGGAAGGTAGAGAGTTAAATCTGCGAGCGAGATAAAGGTTGTGAAAAACTGATCGAGACAAAACAGCTATTTCAGATTGGATGCCAGGAAGGGAAGGAAGTTTTGGAAGTGGATGGGAGCTGTGCAGACCGGGCTGAAAGAAGGGGAGGCGATGGGGGGGGGGGGGGGGAAAAGGGGAAGGGGGGGAGGGCTACACATCAAACCGCGGCCGGAAGGTGGCAGCAGTTGATTGGGCGACTCGGAAGACGCATGGGCGCTGGGGCTGAGCGGGCGGGTTTTCGCGGAGGGGCGATTACGTGCAACGCGGTCGAAGGGAACGGAGATTTTCTCATCGGGACAAACTTACATATTTGCTCTTGGCGCAAAGCGTTGGAGCAGTTAGTTAAAATTCAGCAAAAACGAAATCATAAGATAGAAAGGATTTTGCTCACGTTGCGAATGGATCGACGACGTGTGAGGGGGGGGGAGGGGGTTATACCAAACGCCGGCTGGCCAGGTGGAGGTCCGCGCGATGAGAAGGATTTACAAAGGTCGCAAGTGGGTGTCAAGTAGGGCGGGCGCAGGGGCATGGCTTGGCAACGGAACGAAGGTAAGGGGGTCAAAAGCCGTTTTTAAAGATACAATACGGCGCGATAGGAGAAATGGAAATCTTGCGGTAAAGCGGCAAGCGAGAAAGGATACAGAATACAAGTCACTTGGAGAAAACATTATGTCGCGTGAGGAATGGGGGACTGAGTCACGCATAGGGTGGGATGGAGCTCAAAACTTGCAGAAGAGGGGAAGAGTCCAACTGACATATTTATCGTATTAGAGTCGGCGGAAGAAACGCCGAAGAAAAAAAAAAAGGCGGAAAGAAAAAGGGTGAAAAGGGTACTCGGGTGCACTGCTGCGGTTTTAGATACCGGGGGTCCGCGAGTAGAGAAGAGGGCGCGACGGAGGAGGGGGAGAAGAACATACGCGGCGTGTGTGTTCACGGTGCACACGTAAGGAGGAGATGGGAGGGTGCAGACGGCGTGGGTTGGAGTTTGCAAGGTGTGGGGGCCGGAGAGTCTCTCAAAAAAAAACCACAAAGAAAGGAGGGGATTAGAAGAAAAAAAAAAAAAAAAGGAAAAATCCACCCAAAACGAAAAGAACCCGCCAAGGGAGGATTTCCGTTGCCCCATCCCAACAACGTTCCGGAGGAAAATGTCGGCTTCTCAAGAAGCAAAAAAACAGAAGGCGCAAAAAAAACTTCCTAAAAGGGCAAGAGGCGAGTCCTCAACTCAAAACGCAGTTAAAAAGAAAAACGTCGCCTATCAAGAAAAAAAACAGAGGAAGTGACTACACTCCTGGGAGCGCGGAATCGGCAGGTAATTCGAACGAGAAAGGGCCAATCCTCAAATAACAATCAAATAAGTAGGAATGTTGAACAAGCCAAAAGACTAAAAGAAAGGGTCCAGGGAAAATGAACGCTAGTCCAAAATAATGCGTGCACGGAAAAGACCAAACAGTCCCAGCCCGCGGCAATTTCAGGGAGGGACGCTCGAAAAAACCAAAAATATTACTGGATAGTCAAGAAGTGAAAGAAGAGGGGAAAAGGAAAGCAAGGAGAGCAGGAGAACGGCATCATTAAGGAAGCTCAAGTGAACAGCGGAGGGGGGGGGGGGAAAAAGACCCCTGGGACGAACTTCCTCCACCATTAACGTGAACGAGAAGAAGGGGCCATCAAAAAAAAAAGCGACTGACAGTAACCCTCCATCGGACGAAGGGAAACCAACGGGAAGAATAAAAGGCTCAGCTGGCAAAAGAGCCGACCTTCAGCCTAATCAGTCACAAAAGGAAAGATTAGCGCCAAGAAAGGCCGGGGGAGGAAAAAGGGAATCATAAACGCGGATAGGATGGGGGGCACCCTCTCTACAAATAGAGGGTAATCGCCAATAACAGCTTCACGTAGACTCCGAGGTCAAAAAGGGAGAAGAGTCCAAATAAATAACAAAAAAAACAATACGGAGCGATCCGGAGCAAAGAGTGAAATCAGCGCCCGACCAAAAAACCAACCTGCTTCAACGCTCACGACGGAAGTCCGATGAAGGGGGGAGTACCCCATACCATAAGTCGAGCACCGGGAAGAAAGACAAGGATGCAACATCTCCCAAAGTCACAATCACCTTCCCTTCCAAAGGATTCGCCAGCTCATGAAAAAAAAGCGGGGAGACGCGCGCGTGTACAAGAGCAGGGAGGGAGAAAGGGAGCAAAAAGTACCGAGACGTAAGGCTAAAAGAATCCTGACTCGCAGGAAAAAAAATAAATGAGCAACTCAGCAAGGGCCCCTAAAGATGTGTATAAAAAGAGAAAAAAGATCTCCATAAAACCGAAAGAACGCCGGAAGGGGGGGGGAAAGAACTCCTAGAGGGGAGTCCGCTGGAACAGGCCTTTCAAAAGCATAAAGAGACCCAAATCTATAGAAACAGCCGCCAAACCGTATTCACTGCAGGCACGCATGCAGAAAGGGGGTAAAGATGCAACCAACCTGAGCTTCCTAACGCCTTCATTAATACAATCTGTTCGGCACTCCCATGAGAAAAAAGGGAGCACGCATAAAAAACACTCTCATGAGAGGGGAAGGCCCCTCATACCGGGTTTAAAAAAAAACCCTGATACAAAAATCACAACCAAATTCCTCTTACAGAATGTTTCGAAACGAACCGAAAAAGGAGACAAAGACATTAGAAAACAAAGAATTAAGTCGGCAGCGAGACGACCAAATTGAAATTTGAGAGGAGGGTTCTCCAGCCAGCGAGTGGACTACTAGAAAATACTGAAAAAGTTAATGAACGGCGAAAACATCCAAGGGGCAGACTTCAGGAAAGAAAGAAAAGACCTCATTTCAGCCTCTTTGATAGTTAGTGTTCTTGCACATCACTGGCAACCAACGGACGCCGGCCAAAAAGTCTGGAAGAACGGGTCGCTGGAAAAAGCCGCTCAAAGCACCAAGGGGGGGGGGGGATGGCCCTCTCACGAAGGAAAATTAAAGACCCCGACTCAAGCGGCAGCTCCATTCTAATAGCAGGTGACAAACGGGAAAAGCCGAAATAGAACTAGACAGAAACAGGCCAACTCGAGGAATGGGAACCTCGTCTGTGATAAGGCGGAAATAACAGAGGGTGGCCCCGAGTAGGCATACCGCCGCAAGAATTGTTCTAAATAGGTTCACAGGACGGGGAAAAGCCCGGAAAAAAAAAACCCAAACGGAAAACCAAATCCGCCAATGCCTGTTCCCAAGTACAGTTGAAGAATCTTCAAATACCACAGGAATCCGGCATAACACTTCATACTCTCGGTTAAAAGAAAAAACAGACCCCATAAGAATGTGGAGGGTAAAAGCCAGCGCCCAGCTTCCAGGAAAGAAAAAGCCGGGGACCCCTTCGAAATCGAAAAAACTGAAATCACGCGCCAACTCCCCCGCTTCATAAGAAACCAAAAATCCAATCGGGAAAATCCGATCACAACCGGCGTCTCCAAAACAGTGGGAGACAACTTCCATAACAGACCCGCGCAGAAAACAGACCCCGCCACGGCTTCCACCAGCGCGCGGTGGGTCGTTCTATACGCAAAGGGAAGAGGGAACGTCAAAGAATTTGCCCGCGCGATGACGCCCGTTAAAACGCATGTATCCGATAAGCCCAACGTGGGGGAAAAAAGCAGGGATAAGAAAGAGAGAAAAAACAACAACGGGGAGGGACAAAGAGAGCGAGGAGTGAACGACTACATGCTGTTCAATGAGGTATCTTATACAGGGGGTCCCGGGCTGCATGCGAAATATGCTAAGTACAGGAAGGAGAAGAAAACCAAACGCGAGGAAGAAACTGGCCAGAGGGGAGGGGGAAGGGGGGGCTTAGAAGGAATTAACACGGTGATACGACGTGGGGTAGAGGGAAGGCGGGGGAAACTAGGGATTGGATTCAAGTAGGGGGGCGGGGAGGCGCGGTAATGTTCTCTGTCTCTGCTCATAAGACCACTGGCTTGGCTCGGAAGCTGGGAACAGAGGGGGAGGATTGATTAAACCCTCGGGAGTGAGAGAGAAAAAGGGAGTTAAAAATGACCGTCTGTGGAGGCACCGATTTAAAGGAAAACTAAATGGTCGCGCAACTGTGGTGGTGAATTTTCAGCGGGCCGCCACTGAGAACTGGGAAAGATCGGAAGAAGAGGAATGGACTACTCGGAAAGGAAAGATTATCGCCATGTCAAAAGAAAGCCAGATGTCATTCAGGGAGCTGAGGCAAAAACGCGGGGGATATTTCAGAACGAAGTTGGAAATAATGAGACGGGAAAGACCTGCCCGAAGTCTTTGCACGAAGGGGAAAAAGAAAAGAGGGCGGGAGCCGGGAGAAAGCCAGCGACGTGAGAAAGAGATGGAATCCGGCTACCATTTGCCGGTGGTAATCCACCCATTTTAAGACTCCAAGGGAAGAGAACGGCTGGGCGCGTGCAAAAGATTGAAAAGGAGTCAGGCGGATGGTTGGCACGAAGACGCAAGAGGGAGGGAGGGGAAAACGCATAATTACGAAAATGCAAAGGAGCGTCGTGGCTGAAGAAAGGCATAGTGCAACCAGCATAGGTGTATGAATTCAACGGAGTATGACTCAGCGAACGAATACGTAAGAGAAAGACACTGGGGGGGGGGGAGGGGGGGAGGGGGGGGAAATCGGGGACGAAAGAGAGGGAGTGGAGGGAAGAGTGAAATTGTGGCGAAGTAGGGGCAAGAAAAGCCTTTTTTCGGATGAAAGTTACCGGCAGTATCATGGGGTGGGGAGGATAAAACGTGAAGGCAGGCTGGGAGTTCGGCATTCGAGAATGCCGGGGCGCTGGTGAGGGTAGGGAGGCAGGCGGATGATGTAAAAAAGTTCCGACGCAATGAAAGTCAGGAGGACATTTTTAAAGGTGCAAAACTGAAAAACGTTTGTCGGGGATTCTTATATCGGGAAGGTTACTACGCTGACGAGGCTGAGGAGTTTGAGCGAGCAGTAGATCTCCGGAAGAAAGACGACGCGCATACTGGGGGCGGGGGGGGAGAAAAAAGAAAGGAAGGGAGGTACACGAAGCTAGTAAGGTAATGGGAGAGGGGGATTGAAGAGGGTGATGGGATTGATATGGTTCAGACGGAGGAAGACGGTGCTCTACTCTAGTGAGGCGGCGAACTCAAAAGGCCTAATTGAGAAGGATAAGTTGGATAAAAAAAAATTCCGACAGGGTTCTAGGGAGGGGGTTCGAAGAGAAGAAGGATTTCGGTTGAGTGAGGAGAGGAGGGAGTGTCCGGCAAAGCGGAATCGTAGATTGAGGAGATAAACGCACCTGTCACCCAATTGCAGCGGGAATTGATTCCGACGGGCGTTCGGTCCCAGAACGCAGACAAACGCGACGGATGTGCGCAGTACGCTTGCGCGGGAGGGTCATCGAGTTAAACGAAGATTGGGAGAAAGCAGCTCGGGCGGGCCAGGATCCGCGCCGATGAGGCTTTAACCGACATGAAACGTTGGTTTTACTTCATTCAGGCGCGGCGAAGGTTGGCGATTTATACGGCCACGGGAATGGTACCAAGCTGGTGGACAAACATTGTCTCGGATGAAAGAAAAATAGGAAGAGGAAGAGAGAGGAGGAAAGGGACGATAGAGGAAAAGGTCATTGGAGCGACTGAAAGATTTTCGCGTTGGAGGGGGCGTGGGGCACGAATATTTTGATTTAGAGGAAAACCAGTTCTTCTCAAATGGGCTAGTGAAAACTGAAATATTCGGGAGTGAGGAGTATTAGATCGGCGAATTTACCTGAGAGAAGAAGGGGGGAGAGGAGAAGGGCGTGAAAAATACTGCGCAGAGAGGCGAAAGAGGGAGAGGGAACTGCTGCGTTGGAAGCGGAGCCCCGAGGGTGGATGAAAAAAGGGGGGGGCGCGAAAACGGGGCGGAGGTTGAAGAGACTCCTCGGAAGTGTGTGACTTAACAGCTCTCTTGACTAAAGGATCGAGTGGATTTTGCAGGGGAAGAGAGAGAGAAGCAAACACACGGGAGGAGGGATAGAAGAGAGAGGAGAGAAAAGAAAATCAAAACAAGAGATAAACTCGCAGCACAGCAGTGAAATTGTCTCCATCACCAAGATTGCAGCCTTCTTACGGAGAAAGAAGACCAGTTCGGCGAAAGAGGAGTACAAATGAACTTACGGAAAAGAAAAAGTCAGTTCACTACTCCGCGTCGCCCTCTGCGTAAAAAAAAGGAGTTCTTGACGCCACTGAAATGCGAAAAAATCCGCCAAGATGACCGACAGGTGAATTCCGCTCGAAAAAAGGTACATACAGAATAAATATAAAAACAGGGGGATAGCCCAAGCGGAGCAGACAAGGTCCATGTCCTCGATCGCAAATACGGACAGACGGAAAAAATCAAAAAACAATTCATTTCAGTCTGCTCAAAAAAGAATGGGAGGAAGGGGGAAGAGTCGAAAGGAAGGACGCGAGATGAATAGAAATCATGCAAGAAGTAGCGAGAATGATCGAATAGGCTCATGTGTGGAAAAAAGAGCGGGGGCAACCTGCACGCGCCGGATATCGGCCACCCTGAAGAAAATCTCCTCATTGAAACTCCTGCTCCTGAACCCTTTAACGACAATAACGAGCGCGGCCAGCAAAAACTGGAAATAAAAAAGAAGGAAACTTAAATCCGAAACGGGGTTCGAAAGCAGCCGCATGAACTCTCAGCGCCAAAAAAACACTCCAAGAAGCTAACTGGAGGGAGAAAGAAAAACGACCGATAGAAAATTTGCTGGCGAAAAAAAAGAAATAGGGGGAAGGGCTGTAAGGAAGGCGAATCTCCGCTTCAAGGAGGGAGACCAGGAGGGAAAGGAACGTAAGATCCCTCAAAGCCACCAAAATACCTAGGGAAAAGAACCGAAAGAGCAAACATGAAAAATCAGGCCCGCACCATAAAGAACAACAGGGAGCTAAAAAAAAAGTCAGGAAAAAGGTGCTGGGGGATGCCCCATCGGGGACTCACTCGAGTTCTATCACTAAATTACCACGGTGGAACATCTAACCAAATCCCACTCAACTGCCGCCACCTTTCCTCCAGCGGAGAAAAGGCTCGAGAGCCGCGAAAAAAGTTACGAGAGCAGTGGCTTAATCAGAAAAGAGCCGCGAGGGAGAAGTTACTTCCTTCGATCATCCTGGAGGAAAAAAAGCTCAAATCCAAAAGGTCAGCCGCAAGAAATTCACAAGGGAAAAATCCGCCCGAAATCCAGAATCCCTCCTAACTAAAACAGGCAAAACGGCAGAGACGGGCAGTAGAAAGGCGGAAAGCCGCATAACGAGAAGAAGAAATACGCACCAAACACCGTATTCAAGCCGTGCACTCAGACCAGCAAGGATCCCACTTTGGATACCTTAAGTCACCACTTATCCTTCCGTTAACGTCACTTGAAAAAATAAAGAAAAGAGGGGGGCGGCAACACCTTAGGGAAAAACACTACCGGGAAACGACGGCAAACGAACACCGATGAAGATGAAGCCATCATAGCACGGTAATGGCCCAATCCCAACCAATACCAGAAAGACGTGAGCTTTGCGTCAGGATCTGTCAGACGAGGTCAAGCAAGAAAAAGCGGAAGAGAAGCAAGGAGAAAAAAGCTGGGATCCTTGAAGCATCAAGAAAAAGGAAAAAAGTTGAAATATTTTGATGTTCTTCAACACGAAGCGCGGGTACTGAGGCTCTTGCTGTCAAGCGCACCGAAAGACGACGGAAGACGTGGAAAAAAGCAAGAAGGGGAGGGAAAAAAAAGCATCAGCCGAGGAAACTATGAAACGGGGAGAGGGAAATTGGGGTTGGATGCCAAGGGACACAACTTTTCGCTAAGGCCTTCACCATATGGCAGGGAAAGGGGAGAGGGAAGACGCAAATCATCTAAAAGAAAGTGATTTCACCTCTCAGGCGTCTTCCCATTCGCTCAAAAAAGGAGGTCAGGTCTTCCAGGGGAAAGGGACACTTTAAAAAAAGGGGTTCGCCGTAAAGTTCCCCAAAGTCGCCTCAAGAGAATATCTATTAAAGCAAAGAAGGGAGGGGGGAAGGTCCAAGATTAGGGACCCGCGGCTCGGGGGAGTAACGTTGTTTCCTAAGGTACCTTCCAGGAAAAAAAAAAAATTCAACACAAAGCAAAAAGAGCCATAGCCTGTGACAAAGAGGACAGTTTCCAGAAGTTCCACCACAAGAAGAAAGGGCAACACGGCTAAGAAAATTAGAAAAAGACGCAGCCAATCAGGAATTCGCCGGTATAACAAGCGGGGGACGCCAAGAACTTTCGAAAACAGGGGAAAAGGGGAACCTTCGCGCAGCGAAAGCAGACATAAAGCACTGACACGCCGGTCAGAAATCCTAAAGAACATCAATCAAATCTTTCCTCCTCTATAAAAACCGTGGGTCGAAAAACAGGGTAGAAAATGAATAGACAGCCGCCTAAAAACGCATTGGAAAAAGAGGAGAAAAAAAAAGAGCCGCTGCGTTGTCGTCGACTCAAACGTTGCGGCAGGACACCAAAGATTTTCCGCGGAGCGAGAAAACCTTTCCATCCCGAAGGTAACGCGTATAAAAATTATTGGGAAAAAAGTCTTCACGGGAAAAAAGAGA
>Ga0179593_1244687_pt1 | contig 10127 bp, 7 predicted proteins | sample CZODoug2_1_08_16_FD_185931 | JGI IMG/M metagenome (GOLD analysis project Ga0179593, IMG submission 185931) | Vadose zone soil fungal communities from Angelo Coast Range Reserve, California, USA - CZODoug2_1_08_16fungal (PacBio error correction) | ecosystem: Environmental > Terrestrial > Soil >...
GGGTTCTGAAAAAGGAAAAGGGAGGAGGGATTGTCGCACAATTTCATAGAAAAAGAGGAGAAAAAAGTTGACGCAACATGAAAAGCGGAAACTGCGATGGCTCACTAAAAGGCAGAAGGAGAAATCTTCAGAGTTTGCACTAGACAAAAGGGATTACTCCATGAAAAACCAGGGAGAGGGGAAAAAGGGGAAGGTGAAGGGTGATATTTCAGGACCAAGTAGGGGGAAGAGAAGGTTCCCCCTTTCAACCCGGGAGGGAGCAGAAGACAACGAATCTCACCAAAAGAGGGGTTGGAAACTGGGGGAAGAGAATAGTTGAAATATCACAAACAAAAGACTAGGAGGAGGAAAAAAAGATAGCGAACCCGAGGTATAACCTGGGAAAAAAAAAAGACTGGAGGGAAGAGGAATAACTAAGGGGAAACCCAGAATGCCATTGGGCGTCGAACGGTCAACCTTTCATAAATGCAATTAAAAGTTGAATGAAGCATTCCATTTCGTGTAAGGGGGAAAGAAAGGGGGAAAAAGAACATGAAGGGATTTGGTAAAGGGAGAAGAGGAGGGGAGTGAACCAAGCCGGGAGAAAGGCGTCGAGGCGGGTCCTTTTTTTCGAAACGTGAGGACGTTGTCTAAAAACCAGGAGGGGAGCAGGGGGGAGGGAAATAATTCGGGTAAGATGACGTACGGGGAGGGAACTTTCTCTTTGGAAAGAAGGGGACTGGGGAAGTCAGTTTAAGCAGAGGAAATTATGAGACTGGGGGGCCTTTCATAAAGACAGCTATTATCAACTGTGTTATCCAAGTTAGAAACCTCAGGTATATGAAATCAGAAAGATTGAAACGATTCTTATATCACTGTCAGGAGCAGGGGGAAGGGGTCTCAGAGGAGGGTAAAGTGACCCCCGCGAACAAACTCAGGAAGCTATTTGTCAGGTCAGTTCTTTAAGAGGTTGTAAGCAAGGTCTACGGTATAAGGGGCAAAAAGAGGGAAAGGGCAGGGGCGTTGGGAGAGTTACAAAGGAGTGATCGTGTGCAGAACTCGGAAAAACAGGGACGTCAGTGGAGGAAACTAGTTTTGACGGAAGAATCTGAGGCTCCAAGGAACTCCGTGACGATAAAGCAGGGAAGAAATAGGTGAAGGATGCATAGAGGAAAGGAGGGACACAAGGGGTACGTGGACGGGGGGGTTCAAGCATGAAGAAAGGCAGAGGGAAGAAGATTCGTAACAAATTAAAACGGTAAGTTGGGAGGAAAAGACCCGGGGTAAAGATTACCTTTCACCAAAAGTGACGGGGCTTTGAATTATAAAACGGCACATCGTGGCAATCACATAAAAATATAAAAGTAAAAGTGGGGGGGGGTTGGAAGGTGGGGTGGGATCACCGGGGAAGTAAGGAGAAAAAGAACGTAGAAAGAGAAAATTGCGGTACAGGAAGGAGGAGAAAAAACGCAGATCCAAAAGGAAGAGAAATCCGCCGAAGATACGCTCGTCGATAGAGATCAAAGCCGAAAAGGAGTAATCATAACCAAGAGAGGGGGAGTGAACAGAGAGAGCAACGATGGTGCGGGCATGCCAGGGGAGGAACATCGAGAGGAACCGGAGGAAGATAAGACTCAAAGAGGAATAAAAAAGCCAGAAGATTCATGCAAGGACAAGGAAAGAAAACCGACCGGAACTCTTTCTGAAGAAAATATAGGCTTGAGACTGTAGCTGATATGGGGTAAAAGACTGTGTTCTGGAAGGGGGAAGGAAAGGGGAAGACAACCCTCAACTGTAGGTGAAAGGAGAGTGGAAAGATATCTCCCCAAAGAAGGGGGGAAAGGGAATGAATTAAACAAAAAGATAAAACTGAAAAGGGGAGGCCCAACGTCCAGGAAAAGACCTTAAACAAAAAAGGGAAAAAAGATGCATAGTGCTTGCGATACAAAACAGCGAGGAAAGGCGGTCTTAAAGAAAAGCTGCATCGGGAAAGACTCTGGGGGAGAGACTGATCACACCGACTCAATCGGCTCAAAAAACCTGGTTTAAGAATGGGGGGTTACTGCTCCAATTAGGAAAAGGTTGGTGAAGGGGTAGAGTGGGAGGATCCGGGAAAACGATGGAAGAAGTCGAAGGGGGGGTTCTTTGGGAAGTTTCAAAAAGTGGTGGAAAAATCCATTCGTGTTAGGGGAGACAGGATGGGGAACCACCGTCCGGGGGGGAAAACAGAGGAATGCTGACTTACGTTGAGGGACAAGAAATTAAAAACGCATGTCCAATGAAAAACTCCAAGGTAAGGAGGTATGAAAGCGAAAATTAGGTAGAAAAGGGGGGGCCGGAGGAGAAAAAATCAAAAGGAGAGGCCGACGAGGAAGTTCCAACCCGGGGCCTCTCTCAAAAAAAAAAAAGGTAGGTAGGAGGGAAAAGGGGGGGTTCAATTTTTGAAATTCAAGAGCGGACCAGAAGGGCAGTTTACCTTAGTCAAGCAGTAATCAAATACATGGAAGTGCATAACGAGGGGGACTCTTGTTCGGGAGTTTCAATGGACTTTGGAAAAAAAAATGTTGAGGAATGAAAAAGAAGACAGTCATTGCGGGTGGGGGGGGCCAAGCAGTGTGGATACGCGAAAACAAAGCATGGATGGGGGGTTGGCCAAAAACGTGTACCAGAAAAAAGAACACCGAATCACAGGAACAGCGTGAAGACGGCTCCGATGCACGAAAAGACAAAAAAATTTCGTATTGGAGCATTCATCACACAGGAGAAGTAGCAGCGGAAACGATTAAAAAGAAGGGAAAAAGCGTGGAGGGGGAAAAATAAATCGTAAACGAGGGCCAGCGAGAAAAGTAGAGAAAGGAACATATAAGAGGGGACTTTGAGGGGGGGAAAAGTTAATGGCGGGGAAAGGGATGGGGGGAAGGGAAAGAAAGTGGGGGTTAAGTTTATTTACTGGTAGAACTAATAGTCACAAAAAAAGGAGCGTCGGAGCTTGTACGAAAAATCGACAAGGTTAGGGTGCTTCACATTTCAAAAGTAGTGCAGGAAAAACGGGAAAAACCCGTTGGTCACATAAAGGAACGAAGGGGGAGATTTAAAGGGCGGCGGACGATGGTGAAGGAGAAAAAGGACGAGCTACGGAAAATGTTGAAGTCGATGTTAAGGATGAGGGGGAGAAGGCAGACGGCACGCACAATCCAGTGGGCTTCCCGAGGGGGGATACGCAACGCTATTTGTTCTGACTTCCTCGCTGGGCGGCATTGGAGAGGGAGAAGCAGCTTCCTCGCGGAGGTCGCGGGCCGATGGACGTTTTGCGCTAGGGGGGGGGGGGGGGGGGAGGGGGGGGGGGGGGGGGGGGGGGGGGGGGGGGGGGGGGAGGGGGGGGGGAGGGGGGGGGGGGGGGGGGGGGTGGGGGGACGGGTGCTCGTCTTCATGGGAGAGGCCCTCTCAAAGGTAAACGAAGAGATGATATACAGGATGGGGGAGGAGATACTCATACGGGGGACCAAATACAACACATCCCCTACCGGGGGACGCCCGATCTCCTATGGGGGAGCAAACCCAGGAAAGGGGGGGGGGAAGTGGCTCATCGGTAATTCGCAGATTCAACTCAGAAAAACCGCGTTGGGAAGGTTTACGAAAAAGAATAGATGGCTGATTGGTGAACCAGATCTCAAAGCGGTCCTCTCTGAAGAATTCAACTCGGGTAAAAGAGTGAAGAAGAGGGGAAGGTGGAGGGGCCGAGGGAAGGAGAAAAAAAAGAGTCAAAGGGGGGGGGGTCTGGAGGTTAAGCAAAACGCGGGAAAAGAGAAGGTAATTTTGTGGACAGCGCCACGTTTACAATGAACGCATACAGTGGGGCCAGGCGGCAAAGGGAGAAGAAAGAAAAGATGAAGAAATTCTCGACAAAGAGCGGGAGGGGAAGGGGTGGACCTTACCCAGAAAGGAAGATACATTCAACCACAAAACGTGATTATCCGAAGCGAAGTGGACATGATAGGGTGAGTAACGGAGAAAAGGGTTGCCCGCAGATAGTAGGAAGGAAAGAAAGAGAATCACGCAGGCTGCAAAGTACTGAACGCGCCACTAAAGGGTCGCAAACAAAAAGAGCCCAGCCGAAACAAAAAAAAAGCACTTACTCATTTGAAAAAAAGGAGGGTGCGAACCAAAGAGACTGGGGCGAAAATTTCATAGAAGAGAAAGAAGAAAAACCAGGAACACGAAAAGCTAGACTGCGTGTTCACTGCCAGCTGCAAAAAAAAGTCTTCACCTCAGGTGGGTTCTTCAGTATGGACCAATGTGGGAAAAGAAATGGAGTATTTAAAAAGGGGGGCAAGAGAGAGATGGCGTAAGAGTCGAAGAAATGCAGGCCCCCGTAAAAAGGATTCGCATACTGTACAGGACCAAGGTTTTAACCATCGGGATCCCGCTGGGGTGTGAATCTCTCGAAAAAAAAAAAAGGAATGATGAAAAGAAGAAGAAAAGAACACAGAGTATCAAGATGGGAAAAAGCGTCGAGGGGGGTTTTTACATCCTACTCGGTTGTAGAGGGGTCCACGACCTGAACAGGGAAACACTTCCAGGATAACGGGAAACTGGTGAAACTCATTAAATGGTTTGCAGGTCCAATAAGGGAAGAAAACCCCTCGGTTATTTGACTAATTTGGGGAAAAAGGGATTTTAGGGGGTAGAACTCAAAGGGGAAAGTGCATATCTTGGCGGAATCAACCTGGTTGGTCCTAACGGTCACTTCCATGGAAAAAAAAAACGCCTTTTGGCTCGAACAGAATCGGTCCTCCATGCGTATAGGACTTGGACGGCTCGGTGGAGAAATGGGGGAGGAGATAAGGTCGTCGTTAACACTGGGAACGAAAGAAAGGTCTAGTGTCCGGGAATAAAATCCCTAGGACAACGGGGGGGCTTTGAACGAAGATCTCCGTTCTCACAGCTCAAGGTCCCCTGCACCTGTAGAGCGGAGATCACGGTAGGCGCAGGGGGGACTGTAATCGATCTGTGTAAGTAAAAACAGCCAGATCAAAACTCTACGGGAAATTTGTCGAGACCCTTTCTTTCGTATGGGAGAAGAAGAGCGAAGGGCCTCCGTCGACTGCTCGGCGAGTTGCGTTTGCATAATAAATTCGCTGGAGAACCTCACCAAGCACGGTACTAAAAAGTGGGTTCGCAGAGGGGAGGCGGAAGACAGACAGAAGTCGTTAAATCACACGGGAAAAGACTGTTCATAGCAGAGCGGAAGCTTCAATCGAAAAAAGGTCACCACACCATTGACATTCTCTCCCTAGGCGTAACCCTTCCAAGGGAAGTGATGAACTCGGAGAATAAGATGAAGACACTTTCCAACAAACTTTCCTGGGTAAAGGAATCGGAAAGCATACAAAATAATCGTCCTTTAAAAATCAATCTTAAACGGGTTAGGTTGTTGCATCACAACGGAGGAGGGAGGACATAAACAAGGGAATCATGCAGAGGATTGCAGTCAGGAGAAGAACTAGACACTACTAAAACAGATGCTCAAAAACTCCACTGATAAGCCGAAAACACGCGCTCGCAAGAAAGATCCCAGAGCGGGAGGAAGAAACCCATCGGGGTGCAGGGAGTAAAGAAGAAAACACCGGATTGTGGCGGGGCCTGGAGGAAGAGCGCGATAAAACATAAATTAACAGAACATCATCGAACCCAGCATCAGGACGGACAAAGTCAGCCCTCGTTGACTCGGGGCAAACGGCGTGCGTCAAGTACTGTAATATTTGTGACGCACTTTGGAAAAAAATGTGAAAGGGACGACACTCTAACTGAGTAGATCTTTAGTGCAATCATCGACAGAAAAAAAGGGGGCACTTCCTCGGACTATTGGGGCAAGAAAGATAACGGAACAACCCTTGGGCGGGGGGGGGCCCGACGGAAAAGACATGGCCCTTCACCTAGAAACACATCTTCATATTCGGTGAAAAAAGAAAAAGATCAGTGGCGCCGTGCTTCCGCTGCCAGGGAGATAAAGAGATAAACTTAGAAACTCCGGAAGCTGGCTACCGTGCCGAACTGTGGATTCCCGAAAAGAAAACCAGACGACCGGTTGTTTGAACGGGTCAATAAGACATTGCGGGGACGCGGCACGATTGCAGGGGCAGATAGGTTCTGTTTGTGGCCACCGGGAAAATCCAGGCGTTGTTTTCGCGGATCAAAAAAATTCTTGCACCATCGAAATAAAACTTCTTCTTTTCATGCCCTATTGAAAAAAACGCAGTTCCATGCCAACGCAAAGGACCCAATCGTGGGAACGTCAACATGGATGAAGGCTTTCCCAAAGTCGGCCAAGGCCGGAGCGGCCGGCCGAGGAGCTGTACCCCCCACCAAGAAATCGAGAAAAACAAACTGAAGGGAGGAGAGAGATGCGGGGGTAGCTGGCCGAACAAAAGGCAAAAAAAAAGAAAGCTCCGGGGCCAGGCCAAATTGCTGGCAAGCCGTGCATAATAGGGCTCTTGACACAATAACTATGGACCTTGGCGTGGCCAGGGGACCCTGCTTAGATAATAAAAATAAATCTCTAACAGGGAAAGGAAAAAAGAATGAATTTCTGATGGTGCAAGAAATGGGATACGCAAACCACTCCGATTGTGGCCAACACGTGGCAATAAAAACAGACCCTATCGCTACATCGGACGCGGCGACCTAATTCGACCAAAAGTAAACAAAAAAGGTCTTCGGCGAAAAACCAGTGCAAGCAGCTGGCCGGTCAAAAAATCCCGCGTATGTCGTGGGCATCTTTGACGAACGCGCCGCGCTATGGGTATCCGCGAAAGAATATGAATGGTTTCTATTCGGTTAAATGGTAAGGGAAGGGATGAACTCGGCAGTTGTTGCCGGGATTTCGGTAGAAAATAGGTCCCAAGAGCAAAGGATCGTGGTCGAGATTTGGCGAGATCTACGCAGGGGGTGAGGGTCGTCTTCCGTTCACAAAGATTTTACCTTCCCACTACAACAATATCAACTTACAGTACAGCAGCATAGACTCTTCTAATCGGGCGGCGGACTCAATTAAAAAATGATGAGTCTACTGAGGGGTGGTGGGGGGGGCGGGGGGGGGAGGGGGGGGGTTATTTAACGGATTTTTATCGCGATGGAAAAAGGCATCTCGCCAATAAAGGGAACGACCTTACCAGCTATTGGGGAAAGACGGAAAAACTGGGGGCGAGGGTTCGAGAGCGCCGCGCGAGTCGCCCGATGGCCCGTTTTCGCAGTAGTGATATTGTACCTCTAAAAGGAAAAATCTGGCATAAGTAATGCGGTACTTAGCGCAGACAGGTGATGCCCGAAATAAAAACCATCTACGTTAAACACGATCTGCGCCTTTTAGAGCATACCGCAGGAACTTGGGGGGAAGTGGTCCTCGCGGATACGCCGAGACTCAAGGAAAGCAGGGGGAATTACCCTCGGAGAAAATGGCGAATGGGTGGGGAACCAGGAGCGCCAGGAATCGGGCCGCTCGGAGAAGACCGCGTTTAACTCGATTCCATCGTCGTCGGTAAGGGAGCCGAAGCTATGCAACACGACAACGAGGCGGTGACATGCTGGAGGGCAACGCGAAAAGCAAGTATTAACAGGGAAAAAACGGTGACATGAAAAGCAGGTGCAAGGGCCAGAGCACCTCGGAGAAAGAGGAAAGCAATGCTCGACAAATAGACTCGAGGGTTGCGCTGTCCTTACCAGAGAAAGATGAATCAACTCCAAACTGCGCAGACCGGTCATCCGAGCGGAAGTGGACAAATACCAGCGTGAGAACGGATAAAAACAAAAATTAAAGGGAGAACAAAAGGCTGGCTGCCCAAACTCGATAAGAGGAAGTCCGAAACACATCCCCTCTAACATGTAAAAACCGAGAGCTAAGCTTACGCATGGCGGACGAATTCTTTTCGAAAGAAGCGCGCTGTGGCGAAAGGGAGGACAGGGAAAACCATGATCGCCTGAAAGCTAGCACGAAGAAAAAGACGAGCTCCCAGTGTGGGTCACGGGCAGAGAGATGGTTGCTCAAAAAAGTAAAGACTGATCCATTTGAAGAGCACCATGGTTAAAACCGTTCTCGATGGCAATGCCGCGTCGAAACCCAAGTGAAGGGAAGGCCCCGGGCAACCGGGAGTTCGCAACTGAACTCATCTCCAATGCTTTTCCCATCGTGGATCAGCGGTAATCAGTCAACAACAAAAACGGAGAGAGGAAGATTCCCTCGGATCCCGTGGGAAACGAAGCTTGAGATGCGTTTTACGGCTGTAAAAATAATCCCGTGTGGACGGGGCCAAAAAATGCATTGGCTTCGACCGGGGACATGCACATCGATCAGACGGGAACTTGGGTGAAAAGGTCAGAAGGCGTTGGCAAAGACAGGGTCCATACTTGAATAAAAAACAGGTGAGTTGAGACTTGGCGCAGCTGGCCGCAGTGAAAGAAGACGTTGCCTAGCTTTCGGCGCTCAAATTGTTGTTCTACTCGGGTCGTACGGATTGTCCAGAGGCGCACGTTGGAACCCGAACATTGGTCCGTCCGAAACTAATAGGCGTATCGCTCGGCGTGGACGACATGGCGAGTGGCGCGTTCACCGGACTGTTTGCGCCGCTGGGTGCTGATTGTTCCGGGGGGGAGGGGGGGGGGGAGCCCACAGGCAGACTGTTTCTCCCGTGAACAAAACGCGGCTAATCCACTTTAGACCTATTCGGAGTCCACGGTCTCGCAGTGTGGAAGGTGGTAGAAAGAGGGGAGAGTCTGAAGAGTGGGCCCACCACAGGCGCAAATACGAAAAGATATTTTTAAGCGGCACTTTCAATCGGGTCTCAGAGCTCCTTGGCGACGCACACTGCTCTGCCCGGTAATGGTAAACTTTGGCGCGGAATTTAAAAGGCGAGAAAAAACAACCCACAAGGAAGGGGAACTTGTAGGCATAAGCTGCGGCCAATCCACCCGTAACGAGCCCGTCGATAAGAAGGTACGCGGTTCCTCTTCAACAAAAGGCCCGCTTTCCCTGTCGAGGAGGGTCAGAAAAGGTCAGAGCCTATTGAGACAATCCAACCAATTAACCTGGAACAGGCGACTACCCGGCAAATTCACCCCACGTTCCTGGGCTTAAAGGAAAGCTGCAGATCTGATCGGGGGATAAACAAAGAGAGGGTTTTTTTGGCATCTAAAAAAAGCTGGTATATCAAATACAACATCCAACGTACTTCATTCAAAGAGGGTTGCGTTACAGGGAGGTCCCTATCACATCAAGTAAGCGCAACACTCATGGATCCGCAGGAGAAAGCAGCAGGAGCGAGAGTATAATCGCCCAGAGCGGAAGGTCAAAAAAGACTTAACAGACTAAAGACCCCGGGATGGGGTGGCGCTCTTGGAGTCGGACCAAGGGCGGCATAAAACTAAACAAAACTCAGAGGGAGCAACATCATAGACTCAGCATCCAGTCAGGCCGCCAAAGACCAACCCTCTTTCGAATGCGTGGGAGTAATATCTTAAAGAGGATGGGAAGCATGAATATGTACCTAATCAAAAGGGGTAAGTAAAGAATAAAACTTCCTTTAAATGGACTGCAGACTCACAAGTAAGAGGAAAGTGCCAATCTCTCGGACAACGATCCTTTCCGGCGCACTATTAGTTTCTACCTATAAATAAGGAACAAATGGGGTGGGCCCGCCGGGGTACACTGCCTTGTGTGAACACGAAAGCAAATAGACGTGGGATCGTACCATGCGCGCGGAAACGCTGTTCTTCAACGCTGCATCGAATACGCGGGTCTGCTGAGCAAAACTCTGCCTCTGCGGGAAAAGCGGGTTCAATTACCTGGTGATCCTGCGCAAGAAAAAAAATGGGGGGAAAGTTGAAAAAGTCAGGAAGGAAGCCGGAGTCACATGTAGATTGTCTGAAGAGGGTTAATTTGTGGAGGACACTTGTGGGCCCAATCCAGCGTTTGGTCGTCTGAGGAGAAAGACCGTCTGACACATAAAGGACGGGGCTTCGTTGACAAGGCAACGTAAAAAACAGGGGGTCAAAAGCGCAAGGTCCAATAGGTATAGAACAGCCATGATGATGCCGTATTGCCCCGCAGTGGCGGCCAGGCCAGACGGAGCGGGCCGCGGATCTGTACAAGAAAG
>Ga0179593_1371610_pt1 | contig 10127 bp, 9 predicted proteins | sample CZODoug2_1_08_16_FD_185931 | JGI IMG/M metagenome (GOLD analysis project Ga0179593, IMG submission 185931) | Vadose zone soil fungal communities from Angelo Coast Range Reserve, California, USA - CZODoug2_1_08_16fungal (PacBio error correction) | ecosystem: Environmental > Terrestrial > Soil >...
AACCTAGACAGGGGGGATGTGTATTGCTTTGGTAGTATGACTGTCAGGGTGGAAGTAAAAACCACGGCTTGGGCGAAAGAAAATTTGAAGATAGGGGTCAGGCGAAAAGACGGACGCGGCGACAAGTGATAAATAGGCTGGCGAAATAAGAAGGTCCAAGGGGGGGAGGCTGGAGGATTGGGGGTAAAAAGGGCCGGAGCTTCTTAAAAAGTAAAATGAAATTAAGGACAGGCTGTTTAAACACTACTCGCTCAGAAAAAGAATAGGGAGTCAACGGTAATCTCTTTAGAATACATATAAACCAAACCGACGTCGGCATGTTTGTCGCCGCAAGGACTGGGATGGGAGGGGGATGGGACAGTACGATCATAGACAAATCGACCCTGAGGTGTGTTGACCAAAGCTCTCCTCATTCATCAAGGGCCTGATAGGTTCTTCTGTGGTAGGACCAGATTTCGGAGAGCTAGGTGCTTCCGCAGGGGCGGGCTTCAAGAAAAAACGAGAAAAACAATCAGAAGGACACCAGAAGTGCCGAGCAAAGAGACGGAGGGGCGATTTAAAGTCGTTGAGGAAGTGCGCAAAAAGCATGACAAAATTGGCGAACAAGTGCAGAGTCGCGTGGTATCGCCGGAGACGTGCGAGGGGGGGGGACGCGCCGGGGAGAAAAGCAAACACCCCGATACGAAAAGGAAGAAACCAAACTGTGGATGATGAACTTGGTGGATTATGCAGCAAGCGGACGGGAGGAGCTCGCCGGCTGTGAGGCGTCCGGGTCGGCAGGGGGGAAACGAATTGGGCCGAGAAGTTCATCGGAGGCGAGGTCCTAGACTGAACGGGCGAGTCGCGAACAGGAAGTCGTGTTGTGTAGAGGAACTCAGGGAGGCCTCCGTGCTCCTCAAGGAGGTGTCGAAAGGGATAGCGGAGGGATACAATCCCAGCGTTAAAAAGAAGGGGCTAGGGCATATTTCTTAGGGAGGCTGGACAGAGGCAGGATCTGGGGAAACGTACGTGCGAGAGGGGGTGAGCAGGGCGGCAGCGTATTCCGAATACAAGAACAGTCTGGGCGCTAATTCAAACGAAAAGGTGGTGGAGGAACCGGGGATCAAAGTCTCTCTTCAGAATAAAAGGGAGAATTCTGCACTAACACCGAGGAAAAAAAAGGCCTAACAGATAAAAAATTGACAAGAAAATCTCCCGCGGATTCACGTCGGGCTTCTTCACGGTTGCTCTAGCAGGGGTAACGCGATCTGATAGGATATGTTCCTAGTACAAGAAGATCTTCCTTTGCCTACGGCGGGAAGAGAGACGCCAATAAAAATCAATCTCCTTAGACTAGACGTAAGAGGCTAAAAATTTAACATAACGACTAGCAAGACGGTGACACTTGGACTCTTTTGGGTTCCAGCCGAGGATCGAGAAAAAAGGGTCTTGAAAGGTTGCAGGGAGGTACTCAGTCGCCAGACATACCGAGGGCGCTTTTAGAATCAAATCTGTGATCTGTCGGATATCTTATGTTTAAATTTTTAAAAAGGCTAATTCGAGGGGGATTGGCAGTATACCTGATGACGAAGTGTCTCCATGGGGAGCTGGGGCACACGACCACCACCCTGATCCAGAACGTAGGTGGGCATCTGAAATCCTGTCCGCCGGAATAAAAGAAGTAAAGGGTAGGGGTCTAGTGGCCTGTAGGACGAAAGGCTCTTACCGAAAGAAGGGTTTTCCGAATAGTGAGACTACTATAACGTTCCTACTCGCTATGGCATGATCTCCTTCTATACTCAAAGGAGAGGTGGTTCATCAACCTGTCGCAAGGGTCGGAATTCAAGATAGCCTAAGCTACTAGCTTGGCTAGGGCGTTTGGTTTTACAAAAAAAAAAGATGACCGGACGTTATGCAAAAGCACTGCTCAAAGGGGGGGGGTTAAGTCGGGAAGGCCCTGAATAGACAGGGAAGGAGATGAAGCAGGTCTGGTCGAGGGTCCTTAAGTCGAAACCTCCGGGGGAAAGAAGTTCCTCTCTCTCGCCCGTCTAAGTGGTGAGCTAGGCTCATCAGGACGTAAAATCCTATACCGAACTCCACCACATAGTCACGTAAAAGATCGTGAACTGTGCAGCTATTCACCGGGAGTTCTAGTCAGGAAAAAAAAGTAGGGAGACTTACCGAAGGTGCGGTAATTGGCGGGGATCGTGTCCTGTAGGAAAAGAAACAGTGACTTGGGAGAAGAGGTGCGCCCGAAAAGGAGGTCGGGAGAATATCAACGAATGGAAGGGAGAGTGTCGATCAAAGGGAGGACAAAAAGGACGGTGGAGTAGTCGACGAGTAAAGTTTGCGTGTTCGCAGTATCCACCGTTCCTGAACAAAAAGGGAAGTAGAACACCCACCGCAAAAAAAACTCCTCTGCACATAAGAAAACCATTCAACACTTGAGCTCAGTGAGAGGGCTGAAAGGTCGAGGGCAGGAAAAAGACTCTTTAGAATAAATCATTGACTTGGCAGGCGCCTTGGGGAGTTGGAGGTTGTGGGGAACAAACTCAAGGAGGTCAGGTCGCCCGCCTGTAATGAAAAGACCAAGGAAACTTACGCAGCAAGGGGCCGAATCCTTCCGGGGATGCGGCCTAGACAAGAAATGCTGGTGCACCCTCAGCGCAGCGCCGGCTTTCCGAATCAGGCTCTTGTACGAAACAAAGGATAGGGGAGCGAAATGGGACGCCAGGTGCTGGATTCGAGAGATCAGTGGTAGTTAAATAGTACTATCAATTGCCGGATGAAAACAAAGAAATAGGTGTCTCTTTCAAAAAAAAATTCTAATTGAGGTGGATAACGTGCCTCAAAGGGCCTTCTAAAAGCACTACAAGTAGCGAAGTGATGAATTTAGGAAAGAAAGAGCAATCGAGCTCACGCGACAACGGTACCTGGCTTTCCTGACTATTCAAGCTCGACCTGACAAAAAAAGGGGACATCAGGGAAAGAGGAAGCAGACATCTCTCCTACCTCGACATTACTAACGAGTCGGCTGGTAAAAACTGCGGGACGTTGAAAGAAGTCATACATGCTCCGGGAGGTTTTTCAAAACGTAGAGAGGGTACTTCTCCAACTCTCAAGAGAAAAGGAGGGGGGGGGGGGGGGGGGGGTGTTTACTCGTGAATCCACCCGCAAAGAACCCGCACAAGAGGTGGACAGAAAAAGCCTAAGGGAGTACCTCACTTGATATCAGGGACTGGAGAGAGCTAAAACAACAGAAGGGGGAGGAGTTAGATCCCTGCATAATCCATTGAGTACGCTTGAAAGGGGAGAATAAGTATTACCTTGTAAGGACCAAATTGGAACTCGAGTGATTTTCGTACTATGTGTAAACGCTCGGATCGGAACGAAGATTTGAGCTTCACCCAGACGCCTACGTGTTGACCGGGGGGGGGGGTGCGGTGAAACCTGTTAGACAGATCGAGTGGCAGAATCCCTCGGTCGACTATATTCGCGTAAAGGCCCCCCCAAGAAAAGGATCGGGGAGGAAGGAAGGGGATATGTACCTCGTCGCTTTTTTGTAAGAAGTACGGAGCAGAGGACGACCTTAGAAGAGACCAGGGATCCCGGCGAAAGCGTTGTGTGAGAGGGAGAGGTTTGGTCTTGCTCGTCGTGCGCTCTAAAGAACACAAAACGTGGGGGGAAAAACCTTGAAGAGCACGTAGCACAAATCTTAGGATGCCGAAACTGAGGAAAAAAGGAGGAAAAGGAACGATGTTGTACGCCATACGAGAAGAGGACGATGTCGATTAACCTTCATCAGCTAGCAGGGGGGAAGAGGAATCGGGGAGCAGGGAATCGCCAGGACGGGGGGCGAGCCTCAGATTCATTCGTATTAGGAGGCAGAGTGGGACACAGCAAGAGAGTTCCTGAAAAAGTTGCTGTCAAGAAGTAGCCGTTCGATTCTTTCTCTCTTCTGAACGCCGGCGGGAGAAGGGTCGGCTGGGAACTCGGGATCACGGGAATTTTTCACTAAAGAACGCCTAAGGGGAAACTGAAAAGACAGCTCCATTCTGAAAAGGAAAAGGAAGCTCGAAAGAGACCAGTTGAAAAAGGCCTCGCGTCCCGGAGAAAGGGGGGGTGGCTGTTTACTGGGCTGGGTTGCTGTGACTTTACCTCGCCGTTTCAATGAGCGATTGACTGCTGACCGGCGAGAAATAAGAGCGGCGTAACCGGATTTTAAGCCATTACGAGTCTCGAGAACTAAAAGTAGCTGAGACTACAGGATCTAATCGAAAAACCAGGCGCGCGCAGGTCGCCCATTCCTAAATCTCTACACGGCCAAATCTCACCCTCAGGCGAAATGCTCCTTCCCACAAAAAAGGTCCAAAAAAACAAAAAACCCGGAGAAGGAGATGGTTAAGTTCATGGTAGGGCCACGAAGTAGGAACGAAGGTCAGAACGGAACCGGCTTGCGATGGAAGCACGGGGGCGAAAAAAAGAGCGCCGGCCCCGTAAAAACCGTACTCCTCGGAGAAGCGGATCCGAACAGGAATGGGGGAAAGGAAGTCAGCGTCTGAGGGTTCACTTGGGTCCTCGTAGGAAAAGCAATCACAAGACACGATAGAGGCGATGATCACATTGAAAGGGTTAGAAAGGGACTTCGAAAAAAAAAAGTCAGGGGGGAAAGCCGAGATCAGTCGGAAGGATGAAGAGAGTCATTGGACAGTCTCTAGCCATGAGCAACTGTGCTAAGGGGTGAGAACGTACAACGAACGCGGGGGGGAAAAAGCTCGAGGATGAATGGTCTCTTATGCCGGCATTATCAGATCGAGTCAGGATGAAGGGGTCGCCTACTGTTAGTCAGGGGGACGAGAGGGGAGCAGCTAAGTTCCAAAGGAGCTTATGGGATGAAAAAACACCTTCAGGAGGGCGCTATATCCCAAAATGAAGGGGGAGAACGGCGATACAGGGGTTACTCGGCGGAGGTCAACAGGGATGAGAAAGGGCAGGGAAGCCGTAACGTCTAAGTCAACTCGGGGACAAATAAGGATACACGAGAGTCAAACCCGAATTGCCGAAACTTCCTAATATCACCGCAGGGCGAGGAAAAACTACGTACAATTGTGGGACTGTAAACTGGGACGAAGGAAAAAACTCCTAATAGTAGAAGAAGATAGGGGTCAGCCGAGGAAACGACCTCTCGTACTGGGGGAGTCACCAAGAGTGACTGGGGGGCCTCAGGAAAGGCTTCTCGTCAGGCGGGAGCTCATGCGAAGGCCAAAACCGATCACCTTAAAATAAGGGTAAGATCTGAAAAAATGAACTATCCAGCTTCCGAAATTCTCTTCTCAGGAGGGGGGGGGGGACAGCCGAAAGCAACGTGGCAAACGGATCACGGTTAAGTCCTTACTTCACCTTGGGAGGGAGGGAAAAGGTTGAAGGAAGTGAATTCGGGTAAGTACCTGTGGAGAAGGGAATCAGGAAGGAAGTTGATCAAAGGACTCCACCAACTGTTTTCTCAGATGATAGAGAAGATGGTGGGGGGGGCTTGGAACCTCCACTTGCCTGCAAGGAAATACAGGAAGACGCGAGCACCCGACCACATTCGGCGGCCAACCGATCACGACAGAAGACAATCAATCATAAGCCCTCGGACAAATGTTGATCAACAACTGATCTCGGGTACCGCCGATCACCAGCGGAGTCAGGGAAAGAACAAGACGACAAGCGATCCACACTTTACACTACCGCAGGGGGAGAGAAAAGCCGCCCTTTCGAAAAAAGAGGGGGGGGGAAAAGCCTTAGTCGCATTTCAAGAGGAAGAGGCGAAAGCAAAGAAGGGAAGCTATGAGGGGGGGCCCGTCCGCGAGAGCCCGACCCAAGAATCCAGACTTCATGTGGTACGTAGAGTATCGGGTGAGACTTGATGAAGACGCCAGGCAAAGAAGAGGTCGGGAGGGACTCGCGATGCATGCGAAAGGGGGGTTCGGCAATGAGATTGTTCCTTGGACTCAAAAACGCCCTCCTAGACGACGTCCCCTTCACTCTTCCCCGGCTGCCGGTAGAAAGCGGGGAGGAGAAGTTGCGAAAGGAAGCCTAAGAGAGGGGGGAAAAAAACGCAACCAAGTCTATCGATAGGGGTCGACACCAGCAGACACTATGGTTGGGCGTCAGTCCGAAAAGGGGATGTAAACACAATCGGGTCGAAGGTTCGCTTAGAGGACCGGGAAAAGTCTCCTCCGAAAAAAGTGCCGGCAAAACGTTCTGTGGGGCTCCCAGCGACCAGGAAAGAAAGATATGGGAGTAAGTTACTCCGTTGGGGGGGGGGGGAAAAGCTGGAAGATGAGGAGGGACGAGTATTAATGCTGGCTAACAGACAGGGGCAGGCCACGGAAAGTTTAGGAGACCGCTTTAAGTCCCTGCTTAGAATAGCAATCACGATTGGGATCCGAGCTTAGCAAGCCGTGGAAGGGGGACTTTATCAGAACTCTAGAAAAAAACGAAGAAGAGGAAAAGATCCCGATGAGAAGCTGAAGAAAAAACAAAGAGGAGAAAAATCTCGAAGAAATTATCTGTCAAAGGGCTGGGCTGTGAGGGAGGGGTGTTCGCGGTGAGGGATCAATCTTAACTTATTGGACTAAGGGGCGCGAGTCTTGCTTAAGACGGACGAGGGGGAGGGCGAGCTCATTAGATGATACTTATGAGATTAGGGGGGAGTTGAAAACGGATCGCCGGAAGTCGGGTACATCCTCTGACGGAATGGTCTCATCTGGTCCGACTAGGAAGAAAAGGAAAGAGGTGGTCATTGGGGAAAGCGAGGTCGCTCTTTTGGGTGACAAAAAGGGACCGGGGGGGTGGGGGAGGGCCTAAAGGAATTTTCGCGCGGGGCGTCTGTACCCTAAGCTAAAAAGAGGGGGGAAAAAGATTGTGGGAGGACCAAGAAGACTCCAGACTGAAAAGGGATGAGACCAGGAAGGAGAGGGTTTTTGTGGGTGGGTCGACCGGGTATTGTTCTGATCGGGGGGGAGAAAAGGGTGCAGATGGGGAGCGGAAGCGAAAGCGGAGACGAAAAACGCAAACCCTCCTTGTACACCAGGAGTTCGAGTAGGGACAACCGTCGTCTTTCAGTGATATTCAACAATAGGACTCATCTAACCGGGGGGGGAAAATTGGAAATCCTATTCAGGGGGCGGGATCGCAAGTGATTTTGATTTCGATGGTGGGGGGGGGTTTGCCTTTGGTTATCACGCTAAAACTACGTCGTTAAATGAGGTGGAGGGGGTTCGTGGCGAGCGGGAGGGGACCATCGGGGGTCTCTCGGAATATAAAGGGAAGAATTGGACAGAGAGAGGGCTGCCGGGGGATCTTCTGCTTGACACTCGGGGAAAGGCGCGGAGCGACCTATTTCGTGTTCAGTGGTGAGCTGTCGCGGCAAAAACGTTTGGCGAAGGTGTTCCGCCAAAAAGAGGGTCAGAAGCGGGGGGGAGCCGGGTGTATCAACATCGTAGCGAGGAGGGCTTATGGGCTTGCTGCTGTAAGGATGATCGCCGACATGGGCTCTGTGGGTGTCGTCTTCATAGTCCAAAAAAGCCGGCGGACGAGGAAGGGGTGTTATCAAGGAGGGAAGACCATCTTCGCAACCAGGGGGGGGAAGCTTAACCTTGAAAAGTCAGAGGCTCTCGGGAGAAAGGGGAGAATCTTACTCTTACGCAAGGGACGCCCAGAAAACTAAAGGGGTCCATACCGGAAAAAACATCGTCAGGGGAACCAGAATCGGGAAAGAAGTAAGATGATTAAGGGAAAGGGAGTTGGGGGCGAGCAGTCCACGATTGTTTCGTATCGGATCCGGACTCGGGGGGGGGCCAGGGCCTGCAGCGAATTCGATCCCAGAGCACAAAAAACAACACAACACACCACCAACACCACACAACAACAGAAAAAAGGAAACTTGTTTGCCCAACAAACAAGAAAAGAACAAAAAAGAACACAACACGCCACCCAGAAAAAATAAAAACCCGAACCCCAAGGGGGACACAAAAAACCCCAACACAAAACAAAAAAAACAAACCCCGCACCAGCCACCAACAACATAGGAAGACAAAAAAAAAAAAAAATACACCCACCCACACCTACATGGGGAGAACAAGCCAGGACCCAAAGCCCACACTTTACACCACAACACAGCCACGCAAAAAGAAAAATACCCAGGCCCACCAAAAACCGAACGGCAACAAACCCAAACAACCCCCCCCAAACACGCACAACCTACCAAAAAAAAAAAAAACAGGGGGTCGTTACACCGTAGTGCACTGCAGGGGTAAATCTCAAGATCCTCTAATACGTCATCCCTTGAACTGTTATTCACGCCTCCTCTAAAGGGGAGGAATTATTCTTTTGGGCAGGGTTCTTCTTTGAGTTGCAGTAAAAAAGGCCGATCCTTCTCATAGGGAGGCTGGAGCTGTTATCATGAAGTGCTGCATTGTGAAAATTTTGAAAGGAACTTATTCTATCTATTGCCCTCGAGAACGGCGGCAGATCTGCAAAGGAAAAATGACTCTTTGGAAGAGGTTAAAAGGGCGCAGGCGTAACGGCTCAAAAGGGAAAGCTCCTTCGCCTGGAGGGGTGTGGGGGGCACCGCCCGCCGGCCGAGCGGCATCAAAATAGTAGAGGAGTTGCTATTGGACCTTCTCTATCAATCGTCGGGGAAAATCAACGAGGGGGTCACGCGAATCAAGGAAAGAATCGAGCTCCTATGCATCTTCCTCCTAAGACTTGAGCTCAAAAGATCACCGGCAAAGGGGGGAAAAGGATAAGGGCGATCGGCCTCTAAACTTCAACCGCTCAGGCAGCAGCTACACTTTGATCGAGGGAGTGTTTGGCGCCGTCCAGATAAGAAGGGGGGGGTACGGGATCATCAGAGGCAAGAGCTGTGCTCAATTAGATCAGCTACGATAGGGGCTTTAGGGAGCGAGGCCGAGGATCCTAACTCCTCTCCGAGGCGAAGACAGGGGAAAGAGGAGAGGAGTGAAAAATTTAACCAAGCTAACTCAGAAGAAAAACGTGCCTAGAAGGGGGGTGCAGCAATGTAGTAGCGGCGACTGATCGATCTTTGAAGGGGAGGCGGATATTCTGAATATATTGGCGAGACGATGATGGGGAGGTAGCGCTTAAAGGGAAACCTTCGCTATTGAATGGGGGGCTAAGAAAGTTCGCAAACGAATTACTTATCTGCTGTAGGAACTCTGCAAAGGGTCGGAAAAAAAAAAATAAGGTTGACATAGAGAAGGACGGCCCGATGGTGGGGGAGAACGGTCAAGATCTGATAATGTCCATAGAGGGAGAATTACCGGAAAGACCGCTGTAATTCGTACTTCCAAAAACACATCAATTCAACCAAGAAGAGAAATAGTCACTTAGGGAGACTTTTATCATGAGCGAAGAAGATGGACAGGAAGCCTAAAAGCATTATTATGTCTTCTGAAGGGGGGAAGGGCTAGTTTTGATTAAAAAAGTTAATGACTCTGAGCCTCTCGGGCTCAACTATTTCTAGGGAAAAAAATACATGGCGTAGAGGAGTGGATCAAACCGCCCATTCATTATGCGCAAAAATGGGGGGAAAGAGTCATTCATCCCGAAAAGTCCCTCAAACGAGGTGGAGACGACCCCGGATCGTACAAGTTGAGTCTGGTCTATCGATTCCTTATCTATCTAAGGACTCGTCTTAATTCCATCCTGCGCGGGGAGGAGAGTGAGAATCTTCTAGTTGGAAGCGTGGATAGGAAAGGAAGCGAAACTCAAAAAAGAAGGCTATGTGGTTCGATGTCTTCAAGTACTATCACTCGGAGAAAAAATTGCTAGAAACGCGTTAGAAGCTAATGTCTCAAGGGAAAGAGCGCTTAGGGAGCGGAATAGGGGGGAAAAACAGCACACATTTCCCAGGGGGGGCATACGCTCAACCATACTTCTAGTCTTAAAGAGTCGAGATGGTCTCTGTATGGGGAAAGAAGTACTATATGACCTAAAGCGTCCACCAAGGCGGGCAGAGGTTCTAAAAGACTTATCTGGGAGTCATCCCAACGTCATAACCGCAAGCGCGAAAAGGAAAAATCATCTAGAAGGAGGGGGGGAACTAGACCTACGCGGACCAAGGGTCATTCGTCGTG
>Ga0179593_1378221_pt1 | contig 10127 bp, 9 predicted proteins | sample CZODoug2_1_08_16_FD_185931 | JGI IMG/M metagenome (GOLD analysis project Ga0179593, IMG submission 185931) | Vadose zone soil fungal communities from Angelo Coast Range Reserve, California, USA - CZODoug2_1_08_16fungal (PacBio error correction) | ecosystem: Environmental > Terrestrial > Soil >...
AATCAGGGGATTCTGCAGGAGTATTGCTCGAGGGCCCATTATCTTCAGGGAACACGCGCAGACTAGGTCCTTGTGGGGAACAAGTGGCCCCTCGTGAACTCCTCTAGGGAAGACACCAAGCCAGCGCTAAGGAAAGCCGCTACCTATCAAATTCGAGGCCGGGGGTATTAAGCCTGCAGATAAGGAGTGATTAAATTGTTAGAGGAATGAGGGGTTGAAGATTTGCATAGTCGCAAGAAGAAACTCAATCCATTCGGGAAGGGAAACCGTGACCTGGGGGCGAGTGGGCGACCGGTTGCTCAACAGAGGAACGAAAACTGGCGGTCTAACGAAACCACAACCTTTGAAGGGCAGGCGACAGTCGCGGGCAAGGGGAGGAAAGAAAAAAACAGGGTGAAAATCAGGGGGGGGGTCGCCGCCAATGACAGTACTAAAAGCGCTTCAAAAAAGTGAGAGGAAGAGAAAAAATACTCCAAAAAAACCAGGAGGTTCTAGAGTGGAAAAAGGCTGGGAAAGAGTGCGCACACCGAGCCGGCGGGATAAAGTGCGAGCGAGGTAGACTACGGGGGAGGAAAGGCGGGGGATCGAGCGTATCGGGGCTTGGGTGAAAAACATTGGGCACGATGGGTAAGGAAAGGATCGGCCAACCGCGGACTGCGGCGCAACGGAAGACTCAAAAAATGTAAAACTTCGGGAAGTGTCGAGGCCGGCAAAGGCTCTAAAGACAGGCCGCTGTGGAGAGCAAGGGGGAACAGTAAAGCCGCTGCCGTTGATAACCAGAAGGGGGATATTTCAACCTCCGGGGGAAGCATGGAAAAGAATTCGGGGGGTAAAAAAAAGGAAACTCAGCCGAAAAAAAGCGGAACTGGCTCGAGGCCCCTGGCATTGGGGATGATAGTCCGAGGATAGGGGGGACTAAAAATTCCAGACTAACGCCGGAACCGGATAGGAGGGATCTACCACGCGCAGCGTAAGACAAGGCTTAAAAAAGGCTTGTCGAAAAAGTCAATTGCTTCAAAAAAAAAAGGGCGAATGGCGCGCTAAGCGGAAGTGCCGGCAAGCCTCTAGGAAAAAAGGGGGGTTGACTGCGCATTGCATACTTTAAACGAAAGATTGTTGGTACAGACGGGGCTAAGCTTTTCGAGACCCGGAGACTCAACCACCATGACGGCACATGAGGAAATCGACGGAGCGCTTGCACAGGGAGGAAAAAGGAGAAATCGATGGGTATGGACTCTAGTGCCCGCCATGGCAGAAAGAACCCTACGGGACTGTGGAAGTCCCAAACCGTTGGAGCAAAAAACTTGGAAGAAAGAGAATCAAAAAAGAGGGGAGGAGAAGGAGACCGTAAGACGGCAGCATTTTAGAGAGAAAGGACGGGACGCGTAGGCCAGACGTCAGGAGAGGGCAGGCGCGGGTCCCGGCCAATTCAGCCGAAGAAACATGGCTGCGGGAGAGGAATTCCGAAGCAGGGGGAAAAAAAACTTTTCTTGCAATTTTTAAAAGATCCAAAGACAAAGGGTTGGTAAAGACCGTAAGAGCAACCGCCTTCAAAGGATCGTTGGAGGATAAAGTACGTTATTATGATCAGACTCGCAAGAAAGGGGAGGGAACTCTTGCCCAAAAAACGAGAGTACGAATGCAATAAAATACTAGGAGGGGGCGGGGATTACGCGGTTGCTGGGCAGAGGCTTACAAGAAGGCTATACGAAGTGGCGGCGGTTACTAAAAGAGGAAATGTTTTTGGGAGTGGCGACCCATGACCGCGGTTGAGCGGGGTCCAAAAGGTTGGACAAACGACCACGTGCTGGGAACAGTTGGGATTTTTCGAGGACCGGGAATGACGCCGAAAAAATAAGGGGGTGGAAGGAATGGAGGTATATATGTCCTGCGTCGTAACAGTGAAACCAGCAGAAAGGAGTCTTATTCTAAAAGAAAACAACGTTCCAACCATTAGAACAGAAAGGGGAGACCAACTGAGCTGGAGCCCAAAAAGGTCAGTGTATGGTCAAGGAGTGCCCGAACCGGTCTTTTCGCGAAATCGCGAGTCTGACGGCCCCTGGAAAACTCAACGAGGGGGGGGGAAGAGCGGAGGAAGTGATCGGAATGTCCTCACGATGACTGTGCGGGGTCTGAAAATCAATGGACAAAAAAGGACATCACTAAACTGTAGATGATACGCCGATAACCAAATTCCGTTACCGGAACAGGATTGCGCAGACGGCCTCAAATGGGTGGACGAACCACAAAAAAAAAAAAAAACCAATTAAATCTGGGCGAATGAAAGGGGGGGGATGTTGGTTCAAAAAGAGTTAGGTAGTCGTGCCTACTCCACCGGGGGAAGATGAAAAGGCCTTTTAAAAAAACAGGGAGGAGATATATCAAAAAATTCTTAGGGAGGGAAAAAAAGAAAAATAGATCTGTGGATCAATCGGTGGCCTCGCAAATTCTGGGCACTCAAACACCCCAACCACACCCAGAACAAGAAGACAAACACCCACCCCCAACCACTTTAAGGAAATCACCTACACCGAAAATCCCGTCAACAAAAAGGTACAAATAGCTCTTCTCCCAGTAGGGTACATGAAGGGAATCCGAAACAAATGCTTCAGGGGAACGTAGGGGGTATCGTGAGTCCTCTAAAAAAATCTAAGGGAATCTAAAAAAAACTGTATTAGTTCCTACTCCGTGGGAAGAAGAAGAGAAGGATACGGATGGAAATATAAAACGGAGGGCCCTCCGCCAAAAAGGAGTGATACCAATCTATCTCAGGGGGTCTCTCCCATAACGGAGTAAGGGACACAGTAAACGAGGGACAGAAAAAAAGGTTGGATGGCTCAGGCTCAATTTCACAGGTGAAGGTGAAGTAATCTAAGCAGTTGGGGGTTGAAGGGCTAGTAAATCAAGAAGCAAATAGGGTCACTTTCCGGACTAAGCAGCATCCATATTGGAAGGTACGTGCAAAGAGCAATCGTCTTGGGGCGATCCCCCCTAAAAAAGAAATAAAATATAAGAAAATGGGGAACGCTCAGTCTCGGTCGTCAAAAGGGCTCCTTTGCACGCAAAAAAACGCATGGCGGAATGAAAAAAAAAAAAGCGCAGTACACGCCGGTGCGCACAAAGGACACCAGTGCTTTAGCTGGTCCGCCGGAAAGAAAAAAGAAGACGACGCGAATCGGCTACGGGAAAGGGGAATTGATCTGAAGAAAAACGCAGCTTCCAAATCTAAGTGGAAAGGGTGGAGAGAATGTCGAATTCGAAAGAAATAACTGAATGAATCAGCAAAAGAATATGGTGGGGAAGAGGAGGACGACAGGGAAGTTTGCGAAACCCGAGCACATTGGGGGGGGAGGAAGAAAAAAAAAGAGGCAAGCACTTTTGTGTCGAAAATCTTAAAAGATCTGCAGCAGGAGAAAATCGGGTTCGTGAAATTACAGAAAGACCCAGCTCATCACCTAGGGAGAAACCTAAGACGTCGTCCATAAAGGAGGCTCGATGAGAAGTTAGTCCCGGCTTCCAAAGGGGAAAGAGGCAGCAGGGGCAAGATTCAAAACCAATTTTGTGAGGATAACCTTGGGATCGTACAACCTTCCAAGAAATTGGAAGACATGGCTTCCATGGAGGGAAGAATAAGAAGAATGAGGGTGGTAAGACCATGAAAAAAAATGTCGAAACCGGAGAGTGGTTTAATCTCGGGTTAACCATCAGCCGTATCGAGGGGGGGGGGGTTGGGGTTCAACCGCAGTAAAACAACCGCCCGGAGAAAAGACTATCAAGCAACAAAAAAGGCTGGCGCTAAAGTGGGGTCAATGAAACGGATTCATCCGAACAGAACGAAGCCGGGGAAAAAACAAGAGAGCTCGCCATTCGACACGCTACGAAGTGGGGAAGGGGGGAAACAGTAAAAAAGAACCGGAATCAAACAAGTATTAGGGAGGTGCTAGAACAAAAGCATCACGGTCAGAGTTCATCTGACCGGGAAATGTCAAAATAGAAAGATGAGGGGAGTGCAACCAGGGGCCAGGGGCATCGAGAAATTGTCGGGCGATAGGGAGGTACAGCCGTTCTCAGCGGGCCAATGGGATTTCGAAGCCAGGCGACTACCGAGGGTGCTCAACGTCAGCATTATGCTCTAAGACAAATCGCTCGTGGGGAGGGGCTGGGGGGGGGGGGGGGGAAAAGAAAGACGGTCTTAAAAGTCGGAAGATGTATGAAGAAGCCGGTTATCTTCCCTCTTACGCCTCGGCAGGAAAAAGAAGGGCGGCGGCGAGGCGATCTGGATGCCTCCCAACCTGTCCAATTGCTGGAAAAGAAACTACCCGATCTGTAGAAAGAGGGATGACAAGGAACTCAAGGTCAGAACTACCGTCGCCCTCGAAGAATAACGCAGGAGGAGGAAACCGGACTATGTAGATACAGCAGGAAAAAAAAAGAAGAAGAAGAAGGTTTGGGGGAAGGACAGAGCGCGGGGTGAAAACTAAACAGAGCTCACCGGCACACTAATGGGATCAAGTCCTGATTGCGGGCAAAAACATTGGGTGTCGCGGGTTCGACTTCGCGGGGTGAAGGAGAACGAAGAAACCTGCCGGGGCACGGTCTAGGGGGACTGGCTAAAACCGTAATTTTAATAGGGAAATGTGGAAGAAAACACACTAAAGATACGTCGCAGCCCCCAGGAGTGTACCCTGAAGAATTTAAGATATCTGTAAATATGGGGATTCACAATCGATTAAAAAAAGGCCGAACTGCTAAAGCAGGGTAAAGGCGATAAGGGAAGGGGTACAGATACTCGGCATCAGAGGTATTTCAGCCGAGAAACGGCTTCTGAATGAGGGAGGGGGGGAAATTTCGGTATAAGGCTTAGTAGAAGAGAGCAGAAGGTGAACAACTACAAGGGAAATAGGAGCTTTGGGGCCCGGGAGCCGCCGCGCAACTCGAACTGCGGACCGTGAAGAGTGAATTCCCTTTAGATTTCGCTTACAGGAAAAAAACGACAGAACGAATCTTGGGCACTGCAGGTGTTAGTTCTTTGATTATGTCAAGAAGGGAAATTATCTCTCCGAAAAACAACAAAAATTAGGGGTGGGGGAAAATCGCATCATGGCCTTCGAAAAGAATTAGAAAAATTTACAACCAGAAATGACAGCCGAGGAGGAGGAGGGACTGTACCTCGAACAGCGCCAGTCAGATAGGCCGGCACAGGGGCGTAGCGTTAACGGAAAGGCGCAGGTAGAGTCCTGACCAAAAGCGACTCAAGGAGGAAATTTTGTATATCACAGTGCCCGGCAAAACGTCGCATGACTCTAAAGGTACAAGGACGATCCATACGCAGAACTAACGTGCCTGCCTGCCATATGCAACGTCCGATGAGTTTATGCGAGATACGAGGAATTAGGTAGTTCGGGCGGTTTCCAGAGCAATGGACTCGTCGCCAAGGGGGAATCAGACATCGAAGCTGCACAGTGACCGGAAAAGTTGAGTCTTCTACTTGGTCTCAGGAGAGCTGACATGCCTATAAACGAAAAAATTCTCCGCAAGCCACCACAGTAAAAGTGGAGGACGAGAAAAGACTTGTAACGCGAACCACATGTTATACCTCGCATTCCCGCCGGGAAAATGTTACGGGTTTGCTCTGAAAGGGATTGTCAAGCAAAAGAACAACCACGTCAAAATACAGTCCTCAAAGTAAACCAGAAGTTCTGCGGCGTGTTTACAGCGTCTGAAATAGCCGGCGAAAAAAAAGGAAGGGGGATAGCAGGCGGAAAATGCCGAAGGAAAGGGAGGGGCCACGGGGGGTATAGAAAAAAATATCGGAGAAATAATGGTAAACGAATGGGGGGCCGCTTGTCGGCAGAAGAAACACGTCAGCCTGCAGGCGCGTCACCGCGCCTTAAGCGGGATAAACTTGAGGAATCATTAGAGCTGACGGTCAAGGGAGTTCGCCGACAAAGGGATGTAAAAAGGATCAACTGAGCAATCATCTCGCTGCCGGGAGGCACCAAAAAAAAGAAGGCGGGAGGAGGGATAGACCTCAAGTTGCAGATGGGTGAAAATTCTGGACCATCTCGCCGCCGGGCTCCTTAACGGCAAGATGCCCTGGAAACATTGGAGACGGAATAAACTGAGTAAGATGTGTCGCCAGCACCTGGGGGTAAGAAAAAGGCCTTACTCGTTAAAAAATGCGGCTCGCCCAATGACAATGAAAGAATCTCGGTCGGGAAAAGGCGGCAATTCGGTCGCCGGGGCGAATGGGCGAACTCTCTTTCAGGTGCGGGCAGGAGATCGCTGGCGAACACGTCTTACGGTCATTGAAAAACGTGAAAAGAAAGGAATTGGAAGCCGCTGCTGGGCGAAAAAGAATATAAAGAAAACACATAGCGAGTTAATGAAGAAAGAACATAGACGGAGCTGGACAATTAAAAGTTAAGGATCAAGGCTCATCTGAGTGGAATTCTAGAGCCCGCATGGAAAGCATCTCACCCAGGGGGGGACTCCCCAAAAAAATGACTCTCAAACTTGGAATCGCCCTTAAAAAAAATAGAGGACACCGAGCCATACTACGCAGCAGTTTTATCTAGAAAGAAGAGGGGAACGTCTTCCATCAAGGGTAAATCTAAGGTTAGAAAGCGCGTGCCGGCCCTGAACCATCTAAATCATGAAGTGCTTCGAGGGAAGGGGAATTTGGGGGGGGGTTGGGATACTAGACGTGACCTGGTCTAAAAGAACCTTCTACTATGGGTTTTACAATTGCAAATGTCTCGGTTTTGAGCTAACGAAGGATTGATCCATCCCGGAGGCCAAAGGATCTTTGCTGCTCCGAAGGAGGGAGGAAACGGGGACAATCGTAAAAACTATCCCATCAGGGGGGGGGATAATTTTGGCTGCGATAGTAAACCTCAGGACGGGTCATCACCCGTAGCTACGTCAGCGGCGGTGGATTTGTCTGGGGCTTAAGCGCGAGACCTGCAGAGAGTGTCGGGATCCAACCGCTAAGGGGACATTGTTGGGTGTTGAAAGGGGCGGCCCATCAATTGAGGCAGTGCCACGGGGGCCGCTCGACGAAACGGAAAGTAGTTAGTTGGGGAACGGAAAGTGTATTGTATAAGAAAACCCCGAAGCAGATTTCTCTCATTGAGGGCAAATAAGGGAGGGACTGCGTCCGGAAAGAAGAAAAAGGGTGGAGTGAGCGCGACCAACAACGAAAGGACAGTACAGAAGAAAGGGACCATTGCTATTATCCAAGAAAAACCAAAAAAAGGTCAGGGAATTGAAGGGGGGGCCAAAAAAGGTAATGTCACAGAAGGAAAAGGGGGAAAAAAACAACAAAGGGGGAAACATCGCGAGATGACTCGAAAAGGAGAACTCAATATTGTCGAGATCCGTGATATGAAAAAAGTCGTGCAGGCTTCCCGAGGGTAAGGGAATACCGAGTAAACGTCGACAGGAACTTGTAGAGGCCTCCCTTAAGGGAAAAAAAGAAACAGCGTGGCTTCGACTGCATTCCCGGCGAAATCATCGGGCGAAGAAAGGAAGGAAGGGACAGGCGGGTTGTTTGGGGACTGGGATGCACGGAAAAATAGGTAATATTGAGAATGACGGTTGCCGAGCGCACCAGTCCTAAGATAGAGATCTCCAAAAAACAAAAACAGGTGAGAACCGATGAGAGTGTCAAAGTTGCCGAGGACAGGCATTCGGTATCCTGGACCTCGGTGCGTCGGCAAGCAACGACAGCCAAAAGCACCGAAACAACGCAGTACCACGACGAAACACCCATTGAGTTCGCAGGGAAAACGAGTATCCACCTTCAAGTCAACGGATTGGATCGGACGCTCTAAAAGTAGATGACTTGTATCGTCGGTCTTCGTCAACTCCGGGGAAGCAGAACGCGAAGGATCGAACCGATCAAGGGAGGAGCGCTCTAAACAATGGAGTTCTGACCTTTGAAGATAGAGAGCGAGGCGAGCAAAAGAACAACGGTTCGGGAAAGAACCAATGCCTATGAACCGGGGGAGAAAAGTGGGAGCCCTTAAAGGGGGTTCTCTGACGTATATTGTTTTTGCGTGTATCACAATCACAAAAAAGGACCTGAGCGTTCCGGACAGACGGCCTTAGTTAGTAAAGCAGGCGGATATCTTAGGAGGGTCAAAAAACCTTTCAGGGCAAAATAAGAAAGGGGTACCGCCTGAGAGGTAGAGAGTCAAAAGTGGAGGCTCCCGATGAATTTGGGAAAAATAAAAAAGTCTGCAGAGAGTAGGCCGTGGAGAATGACCGCCCTCAAGCGGTGACAGGGGTGAGCCATTGCCAGAAAAGAGCCGAAAGCGGGGGTCGTGCTCGGGGTGTGCCGGCTGACGAGCGCAAGGAAAAAAATCTCAAACTGGGATAAGAAGCTTTCTCATCAAGAAAAATAAACGTCATTGGAACAGAGCCTTGGGGGGGGGGAGGCGGGGCTTTCTCAAGCAGGGGTGAGACACCCGAGGCCAGTGCTAGGAAGGGTAAAAAATCGAGAACACGTGGGAGACAGAGTAAAGGGGAGTCCAATCAAAGACCCCTGCGTAGGGAAGGGGAAGGAAACTCGCAGGGCCAATCACCTTGGAAGGGAAAGCGAGGGGAAACGAACAATCGTCTTTCCTCAGATAAAAGGCTGACCTCACCGGAAGAAGATGGGGGGGGGACTGCCGGGCCGAGCGTTTGGGTCGCGAACGGTTTTGGGACGTCACAGGAAAAGAGGGGTGAGAGGGAATTGTCATGGGGGCGCTAAAGAGGAAAGAAGAAGGTAGAATGGGTGGTAATACCGCAAAGGGAAGAAAGGAATGGTTAATCGAGGATGTAAACTAGAAGGAGAGAAGGGTGGGGGTGGGTTAAGACAACGCCGATCACCAAAGCGGCGTCTTACAAAAAAGGCTGGCGGGAAAAGTGGGAATCAGCTTAACTCCCGGGGAGCACAGAGCGCGCCGCACGAAAGGACGGAAAGGGGGGGGAGAGGGTGGACCAAGAACCGTCTGGAAAAAACTGCCCCGAAAACCGGTAACCTTAATTAACTGTCAGGTGGGTGGCAAAAGAAGCATCCGTACGGGCGGAGGAAAAGTGCTGCAAACTATCGAAGAGGAAGAAAACGGGAGAAGACCATGTCATGGTCACTATCCATAAAAGAGGGCGGATTATCTGGAGGGCCAGCCGGTGCCAGAATTCAAAACGTGCAGTGGCAAAAGGAAAGAAAGGGAGGGGGACTCAAACGACACGGGGATTTGGGAGGAGCGCTCAGAAACCGACCGCGGCAAGAAGGGTTTTCGAAACAAGGGGGAAGAAGGCGATCCGGGACGTAATCCAGTATAGGAGGAAAAAGAGCCCGCGCCAGGAGCGAGGCGAGATCAGGGGAATGACCTGCCCACATGGCCCAATGCTTATAAACCAATAGAGAGAAAGAGGGGAATAAACAACGATGTAAGACAGGAAGGTCGAACAGAGACAGAAAGAGAAACCAGGCGCGGTAGAACCGATTTAAAAAAAGTAGGACAAAGGAACCCAGCGCAGAGAGCCTGTTTCATTAAGGAGAGGACGATGTTATCTTAAATCTAAAAAAAAGGAAGCGCCACGGCGCATGATGGAAGAGGAAGGACTGATTTCAAATGGTAGGAAAGTACGCTGCAAGCGGGGGATCGGGGAAACCTTATGGCAGGCCGGGGTTCGGCTGGTGTCCAGAGAAGCAGTTTTCTCGGCGGGTACACGAGCTTCCGGAAAAGATCAGATCCCACAGGGTAAATCAAACAGGAACGAAGAATGCAGATTTCTAAGCACATGGCGAGGAAACTCCAGAAGATACCCTCAGGAATTGTCACTATTATGCTCTCTACTCCAAAGCCCTCGGCATCCTTTGGGCTAAATTCAGGAAGGCGGCTGTATGATCTGACGACTTTGGGTCGAGGAGGGAGGAAGGCGTTAGGACAACGGTGAGACTCAAAAGACGGGAGGAGCGGGGGGGAAAGGAAGACAACCCGGGGCGAGGGAAGGCAAAAGACGGACAATAAAGGTTCAGGCGATATTCGCCTGGCGGTAGGCGGAAAGCAACGACCAACAGGGGCAAAAAAAACGGCTGGGTGGAAATGACGTGCTTAGGCGAAAGAAAAGGA